>OLGZ01000083.1_pt1 | contig 87027 bp, 80 predicted proteins | sample 1605981 | NCBI WGS metagenome assembly OLGZ01 (sample SAMN03283291) | human gut metagenome | biome: human-associated habitat; material: feces | host: Homo sapiens | place: Peru | collected 2012
TCACTTCGCGTGGAAGCATTGATGGACCTGCGTTAAAATTGTACTTCTTCATCTTTGTATAATTATTTAAGTTTTATACGATATAATCCTGTTAGCAGGAAAAATTAGTGCACAATACACCCATATAGGATACATAGTAAACCTTTGGATTGTATTTACGACTGCGAAATTACACTTTTTATTTGAAACTACCAAACTTTTCTGCACATTTTTAGCGTTTTGCGCAGATTTCTTTCATTTTGTTAGTCATTTTAGTATAATAACTGCATATTTATGTCTATTTTTACATTTATTATACATTAGCAAGCAACAGAGAAAAGATAGCAGCAGTTTGTCAACTACCTTACCTCTTCCACTATCGTTTTGACACCTTTTATCTTTTCGCCCTTTACATTATTCAGTACGCTGCGCAACTTCGTTCGGGAAATGGCAGCATAAGCATAACGGTCATTAACATCAATCTTACCAATTTCAGCCGACTGCAGCCCACCCTTCTTGCAAAGGAAGCCTAAGATGTCACCCTTGCTGATTTTATCCTTTTTGCCTTTACCTATATATATAGTAGCCATCTTAGGTTTGGCTGGCGCAGGAAGCTGATCAGCAGCAGGCATCTCGTAATCCTCAATTTCAGCATCCACATATTCCGGAATATGCTCTTCAGGACCTAACAGGAAGAAAGCCCTGCCCTGGGCTTCCCATCTTGCCGTACGCCCTACACGATGGATATAACCATCTTCACTTTCCGGCATGTGATAATGGATAATATTATCTATATCTGGAATATCAAGTCCGCGCGAAGCCAGATCCGTACTCACCAAGATATTGGCACTACCGTTGCTGAAACGATAGAGAGAAGCCTCGCGTTCTTTCTGTTCCAATCCACCATGGAAGAAAGAGGTTGAAAATCCCTGCTCCACCAGATATTTATTGGTGCGCTCTACACTGTCGCGATAATTGAGGAATACAATGGTACTCTGATCGCCTAAACTGCGTAGCAAAAGTGACAGACTCTCCAGTTTATCCTTTACCGGACTATCCACCTTATATATATGTACACGGTCAGGAACCTGATCTTCATCCACACGGTAATCTATCTTTTCTACCCTACCCATGTGTACGAAATGAGGAATCTCCTCCGCCTCGGTAGCAGAAAGCAGGAAATGTCGACGCAAGCCAGGCAAAGACTTGATCAGTCGGCTCATTTCGTCCTGGAAACCCATCTCCAGACACTTGTCAAACTCATCAATAATCAGGTATTTGATGTGATATGGAGAAAGATTTCCCTTATCCAGATGATCATTGAGACGGCCTGGAGTTCCAAATACAATCTGAGGACGAACCTGTTTCATCACGCGATGCTCATCCATCGTAGCACGACCACCATAGCAAGCCATCGCACGCAAACCGCTGCCCATATTCTTCAATACGTTAGCCGACTGCAAAGCGAGTTCCCGACCAGGAGTTACCACCACCGCCTGTGCCTCGTCATCAGTAGCATCTATAAGTTGGGTAAGAGGCAGAAGATAAGCCAGTGTCTTGCCACTACCTGTTGGCGAAAGTATCACCACATCCTTGTTCCCGTGCAAGATTGCCTGCATGGAATTCTGCTGCATATCATTGAGCTCAATGCCCAGTTTATCTAAAATTCTGTCTATCATAAATTTCTAATAATCAATTTCTAAAGAGAAGTATTCTTTTATTAAAGAGAAGTTTTCTTTTCAAGAGAAGTTTTCTTTTCAAGAGAAGTTTTCATAAATTCCTCATCATGAGGCATTATTTCTTTTTCTGATTGAGCAGTTTGTCTATCTCATCAAACTCCTTACCCATGTTCAGGTTCAGATAGATGGTATATAGCGGCAAAGCCCACTGGTCCTGCATATCAGGCGCCATCGTTCTGTACTTCTGCAGATAAGGCATTGCACTCTTGTAAAGTCCGTCTATCACCTGATGCGTTTTGCGGGATTGCAGTGAATTCTTATCCATTTCAACCGCCTGATTGAAATAAGCCAAACCTATATTATAATAAGCACCAGCCAAAGAATCGTTCACGGCAAGTGCCTTTTTGCTCACTTCGATGCATTGCTTGAAATCACCCATATTCAGGAGAATGGTTCCCTTGGTAAAGAGATAGATATCATTGTCGGGAGCTATCGCCAGCGCCTTATCTGCTACGGCGAGTGCAGAATCGAGTTGGTTTTCCTGCGAATAATACTCTACCAGACGCGGGAAGAAGAACGGGAATTTCGGATCCCGCTCAAAACCTTCCTTCAAGGTCGAGAGATAGCGCGCAGTATCCTTCTCCAGTTTGTAAGTCTCAGCTAGATACTGTAACATATAGTTATAATGAGCCGTATCTTTTAGCGCCTCATAAGAATGATGAAGCGTAGCTTTGGTATCTTTCATCTTATATCCGGCATATACAGCCCAATAAGCTGCCGAAGAAAGATATTTGTCTTTCTGGGCATACTTATAAGATTGGAACATCGGTGCAGTACTGCACTCAATGTACTGGTCAAAGAACAGATAAGCCTCCTTGTATTTCTGCTTCCTGATAAACCAGGTTCCTCCGTTATAGAGGTTCGGACGTATCCTGTTCAAATATTCAGAATGAGACTTACGGAAATCAAACTCACATTTTCCTTTCTTGTTAGGAATCATCTCAACGGAATCAAGTCCTTGGGCTATAACGAAGAGCTGTCGGGTTGCATTGAAGAGTTGGGCTGTATCATACGCCTGTTTGAGGTAGAGTTTCTCATTACCCTGTTCATACTGCTTCTTCACAGCATCGAAGAGAATATTCCAAATTTTCTTGTTATTCCGGTTGGCAGAATCCGTCAGGAGTTTGCGCATACTGGATTCGGCCTTCGCCAAATCCTTGCCAGCCTTTACCAGATCTTTGGCTGCAGAAATCTCCTTCTTCTGTGCCTGCAACCCTAACGGCGCCAACAGAAGAAAAGCTATCTGTAAAATCCATAAGTTTCTGAATATCTGTATTTTCATATTAATCTCCTAAATTAAAACTTTCATTTATTTCCATACTCATAATAATACCAGTAGGTATTTCCATAAGTATCCCGAAGAGCATTCTGCTTTTCTGTCTCATTAGCATATTTGTGATCCATCTGCTGGAAATCCTCAAAGTCTGTATCCATCACATTATCGTGATAAACGATACTTGGATTACTGCGGCGATGCGTATAAAGAACCAACGCTTCCTCATAATGAACAGGCAGTTTGCCCGAAGTTACTTTGTAATGTTTCTGCACCTCTGCTACGAACTTGTCTAGTTGCTTGTCCAGCAAGAGTGCACAAAGCTGATAGTCAACAGGCAGACGATACTTGAGATGATGTTTAACCATCCATGCCGAAGGGTTCTGCATCCATTTTGGCGCCTTCCACATCATAGCCTTCACGGTTACGCTATCCGGCATCATCGCCTTACTTCCACCTACCAGCGGATAAGTAAAGAGACGGCTGCCCAGCTCGCCTGTTTCGTTGAGACAGGCTATACGGAGCATTGTCAGCGAAGAATCTGTTTTCAGAGATTTTTCACCTACTTCCAAAGCTTTTTCATACTGTTTTTCTTTCATCAGATGTTCCATGCGCATACGTTCATGAAACAGCCGATCATTGCTAGCAACAAAGTTGACAAGCAATATCATCACCAGCATCTGGAGCAAATTCACCCACATATAGCGGGAGAACCAGCCGTTGCTGTGAGGCTCTGTTTCTATCGGCTCCAACTGGCGGGCTATCCATATCAATCCGCCCCATAGAATCAGACAGAGTGGCAAGATAATCCACCACGCCCCCAGCGAATGATAACGGTCGATATCAACGGGGATATCGGTAATCATCGTCAGGATGAGGAATGAAGGGAAATAAGTAAGCCCGTGGAAACGGCGTTTCACACGGGTTACCGCGTACACTCCCACTTGCAGCAGATAGAGTACGAGCGTGATAAGCAGTGGAGCCAGCGTGTAACTGTAGTTGGTCAAACCGCCTGAAAAAACATGCTGAGCCACTGCCAGTACGTCTGCCTGGTAAAATGCCAGGTAGACGTAGGTAAATGTGATAAAGATGATAGCACAGGCGATTTGCATCTTCGCAGTACTACTCCTTTTATTTTTCATAAATCAATCTATTAATTTTTCTTCAGCACCAAAGCTGTACGAGCTGGCAGATAAAGTTTCAGCCACTCCTTACGGTCTTTCACATAAAGTGGATCGTAATTAGTCAGATGCGTCATCGTGTCATCATTCAAGCCATTACCGCCGAAATCCTTGCTGTCAGAATCAAGCACTACGCTGTAGGAACCGGTTGGAACCAGGAAGCCATAGTCGGTGAAAGAGCGGGTTGGCGAGAAGTTAAACACGAAGAGCAGATCGCCACGCATAAAGGCGAGAACCTGATCGCCATCATTATGCCAGATTTCTACAACTGGTGTCTTGTTAAAATTCTTTTCGCTTGTAATCGTCTTGAGCATTTCTCGGTCGAAATCTCCAAGATAGTGGTAGCAGAGTTCATGATTATCTACCAGATTCCACTGTCTGCGGGCGTATTTATGGCTCCAGCCATTACCCTCGCGAGGGAAATCAATCCACTCTGGGTGACCGAACTCATTACCCATGAAGTTGAGATAACCGCCATTGATTGTAGAGGCGGTAACCAGACGGATCATCTTATGCAGAGCAATACCACGATGAGCCATTTCGTTTTCATCGCCCTTCTTGAAATGCCAGTACATATCGGCATCAATCAGACGGAAGATGATGGTTTTATCGCCCACCAATGCCTGGTCATGACTCTCACAGTAAGAGATGGTTTTCTCATCCGAACGGCGGTTCTTTACCTCCCAGAAGATGCTGGATGGTTTCCAGTCTTCATCCTTCAGTTCCTTGATGGTCTTGATCCAATAATCTGGAATATTCATCGCCATGCGATAGTCAAAACCATAACCTCCATCCTCAAACTTGGCTGCCAGTCCCGGCATTCCGCTCACCTCTTCGGCAATCGTAATGGCATGCTTGTTAACCTCATGAATCAGACAGTTGGCAAGGGTAAGATAGCAGATGGCATTATCATCCTCATGACCATTGAAATAATCGCCGTAGTTGCAGAATGCCTCACCCAAGCCATGACTGTAATAGAGCATGGATGTTACACCATCAAAACGGAATCCGTCGAAATGGAACTCATTAAGCCAGTACTTGCAGTTGCTCAGCAGGAAGTGGATGACTTCATCCTTTCCATAGTCGAAGCAGAGACTGTCCCAAGCCGGATGCTCATGACGGTCGCCAGGATAGAAATACTGGTTAGGATCGCCAGCGAGATTACCCAGTCCTTCAACCTCATTCTTTACGGCATGAGAGTGAACGATGTCCATGATGACGGCAATACCATTCTGGTGAGCTGTATCAATGAGATCCTTCAACTCTTCAGGAGTTCCGAAGCGGCTACTTGCAGCAAAGAAACTGCTTACATGATAGCCGAAGGAGCCATAATACGGATGCTCCTGGATAGCCATAATCTGAATGCAGTTGTAACCATCCTTGATGATACGTGGCAACACATTCTCCTTAAATTCTGTGTAAGTGCCAACCTTCTCAGCATCCTGTGCCATACCGATATGGCATTCATAGATGAGCAGAGGTGCCACATTTGGTCTGAAGGTTTTCTTCTTCCATTTATATGGTTCCGGATTCCAAACCTGAGCAGAGAAAATCTTAGTCTGGTCGTCCTGTACTACGCGCTGTGCCCATGCTGGAATACGCTCGCCTTCACCACCTTCCCAATGAACTTTCATCTTGAAGAGATCGCCATGTTTCATCGCTTTCTCCGGAAGTTTGAGTTCCCAGTTGCCGGTATTCTTTATTCTTTTGGCACGATACTTTTCGGTTTCCTGCCAGTTGTTGAAGTCACCTATCAGATAGATGTCTGTTGCATTAGGTGCCCACTCACGGAACACCCATCCACGGGCAGTCTTATGCAGTCCGAAATACTCGTATCCATTGGCAAAATCGCTCAATGTCTGTTTGCCGTTATTAGTCAGTTGCCCGAGTTTCCAGAGTGCATGGTCGTGTCGGCCCTTGATGGCATCCTCATAGTCTGCCAGATATGGGTCGTTCTTCACGAGTCCGATATGCTTTACCACAGCCTTCGCTGCTTTTTTTGCAACTGGTTTCTTTGCAGTTGCCTTTTTAGTTGCAGCCTTCTGGGCTGTAGTTTTCTTTTCTGTTGCCATATATCATGATTTTAGATGGTTACTCTATATTATTCTTCTTTAATTTTTAATCTTGAAGATAGCCTTGTGGATATCACCGTTACCGATGCATGGCTGATGACCGTCTTGTGGCCAGAAAATGGCAAACTGACCTGGCTTGCAGGTAACGAGCGTCTGCGCTTTCACACCAGGATACTTGGTCAAATCCTTTGCCTCGTTATATTCCACTTCAGGAAGATCAGCAAGAGGAGTATAGCCATAAGTCTCCTCGTTGTCAAGAGGAATCTGAATATCAATCATCTTGCGATGTGTTTCAAGAACAGCATCTTCCTCGCTTTTTCCGTGAGCTGTCGTTATATTAACAAAGAGGTTACTCTCCTTGATAAAATGCTTACCGTCCTCCAATTTAGAGAGGTCATTATCTTTGATAAACTTCACTACATCAGCGAAGAGCGGATTGAGAGAAACATATTTCTCCAGATTGTCTAAAGTATCTACTACCATAATTCTAGTTTAAGATTTGAGATTTGAACATTTACTTTTAACTTTGAGATTTGAAAACAGAACATTGAACATTCAATATTCAACATTATAATATGTTCTTTTTCTCATTATTTAAAATATAAAGGTTCTCTATCTCGTTATTTATAATTTCTTTGTATTTTTCTAATTTTCTGAAGAGATTAGTCTTCAAATCGTTTGCCGTTTTCGTAGGCTCCCTTGGCTGTAACCTGTCCGTTGCGGTCTTTTTCTACAAATCTTCCGTCACGCACATCGTTACGGTAGGTTCCTTCGAAACGCTTACCATTTTTATCTTCTTCTATGCAAGGTCCCTGGCGCTTACCTTTGTGATAGGCACCCTTGAATCTTCTGCCATCAGCATAATGAATCACGACATTACCATCAACCAGACCGTTCTTGAACTCACCTTCAAACACGTCGCCGTTCTTCTTGGTCAGTTTGCCCCTGCCGTTCTGCAGATCATCCCTCCAGTCGCCTACATAGATATCGCCATTCTTCCAGATGAAGGTACCCTGACCGGTACGCAGACCATCCTTAAACTGTCCGTTATACTTGGCACCCTTTGCAGAGCGGAAGATGCCTATACCCGTGCGTTCTCCCTGCACATAATCGCCTTCATAAATATCGCCATTATGAAATTTATAGATACCCTTTCCGTCCTGGATATCATCCTTCCAGTCGCCGATATACACATCGCCATCAGCATATTTGAAAGTACCTTTTCCTGAGCGCTGGTTGTCTAGCCACTGACCGTCATAAGTAGTTCCGTCTCCCCAGTTGAAGAAGCCGTTTCCATTCTTCATATCGTTCATCCACTGGCCTTTATACTGTGCGCCATTGGCATAAGTATAAACGCCGCGTCCCTGACGCTTGTCCTTATACCAGTCGCCGTCATATTTATCACCATTATAATAGAACATGACGCCATGACCATGCTGGTAATCGCGGAACCAGAGGCCTACATATTTGTTGTTGTTCTGGAAATAGTAGGTACCCTTACCATGCTGCTGGTCCTGCATCCACTGTCCCTCATACTTTTCGCCATCACTGAAGGTATAAACGCCATAACCTTCGCGCTTACCTTTCATATAAGAGCCTTCGTAGGTATCCCCATTCTTATAGATGGTAGTACCTTTTCCCTGCGGCTTTCCGCTCACCATTTCGCCTTTAAACTGACCTCCGTCACGGGTGATGCAAGAGCCTAGCGAAATCTTCTGGGCTGAGGCATCAACCGATGCCATAGCCAAAGCCAAGGCAAGGAAAAAACACTTGCTCCGACAGGACAATTTGGTATGTTGTTTCTTATTGTATTTCATATTCTACAGTTATAGTCTGACTTATCAATCTCCAAAATTACGGTTTTTTCCTCAAATAGCCAAATAGATTAAACAAATTTAAGGTAAAATCATGAAAATAGATTTTTATCTGAAAAAATCTGCAGCTTGACACAATAAACAAACACAATTTTCGTTTTTTACGGAAATCGAGAATAAAATCACTAAAACAGTAAAATTATGATTTTAAATTGCGCCATCATAGATGAAGATCCGGAAGCTTTGCAACTCCTGGAACAGTATATAGAGAAAACTCCGACCCTGCATTTGATCGGAGCCTACAAAAGTGCGATAGATGCTGTAGACGGCATCCATTACAACCATCTCGACATACTTTTTCTCGCCATCCACATGCAGCAGATCAGCGGTCTGGAATTTGCAAAGGTTGTACCCAAGAACGTGAAGATTGTCTTCACCACCGCATTCAAGGAGTATGCCATCGAAGCCTACAAAGTGAATGCATTCGACTATCTGCTCAAGCCCATCACCTACGATGATTTTATGGGATCATGCCAGAAAGTCTTCGAAAGCTACATGCAGGACGATAACTACAACCCTATCAAGCGCGACGGTTTTCTGGTGGTAAAACGAGATTACAAATGCGTAAGAATCCCGATAGATGATATTCTGTTTGTTGACTGCGACAAAGACTACATCCGTTTCCATCTTGAGGGCAGGCCTAACATCAGAACCCTGGGCAACCTCAAACAGTTGGAAGAAAGGCTGCCAAGAGAGAAATTCAAGCGTGTACACCGTTCGTTCCTTGCCAACATGACAAAGTTCGATACGGTAGACCAGCAGCACATTACCTATGGCGACCAGAGCATTCCGATATCAGAAACCTACTTTGAATTTATCAAGAAATATCTGGAAGACCATTCTCTATGATGGTCTTCCAGATAGTTTTATCCTACCTTTCTTATAATATCTGCAAGGGTGATGATACCAGGATAGAAGCTCCATGCGCCAACAGAAAATCGTGATCTCTGAATCCCCACAGCACTGAGATACAAGGCATTCCGCTGTTCTTCGCCGTCATCACATCCACATCGCTGTCGCCGATATAAACCGCCCTGTCTCTATCCGCATGCAGCTGTCGCAAGGCTTCGTTTACGGTATCTGGAGCCGGTTTTTTCTTGATATTCTCCCGCTCTCCTATCGCCACATCTACCAGATCGCCGAAGAAATGGCGGCAGATTTCCTGGGTAGCTGCATAAAACTTGTTGCTTACCACCGCAATGTTCTTTCCTCTGTTTTTCAGTTCCTCCAGCATCTCCATCACGTCAGGATAAGGCTTTGTGTTATCCATATTATGTACCATATAATGCTTGCGGAAATCCTGCAGGGTTTTCTCAAACTTCTCATTCTCCAATCCTCCCGGCACGGCACGTTCCATAAGTTTCTTCACCCCGTTTCCTACAAACATGCGTACTTCCTCCAGCGTACGTTCAGGCATCCCGTTCAGCTTCAGCGCATAATTGCAGCTTGCAGCCAGGTCGTGGAGAGAAGAAATCAGGGTTCCGTCAAGATCGAAGATATAGGTATCGAAATTGAACTGGGCATGAACCGGAACCCTCTTGATGCGGAACTCACCGCCGTGTAGCACATAAACATCCTGATGGTATACGCGGATTTCACCCTGAGGAGTTCCCTGTCCACCAGCCTGTTCATTACCCGAAATGCCAAAGATTCTGTTATCCCCAAATTCCCATCTCTTCAGTTTCTGGGTCTGTGCATCAATCACCACATATTTATATTCTATCGGCTCATCGATAGCCTGCACATTCACAGATATTTCCCAGTCCTTGCCATGATTGTTCTGCATCTTCAGGAAATGAGCCGGATTCCATTTGCCCAGCGTAGGATGATTTCCCAACAGAGCTACAGCCTCACCCTCATAGAGTTTCGGGGCATGAATCTTGAAGATGATAGTACGGTCGAAGAGAGGCAGACGCGCTGGCTTGACATCAGTAAACTTTACCTGCTGCAATACGAAGGCATTTTTTTCCACGTAAGGATTATCCTCCTCCAGCCAATAGTCCTGAAAATAGAAATTCTTACTCTCATCAAAAACATATTGGCGGGCAGAAGCGAGCGATTCCCTACGCAGCACCTTTCCCTCAGCATCTTTCACGCAGTAGCAGTAAGCTACAGCTACGAAAGGGTGATGGCGGTTCTGCCTTGACGCCATTTCCACCTCCCAGTGATACCCGTCCCGGGTGGTCATCGGCAAGTCCATCGTATCTTGATAGCCGTCAGCGGCGGCAAAAGTTAATTCTACATGCAGGGCATGACCCCACTTGGCAGCATACGCTATCGAAAACTTCATTTTCATAATCCTTTTATAATAATGTGCCCGAAAGCACCGATACACATGTTGATTCTCAATGTCAAGTGCAAAGGTAACAAAAAAGCAGACACAACGGATAAAGAAAGATGACAATTAACCTATTTTAAATTCCTATACTTTGCTATTTCCTATTTTTACTGTACTTTTGCACCCGAAAAATAACAAACAAGAAGAATATGAAAAAGAAAAAATCATTTTCTAAGCTCTATCTGTATGGTGCTATAGGCTGCATCGCAGTCATCGCCATCGTGGGCTACATCTACTGTTTCTCTTCCTTCTCGAAGAGCAGCAACACCGAGTATGTTTACATCGACAGCGATGATAACATCGACTCTGTATACAACAAGCTCCGCCCATTTGCCAAGAGCATTCCGTTCCAGGCATTCAAGACCCTGACCCTCCATTCCGGCTATGCTGATCATATCCGCACCGGCAGATACGCCATTGCTCCGGGCGATGGTGCCCTCAAGACATGGCGCCACATGAAGAACGGTTTGCAGGAACCGGTTAGCCTTACCATCCCTTCGGTACGCACGCTCGACAAACTCTCTGATGAGATTGGCAAGAAGATGATGTTTGGCAGCAACGACCTCTACCATGCCCTGCGCGACGAGAGCGTCTGTCAGAAATATGGTTACGATACTGCCACCATCGCCTGCATGTTCGTACCTAACACCTACGATCTCTACTGGAACATCTCGGTAGATAAATTTCTGGAGCGCATGAAGAAAGAAAGCGACAAGTTCTGGAACTTTGAACGCACCGAAAAGGCAAAGGCTATGAAGCTGACACCGGTTGAGATCATCACCCTTGCCAGCATCGTGGACGAAGAAACAGCCAACAACGGCGAGAAACCGATGATAGCCGGCATGTATTATAACCGTCTGATGCTTCGCAATGCTGAATATCCAGAGGGAATGCCATTGCAGGCCGATCCTACCATTAAATATGCCTGGCAGCGATTCGACCTCAAGCGTATCTACAACAACCTCCTGTCTATCAAGAGCCCGTATAATACCTACAAGAACCCAGGTTTGCCACCGGGGCCTATCCGTATTCCGAGCGTAGCAGGTATCGATGCCGTCCTCAACCATGTGCATCACGATTATCTCTACATGTGTGCCAAGGAGGATTTCAGCGGCACTCATAATTTTGCCCGCACTTACGATGAGCACTTGCAGAATGCAGCCAAATATTCTAAGGCACTCAACGAAAGAGGTATCAAGTAAGATAAGGAAACAAGAAAGGTAAAAATGAGTCAGAAAACTTGCAAAGCGTTAGTGATTTTACAAGTTTTCTGACTTTTTATTTGGTAGTCTAACAAAATAGTTGTAAATTTGCAGCCGAAAACTTACCAATTTAAAATAAGGAATAAATACATGAACAGAACGATTATTACAGTAGTGGGCAAGGATACCGTTGGTATCATCGCCAAGGTATGTACCTATTTGGCAGAGAACAGTATCAACATCTTGGATATCTCTCAGACCATCGTACAGGAGTATTTCAACATGATGATGATCGTAGACATGGGCAAGATGCAGAAAACTTTCGAGGAAGTAGCCGATGAACTCACCAATGTTGGTAAGGCTATGGGCGTGCAGATCAAATGCCAGCGCGAGGAAATTTTCAATATGATGCACAGAATTTAAAAAGCAAACAATATGATCAATATATCTGAGGTTATCGAAACCAATAAGATGATAGAGCAGGAGAATTTCGATGTGCGTACCATCACCATGGGTATCAACCTTTTGGATTGCGCATCTACCGATCTCGATGAGCTCTGTCAGAACATTCATAATAAGATTACACGTCTGGCAAAGAACCTGGTGAAGACCGGCGAAGAAATCTCCAAGGAGTTTGGTGTGCCTATCGTCAACAAGCGTATCTCCATCACTCCTATCTCGCTGGTAGGCGGTTCTGCCTGCAAGACTACCGACGATTACGTGAAGATTGCCAAGACCCTCGACCAGTGTGCCAAGGAGCTCGGTGTCAACTTCCTGGGCGGCTATTCTGCCATCGTAAGCAAGGGTATGAGCAAGAGCGATGAGCTCCTTATCCGTTCTATCCCTCAGGCGATGGCACAGACCGATTTTGTCTGCAGTTCTGTCAATGTGGGTTCTACCAAGACCGGTATCAACATGGATGCAGTCCGCCTGATGGGCGAAATCGTAAAGGATACAGCCGAGGCAACCAAGGACAGAGGTTCTCTGGGTTGCGCTAAGCTCGTTGTTCTCTGCAATGCGCCAGACGACAATCCGTTCATGGCTGGTGCCTTCCATGGTGTTTCAGAGGCCGATGCGGTAGTGAGTGTCGGTGTCAGCGGTCCTGGCGTTGTAAAGTATGCATTGGAGAAGGTAAAGGGCGAAAGCTTCGAGGTTCTTTGCGAAACCATCAAGCGCACAGCCTTCAAGATTACCCGTGTAGGTCAGTTGGTAGCCAAGGAGGCATCACGCCGTCTGAACGTACCTTTCGGCATCATCGACCTTTCATTGGCTCCTACCCCAGCAATCGGTGATAGTGTAGCCGATATTCTCGAACTCATCGGTCTTGAGCATGCCGGTGCTCCTGGTACCACAGCAGCTCTTGCACTCCTGAACGACCAAGTTAAGAAGGGCGGTATCATGGCTTCTTCTTATGTAGGTGGTTTGAGCGGTGCCTTCATCCCTGTCAGCGAAGACCAGGGCATGATCAACGCTGTAGAGGCTGGTGCGCTGACCATCGAGAAGCTTGAAGCGATGACTTGTGTCTGCTCAGTAGGTTTGGATATGATTGCCATCCCTGGCGATACTCCAGCCACCACCATTTCCGGTGTCATTGCCGACGAGGCTGCCATCGGTATGGTTAACCAGAAGACTACTGCCGTACGTATCATCCCAGTTGTGGGCATGAAGGTAGGCGACAATGTAGATTTTGGCGGTTTGCTCGGTCATGCTCCAATCATGCCTGTAAACCCATTCAGTTGCGAGGCATTCGTAAACCGTGCCGGTCGTATTCCGGCTCCAATCCACAGTTTCAAGAATTAAACTTTTTTGATTCAAAATACCAATCCCCCATCCTGCTTTCTCAAGCGGGTTGGGGGATTTTTTCATTGTATAATCACTTATCTATCTTCTAAAGCTTCATCATGGCAAAACATAGGTGGATAGATACTCAGAAAAATCAACTACAGATATTTAAATCCAATCCTTAAATAAGACGGAAGCTCCCCCAAAAGTCAAAAGAATCGGGAAAAAGAAAAATAAAGGGTGAGACTTCTCCCACCCTTTATCTGATATTATAAAAAAAGTTTGTCTAAAGTAAATTACAAACGTTTAAAGTTTTTTCATCTCTTCTTTCCATGCAGAATAAGCCTCGAGATAAGCAGAACGGTTAGCCTCATCAGGATCTATGACTGCAAGTTTCTTCAATGAAGCAAAAGCCTCATTATGATCCTTATAGATACCGGCACCTATACCAGCACCCTTAGCAGCACCTGCACTACCATCTGTCTCATAAAGTTCGATAGTAGCACCACTCACACCCGCAAAAGTATCTCGGAACAACGGACTGAGGAACATATTAGCCTTACCTGCATGAATATTCTTGATATCCATACCCATCTGCTGCATGATTTCCATTCCATAGCAGAAACTGAAGACGATACCCTCTTGTGCTGCTCGAACAATATGAGCACGATTATGCTTATTAAAGCTGATGCCACGAATAGAACAACCAACTTCCTTATTCTCTAATACACGCTCAGCTCCATTACCAAATGGGATAATCTTAACACCATCACTACCTATTGGCACAGAAGCTGCAAGATCATTCATATCCGCATAGCTTACATCTGGAGTGATATTTCGATGAACCCACGCATTCAAGATACCAGTTCCATTGATACACAACAATACACCAAGACGGTCAAGGTCTGTAGTATAATTAGCATGAGCAAAAGTATTGACACGGCTCTTTGGATCATAGTTAACATCACCCAATACACCATATACAACTCCTGATGTACCTGCAGTACTTGCAATTTCACCCGGATTGAACACATTCAGACTCACAGCATTATTTGGCTGGTCACCCGCACGATAAGATATTGGTGTACCTTCTTTCAGACCAAGTTCTTCAGCTGCCGCTTTACTTACTACACTCTGTACAGAGAAAGTAGGAACAATATTAGCCAGAATGCTTTCATCGAAGCCAAAGTAATCAAGCAGGAATTTAGCAGGCTTTTTCTGGTTGAAGTCCCACATCATACCTTCAGAAAGACCACTGATAGTAGTCTTAACTTCACCTGAAAGTTTCATTGCCAGATAATCACCAGGAAGCATAATCTTATCAATCTTATCAAACAGTTCCGGTTCATTATCCTTTACCCAAGCAAGTTTAGATGCAGTAAAGTTTCCAGGAGAATTGAGCAGATTACGCAAGCAGAAATTCTCACCTAAATCATGAAAAGCCTTCTCGCCATAAGGTACGGCACGAGAGTCGCACCAGATGATACTAGGACGCAAAACTTGCTGATTCTTATCAACACAAACCAAGCCATGCATCTGGTACGAGATACCAATTGCAAGGATATCTTCACCCTTGGCACCAGATTCTGCCATGATTTTCTTAAGCGCCAACTTAGCATTATCCCACCACATCTGAGGATCCTGCTCTGCCCAACCGGTCTTTACAGCCATAATGGGTGCTTCATGATCCGGATAGAATGCAGAAGCTACGATTTCTCCATTGTCAACATCAGTAAGCGAAGCCTTTACAGAACTTGAGCCTACGTCAAAACCTAATAAATATCTACTAGCCATAGTTTATTCGTTTATATGTTTATTGTTTAACTTTTATCAGTTTTTATAAAGTCTACATATATTATACGAACATACTACAACATTCCCCTCATAAAAAAAATAATTTAGAACATATTCTCATCAAAAAGACTTTGAGGAGCACTATCGTCAGCCTTGTCCTCCCCTTCATTACTATTTTCTAATACAGAAGAAGAAAAATTGAGCATCAGTTGCTGTACGGCCTTTGATTCAAAATTAACATGATATACCCCATACCCCTTACCTTTCTCTATTAGTGATTGTGGGTCTTTAGCGCATCTGGTGAGATATTGCGTAACATAGCTATGAACATCCTTGTAATTCAGAGGTGTAAAAATCGAATTACAGGAATTATATACATGACGAGCTATTTTTTCTACTTTCAACCCTTTTGCACCCGCAGCCAAAAGAACATTGAATATCTCCTGATCAAGTTTCATATAATAATCATAACATTCGTCCTCTTTCAAGAGAGAAGACACAAAAAGAAAAAACCGCGGTTACTCACTTACAAGCAACCGCGGCTCTTTGAAAAATAAACCTTATTTAAGCGAGAGCAACCTTGTTGTCCTCATCCTTAATCTTACCCTCTTTGAAGAGCCAACCGATACCAAGGATTACATCCTCTGTACTGATCTTAGCAGCCTTAGCAATTTCTGCTACTGTGAGAGCCTTTTCTGAAGCTGCCAATGCCTGATATACATCACCAGCTCTAAAACCTGCGTTCTCTGCGTTCAAGTAAAGAACGTCCTTCTTTGCTGCAGGAGCCTTCTTTGCTACTGGAGCCTTCTTTGCTGCTGGCTTCTTTGCAGCAGTCTTAGTTGTCGCTTTCTTTTCTACCATGTTTTAAGAATTTTATGATTCTATTGAGCCTCATTTCGTCAGCTCAACCTTAATATCTGCTGCAAATTTATAACTTTTATTTCGAAATAGTGTTAGAAAAATAGAAAAAACTACTACTTATAAACAAAAGTGCTGCATTTCTTGATTTACGTCAAGAAGCGCAGCACTTTATTTACTAAAAATCAATTACTTATTATAAATCATTGAATTTTTCTCAAGGCATTTTACGCATACTCTTTTATGGAGTGAATACCTTCGTTTCTCTATTTTTATTCAGCCTTCAAATCAAGTTTGATCTCCAATTCATCCAACTGCTTAGGGTCAAGTTCTGAAGGAGCATCGAGCATAACATCTCGACCTGAGTTGTTCTTTGGGAAGGCAATACAATCGCGAATACTGTCGAGACCAGCCATAATGCTGACGAAACGGTCCAAACCGAAAGCAAGACCTGCATGAGGTGGTGCACCATACTTGAAAGCGTTCATCAAGAAACCGAACTGGGCCTCAGCACGCTCTGGAGTAAAGCCGAGAACCTCGAACATCTTCTCCTGCAACTGAGTATCATGGATACGGAGAGAACCTCCACCTACTTCGATACCATTGCAAACAAAGTCGTATGCCTTGGCACGAACCTGCTCAGGATGTTCATCGAGCAATGGGATATCATCCGGATTTGGCATAGTGAATGGATGGTGCGTAGCCATCAGGCGCTGCTCCTCATCGCTCCACTCAAAGAGAGGGAAGTCGATAATCCAAAGACACTTGAATACGTTCTTATCACGAAGACCAAGACGGTCACCCATTTCCAAACGCAAAGAGCAAAGCTGAATGCGTGTCTTGTTAGCATTATCACCGCTCAAAATCAAAACAAGGTCACCATCCTTGGCTCCCATTACGGTCTTGATTTCAGCAAGTTCCTCTGGAGAATAGAACTTATCTATGCTACTCTTCACGGTACCATCTGCATTGTACTTAATATAAACCAAGCCCTTGGCTCCAACCTGAGGACGCTTAACAAAATCGGTCAATTCGTTCAACTGCTTACGGCTATAATCAGCACAACCTGGAACACAGATACCGCCAATATACTTAGCCTCATCGAATACAGAGAAATTACCCTTACCTGTGAAAGCATCTTTCAACTCAACAAATTCCATACCGAAGCGCAAGTCTGGCTTATCACTACCGAAACGGCGCATAGCATCGTGCCAGGTCATCTGCTCCAATTTAGGAAGTTCTACACCACGAATCTCCTTAAACAAATGGCGAGCCATTTCCTCGAAAAGGTTGATGACATCATCCTGATCAACAAAACTCATTTCACAGTCAATCTGTGTAAACTCTGGCTGACGGTCAGCACGAAGATCCTCATCACGGAAGCACTTGGCAATCTGGAAATAGCGGTCGAAGCCAGCAACCATCAAGAGCTGCTTTAAAGTCTGAGGACTCTGTGGAAGAGCGTAGAACTGACCTGGATTCATACGGGAAGGAACAACAAAGTCGCGGGCTCCCTCTGGTGTACTACCAATAAGAATAGGAGTTTCAACCTCCATGAAGTTCTGTGCATCGAGGAAGTTACGAATCAAGATGCACATACGATGACGCAACTCCAGATTTTTGCGCACTGCAGGACGACGCAAATCAAGATAACGATACTTCATACGGATATCATCACCACCATCAGTATTATCTTCGATAGTGAAAGGAGGGGTCAGACTCTGAGAGAGGACATTGAGTTCCTTCACCAGGATTTCGATGTCACCAGTATCCATTTTAGGATTCTTGCTCTGTCGTTCACTTACTACACCCTTTATTTGAATGCAGAATTCACGACCTAGCTTGTTAGCTGCATCACACAAGTCTTTGTTATCAGCCTCGTTGAAGACCAACTGTGTGATACCATAACGGTCGCGCAAATCGACGAATGTCATACCACCCATCTTTCTTGAGCGCTGTACCCAACCGGCAAGTGTCACTTCCTTGCCGGCATCAGAGAGACGTAACTCTCCACACGTATTACTTCTGTACATACCTTATTATATTATATTATTATTTTCCAAAGTGCAAAAGTACAACAAATAACGGAAAGGACAAAATAAAATCGCGAAAATATTATTAAAAATATCTTCGCGACCCTATTAATGTGACCAAAAGTCACATAAATACATATTAAATGTTTTTATCTCTACTTTTTTAGAGATTTATTTCTTCATCCGTCTGAATGCCTGCCGATGGAACCGTTCCTCTGCCTTGATGACACTGAACACCTTATTAGGTGGCAAGATTGTCATAAATCTAGAATGATACTCTTGCTGCAACTGTTTCAGCTGAATATCCAACTCATCCTGTCTTCTGATAGCTTCGGCACATGCCTCATTATCATTCGGATTCACATGACGGAATCGGCGCATTTCATCGAATATCATACGCATTTTCTTACCCATCTGTCTATATACCGGGAAGAATTTAGCAGCTTCTCTCGGCGTAAGACAGGCATTAGTCGTAATAAACTGTTCTAGTTCTGCCTGAAACCTTTTAGGATCAAATCCATCATGATGTTTTCTACCCTGAGGCTGTGAAGCAAGTGAAACCAGGCTAATCATCAGCATAGCTAAAAGCGCAAGAAACCTATGTTGCATTATCTTTCTCATACCTTATCTTTTTTTTATCTTTATCTGTAGACAAAAAGAAATACTACCATTAATTTTCTGCAATCAGCGATGCATAGATAGTTTCATTATCCATCATCGTATAATCGGCCATCTCATTAAAAGTAGCATCTTCATTATTATTCACAGCAGCTTTCTGAACCATATGATCCACATGTGCCATAGCAGGCTTACTGCTTCCCGTATATTTCAGCGCCAGTACCGAACCACCTCCCATCACAGCCAAAACAGCAACAGCCGCCGCAATCTTTCGAATCGGCATACGCTGCCATAAGCTAGGCTGCATGTGAATGATGCGGGGTTCCTGCTCCGGCAAATTTGCCATCACCCTATCCGTCAGCTGGTCGAAATAACCAGCCGGCACCTGGAAATGGTTTTTCTTACCAAAACGGCTATTCAATATATTGTCTTCTTTTAACATATTCCTCATTCCTTTCTTTTATACTTTATTAAATAGACGAAAACTAACCGAAAAGGTTTAATCCTTACGATTGAAAAAATCGGTTATTTTTTTCTAAAAATAGCATAACTATTTGATAATTAAGAAATAAGAACAAAATAAAACTAACTTACTCGGCGAAAAATCGGTGAAGATATAAAGAACTGCGCATGTAGGCGACATTATTGTTTTGTTTGATTATAGTAATGCAATAACATAAAAAAGACGGATTCATGAAATATATCTTTAAATGGTGCGTTATATATATAATAAGGTATAATAATATTAACTAGGGCGTTTCACTAAGAAAATTAGAGAAATGACCAAAAAAAATTATGTTTGTAAAAACAAAGAGAACATCCATGAGATTATTGGATGGACAGCTCCAAAGTTGCATCAGGCCTCTGAATGCTACGTATCCTTTAAAGTTTTTGATCCTTGCTACGGAAAGTTGCGCCTAAAAAAGATTATGCTCGGACACATAAAGGGTAAGCGAAATCAGAGAGTGTACGGCGAAGCTCTCATTAAGCGTATTACTCAAAAGCTTCTTGAAGGATGGAACCCTTGGATAGAAGAATCTAATAAGGAAGAGTACGCGTTATTTGCAGATGTGTGCAATAAATACAGAGTATATCTGGCGAAAATGGTAAAAGTGGGCGGGTTGAAGCCTGGTACCCAGCGGAACTACGAAGGAAAATTAGACTTCCTGCAGAAGTGGCTAAACGATAACGAACATATTACTTATATATACCAGTTCAACAAAACCCTAATTAGTAAGTTTCTGGATTACGTGCTTGTTGGAAGAAATAATGGCATAAGAACAAGAAATAATTATATAGGCTGGTTAAAGTCATTCTCTAGCTACCTTGTCGAGAGAGGTTTTTTAGAGAAATATCCGACTGATGGCATTAATGTAACAACGAAACTCAACCGTAAAAATCGAGACGTTATACCTAACGACGTCCTGCTCGAAATTAAATTTCACCTTGAGAAAGAAAATAAGCACTTCCTGCTTGCATGTTATTTTCTTCATTATCTGTTCGTCCGTCCTGGAGAGATGTGTAGCATTCGCATCAGAGACATATCGCTAGAGAAGAAGACTCTCTACCTAAGCGGAGCTTACACAAAGAACAGGCGCGACGCCGTTGTTACCATCCCCAACCACGTTATCGAACTTATGAAAGAGCTAGGAATATTCTCAAGACCTAAGAATTACTATATTTTTGGCAACAGTTTTAAACCAGGATTAGAACCGATAAAGGCTAGACTCTACTCGCTATATTGGGATAATAAAGTAAGAAAAGCATTGAACCTGCCTGCGCCATATAAGTTCTACAGTCTGAAGGATACTGGAATTACTAATATGATCAAATCTAAAACAGACCTTCTATCTGTTAGAGATCAGGCGAGACATTCGTCTGTCGATATTACCAATATATATACGCCCCAGGATTGCAAAGAAGCAAATGCTACACTTATCGGATACGAGGGTGTGTTTTAGTATAATGATTGTAGGAGATTTACTCTCCTACAATCATACATTCCTACACATTGCTCACGGAGCGACACATTCTACATATATATTTCCATTACTAACATATATCTCCATTTCGCACCCGCAATCCAATATCTCCGACACTTCCCTCTCTGTGGGAACATCATGCCATCTATTTCTAACAACCTGGCTCATAATATCACATTATTATATACGTAGCGAACACATCAGCAAAACCACTAACCTCTGCCCAGTACCACGGATGGCGAGTTTTACAGTCCCGGGAGTAGTAAGCATAAGAGAGATAGGCCGTGAGGGTGATGAGGGTCGGAACGACGCTGACACTCAAGCACCAGCCTATACTGCCTGCTGCAGCTATGATCGCAGCCGTCTTATGTATGGAATAGGCATCATGATCGCAATAATTTGGAGCGCAACCCACGAAGCATAAGCCTGCACATCCAAGAAAAGCGAGGAACTGGATGCCTCTGCCCGTATCGAGCAGACAGACGAGCATAAGGAAGGCTACAGTCACCATCAGTAGAGAGAAGATCCAGCCCATATTGCGAGGTTCCCGGAAGGGAACAATTTCACTACCAGTACAGCCCTGTAGCTGATAATAGGTATCGCTCACCATATTAGGGATGCCGAAGCGCAGAGCCATCAGGAGTAAATACCCTCCGAGAAGGAGGAATGCGATAAAAGCGAAATACCACATAAGCCTACACCTCCATCTTCAGTTTCTCAGGATAGCCTGACTTATAATCATAGGTCAGAACAGCCTCGATATTATCCAGCTCGCTAACAGCCTTCTTATGCGCAGCGGTCACATTGAAGCACTCAAGGGCATACATCTCCAATGCTGACAGCAACTGGATAACCTTGACGCAGTCTACTTCCAGCTGATAGCTGCCAAGCCAGAGGGTAGCCTTCTCCTGCCCCATATTCTTAGCGATAGTTGTGGAGTTCATTAGTCCTACACGGGTCGCCTTGTCGAGCCATACCTGCATACCATTCAGTAGAAAAGCGTTAACGGCTGCAGAAGAGTCGTAGGCAGTAATATCAGCGAGTATCGAGGACTTGACCGCCTGAAGCAGGGTAGCTGCATCATAGGCAGACGAAGGAGGAAGAGTGATCCAGTAGACATCATATGCATACTGCGTCTTCTCTCGAGTTTCGTACTTCATCACGCCGTTTTTGCTCATAGCTACAGGAACCTGTTCCGTAGCTTTCAGCTTTTCTTCGTTGATGGCTACCATTACTCTTCCGCTACCGCACACAAGCACCTGCGCCTGCTGGGTTTCAAAGATTTGTCTTGTCTTGTTCATAATCTATCTTTATTTATTAATTAATAATTACGCTTAAATACCGAACTGTTCACATATCAGATTACAAGCTTCCTGATTGCTGGTATGAAACTGCTCAAAATAGAAGGAAGTCCCCTCGGTACAGACGCGGGTCTTCACGGGCAACGAGACGGATCCGCTTTCTACAAGTTTAAAGAACTCCTTTATCTCAAAACTGCCATTGTTTGTCACGTAGAGATATTTACTTCCGTCCTCATTGACGAAAACAAACTGGAATCGCACAAAATATTCACTATCCTTGTTATTTTTGCGTATTACGTAATCTGTAATGTAGATCGTCTTACCTTCTACCTTATTAAGCTTAATGAGTTCACCTGCCATAGGCTTTATCATCATACCTTTTTGATTTTTCATTCGTAATGAATTTAATCTGTTCTTAATCAAATATATTAATTTCCTGCTGCCTGTCTTCACGAGCATGCCGTGATAGCCGGCATAATGCTGCTGCCCACGTATGGCTCCACGTATAGCCCTGCGTCTGATTTCTGCCCTCACGTTAACGAACGAACCTTTAAAATGCTGCTTACAGAACATGAATCCGTCAGCTACTCTCGCTATCTGATAGTCGTTCTTCATACGCATACCATATCTGCCTTCCAGATAACTCATTTCCCAATGTACCGCCTTGATTACCTTCTCTCGATCATCATCCATAATGATGCGATTATCTCCGAAGGCTCCGTAGAACTGAGGATGAAAGATGCGATTAATCTCGTAGTCCATCTCTGTAAGAGTGAGCATTGCGAAGATTTGAGATAGCGTACCGCCAATAACAAGCGTTTCCGTCTGAAGAAGTATATCGCAGAGCAAGCTGCGGGTATAGGAGCACGTAATAGTTTCAAATAATATGCCCAGCACAACCTTGGAGCGTAACGACTCATAGAAATGACGGATGTCGGTAAGTCCTGCACTTGCCTGCGGATGATACTGCACATAGGCACGTATACGGTTCACCATGCAGTATGTTTTATTGTTGCTCCATAGACTTCTGCCCTTGATGCCTGAATAGCACCAGGGAGAGAGCTTGTTTGTGAGTTTCTGCCGTAACACGATAAGCAGGATATTCTGTACGCATCGGTCATATACGGTATAGATGTCCGCATTACGATCCTTGTCTCCCTTGCCCCGCTTGGTAATGATCCTGCGGGTAGTAGGCTGACAACGATAGGTTCCGTCGGTCAGCTCTCGTATGAGACGTGATATGATCTTCTCCTTATTACGGATAGCCTTACGCACTTCCGGCGAATCACTTGCCCTAGACAAGCATCTTTCCACTCCCATTCTTACAATAATAGGGTTGGCAATGAAACGTTTCAGATTTTGAAGTTTTCTTTTCCTGCTGACTATAGCTAGTTCTTGAAGGATGGCCTCTTTTTCGGCTTCCGTTCCCTCAAGGGTAGCATTCAGCGGATAGCTTCCCAGCTCGTGGGAGCACGGGTCGGCAATATCGTCCGTCCAGAACGGAAGACTGCTAACTTCATCCGCTCCATGCCCACCGGTGGAGGCATGGTTTTGCGCTATGTTTGATCTTGTAGACCGCGCTGCAAGGTGTTTCATGTTTGTGTTTTCTACCTGTTTGACAGCAAAAGCCCCAGCGTAATTGTCATTGCCATTGCTAACAGCGTTGTTGCAATTCGCAGTACGAGCGGACGCATTGGCGTTATTCGCATTGCAGCCGACAACAAGAGCCTTCTCCTTGCCTGCGCTCTTGTCTTCGCCCGAAGTACATGGTTCGGATGCCTGGTTGGCATCCTCCACACGAGAAGGCATGCCATGCACTTCCTGGCTAGACGCACCCACCGAACAGCCGTACATCATCCCATTAGCTGATGATGGCTGCTTCGCTGAATCGTTATTTTTCTGTCCGATGAGATTATTCATTATATTCTTTTTTACTTCGTTTTTCTGAAAAAGTTTCGTTCCACCCTCGAAATGAGGACGGGCCATGCGGAGCGGCTAAAAGCCGCCGCTCCGCAGCTAGTAGGCTTGCTTACGGCTATATGTCTAGAAGCCGACAGCTTTTTGTTACTGCTGCCTTATTACTGTTCGATTTTGAGCTGAGGGACAGCAAAAGCCCCAGCGCAATCGTCATTGCCAATGCTAACAGCGCCGTTGCAATACGCAGTACGAGCGGACGCAACGGCGAAATTCGCATAGCAGCCGACAACAAGAGCCTTGACGCCTTCCTTGCCGACTTCAGGTAAACCGTTGCTACCATACCCCCACATGTAATTACCATTCCAGGTAAAGCAGCATTCATGTGTGTGAGGATTGCCGCTGAAGCCGGTAAAGCAGAAGAGGGAATGTGAATAATCTGCCTTGCTTATCCAGTTCTGATTACCGCTTACGTCGACTACATCTGAGAGTCCCTTTAGGATATTGAAGTCCTTGGCACTACCCACATTGCCATAGGCGGTATCATTTGTAAGAGGTTGCACATCCTGCCACTTGCTGGCGCAGTAAAAACGGTTGTAATATCCGCTGGAAGTTCTGCCGGTGAGATAATGCGCTCCGCTCAGTTGACGGAAGAGACCGTCCATCGGAATGCTCAAACCACGATAGATAGAATGAGATAACTTGAAGATGATATAACCTCCAGCAAGGCTCGTAGAACCCGTATAACAGCTATCTGCGCAACTCATCTTAACGTAGCAGTTGACCACGGCTGTCATCACACCATCACCGAGACCCTGGCAGTTAGGTACGTCACGAACGATATAATATCGCTTGCTGACTGTCATGCCGTCGCCGTTAGTAGGATTGATGCTGCCATCAGAAGAGCAAACCATATTGCCGCTGGCATCCTCATAGAAGATATTAGAGGAAGAGCCAATCTTGGACTGCAAGCCTGCCTTCGTAATCTTATCGAGTACAGAAAGCACCTCTCCGTTCTTCGTGAAGCCGTAATGCTGAGAGCCTACCAGCTGGTCTGCATTATATTGCGCACCACCACTGGCTCCACTCTTGAGGTTCTGCGACATCAATCCACCGAAACCTACAACCGTCTTGTCACTCTTGAACATCTTGATACCGCTGTTGGCTGCAATCTTAGCGTTGTTCCAGGTTGAGTCGTCTACTGCCTCCTGCATCGTACTACCTGTGCCCATACAGTAGAGGTCGGTAGTATTCAGGGTTCCGCACTCGGCATACATCAACACTAGCAGCAGTTCGTAGAATTCATAATAACAACCCATATAAGGATAATTAGTATTGGCATCCGCGTTCTTATTCTGTGCCTGATGAATAGACTCCAGCGCAGATACATACTGACTAGGATAACCTGCTCCACTCGCCTTGAATACCTCCTTCAGTAATCCGTTCGGAGCGCTGTAATGGCCAACACCCGCATCGCCGATGACGCAATGGGCCTGTGAGCGCTCATCGCCAGTCAGCTTACAGTTTGTTGTATAGAAAGGAGAGATAGCGAAGGGACCGAGAAGCTTGGCGGCATGGTTCTGCCAGTAGCACGGGATAACACCCACGCCGATGCAGCTCATCTCGTTACTGCCTACCGTCTCGTTACCTTTCAGCAGATAGAGCGGAATATCGCTGTGTACCATGATATCGCCCTCAGAACCGTCTACCGCCACATTCTCACCATTGGAGGCAAGCGTAATGCGGCCCTTTGCACATTCATGTTGTAGCACGGCTTCGTTACCGACACGCTTCACGGTTCCCAGCTTGATGTGCGAACCTATCTCACGGATCAAATCTCGCCCGCCGTAAATGTAATTGCTCGCAGGAGCCGGATCAGCATCGCCCGATATACGGGCAAATCCGCAGAACGGGTTCTGTGTCTGAAAGGCATCCATCAGCGCCTTGAACTGCTTGATACTGTCGTTGACCGGAGCCTTGTCGAGCCACACCTTCCATCCCTCTGCCGAAGCAGAAGGCTGGGTGGTGTTGTTGTCTACCAGGGAGAGGAAGATACCGTCCTGGGTGTGTACGATGTCATTTGTTTCGCAGGTCATACCCTGCTGCCAGTTGCCTTTATCAGATACGAAGGCGTTACCTAAAAGAATTTCTTGCTGTTCTGCCATATTCTTATTACTTTAAAAATTGATAATTAAATTCTGAATACTAACTTGTTGCCCTTCTTCACCACTCGCTCGCTCACGTTGCTGCCGTAGTCCACGATATAGAGCTTGTTGCCAACATGCTTGAAGGTAGGATACATGGCTCCACCTCGAGCCACGATGCCCGTATCTTCGTAGGCATGAGTCTTGATGTTCCATTGCCACCAGTTGCCGTTATCTCCCATCTTTACCGGATGTTCGTTCAGTTCCTTGGCAATGGCAGTCTGCGTCTGCGAGTTGCTGATGGCGGTAGAAGTATCTTTCTGCCGTTTGGTTTCCGCAGTCTTGCGTGCCGTCTCGTTGTTGTTACGGGTTGTTTCGGCGTTCTGACGTGCGGTTTCGTTGCTAATCCTGGTGTTCTCTGCCTTTACTCTGTCAGCTTCACCTTGCGTCACCTTAGTGTAAGCCGCTGCCAGGGCATCCAGGTCTGGGTCTATATCCGTATAGGCTACTACCTGAGTCCACGTATTGCCATTATCATAGCTCACCTCGATGCCCATTGCTCCGCCACGAAATCGAGGAGTCTTGCCTTCTGCCACGATACCGAGATCTTTGCCGCCTATCTCCCAATGGCCGTTGTTGTTGATTACTGGCTTGATACCTGCGGTCAGGTAAGCCCTTGCGAACTCGGCAGGGATCTTAACCTGTGAGCCGTTAGCCATGTAGATCCAGAAGAAGTCGGTACTCATCACAAGGCGAGATGCCGTATTCAGCTGGCTGGCTACGTCGTTGATGTTTACTGCTGCCATAATACTATTCTGGTTTTATCTGCTTCATAACTCCTTCGCCTGCAGCCGGGGTAAGCAGTTGCTCGGCTACGCGACACATGATTTCCTTCTCGCTATCGTCAATCTCCACCTCGCCCTGCGTTTCGTAGAGTTTATGGGCGAGCACGGAGCAGGCTAATCCCTGCCCGCGCTCATAGATGACGTTAGCTATCTCCTTGCGCATATCAATTACTGCGCATTGTGTCTTACTGAGGTCAGTAAAGACCTCTACTCTTTCTAAATTTATCTTCATAATCTTATGTTTTATTAATGACATATATATTGCAACTGCCAGTAAGTTCCATCCCAAGTCAGAATATTAAACTGCCCGACATCATCAGAATAGAACTTATCTGAGGTTGTATGTATCTTGCCGCAGCAATATAGTTTTCTGCCTGAAACAACAGGGTCGAAATATATCCTGCTATTACCCTGTATAACAATGAGCATCTGCCCCGTTATCGGATTCTTCGGCAATTTTATGTCAGCTACACTACTATTGAGCATAACAATTATACCTACTCTATTGTTATCGATGGCAACCTGCTCTTTCGCTGTCACAGAACCAGTTCGAATCACGTTCTGCGCGATACATCCCAGAAGGTTACCGCCGATGCTACGTATGCCGATGCCTTCATCTGTATCAACATGCAGAGCTGCGTAAGCAGGATTATTCACAGGATTTCTTGCACCAGAAGAGCTGTTCAGGTTCGATCCTTTACTAATTTTACGAACTATCATAGTGGCATTAGCGACATTAGAAGATCCATACTGACCAGATTCGCGATCTCCATACATATCGCATGTCGTTTGCCAATAATTGGTAAGAGGATTTAGTAACGCAGCCTTACCGACGCATACCTCTCCATACCCATTATTATAGTATCCATTCCAGAACGATGATTGTTCCAGTACCGTACCCATATATAGAACATTCTGATAATAAGTACCAATACTAAGCCCAGATTCTGTAATATTCAGACCTCCAATAGTTCCTGAAGTTGCATAAATCGTTCCTGTAATCACGGCATCCTTTGCTGTCAGCTTACCACCTCTAGTTATAGAAGTAGTAGCCTTGCTGCCTTCAGCACCGCCTATCCAGAACGCATAATCCGCTTTATCCTTCACCCATCGGAACGAGCCAAAGATATTGTTACCTTCCATCAGATTGAACTGCTGGCCCTGGGCGAACTTTAATACCGCATTTTTGCCCACAATGAGAGGTGTATACATCGGACCGGCATCGCTCAGTTTTACCCATAGCTTATTGTTGTTAGAGTCAACTGCTGAAGGGTCGAAGGAACTGCCCGTAGCCGTATGCGTAACGTTGCATTGGTAGACAGACCAACCATCGTTAGCATTACTATCCTCGATATATATCAGATCGAGATACTTCTGTTCCAGGGTCAGGGCAGAGTCATTGTGGTAGGTTGTCCCGCTCTTCCATCCTTCAGAATTTCGGACGATGCAGCCGTTCTTACCCATCTTTCCGGCTTCGGCAAAGTTGGCTACCACAACAGGCTGACTCCAATCGTCCTGAACTGAGTCTGTACCATGTTTTCCTGTACGAACAGACTCCCAGATGAACCGGTTTGTGGACGATACAGCCAGTCGTTTTGCCGTCCATCCTCCCTGAAGGATGCCATTTGTACGGTAAGGCTTAGCTGGCGTCTCCGTATCGTTAGTGGTAGCGATATAGGCGCGCTCCATAACGATGGATTCAGCCTGCATCGGCATCGCCTTGCTCCAGGTTATGTTGCCTACAGCATCTACGGTTCCGTCGGTACGCCATAAACTCTCAGTAAGAGCTATCATCGATTGCCAGGCAAAGAGACCATAGTCGCCGTAGCTGTCTATGCCGCCATCCTTGAAATATCCGATGAAGAAATAATATTCTCCTGCATCAGGCATGGATAATTTAGCAACAAGACTCTGACCATCGCCGCTTACTACATAGGCGTGCTTCGATCTGTTGAGATATTCGCTATCTTCCTTTATCTGCTCACCTTTGCTATTGATAACCTCAGACGGCAAATAGAGTTGGGAGATACATACCAAATCCCAGTTGGCTTCAGAATAAGACTTCAGCATCACTCTGAGATAGCTATCCCGGAAATGGTTAACAACCTTAATACGGCGTATGCACTTGCCGTTGTTACCCAGAGAGGAAGGAGTCTTATAGAAAGTTTTCTTCTGCTTGATACCATCTATCAGAATTTCACTTTCTTCTGTTCCCCATGCGTTAGTACTGCTGTTGTACCGGTCGATAATCTCATCTGTTGTAATCTTGCCTCCCAGCACGATACTCTTGCCTCCCGTTGCTGGAGCTGTCTTGGTCCAGCCGCCTCCAATATCATCCTGCGCTTTATTATAATCAGCTAGCGTTTTCGGTGTTGGAGAGGTTGAAGGTTCTGAAGCTGAAGACTGGTAGCCTACGATGATGCCTGCTCCATCTGCTCCATCTGCTCCGTCCTTACCCTTATAACCTTTGCAGGCAAAGTTTATAATTTCATCTCCATCTGTGAAATAAGTAATCTCCATCACCCAGAGAAAAGGCTTTGCATCAGTTAAAACGATATTATTGAAATCCTGATCTCCGTAATCCCTGAATAATGATACGTTCTTGCTAACTTCAGCACTATCCCCAGCACAATACCAGGTTTCGATACGTAATACACTCTTCGGGTATCGGTTGAACAGCTTAGGAGGAGAGAAAATGCCATCAGAGCCTACCTCACCAGCCTTATACGCTACATATACATACTGTTTCTCCAGAGTTGGCTCCATCGGATCTTCCTGCCAGCCATCAGGATACAATTCGCCTTTCATACGTTTAGGACGGGCGGTAATTCTAGATTTATCCGAGAGATAATAGACGTACTCATAACCATCTCCATCAGCACCGCAGGTAAGTACCGGAACGCTTTCCTTATCCAATACATTCCCTGCAGCATCATAAAGAGCAAATACCACCTGACGGGCATCATCCTGCACAGATACCTCTGTGCCTATTTCCATGTTAGTATCAGGCGTATCAGTAGTTCCATACTTCAGATGATACCCTGCCGGTAATTCTGTAAGCTTATATCTCTTATCATCAGATGATGTTGCCCATATATCGCATGAGATACTTTCTGCACTCATATTGCCCTGCTTGTCGATAATTACGCTATCGGCAGAAGGTATCAGTTCGTAGACTACGGTATCAGATGATTTCAGGATGGTGAGTTCCCTGGTATACTCGTAGCTGGCTCCGGCATAGATACCTGTTGCTGTAATGTTCAGTTTTGTAACCTGGGCGAGGGTATCGGAAGTAAGATTATCTGCATCGATGGTAATCACCTTCGCATTTCCATCAATACTGACAGATAACTTCAACCCTGCTGCGCTAGATGTGCCGAGTGACGAAATCTCCCATGGTTCGTTATGATACATCAATGATATCTTAGTCTTGATAGGGAAACCGATATACTTACCGGCTCTGGTATTCCATGCCACCGATGCACTCTCATTGCTCAGGTCGCACACCATAAACGGAAGGCTGTCATGCTGAATGCGGATAGGCATCTGTACCGTTTTCGAGGTCTTACCTTCCAGATCCACCACAATCGTCACCATCGCATCCGACATCTTGCGCATGGCTGCGTAATCGAAGTCGGTATCATCTGCAGTACCGGCAACGCCATCCTTGATATTCTTGATACCCTTGATAAAGACGGTAGAGTTATTCACCTCTACGTCGCAATCCTCGCTTATCACATGCAGACGGTAATGACCTTCAGTCACGTTCTCGCTATTCGCATCCTCCTCAAGTAGGATATCCATACCCTTACGCACGAAGACGGCCGTAGAGATACGATACTGCTTGGTTGCCTTGCCCTCATCCTGAGTATAGAGACCATTAATGACATTGCCCATATCATCTACCGTGATGACGCTCTGATACTGCGAGAGACTCACATCATAAGCCTTCGCCTCGTTCTTCAGGTCATCGAGCCCAAGAATATCACCGAGATACTCCACGTTGCCGCCGAAGTATACGTTATCCTGTACGAAGATACCATTGCCTGAAGGATGGATATACGATCCGTCTCTTCGCTGGATAGCAAGCCCCTCGAGCCATCCATAACGACATACGCGGTTCTGAGGACATATTTCCCAGTTGCATACGCCATCCAGAACCTCGATATAGCTGTTTCCCCTTGAGGAGAAATACATGCTGCTCTGGCGCTTGTCATCGACGAAACTACCATACTGAGCAAAATCCATATAGGCACAAGGATCCGGAGTCGCCTCCGAACGTTTACCATATTCGAACACGAACTTACCCTTCTCGCTAGTGATGATTTTCTTCACATAAAAGTAAGTAGTGAAGAAACCTTTATGCAGAACGAAGTTGCAGTCATCCAATGTGCCTTCAGTAATCTTATCTGAACCATGGGCGTTATCAATATCGGCATAGATACCACGGCAGATATCGCCCACCTGCAGGGAACCGTAATCATTCCCCTCCAGATGAAGAGAGATGATGTGTTTCTTGGTATCTACACTCTCGATGGTTCCATAGCCGTTGGTATTCCATTGCTCCGCTTTGGTCACAGAGATTTCGTTGAAGACGAACTTAGGAGCAGAGATGAACTGACGGACGAACAGACTGTTCATCTCTGCATCGCCATTATTGTCGATACTTGCGCCGGAACCATAGGCCCCGGAAACGAAATTGTATGTCATAAAGGCATAGAGCTTCGCTAATCCCTCTTCAGTTATCTGGCTCTTTCCGTCTCTAAGTTTCAACCCTTTCAGCAGAGATATCACATCCTCGAAGGTAATCTTACCTTTGGCGGTATCATCTATATCCTTGCGCAGCATCTTCTTCTCGAGCGCGCCTCCAGGAGTGCAGTCGTCTGCCATACCTGCCTTTATTCTGTCGCCCTGGTACAGGATATAACCGTAATCATAAGACAGTCCGTTCAACACTTCGATGTTGAAGTGCTGATGGCCGATACCTCCTCCGCCACTATATCGGTCGCTCAGAGTGCTTGCAAAGTAGTTAAAGAGAGCGTCTGCAGTAGTAACACCCCATGTTTCCGAATAGGGCTCCTGAACAGGGAAGAGCACCCCTCCACTCAGCAGCTGACGTGGGAACTCAACTAAGCGAGGGGCGATAGTAAAATTTCCGATTTCGGGTAGATGGATATCCATCTGTTTGAAATTGCTGACATCTGACCTTGTGAGGTTCAGATACGGACGGGCATCTGAATATTTATAAGTGAAAGTATAGTCTGAAGGCAGTTCCTTCGCCTCATAGTTCACATCACTCTCGGTAACGGTTATCTTACGAAGAGAATTGCCATGGTAAACATACTTACCTAGAGACGGGAAGAAATCGAGCATCCACAGGCGCTCTTTCTTATCCAGGAACCCGGTGTTCTTCTTAAACTTGCGGGTGGTATCTACGCGATACTCCTCAGAGTCTTCCTCTATTTCTGCCACATTATGCGTATGTTCTGCAGTATTTTCGCTGTTGCCGTAAGCGCGGAAACAGTCTACACCTCCCAACGAATTTTCGAAGAGGAACCACTCCTCTTCCTCGCTCTTCATGTCGCTGGCATAGTATCTCTGTACGTAGGTAACCCGCTTCCCGTCCTGTTCTACCCAGATATCGTAATAAGATGGCTGGATAGAACCGCCTATCTTCTTGGCGATAATGGCGTATTGTACCGGCACGGTATAAACGGTTCCGGCATTCATATGGTTCATCAGTACCACTTCCTTCTCTTCGTAGGCGGTCCCATTCCACATGTATGCCTTGCATTTCATCACGCTGGTGGCACTTGCGTAATAGGTAAGAAATTCTGGAGAATAATAGGTTACGGCCTTCACCTGCGGCTGCCAGGTGAGGAAATTGTTTTTCAGAAAATTGGTAGCCGAATCAGAGAGTCTGTCCACGCCGGCACGTATCACGGAGAAGGTAAATTCCTTCTTGCTGCCTTCGCTGCCAACCTCGTAAACCGTTGCTACAAAGGATTTCATGATGTTCGGCTGAACATAAGGTTCACTACTGTCCTTCACCTCGAAACTGAGCAGAGGAAGGATAATATCCTTGAGGGATAACGTAATCCGGTTCTTATCGTTCGGCGTATAAGTGTGCTGAACGATGTTTGCGCTTGAGCCTTTATAGCGTAGAGCGAAAACCACATCAGCCTTCGAGGTACTGAATATCTCAAAGGCATTCATGGAGCCTACCATGCTTAAAGCGTCTGGATATAATAAAACCTGTATCATCTTAAAATTGTTTTGATTATATTGCAAAGTTAAGATAATACAGGGAGATAACAAAGGACAATATCCTACGAAATCGGTATGCATTCCAGCCAGACGGTCGTGCAATGGTACACCCATTTACTGTGACGGAACATCGTTGCGTGTCGGGTTTTCTGGCTTACGTATGATTTCTGAAGGCCGTACTTCTTGCCAACATACTCAGCTGAAGGGAGAGGAGGATAAATGATCTTGAAGGTACGGTCCTGGTCGTTACCTGATTTTTTATAGTCATTCTCCGAAACCTCTACCGTCTCTTCGAATCCAAGCCACTGATACTTGCAGGTCATTGCCGGCATCATATCTTCCAGGCTCTCTGCCTCGTTAACAGGTGTAGTGAGCGCGATGGTTCTGAGCTCGCTTTCCGTTGGCTCACTCTTTCCTCCGAGGGTAAACTTCAGTTTATTGAAGAAGAAACTTACGCCTCTGATTACAACCTTTGCGTAAGAAGGAAGGTTCTGCTTCTGCGACTGGGAGAGGAGCAGTTTTACCTTGAGTTCCTGGAGTGAATTCCTGAGCAGGAGGTCATACTGCCGGTAGAACTTCTCGTAGATACCATCCTCACCATTATACACCAGGGAATAATCGAATATCTTCCGGGGTGTCTGCTCTCCCTGATGATGCGAGCCGAACCCGACATTTGAATACAGATGCGTATCATATGCTGTCACGGTTCCGCAAGCTATACCATCTGAAGATACGTAAGGGAAGGCGAGCATGACGGGCAACGTAGGAGTCGATTCACTTACCTCTTCTCCGTCTTCCGTTGCAACTTTCATCGATGAATTCAGCGTAGCGTAATCGCCGATATACAGTTGCCTGTCCATGTCTCTTGACACGGTCTCCCCGTCTAAGATTTCCCTATACTGGAGCGTACGAACCTCCGGTATCATCTCTGGTATTTCTACATCTTGAGTATCAATATCATCATCACCGGAATCGTAGCTCTGTGAACAGCCACCTATTTTTACTTTCACGCTGTAGTTACCGGAATAACCTTTCTTATAGAAGCAACCGTCTGCGCTATCAAAGTAGGCGCCAGAATTTTTCGATACCATATCCTTAATATCATCGTAACTATCCTCTGTATCGCTATCCGCCTGATACTTCGGGCGCAGTACCACACGTTTATAATCGGATGCAGCCTTATAAGATAAGGTAGGTTCTTCAGTCATCTGGCGGGTAAGATCCGCAACCGGCTTACTGTCTATCGCATCTTTCAGGAAGATGATATCTGCAGTATGAGTTCCTTCATCAGATACGAACTCGCAGAGGAACTTTTTCCGAAAAACTGAGAGAAAATCAGATACTGACACGTCTGGCAGAAGGTCTTCGACACGGATATGTCCGTTCACTAGCACGTCTATCACGTTGTTCAAGACAACCATTTTATTAAATGGAGCCGTCTTGGTGAAGAAATTCTCCTTGAGGTCATACCCGAAATGCTTGAAAATCCGCTTCAACAAATAATTGGCACGGATAAAAGGAGATATATAATATCCCTTCGTCAGAGATATCGGTATTTCGTTTACATGATCAGTAAGCAGCCATTCACCCGCAAAATACGGCGAGTCAACGCCCAGAGACCAGGTACGCATCTCGTGAGCTGTTACGTATTCGTAACCGCCTCCTTCCTTATATCTCCAGTAGCTGGCAGTACGCATAGTACCTGCATTCCATCCCCAGTTCAGTATTTTGTAGTTGTACTCGGTATCTCTACCCGAGTCATCAGTAAGCAGAACCGGGAAGATATCATAGTTCTCGTTCTTACCACCTACGAGAGATTTGCAGAACTCGATACACTCGTCTACGGTTGTGCACCCGGGTATCATCTCGTCCTTGAAGATGCTCTTCAGCTTTATGTTCTGTATCTTCGAATAGAAGGATCCGTCGTTGATATAGAAGGAAGAAGAGATGTTTCCCTTGTGCTGCGCCGAGAGAACAATCTGCCGGCATTGGGCGAAATACTCGCCGTCTTCGATGCTTACGTTCGTAGCCACCATCTTTTCTCTCAGACCGAAGGTATCGGGATAGCCCAGTATCATGCGGTTGTAATCGCTTGCCGGAATATCAAGCGGGGAGGTTGTTTCCCCGTAATCGTTGAAGAACGGATTGGTACGTTCTACCTCCAGCTTGGCGTCTTCGCCAAGCTGGTAGGCTTTTCCTTTATCCAGATTTGTTATTTTCATGTTCAGAAGATTTTATTTTTTAGCAAATTTTCTCGCCTGGTTTCGCAGTTCCTGTTTTGCGTCCAGATCCGAGAGTGATACAAACGAGCGGATTCCGTCTCTCTTGAGCTCTCTGAGCAGTTCCAGAAGCTCGTCATTATTGCGTCCCGACGTAGCATTTCCAGCATCGCGATGCGCAGATTCCTGCGTCCGGACGTAAAAATCTGCCCCTCCTGGAGCAGTATCCGGACTGATCCGGGCAGACTGGCGGGCGATGCTTCCACCCAGCGCCCTGCCCTGCATGGCCATGAGATACTTGCTCATATCGAAGGTTCTTATCTGTCCGGCTCGCTGGGCTGCATCCATCAGGTTGATGAGCGGAGCGATGGTAGGGTTCTCCAGGGCTGCATTCGATGCCACCCATTCCTTGCTTCTGCCTCTAGGTCCCTCGCCTACGATGACGGTAGGATGATCTACGTACCCGCGCTTACCTGGTGCATACTCGGCGTTGAAGTGTTTGCCGTCCTGCTCGCGCTCTACATCGATTCGTCCGCCACTCTCGCGTCCGCTTGCCACACGGGAACCTACAGAAGAGGATCCACTAGCTGATCCGTTAAGGGTCATACGCTTCACCTTCTGGCGCTCAGCATTTGCCACAACCAACTGAGCCGCACCGGTCACACCCATCAGGGCTGCAGCAATACTTCCGGCAATCGGTCCCATCTCGCTGTATGCCCGCATGATAGATACTGCAGTATTAGAGATAATCTGAGCTACCTGCATGGCGAAGTTTACGTCAGCATACTTTTTCTGTATCTTCAGTTTCTCGTTTGCTTTCTTTTTCTCCAGTTTCTCCTGGAGTGCGGTATTGCCCTCGGCCGCCTTGATTTCGGCATCATACTTGGCATCCACGTTCGCCATCTCGGCATTCTGTAGCGCACCCACGGCATTACTGAAGAGGTTTGTATAGCACTCAGCCTGTTTCATGAAGGAATCTCTCTTCAACTGCTGCACTTTCTCCTCATATTCCTGCTGAGTAATATACTGGTTGTCGAGTGCCTGCTTCAGTTGCTGCAGTTGCCGGTCGTACTCGCTCTGCTGGTCAAAACCGAGAGCCTGCCTAGCTTGTTTTTTCTTTTCGTCCTGTTCGTCAAGCAGTTCTTTTTGTTTCGTGATATACTCCTTCTCTATCTGAGTCAGGATATCTTTATACGCTTTCTCCAGCTGAGTAGTATCTTCCCCGTTCTGCTTTGCCATGTTGAGCGCAGCCTGATAATATCCCTTCAGAACTTCCAGTTTCTGGTCTCGTTGCTGTTCCAGGGTCAGTTCCTGCTGCGTACCCCCTTGCTCCATCACCTTTGCCAGGGCGTCCTGATAAGCCTGTTCTACTGTAACCTGCTGCTCGAAATGGGCCTGCTCAGCAGCCCGGAGGTTCGCCTGCTGTTTATCCTGGAGTGATTTCTTCTTTGCGCCATCCGCAATTTCGATGTTCTGCGACTGCTCGCTATACGAGGTTTCGATGGCGAGGATGTTGGCGGTATGCTGGGTCTTCAGAGCCTGCATGGCGAGGTCGTACTTCTCTTGAGACACCTTCTTCTGCGCAAGAGCCATGTTCCAGTTGTTGAGGTCCTGCTGATAGTCCTGGTTGGCGGCATCGATATCTGCCTGTCGGTTTTCTGAAAACTTCTTCGATGCGATATCATCGGGGTTAGGCTTGGAGGTGGTGTTTGTGGTTCCGGTATGGCCACCAGTTCCGGTATGATTGCCCGTTCTGCCACCGCCGCCACCGCCGTTTCCTCTGGCTTTTTTAGGAGTCACAATACCGATATCCGCAATCTTGGAGTTCAGCTCATCTATCTTTCCGTTTACGCGGTCTATCTGCTGCTCGGTATTGTTAAGCGCCTTCTTGGCATTCGTTTCCGTATCTGTACCGAAGAACTTGGAGACACCACGGATAAAGCCGTTCTGAGGGTGAAGGATGTTGTCTGTCTTGGCGTCATGATAGGTTTTATCCTGCTCATCCCTCTTATCTTCCAGGTCGCTTTTCTGCTTGTACAGTTCCACCAACTTATCCTTGTATGCCTTCAGTTTGATCTCCTTCTCCAGAGAAACCAGGTAGTCATCGATGGCATTCTTGTTGTCTCTGGTAAGTCTTCCCTCTTCAGAGAGCAGTCCGTTATAACCAGGAATAATCTTCTTGAGTTCATTGAGAGCCTCCCTTCTGCGGTCCATGGAGATTTTCTCGTTGCGCATGGTTTCGTTGAGCTGCTTCACCTTGGCGGTCTGCTCGTTCACCTGGGCATTCAGGTCTCGCTCCATGGTTTCCAGTTCCTTGGCCGAAGCTGCTGCCTCTTTCTGCTTTTTGTGCATATCCCATAACTTCAGGGAGAGAACCGTTACTCCCGCAGCAATCAGCCCGAAGACGCTTGCCTTCATCGTTGCATTCATGGCGGTCCAGGCATTCTTGGCAAGCGTCACCCTGCCCGTGAGCAGGTAGAAACCTGCCTGCAGCAGCTTCAGAAGTCCGGTTCCGGTAGCGCAGATTACGTTCCATGCCTGCTGGGCTGCAGCTGCACCCTTGGTTACAACGATATTTGTCTTGATGGCGTTGCTGGTGGCAATCGCTACAACCGTGAAGGCTGTGAGCAGAATGCCTAGCGTCTTCACTACGCCCTGATGCTTTACGCACCAGGAAATAAGACTGATGGTGTTCAGCTGCATATCTGCATAGGCATCATCCCATTGTTCCTTGAGCGGGAGGATTTCATCTCCCAGAGCCTTCTGGGCGTTCTGCAGTTCTACCGTCTTCTGGGCTGCCCGGTCGGCTGCGCTGATATAGGTCTCTCCTGCCGCAGCCAGCTGGGTATCTACAATCTCTGCCACAGCCTTCATGAAGTCGCCCGTCTCCTTGGTTTTCTCTGAGATTTCTGCTGCAGAGATTCCCAGGTTATCGAGGATTAACGGAGACTTGCGGCCGAGACCGGTCACGATGCTGTTGGTCATGTAGTCTACCGACTGACCTGTCTGCTGAGCCTTCAGCTGTGCGAACTCCAGATATTTGCCCAGATCTTCCAGCGGAATGCGGAAATCGTTAGCCTGTACGGCAGCCGTCATCAGCTGAACATCGTTTACGGTTCCCTTGGTTGCCTTGCGGAGGTTGTCAAGCAGCCCTTCCTGGTTCAAGTCATTGAATGCCTTGGTCACACCATCTGCCTGCTCTGCCATCTCAAGACCGCCATTAATGAGCTCTGCGATGGAGTCCTTGAATTCTCTCACTTTTTCGCCGAAGAGTTCTGCACCTTTGGTCAGTATATTACCCAGAAGCACACCGTTCACGGTATCATCTGATGCGAGTTCTCCAAAACTCTTGGCGTTCTGCTTCAGTTCTGAGATACGGCCGGAAACATCTTTCAGGCGTTGCTCCAATACGCCGTAAGCCTCCGGATTGAGCGACTGCACGGTATTATCCAGTTCCTTCTGCAGGCTCTTCTGCTGTTTCTTCAGCTGCACCATACTCATATCCAGGATATCGATTTTGCTTGTCTGCTCGCCTATACGGTCGGTAAGCGTGCGGATTTCCCTGCTGGTCTCGGAGTACTGCTTCTTCAGGTTTCTGTATGTTTCCGACTCTTTTCTTCCGGCTGCCTCAAGACTGATCATCTGGTTGAGTCTCGCCTTATTCTCTGAGCGCAGTTTCTTGCTCTGCTGCTCCAGGGTGTAGATGGCTTTCTGCGCATCGGCAGTCTTCACATCTACGGTATATCGGATTTCGTCTTCCGTTAAATGTTTGTTTGCCATAATTATGATTTTTGTGGGTTGAGTGATTGTTCCAGTTCCTGACGTATGCTGTTCCGTACTTCGTCGTTAAAGCCATAACGAAGCTTAGGGAATGTTTCGTGATACAGCACACCCCAAACCACGCGGTTATAGAGCGCGAGGTTCCTGCGCTTGAACTTACTGACGCGGTCATTTCGCTGCCGGTACTGCATATCCAGAAAACGGAGATAAGGAAGGATCCGCACGAAGATGGTACGGTTCTCGCCCGATATCTGGCTGTCGAACGAGTGAGCGGAAAGCGTGGTGAGCAATCGGCCGGTACGGCGCTTGTAATGATTGCGCACCACGTTCTCCTGAGTGGAGTATATCTTCAGGATGCCTGCCTGAAGAGTCTCGTGAACGAATTTCTTTTTAACAAGACTGTCTGTTACCATATTCTTATACATTACTAATTAGTAATGCAAATACAGTAACAGACAGACAAAGGGCAAAGGACTGCACCCTATCTCTTGAGGATGCAGATCCGATATAGAGGATACCCTATCAAGGGCGTAAGGATGGTACAGAATAGAAGATAGAGTACCCAGTAGGCGGGAACCCTGCTCTTAACCAGGAATGGCATAAGTACTACTGCTATAATGGCAGAGTAGCCTTGTATATACGTTATCAGTCCCATAGTCTCTGTATTTCATTTTTCTATCTGAAGAAAGCCTTATAAATCGGAATTCCGAGCACAGGCGTGAGCACCGTACACAAAAACAAATAAATAAGCCACATTACCGGCATTCTGGACCCCACAACCAGCGGACCAACTACCAGCGCTATGACAAACGATATAAACATAACGAAATCAAAAAAATCCATAATATATATATTTTAATGTGTTACTAATTCTCGGGTGCAAAGATACACCACTTTTTCTGAAAAACCAAATTTATGCTCTAGAAAAAATGGCCACCCTCACGGGCAGCCATCCTTAGTTAGAGAATTGACTAAATTAAATTATTTGTCACTTTATTACATGATAGACTAGAAAAACTATTTTCTATTTCCCTGAGAGTATTTTGCCCAGCTTCTCGTGCATCTCCTTGAGCTGTTCATCGGTAATGCCCGAGATGTACATGCCGTTCAGGCTGAGCATGTGTTCACGTGCCGGCTTGCCGGCAACCATCACTTCGCACTCCTCAAAGATAGGGTGCTTTCTTTCTTCCTCCACGTTGGCCGCAACCTTAGCTGCAGCATTTTTATTCTGATTTTCCATAATCTGCTTAAAAATTAGTTGTTACTATTGTTATCTATATCAATCTCATCCTGCAATTTGCAAGCCGTGTACAGAGCCTTCTGCAGATCCTCGTTGGCATTCACGGCTCCATGCATCATAATAGCGAGTATCTTATCATCCCCGCCTCCGCCGACAGCCAGGTTGAGATTACCATCCGTACTCACGCCAGCGGTTATCAGAAAGAAGGCTCGCTTATCGTTCTGCTCCTGCCACTCGCCTAGCTCTTTGGTAACCTTCTGGATGGTTCCGAACGACTTTAAGTCGCCATGAAGTTCTGCATCGGTACCTTCGCAGACTTTATCTATACCAACTGAATATTTTTTCTTCTGTCCCATTATTCTACTCCTCCATCTTTAGGCTTTGGTCGGCTCCATCCTTCGGGGTACATCTGCTGAGAGTCTTCGGCAAGGTTTGCCCCCCCCGAATTGCGGTAAGCCTCGAAAATCTTGTGACGCTCGTTCTGAAGTTGCAGGTTCTTCATGGCATGTTCGCTCTTCAGTTTGGCATACTTCTCATTGAATTCCTTGTTCGCCTGACTGAGGGTTTCACGGATATTGCACTCAGTCTGCTCGAACAACTTCTGCTGTTGGTTGACCTGCATCTTGTATTCCAGCTTCTCCGTCTGAAGCTTACGGTTAGAGACCGAACAGAAGGTCTTCTGGTCGTCAAGGTCCTGCTGAAGTTCTGCGCGCTTATGCTCATACTCCTCGCGTTCCTTATTCATAGCCTCGGTGTTCTTTACTAGCTGAGCATGGAATATCTCAGTTGTCATTATCTCTTTAGCAGTTTCTACTGCTCCGTCTGATACGGTCTTGATATCTTTTTCGTTACTCATTTTAATGTGAATTTAATCGTTTATACTCTGCCATGTTCATACTGATTCTCTCCAGGTATAAGCCCCGCGTATTAGGAGCTGAGTAATACCTGCCGTCGAGCCAGACGATGATGGCGCGGTCATTTTTCCTGTCGTTGTAGCAGCGGATTCTGCCTCTGCGGTTGTAGTCGAGCCAGCACATTGTCTCGGTCTTGTTCGGACCCATCTGACGGCCGGTGTACTGAAACCAGGACGTTCTCAATACTACCTTGTAGAGCAGATGCGTGCGCCTGCGATGTTTGTTCTTAATTGTTCTCATTTCACTCATTTCTTGTTAATCACGATAGCGATAGTTCCCACGCCCGTACCACTCTTCTTGAAGGCGCCTTCCTCTATCTCGTAAACCTGGGCGGAAGCTTCTTCCAGGAATGCGCGGAAATCCTTGCATACCTTCTCCGAAGCCTGCTGCCAATGCCTGGAAGTAATGGCTGCCACGGTTCCGCCGGGCTTGAGATCTTGGTACATCTGCATCACGTGCCTGATGTCCTGGTTCTTCGAGAAGGGAGGGTTGGCTACTATCAGGTCGTACTTCGAAGGGTGCTCTGCCTGGGTGAAGTCGTCGCCTAGCAGGCGGATATGATCCAGCCTGGAAAGCTTCTCCTTATTCTCCGGCATCAGCTCGTAGCAATCTACTACCACGTCCGGCTGCACCCTGTGGATGGCATCGATGATGGCTCCTGTTCCTGCGCTAGGCTCCAGTACCTTACAGTCGGGACTGAAATCGCCTGCCAGCGATACCAGCCAGTCGGCAACTTCGGGTGGCGTGGCGAAGAACTGGAAGTCCTTGGCCAGATTACACCGCTTGCCCTCCATCAGTATGCCTGCCACTCGGGTAGCATCGAAGTCGAAGCTGAAGCCCTGCACCTTGCCGCCCGTCCATTTGCCGCCGGCTTCCTCTATCCAGAGCTTCACGTCGGCATAGGTCTTCTTGCTCAACTGCACATTGGGCAGATAGAGTATATTGTCCTTGAACGTGCATTGCTTGAGGACTTCCTCTGCCGACTGCTTCTTTCCTTTCTGTTTAGTAGAAGAATCGTCTTCGATTCCGTCTCTAAATTCAGGAGCAACAAGCAGGTAGGCTAGCTTTCGGGTGAGACACAGCTCTGCATATTTCACTTCATTGAGTAACTTCAGCATTACCTCAAAGAAGGATAAATCTACATGGCCGGTATCATCGTAGATGCTCACATCCTCGAATAAATCACAAGTTGCATGAACGTTCGCTATGCTACCACGTAACATTTCTATTAAAGTCTCTTTGTTGCTCATCATAACTTTTCTGCAAATAAATCCTTGTAGTATCTATACTGCCGTGCCCCAGGAGGTCGAGTACGCAGTCGGAGTATCCTGGGGCAAGAGCCATATCGGATGCGAAGCTTTGCCTATACTGCTGGTATCCCTTGCGGCTGATACTCTCGGCGTGTTCCAGGAAATGGGCGACGTACTTCATGCTCTCGCCAAGTTTTCGTGAAGTGACGTTGGCGTTGCATAGATATTCCAAGTATCTGATTAAATACTCTTGTCTTGTTTGTTCCATGAATGTTTGTGTTAAAATTCTCACGCTGCAAAGGTACGAAATCTTTGCTTTACGTCAAAGGACAAACATATGAGTGATGTCTGGCTATTTTTCACTCATTTCTTCTACCGGGCGCCAATATATAGCGAAGGTGTTGCACTTCATGAAGCAGTCGGCATCGCTGCCCTCGGTCCAGATGAAAGGAATGCCGCCATCATAGCGCAGCCCGTCGGCGAGAATTACGCTCTCACGGTGGTCGTCGGGTGTGCGCGGATCATGGAATCTTACCCTGGCTCCCTTCTTGAAACCGTCTGCTACCTTGAGGAACGCTCTCGACTTGAAGATATACATCCTGTTCTTGAATATCTTGAACTGAAGCAGTCCGCTATGCGTCATGTGGCATACCTGCTTGCTCAGCTCCAGACCATCCTTGTGAGAGATAGAATTGCAGTCTGCGAAACCTACACGGGTAATCGTAGTGTCGGGATAGAACATCTTGTATTCGGCAAGACGCTCCATAACATCTCCTATTACATCAATCTTTGCCATAACTACATCACCTCCCCTCCCATAAGAAAGCCACCTAATACAGCTACTGCCATGAAGCAGAAGAAACCTGCCATGGTCATAGCTACTTCGCCATACGTAACCGTCTCCTCGCAAAGGTAGGAGAAGGTCTCGCTCTTGGTCTTGGCGAGCTTCCTGATTTCACACTTGAGAGCCTTCATGCCCTCCTCTACGCTGATGCCTGCAGGGCGCACCTGAGCATCACTAATCAAAATAGAATTCTGCATATTGCATCATCTTATAGACATTAACAGCCGATTGTACAAAAGGGTGGCGGCTGCATTCCCCGTTGTCTATAAGATGATGACTTATCCGGAAGGACAAATGAAATCTTACGGTTCATGCAGCCGCCATGTATTGGGCATATCTATTTTCCCAGTTGGGAAAAATTATTTTCCCAGTTAGAAAAAAGATTTTCCTAGGCATAAAAAAAGCCTGCGGCCAGAAGCCATAGGCGAAACGGTCGCCCTGCCGGATAGATTACTATCATCTTATAGACGCCGGCAAAGGTAAGAAGAAAATCCGGAACCGCCAAATAAAAATCGGGAAATTTTCTCACGATGAGAATAATTAACACTTAAATATGTTGTAGAGCATAAAAATGCGGGGTTTGGGGAATGAAAAAGCCCCGATGCATCTCGCACCAGGGGCTCAAGAGTTCATTAAATTTTTATGAAACACAACCAATTGTGGTTGCCATTCTTTAAACATACTGTAGAACTGGCTTATCTATCAAGAGACCAGTGTCTATATCTCCTTTTATTTTGGCAATGCCTTGCCTTATCTTTTCCAAGCTCTTAGCCTGCGGCACCTTAATGCCTGCGGCGTACTGTCTGAGCAGTGAAGCGTTCATGCCAATATATTTGGCAAATGCAGAAATACTGAGGGGATAGTAATTGAAGAAAGCTCCGACATCAAAAACGAACCTAAACTCCAAGTCAGGGAATTCCCTGCCTTCCTCCTCAAAGAACTTTTTCTCCTCGTCCCTACAAACATAGAAGTCGTCCATGGCAGCCTGCACCGTCTTACCATCGCCAATGATGCCAAAATTGAGGTCATCGGAATCCTTGCTCATAAAGCAGCTAAAGCCTCCCTTGCCCGACTCCACCACTACTGTAACTATTCTTGCCATACTATATGATAATAATGTGTAAATCTAATCAAAAGTGTTCTTCTCGCACACCAAGCTTTGATGGAAGAGAGACCTGGGCTAAAGCCCAAGTCTCTGATAGATAGATTTGAGAGTTCCTTTCGGAACCTCTTCAGTTCCATGCCGAGGAACGGCTGAGCATCGTCCATTAGCTGGATTTTGCCAAATGTCGTGTCGGCATCCATGACGAAGCGGAAGGCATCCCGCCTTTCTCAACTTCTTGTAAAGTTCATTGTACTTCATCACTCAGTATGTTTAAAGAACACTTTGTCCTTGTTGGACGATGCAAAGGTAACAATAAAGTTACAAACCACCAAACATTTCGGTAACTTTTTTGTTACGTTAACTAAACTTTAACATTTCTCCTCTGGGAAGGTAGAAAATAAGCGGGAAAAAGTGTATCTTTGCAGAAAAGAAATGTTTCACCTATTAATATATATAAGGTATGGAAAAGATAATAAGCAACAAGGCAGCCTCCTTTGCCAGCATGGAGCTTGCCAGATATGCACTGGAACGGGCAGACCTGAGAGCCAGCAGCATCCTGGAACAGTACCGCAAGTCAACCGACCGCAACTATACGCTGGCAGGTTTCATTATGACGGTATTCATGGCACTCACGGCTTTCCTCGCCACGGAAAAGATGACCATGATGCTGATGGCTATCACACTCCCTTTGTGGATAGGAACCGGAACGGCACTACTCATCCTGTTCTGTAAAGTGATGTGGGTACACGACTTCATGGCACTGGGAGATGATGCAGCCACGATGCTGAGAGATGACCTGGTAGACGTGGCCATGAACAAAGGCTTGCAGGATGATGATAAGGCTAACGATGAATACCTGCATCATCTCGTAATATCATCCATCAGACGCACTCGTAACGCCTCAGAGTATAACCGCGCCTGCCTTAACAGAAGGAACCGATACGTAAAACGAGCGATGACCGCAATCATCGCCTCGGTAATAGTGAGTGCAACGACTACGGTCATCATGCTGGCCTTATCTTTTCTTGGGATTATTCCCGTGACTTGAAGTATCCGGATAACTGTTCGGATCCTCTGGCCAACCATCCTCATTGTAGTTTGGTTTCATAATCATAAAAAAGGGGCTCGTGCATCCGGAGAGCAGTCCTTCAGCACGAGCCACACAGCTGTATTTCTTTTCACTTGTTATGTACAAACTCTGCTCAATCTGCACACAACCTTAGTTCAATGTCATCATTACGCCTGCAAAGATAGCACTTTTCTTCGAAACCATCAAACATTTTGCTGATTATTTTCAGAAAACAGCAAGAAAAGGCCCCGATGCATTGCTGCACCGGGGCTGATGCGCCACAAGGCTATGGCGACTTCCGTCTTATGGGGAACGATGACCCCAGCCTCATTATATCCTGTCCGCAGCCGCACGCAAGCGATTGGAAACATCGCAAAGTGCTCCACGGAGCATAACCTTCTCTTCTTCGGTGAAACCGCCTACACCACCATTCCCGTCAATACCATCGAGCTTATGATAAAGCCATGATGCCGATTTTCCGAAATAGGTATGTGCTATCTCGCGCCATGATACCGTCATCTGGATATCCTGTATGCGCTGCTTTACTGTGCTGTCCTTAGCCTGCTTCATTGTTACTTCCATAATCTTATGCTTTTTAATGCCCTCCCCGAAGGGAAGGCTGTTGTTAATACTTGGTGTAATACTCTGGTGGCTCAATCATCTCATCAAACAGCTGCTGAGCGTACCATAATAACTGTGGATTACCTCTAGGGTATGACTTCCGGAAATTCCTGATAGCTTCTATCAGTTCTTCCTCTTTTTCTGTTACTAAAATCTTCTTCATATCGTTTTATTTTAAGACTCTGCAAAGATACTACTATTTTTCGTAGTAGCCAAATATTTTATACGAAAAATCGTAGTATTAACTATGTTTAAGCATTCTGTATGTGAAAAGGTAGAAAATGAGCGGGAAATTTTCAGAAAACAGCAAGAAAAAAAGCCCCGATGCATCTCGCACCGGGGCTTCCTGATAATTTTGATAACTTTATAAACTTGGAAAACCGTACTCTACAACAAGAACGATAGATTTCCATATGAGAATTAGAACACACGCTTGTGCAATGTTAGAAGATCATAACTGTAACTAATAATCATGAGTATAAAAAAGATACATCTAATATAAAATTCAGTCTAACTACACATACCTATAAACACATAAACTTATTTCTTAAACATGATAATCCTGGGATAAGAGAGCCGGGAGTGCGGGTTCTGGCCTACCACCTCCATGCGCACACCCTTGGTCCCATAGCGGAAGAAGAGAAACTTCTTCGGCACACGATGAACAATCATCTGGAGGGTATCGCGACTCTCAATATGCACCTGCATGCTGTCGCCCTCGATTTCGCCCCGCAGGGTTATCCATGGATCGCTCCAGGAAACCGTCTGCGAGACGTCGGGCGGTCGGTAGGAACCGGAAAGAAGCCGACTGCATGTATCGTGAGGAACCGACCGGATGGCTGCCTTTACGTCTACCTGGGTGGTGGTAGAGGTTGTAGCTGCCGCCATGATCCGGCTGTTCTTTATCTTGAGTTCCTTCCTGTTAACGGCAAGGAGAGAGTCCGGACTGCGTTTCAGATCAGACGTCTTCAACGTGATCGCCTGCACGGAAGCTCTTGGCCTGCCTGACTGCGTCCGTCCTATCTCTACCCTGCCGTTGTGAAGGAGGATATCCTGATTCTCTCTCGTGCGCTCCGACTCGCCCCGGAGTTCGTGACACTCCTTAAATGCCACAACCAGGGCGAGCGGAATCAGCACTAGAAAAATAACCTTAATAAAACCTATAAACCTATTCACAATTCAATAATTAACAACAGAACATTAAAGTTTTTATGTACATTTTCGCTGGATTGTCTTGATAATGGAGGTAATGGTGGTGAGGTACGTAGGATCTGTAGCGTACTTGCACCCTACCCCGTCGCAAATCTTCTGGGCAAACTTGAACGGTTCCTTACGGAACGGCCAGGCATCTTTATAGCCCGATTTCTGGAAGAGACGTTCATGTTCCTTCAGACAGTCGCCAACAGAGTCGAAATCCTTGAAGGCGCGCATCACGGTATAATACCAGAGGTTTTTGCCTGTTACCTTACACACAGAGATAATGCGGTCTGGCTCCTTGAACTTCTGGTTAGGCGTCTTGAAGTATTCGTGAGTCTTCACCATGACGATGGCTCCGTCCCATTGGCTACCCTTGGTAATACCGAAGAGGTTAGCCTTACCGATAACCCTGGCGCCCCATCCTGTCTCAAGCATCGCCTGAGCCGTGACGAAGGCAGGATCTATTTCTGTTTTTGCCTCCACGGCCGCAGCATACACCTGCCGGGCGAAGGCTAATTGAGCTTTACTTGCCATACCTTTATATATATTATAATAATGTATACCTATGATGCATCATCGGGCGCATCTTTTTCTGAAAAGTTGATAGGTCCGCCGCCGATGTAGTCTCCCTTATCGTTGAAGTCCTTCATACGACGGACGAAGTTCTTCGGGAATATCGGGTATATAGCCTGTATGTTCTCGATAATGGAGAATATCTCGCGTACCATCATAAACACGCAGATATAGGTTCCTATCCATTGCATCGTACCAACAGTAGAGCCCTCTATGGTGGCATGACTGGCAAAATTACTCAGGATCATCAGGAAGATGTAGATGACAATCTTCTTCGTGAACCTGGAAAAGAAGGATTCGCTAGACGCATCCTTATGGATAAAATGTTTCCACACACCCAGAATGGTATCTATGCAGACGGCTATCGCTATCCACTTGGCGAACTCCCAGTCCTGATACACATACTGGAACCCTTCCGACACAGCCGTCAGAGGGAGCGAGGTGATTGCTATCATCGGTATATTTCGTTTATATTGTTTCATAACATTTCGGCCTTATGTTTCTTTTAGACATTGCAAAATTACACAAATATTCCGGAACCGCAAAGGACGCTAGCGCATCATCTGGCGCGACAGCCGGTGAACATCGAGGATATCTGCACCTGTAGCCGAAAGCATGAGGGTCCAGCCGTAGCTCTGCAACTCTGCTGATACAAACGGAATAATCTCGCAGGTAGTAATACTCTCCCGGTCCATCCAGTAGAGTCCTTCAGTCTCCACATCTGCCAAAATACGGGCATGGACCTTCGAAAGCATCTGAAGGGTGCGGTCGTTGGCTATGACCCGTTCGAGCATATCGGCATGGGCAGGCAACTTTATGGCTACAGTTACGGCTATGCGCTGGGTACATTGGAAACTCCGGCGCCCATCGCTCTGCATATCCACTTCTCCGTAATCTACGAACAGGAAAGAACCGGTAAGCTTATCGATGCGTTGCTTCAGTTCGTCGAACGACTGGCCGTAAACGTAGTTTTCTATCTCCGGAACCAGTTCTTTCTCGGGCAGGTTCCTGATTGCCTTGAGCACGGTAGCATATTCTTCCATTCTACTCTCGCCCTTGTTGGCAATACCCTTCGTAACTCCTGCAGAAGCAGGAAACTTGGCAAAATATTCGAATAAATCCAATAACATAGGCTTTTATGATTTTGTCGCAGAGAGTGTTTCCCTGCCTTAGTTATATAATCTTTTTAACTATCTCCAGCGGTAGCCCTACCTCGTCTGCTATCTTGGCCAACTCCATACCGGAAGCCTTCAGACTCTTTACTCCCTCGATGGTCTTCTTCCTGAGAATGCGGAGATAGGTAAGCACGTTCAGCTGTTCTACCTGGTGCGCATTCCCCAATCCGTCCTTGGAGAGGTCGTAGAGCGCATCGGTTGCATCGGTAGTAATACTGCTGCCTTCCTTCGGTACAAACTTGGTGAGCAGGGAGAATTCCGTCTTCGAGAAGAGGAAATTATTTACTGCAGTAAAGTTTAGAGCTATCGCCCGGAGCGTATTGGCAGGCAGTTTCTTGAACTGCAGGGCGAGCTTCTGCGCCTCTTCCGAGGAATATTCCTTCTTGTCGAAGTAGAGTACTGCAGCCAGCAGAGGAAGACTCTCCTCGCCCATATCGAGCAGCTGGCGCGCCTCGATATACTGAAGGGCCGTGAGCGAACAGGTGAGCGATTTGAAATCTGTATTGACCTCGTAGCCATAATAGGCTTTCTTATCAATAAAGATAATCGGCAATTGCTGCCGGCAGAAACAGAGATCGAGCACGAACTTATCATCTTTCTCCTGGAAGATGAAGGTTAACTGGCTGGCTATAGACATGAAGTTCTCCAGAGTTCGCTCATCACGCTTAATCTTGTTCAGGCTCCATCCCTTCATGTAGCATAAAAACAGACATTTCACGGCGCCTGGGGAAAACTGCCCACTCTCCATAAGAGAAAGCAGCTCCACCAGCTTCAGATATTGGTCAGAAGTGAGTAGTTCCCATGAATTCGGGATTTCATGCTCTATTCCGTTGGCTCTTACGGTTATCGTCTTTTTCATAAGCTTATGGCATTAAATACATATTGTCGTCCGGACGGTTCTCGGCAGAGAAGGAAAGAAAATCGTTTCCCTCCTGAGCATCGAGAAGCATATCCACATTATGCAGCAGATCTTCCACCTCCCCGTCTAGCTGTGTGGCGAGCTGCAGCGCACGGCTTGCTTCGTCGCTGCCTGAGCGGGTGGCGGTATTATCATCGAAGAGGTTGCGGATGGTGGCAGGGAACTCCAGGATATCAAAACGTCTGAGAGCCTTCGCCACGGTCTTCTTTACCAGGGCACGCTTGAGCATAGGCAGCGCCTTCTGGGCAAACTCAGCAAACGTCTGGTCTTCTCCTCCCTGTTCGAGCCGGTCGAAGTAGGCGCCTATGCTTTCATCGAGCACCTCCTTCTGAAGAGGAACACAGCGGAAAAAGAAGAGATACGAGAGGTCGATAGGATAAATTTCATCGAATTCATCGGCAGTATCTACCTTCAGTTTGCTGAGCATCTTGTAGTAATTGGTCTTGCGCCAGTCTTCCATGGCAAGACGGATATCGGCAGGATCCTCGTCACTTATCTCTTCAGTAAGTTCAGAAATCAACGAATCCATCGCATTAAAGTAGTTCTCCATATAGGAGCGCTTCATGCCTTCCATCTCGTACTTGTAGAGATTGATATCATTCTTTCTGCGGTTCACGGCATCGAAGACAATTTGAGTAGCTAGCGTAAGGTTCGCCATGGCAGCACGGAGAAAATCCTTAATGCCACTCTCTTCTTCCTCGATGCTCACAATATCAGAGAACGTATTGTTGCCGATGATGGCAACAATACGCTTGCGTGCGGCTACGGCAGAGCCCTGAAGGCTGTCGAAGTCGGCGCTTGTATCTGCACCAGGTGCGCAGTTGCAGAACTGCGCATAACTGGTGAAGAGATTATTGAGTTGAAATTTCTTGTTCATGACTGCTGTTGGTTAAGTCGTTGGGATGGTGTTATATCTTCCTGCCGTTGTGGAACCTCACGGTAGAACCCTAGCCTGCAGCCCTGCTTGTAGAGTTCCGGGAAGTTCATGCGCAACGCCCAGTTGAGCGGTTCTGCGCAGACTTCATCCTCTGAGGTGAGCGACATGATGTAGATGAGATAATTATAATAGGTATCACTTCCACTCTTCGATATGACGCCATCCTTATCTACTGCAGATATGGCTGCATCGAGACCTACCGAAGACAGAAGGGCTTGCTCGGTACGCTTGTCGTAGGAGATGAGCGCCTCGATATATTCCTTATACTTGAGATCAATAGTCTCCACCTTCCACGACTGCTCGTGTCCCTGGGCATCCATGAAGGAGATAGAAGAGAAACCTTTGCCCTGGTTGTCTGCACCTGACAGATAGGAGCTGAACTTGCGAACCTCATCGCGGACGTAGCGAACCATGCACGACTCCTTGAAGTCTGTACCGATATCGATACCGTTATACTTCAGCAGTTCCATGCCCTTCGACTTGCGTCGCTTATTTTCTTCGCAGAGCTTGGTCATCTGGGTGCGCTTACTCTGGATCCAGGCGTTAGGAATAATGACATGCACCTTTGCAGCCAGCGAGTTTTTCAGAAAACTGTTGATGTATCGGGCAGTCTTGTTACTACCTTGGATATATGGACGAGCACCTTGGTGCGTCTCGTTGGCGCCATAGAATTCGTCTACTGATTTCTCTCTGTGATGAGAGATCGCAGCATAACGGTAGTTATCAACTTCATTAAAGCTGAACTTCGGATAAACCGAGTAACTCGATAAGCCATAGGCAAATCGACCTACCACAACCTGCTTGAAGTCTCCGTAGGAAATCAATTCGGAAGCAACATCCTGGCGGGTAGTTGCCAGTCTGCAGTAACGGTTCTCCATCGCCTCAAGCGCAGCCACCGGCTTGCCCATGCCTATTATCTTGCCTCGGGTGAAACGCCACTTCACGAAGAAGTCGCCAAAGTAATAGAAGTTCTTGATACAGGTCTTGCAGAACTCCTCGGCTGAAGGTATGCCGCGGGAACTCCAGGAGTCGAGCCATTCCATTACTTCAGGCTGTTCCTCGTACTTACGTACCAGCTTGCCATCTTCGATAGCCTGCTTGTAAACTGCAAGTCCATGACCATAGAGCATCTTGATCTCCTTGGAATAGAGACGAGGAAGAAGTCGGTTCTCCTTAATCTCCTTGGTCACTTCGTCGCATTGCTGGTTGTTGTGGCCACGCATCAACACCTGGTATCCCTGTATACCCAGATAATGATGCTGCTGCATCCAGAGCGTGCCACCGAACGGAGACTCCAGGAGTGGCGACTGGAAGAGCTGGTCTGCACCAAAGATGGAGTCGCCTTCACCTAGCTGGAAGGTGAAGGTATTGCCATCGGCAAGGTAGATGCCGGCGTTGCCATACATGTCTATTTCGTATTCTTTCATAACCAATTTATTTTGTGAAGTTTAAATCCGTCTTGAGGGAAACCCATGTACCTGATGAGAATCCGGTAACACATCTTCGGCTCTCCATCTTCGTCTGTATAGAGAAGATAGTTCTCTCCATCGATGGCGAAGCATTCTTTCGGCAACTGGGTGCGGTACTTGCAATGGCGCCGTACCTGAAGCTTTGCACTCGCCTCGCCTCTCTGCCTGGAGTAAGGAAAGAAAACCAGCGTGAACTCCCCATCGGGCAGCTTACTGATCTCTCTGGCCCATTGGAGTGCCGTGATACCATCCATGATGATGTTCTTACTTGTCTTGCTCATAATGATGCGAAGATAGAGAAAAATTATTGCCCTGCAAAAGACCGGCTGCACCCGTTCCCCGTCATATTTCCGAGAATCGTAAGGGCTGCACCTCTCTTTCCCTTCCCAGCGGTGCGTGCACGTTTGGGCGAGGTGATTTTGGGAGTTTTTCTCCCAGCCGGTCCGCTTGGGCTGATTATCAGCATTTTAGCATTTATACCCTTTCATTTTCCGTAAATTATTGATATGTCCGTGAAAATTATTACTGCAGAAATGCAGCATCATTCCGCGTTTATATCTCGAAATTGTCCGGTAAATCGGTAGGATATGTACTTAATTCCGCCTTCACGGCATCAGAATAAAGGCCGTAAAGTAGGTAAATCATCGCAGAAGGCAGCTGCGTGGTGAGTCCTGCCTGATTCTTCAGTTGCTGTTTCTTCTCTGAGCTCTTATCCAGTTCTATCTTGCCGTCCGTTTTCTTCAGAGGGGATATCATGATGGCAGAGCAGAGGTTCTTGCACTCATTTTCATCGATACGGATGATAGGCAGGAGCGGACTGCGTTCACCAAAAAGCATCTGGCAGAGCTTGAACTGCTGCCAATGGTAGATGGTAGGCGCATCTTCATTATAGAGTATCACCATAAAGCCATACGACTCCTGGGCTGCCTTCAGATTGAGCGAGTCGGTAGTTATCTGTTCCCGTTCCTCCCTGCGCTTGTTGCCGGCGCGGTCTGGATAGAGATAGATAGTCTTGTTGACGGCTGCGGATCCGAAGAACTGGTGTACCTCTGCCACGAGGTCGTTGTAATCCTTCGGAAGGAAGGCAAAAAACTCCTTGATGATGTCGAGTCGTCTGCCATAGTCCTTCTTCTGGGCTACGACGAGCGACTGGAAGTTGCCAGGGTCATATCCCATGTAGAGCGGTTCCTGAGGATCGTAATGGAGAAGATACTCTGCTGTAAGGATAAACCTGTCCTTCAGATTCAGACGAAGAATGGACTCATACTTATAGCTATCCTTGAACTGGTGCTTTGCGTGATCGTAGTTAATGAAGAACTTATTGGTTACCTCCTTGTGGCGGATGGCGCAGATAGCCGTTAGGAATTCGTCTATATCGAGAGTGTCCAACTGGGTTTTGAAGAACTTTGGCCCGAGGATATCCTTGTTACAGAAAGAAGATGCGCGGATATAGTAGATGGCATTACGCCTCATATCTGCCAGACGAGGTTTCCATCTCGCCACGAAGGCATTGAGCTTAACAGACTCAAGACGCATCTTCTCAAGGAGGACAGGGTCTTTTGAGTCTCGTTCCTGCTGCTTGAGCACGAACAGGCGGTAGAGACTTCTGTTAACTTCCAGGGCAACGGTTGCAATCTCCTCGATAAGTTTCGGGTTCACCTTCTTTTCGTAATCCTCAAACCAGTCATCTTCTCCGAGGTCGACGCGAGCCGTATCACTCACACCCGTAACGCCCTCATAATAAGCAGAACAGCGCACATTGGCTGGACCTCCACGTAAAGACGGGAACAGGCGGGTTTTGAGTTTTTCTCCACTATTATGTTTCATCTCCTCCACGAAGGCGTGCACGGCATTTCTACCGGCAACGGATTCCGGCTGGTCGCTTGATACGAGCTGAAGGTGAGCGCCATTGCGGAAGATCACGCTATGCTTGGCATACGCTATCGGGTATCGAGGTTTCCGGAAGTGGGAAGGCAGAGTGCTCTCTCCTACTACATAATCAATACCATATTCCAGCATGGAGCGCTGCTGTCCGTTCACTACTACCTGGCGCGAGAAGTATGCCTGTATGTTTGGCCAGACGTTGGTCATTAGCGCCACATACGTCTTGTGTACCAGGAAAGAAAGCTCTCCTGGCATATCGTTGGCAACACGTATCAGGCGAGGACCCGTCACACCTTCGGTCTTACCTCCGGCACGGGCAACCTCGGCAAAAAGCATGTTGGGGTCGATGATATTGGCAAGCAGCTGCATGTTGTTCATGTAGTAATGCTCGAATTCACCGAGGGTATTATCATTCAAAATCAGTTGGCTCATCGCTTAGATCCTCCACTATTTCCGCTTCTTGAATATCAGCATCACGAAGCAAACGTTTCTTTTCTGCACTCTCAATAGGCAAACCATCGATGAGAGATATATAAAAACCGCGGTTGTACTTACCGGCAATTTCCTTGAGGTTCTTTTTCTGAAAACCTAGCTCTTCTGGGGTAACCTCTGGAGTAATGAGGAACACAACTCCGAGATCTCTATCTGCCTCTGCCTGCTCAGACGCACGTCTGCGGCATTCCAGAGCCTGGTCCATGCAGGCCTTCTGCATCTTATAGTCTCGTTTGGCAGAGCAGAGCTTGGCAAGGTCCTCGTACTTGTTGGCAAAATCATTCTCCCAGACTTTTATGGCCACATTGCAATCTACATTAAAGTAAGATATTGCCTGATTGATGCGTGTCATGCAGGTGCGCACATCGAGGGTTATCTTTTGCAGCGAAGCAATGCGCTGCTTGAGCTGCCTTGCGCCACGGGTAATATTACGTTCATACTCGTAGATTTCGGCAGCCCATTGCAGTTGCTTCAGAAAGGTCTGCACGTCCTCTGGAATGCCTTTACCCTCACCTGTAGTCAGGAAGGTTGTAATGAGGTCCGGATGAACGCTCTCCAGTTTTTCTATCTCGCTTTTCATACGCCAAACAACTTCTTTCTAAGTTTCAGTTCTTCGCGATCCTGCATCCGCTCATTCAACAGTTTGATGGCATCGAGGTCGCCGTTTGCTGCCAACTCGGCTATCTTTTCGTCTGCCTCAAGTTGAGCCTGCTCTAGTACACCTCCGTTCTTCACAATCGAGACGCAGGTTTCCGCAATCTTCTTTAATTCCGTCTTATCCATCTTATCTATCTGATTTGTCTGATTTGTCACTATACTGCTCCATCACCATCTTGAACATACGTTCACGTTCCTGATGACGCTGGAGGTTCTCACGGTCGCTGGCACGTTTATCCTTGCGATCATCTCTTTTAATGTAGCTCTTGTAGCGCTTGATATTATCGAGCACGTTTTTATGCTTATGAAGAAACTCGGCAGGATCCTTCTTAAAGAGCTTTACGAGTTCATCGAATTCGGACTTTCCCTTCAGTAATGGATGCTTATACAGGAACTTGCCGGTATCGTTGTACGCCTTCAGCTCCTCGAATGCCTGAAGGTTACGGATGCGGAGTTCCGCCATGGCAGCCACATCATTCGCCTTCGGTTTCTTATCCAGGAGTTCGTCGAGTTTCTTCATCTTGCGCCATGTGTTGATGCGGTCGTTATAAATGACGGTCGCCATCTGCACGTCCTCGTTATAGAGGTTATCCCAATCTATGTTAGGATATTCCTCTTCCTTTTGAACTACTTTTTTTTTGAGTCCTCGCCATGGTCGGCTGCATCAGGCTGTTCTGGTTCCTGCTTGCTTTCACCTTCAGGAGTCTCTTTTTCGGTTGAAGTATTACTTGAACCATCTGCTGGTATCTGTTCTTCTTCAGCTGAAGTATTACTTGAACCATCATCAGGTATCTGCTCTTCTCCAGCTGAAGTATTACTTGAACCATCTTCCGGCCCCTGCTCTCCTTCGGTTGAAGTGTTACTTGAACCATCATCAGGTATCTGCTCATCTCCAGTTGAAGTATTACTTGAACCGCCTTCCGGTCTCTGTTCATCATTGGCTGGGGTGTCGTCAATATTTTCATTCAACTTCTCGAAATAGATTCGATGATCTACGATATCCGCTTCATCGCACTCATCCAAAAGGGCGTAGAGTATTTCGTCTGCATACCGTTTCGGATCACGGGCAAAACGAGTAAGTTTAGGATGGCGAGGGTTTACGTCCTCCAGGAGAGCAAGGTCGGCTTCAGCGTGCCCGGCTCCTCTGAGTTTATTGAATAATTGCAATTTTTCTCTTCTACTAATCATACCTTATATATATTATAAAAGGTGCGCCACCTCTTGTGGCGACACACCTTAAAAATTAACTAATAAACTAAATAAAATGAGAAACGCTAAGAAATCGTTGTCTTACCGGTTGAAGAACCTGAAGCTGTATTCTGCTTTGTACCTGCAGCCGTTGTGTCTGAATGAGCGACAGCCTCGGTAGCTGTCACACCAAGAGGATCCTCTGCATACAGACAAGGGAGGTCAACAGACGTACGTTTAAAGGTGAAGGTGGTATATCGGCCATCCTTATCGTCCTTGGTCTCTGTATTATTAAGGATCATAGGGCGCTCAGGTTCGCCGACAATATACCATTGGGTATCCTTCACATGCTTGAAGAGAATGATAAACTTACCACCAGCATACTGCTCGATGAAGTTATAGAGCTCCACACGAGTGCCACCCATGATAATTACCAGGTTATTCTCGCCGGATGTCGTAATATCTCCCTTCTCTGTCGTAGCTGTGAACGTAGGAATATCATGAGCATCGAAGAGATATGCCTTCAGGGTGTCGGCGGCAGCCGTCTTAAACGGCATCGCCTTGACCATGCGGTCTTTATCTGGCTGAGGAAAAGCCTTCGATAGATCAATTAATGTTGTAGGAACCAACACCACCTGGTAAGCAATGGCAGAACCATGGGTGTCTCGGTCTGTCACATCATCAATAGATGTCAGCGCAACGAACGAAGCCATAGAGACTCCTGTACCACCTACACCGAAGGTAGACGTAGGATCAACAAACATCTGCAGAAGTGAAACGATGCCGAGCAGCATAATGAGCGTCATGAAGAGAAGACGGCCCTTATGCTGGGCATAATGATAACCCTTGTTAGGGTTATAAGTACGAGAACGTACTGGAATATTGTTTTTCTTCATAATTTTTTCTGAAAATGTAGGCGAGGTACGCTGTACCTCACCTACGAGTTAACAATATATATATATAATAAGGACTAACGGCCACCAGGAACATTAGGCTGAACAGCCTTGTTAATGGTTCGCTTGCCACCTACGCGACGTTCGAGCTCACGGAACTTCTCGTCCTTACCGAGAATAACCATGATGTAGTCGCCAGCCTGGCTAGGAGTCCATTCTGTGGTAATGTTTGCAAACTTACCGCTCTTGGCGATGGTAAGCTGATGTTTAGTATCATCCTCACCTATCTCGATGCAGTAAGCTACGCCAGCCTTCGCATTCGTGATATCCTCGATAGCGGTTGCTGTAGTAGTAGCATCTGTAATCTGCCAGAAGCCGTTTGCACCGTTAATTTCTGCGCCGATGACAGTTGCAGGGAGGTTGGTAAAGATCTGCTGGAATTCGTAATCGTTGGCATCCATGGCAGCCTTATTGTCGAACTTGCGACCGGTAAAGGCTGCGCCACAACCTTCCTTCCAGGTACTCCAGGCACGAACCATCTCCATCTGCTCCTCCATCTTTACGGCGAACATCTCGCCAGGGAGGTTCTCTACGAACTGGATATTACCAGGAACGTCCATGAACATCCAGCAAGACTTGCCCTCGTATGGGAGCCACTTAATCTGAATGGTAGAGTCTGGAACGCGGTTCTTGTAGCCATTAGGACCAGTAAAGTCCTGATCCTTGCCGTAAGTCTCGCGACAGTTAGCAAGCCACCAGTCAATATGATTCTCGTTGAGGTAGAGAACATGGTTATCGATGGTCATACCCTCAGAGAGGTGAGTCTTGACATCGGTAATAAACTCCTTAACCGCATCCAGCATATTAGCTGAAGTATAAGTATTGTAGCTCTTATTGGCAAATGGCTTAATGCTGTAATCATGGATATAGCGAAGCAATGTGTACCAGATACCTGTACCCGCATTGAGGTAGCTTGATGCCTGACCAGCCTCTGGCTTAACATAAATACCACGCATACGACGCTGGTTCTGCTCGTCCTGAGCCTTCTTTAACAGGTTGAGAAGGCAGAACTCGACCATAGACCACTTGATAGGATCAGAGCCTTCCTTGTTGAGATAAGCGATATATTTACGCTCAAGTTCCTTCATTGGGCCGAACTTAACCTTAATCATAGCGTCATCAACATAGCCCATCTCGTTTTCGAGCTGCATGCCACCCTTGTAGATCTCACCTTCCTGGTAGCCCTGGGATACCTCATCGAAGAATGCGTTAAAGAGAATATCGCGATCCTGAACACCATATCGAACAGGGAAGAACTCTGTAAGATTACGAAGCTCAAGGATTCGGGCAATAAGCGCATCCTGGCGAAGGATGACGAACTGGTCACCCAGTCCTGCATTATCCACGCCTGAGTAATTGGTAGCAAACTGGCCAGAAGCGAGAGCTTTGACGTTACCGAGCTCGTTGCGTACCTGATGATACTTGTAGCGTTCCTGGAGTGATCTCGCGAACGCCATCGCTTCAGAACGGAATGCCTTGCCGTCTGTCTCCTCGTTAGGCATAGATGCTAAGGCTATCTCAGGATTAGCGACAATGCGGTTCCAGCGCTTTTTCATATCGAACATAGAATGCTCGATACCGAAAAGGTAGTTAGCATTTGTCTCAAAACCGTTAATAGGAATAGAAGGAGCAGTAACATGAGCAGCAGGTTTGTCATCTGCTGTACTATTAGCCATCTTCTTCATGTTCTCGGCGAGAGTGTTGACAGCTGTAGAGAGTTTCTCGAACGGTACGTTTTGACTGTTCTCGTTCTTCTTTCCTGCATCATCATCGTCGTCATCGCCTTCGCCACCTTTATTGTCGTCAGGATCATCATCCTTTGACTTGTTGGCCTTTGAGACAATGGCATAGAGCTCATTGATCTGCTTCTGATGCTCAGCCTGCTCGGCTGCACTATTCTCCGCAGCGAGGTCATCCATGAGAGTACTCTGGTACTCTTTCTGATACGCCTCGCAAAGAGCCTTGTACTCATCTGCGGTAAGGCTCTTATTCTCGAACTTCTTAGTAAAACCAAGACTCTCGAGAACTTTGTTTAACTTTGCTTTGAAATTCATAAATCAATCATTTAAATATTAAAACAACTTAGATCAAACAAAAATAATATATTAGCTAAATCCGTAAAGGCTTTGCGTCCCCATATAGGCCTCTCCCAGTTCTGCCACCTCTGCAATCGCCTCCAGTAAGGTGCGCTTACCATCGATGAGACCGACTTTTTCGGCTGGAGCGGTATACAGGCTCTCGCCCTGAAGCACCGGAGCATCATCATCCAGTTCTGCCAGTTTGCCACGCTGAGATTTCACTTCTGCCAGGAACTGTTCATTCATCGGATCAAGCACATTTTTGATGTAGTCTTCAGACTTACCGTCCTTCAGGTCCTCGAAAATCTTATTTTTCCGGCTAGAATTGGTAGCCTTCGCTACAATTTTCTTCAGCCCCAACTTCTCGAAGTATGGTTCAAAGTTCCAGAAGGAACACATAGTACCGATGCATCCAACGAAGTCATGATTCGTTGTGGCGTAAAGTTTCTGACCATGACAGCCGATGTAATAGGCCGCCGATGCGCAGTATTCTTCGTAGATGGCAATGATAGGTTTCTTGACGCTTCGCAGAGTCTCGCTCAATCGATCCATGTACCATGCCTCTCCTCCTGGAGAATTGATATGAAGGAGATGAGCGGATATCTGCGGGTTATTCTCAGCGGCAATAATATCCTGTTCCAGCTGTTTGGAAGAGAAATACCAGTAGCTGTTTGCTGTCGCAACTCCGAATACACGATGATATGCGATTGTACCATCATCCAGAGATGGCGAATCATATTCATCCGTGAGCTGCACACTTTTCGTTTCATCTCTCTGCGATACCTTGGAAGATATCGCTAACAGCGCTTCATGCGTCTCGTACTGATAATACGTATGAGTCTTGAGATACTCCCGGATCTCAGGAATACTCATCGCCTGTTCGGCTTTTTTCTGTTCGAAGCTTACCACCGTGCCATTCAACGGGAAAGCAGCCACCATCAGTTGACGGTAGGCATCCTCAGTAATCCATAGAGGTAGAGTGGAAAGCAGAAGGGTCTGTATTTCATCCATCTTGATTAAGTTTTCCGCAAAAGTATATATTTATAATAGGTATATAAAAGACCTTAAAACAATGGATTCGCAAGCATTTTGCACTTAACAATAAGCTTCGCCTTATTCAGATGTCTGACGAGCTGAACCTTCGCCGGTATTGTTTTTGTGCCTATTGCATACGTACGTGCGCCAGAAGGTCCAACACTTGCGAGCGTAACGATAGCGCTGCGAGGAACCTTTAGTTCGTTAAAAATGCTCTCGTCCGCTATATCGACAATAAATGTCTTACTACAATCCCAGTACACACCTCCATTTTCTTCTGTTATCGAAGGCTCGAATGTGAACGGATCGGTGCTGAGGACGATGCTTCTTTCCATCCCTCCGAGACAGGAAATCATTAAAAGACAGGAAAACTCTTTCATAATGTTAAATTTTAGAGTGATTATTGCTAATTTTTGAGTGACAGAAATTTGCACTCAGTATGTATTAAAAATAATTAAATACCCCGTTTTTTTTTGGTATTTTCGAGGTGTTTTCGGAAAAAGCCGTTGGCGGTAGCGATAAAAGTTCTTCAGGAGCGCATCGGGCGATATAGACCTCAGAGAGTATCTCCTGATGAAATTGTCTACCACATCCTGGTTCCGTAACGGCCTGCCCAGCTCTTCATTCTCAATCATGAGTCGGTGAAACTCGAAATTGAAGAGAAGTCGAATATGCTCTTCTATTTTTTTCGCCGCATTACTGGATAGATAATTGAAGTAAGCCGGATCCTTACCAGGATGTCCATCCATCCTTGAGCGCCGTGAAGGCAGATATATCTTGAGATTACAGTCTTCCATGACATCATGATGAGAGTCGGGCTTGGCCATACAATTCCACACCACATGATACAGATCTGTTGTGTATGGTATTTTTACTCCGCCTGTTTCTGGCTCAATTTCTAGCTTTTTCTGAATGTACTCAGCCAGATAGGGCTCAATTCTAACAGACGCTGTTCGTTTCGAGAGACGTTTTTTTCTTTCCATATCGTTTTTGCTTATTTTTGCTTCCTACCGTCCTACAATCCTACAAATTGTAGGCTTACGAATGCAAAGATACTACATTTCAGCGAGTTACGCAAATTTTATCAAACATATTTTTGTCCTACACACTCATTTTTTCGTTTTCTACTCATCCTACAATCCTACAAAATGGGGTATTCTGTAGGACGAAATCTCCAAAAGCGCCAAAATGTAAAAATTTCCTATTTCCTACAACGTCCTACAATCCTACAGCATTTCCTACAAAACCACAAAAACACAAAAATACACATAACATACTGATAATAAGATAAATAGATAATAATAATAGTTTGAAAAGAAATACATTTGTAGGATTGTAGGATTGTAGGAAGGCATTTTTCTGAAAATCATTTTCAAAACTTCGTTTTCTCGGTTATTTTTGAAATTTTAGGGGGTACGGGGGATTTTTCGCATCTGGAACACACATAAATGTAAAGAAATACCCACGCTCGCCCTCCCGGGTTTACGTGGGTAAAAATATGCAAAATTCAACTCAAATTTATGCGGAAAACTTTTGGTTTTCTCGAATATTTTTTGTATCTTTGTATCGTTAAATTGGGGTAGTCTACACCTTATATAAGGTAGTCTTCAGACTCCTATCAGAACGGTTTGTCCCCATTCTTACCTGCGTCAGTCTCGTCAAATGGTATGCTGCCAGGCTTGTATTGCTGGGTATTGATATCAGTATTAGCCTCCCCATTTACTCCTGGAGTACTCTGAGCGACGCTCTCGGCGGGGATCTCTCCTCGCCTGAAGTCGATATTATACATCTCCATGAACTTGTCATAGTCGATGATAATTGCACTTGTAGATGTAGAGCGCTCTTTACGCACTCTTACCATTGTTTCCTGGTCGTCCGGCTTGGCTACCTCAACGGTCTCCTCCCAGGCGAAGCGTCGAGATGGTACGGTTCCAACATATGATGGATGTGAGCGAAGATTCTGCTCAAGGGTAGATAATGTTGTATTCTCGCTGTTGTACCCACTCCTGTCATAAATGGAATAAACGCTACTGAGACGGAGGAACAGAACATGCGTACCAGGCTCGAAAGCGAACGTTTTCTTGTCTCCGTGCGAATCTTTACCCGTAACACTCTTAGGCTGCTCGATGAGCATTTCTCGGCCAACGAGCACCTGTTTGGTATCGATCATGTTGTTGACTGCATTGAAGAACATAGCGAGCTTGTCCGTGCTACGGATCAGAGATAGCTGGAACTTAATCTTCTCCTGCACAAGAGCAAAGAACTCCTCGTATGTAAACGGAAGTTTCAGATCCGAATATCGCTCCACCAGTTTAACCATTCCCAGGAACAAGGAAGCCGTCTTCATGAGTCGGTCCATCTCTCCGGAATTGATTACATCACTCTTGAGCTCGCTGTATGCCTCCTGCTTGAGCGCACGAAAATGGTCCATGACTGCAGGTCTGAGCGACAGCACTTCTAGTAATACGTTGGATAGCCCTATATTCTTCTCTATATTCTTGAGCTCCTCAAACAGCTTAGTCTCCTCCGGTGTCCTGTTCTTAGGCTTAGGAACCTCGCAAATGATGACGCGGCTCATCAGGGCATTATCATCTCGCTGTGGAGTTTCCTGGCCGCAGATAATAACTGGTGCGAACACCTTATCATTTTCGATATCCCTACCAGAGGTTCCTCGCCGTTTCTGCTTACCGTCACCATCATATACAATACCCTTCAGGGCTTGAAACTTGGTGTCTGAAATATCTTTGTTGTTGTACTCATCAAGAACAACCGGAACATCCCTGAATGTGCCCATGATGGTACTCATGGCCGCGTCAGTACCTGTATTGAGGTTAAATATCGGAATAGTCGGGCTTATAAACAGAGAACGGATTGATATTGCAATCTGAGTCTTACCTGAAGACATCGGGCCCATAAAGAACGGAGCCGTAAAGAGTCGGTCTAGGCAGTGAATATTACTTCTGAAGGCGCACATCAGCGCGAAAACTATCGCCCATTTACCATTATCATTGATTTTGTACACCTTATTCATTAACGATGCCCATTCTTCGAACGTGACCTGCTTGTTAACAGGTATATCTTCGTACACGAGCTGCGATATCAATTCGTACTTGTCAGATTGCCTTCCGGATCCGGCATATATAGTAGAGAAGGCAGGGAGATAGTAGTTCATATGATTATGGGTCACTACGCCTAACTCATTAACCTTCTCGAACACATATTTTCCACTTTCGTCTTCATGCGCTATACCGTTGGCGAAGGCGAAGAACTGCTCATCGGTCTTTCGACTCATTCCTTCAGACTGCTGATTGCCGTATGTTTGAATCTCTCGGCACTGAACGAAATGGCGGCTCATATACTCCTTGATACGCCTCCACTGCCACTCTTCGCCGTCCGTGAAATTCACACCTTCATAGTTGATAAGAACATCCTCGATAGTACTCATCTTTTTAAGAGAGCTCGATAGGACTTCAATATACAACGGCTTATCGAAATATCGGCGGTTAACCTTTAATACTCGCTTATTCTGCTCGAAATCCTCGTTGAAGATATGGAGCAGAGGAACCATATAAAAGTCTGCGACCTGCGAGAAGCCACGTCCATTCTTGTTTTGGAACATGTAACAGACCGGTATTCCCTGCTTATTCAGGCGAGGATAATACTTGCACTCGCGAAACATCTGGGCGTACTCGCCTTCCCTTGCATAGCTAGGAACCTCATCACCATCGAAGTCATCATCATACAGATCGTCTTTCAGGGCATTCGCCTTCATGACGTTCTTGCGCTTACTGACGAATGGCTTACGGATCTCGTCAAACTGACCCTTAGATAACCCCAACTTACTGCAGTAATGATTCTTGTTTACGGTGATGACAGTCTCTTCTGCGTAGCTTGTCAGCTCTATACACCTGGTAATGATCGGGACCTTGTCACCCAGGAATCCAGACAACAGATTCCCATGTATACGTATATAGAAGTCGATGAAGGATTCTACCTTATCCTCGTGCATAACTCTTATCTGCGAGATTCCCGCTTTGAACATTTCAGCCAGAGCGGAGAGGTAACTACTATCATCACCTGTCGTCGTATCTATACTGCAACCTTCTTCAGTTGTGGCTAGATAGCAGCAGATTCTGCGTAGGTTCTGAATATCGGTAGCAGACGGAGTACCAGCTATGTATACGATAGGATTATCACCATATGACTCCATGAAGGTATCGATAGATGATGTTACAATAGCAGGCTCATTATTCCTCAGATTATCCTTCAGATCGTCAAGTCCAAAAATACCCTGTTGCATATCTTCTTTCTTAATACTATCAACATTACGTCGGATATCCCGAACTTTATCTTCCAAGATTGTCATCTTTGTATCGAAGTCCTTAGTCATGCTCTTCATATACTCAAGACGAAGACCTGCGTCCTGAACACAAGCCACAAGATTAGATATTGTATTCATAGCTGCAGCTATGACAGCTTCATCCTTACAACCGCGAGGGACCAGCATTCTCTTCATTGCCTTCGGGAAGGCCTCGACAGCTTCTGCCAGTTTCTTCTTCGTTTCGTTCTTACAGAGCTGGCCGTAGCTGTCAGGATCGTACCCCTTCGGCAGACGGACGCACTTAACGCTTGCACCTGCATTCAGAAGCAACTCGCAATTCTTAACGGCTGCCTTCATTCCTGCGTCATCAGCATCGTATATCATGACAACAGACTGGGTGAAGCGCATGATGAGCCTTACCTGGTCATCGGTGAATGCGGTTCCTGATCCGCCGATAACGTTCTCGACCCCATATTTATGTAAAGTAATAACATCGAACTGACCCTCTACAAGATAAGCAAAACCCTCTTTCGCTATCGCCCTTTTCGCTTGGAATAGTCCGAAGATATGACGACCTTTTCTGAAAATCGGTGTCTCTCCGGTGTTGACATACTTGCCGACTTTATCGTTTGGAGTGACAATTCTTCCGGAAAACGCAACGACTCTTCCGGACACATCATAGAACGGAAACATCACACGATCTCGAAAGAAATCGTAGTATCTCCCGTCTTGAGACTCGCCTACGACTCCAACATCTTTCAATGTCTGCAGACTATACCCATTCTCCGAGAGATATTTCATCGCTACATTACCATTCGGAGCATAGCCAACTCCATATTCCGCAAGAACCTTATCTGTGTACTCATAACCGCGTTTTCGAAGGAAGCTCTCCGCTTGCGAGATATTACCCTGGTAGAACTTTGCGGCTGCAGCAATGGCAATACGGCGAGACTCAAGTAATTTGTATGCGGCATTTTCTTCCGGAGTAGACTCCTGCTCAGGGAACTCTACATCGGCAAGTTTGCAAGCTATTCGCAATGCTTCGTTAAAAGTTATCTGGTTGTATTTCTGCAGAAAGTCCAGAACGTCTCCATGCTCACCACACACGAAACAATGGTACGTCTGTCTAGCCTTATTAACCATCATCGAAGGATGACTATCATTATGGAACGGGCAGATACCTTTGTAGTTAATGCCCGCCTTCTGTAGATTAATATAGGCGCCTATTACATCAACAATATCAAGTTTACTCTTGACATCGCTAATGAAGTCTGAGTTGATTTTCATATTTCTTATTTTATTAGTCAAAAAGATTGAGCTGTAGAGAATCGAATGCTTCAGATATCGTAATATTGAAGTATGCTGCCACAGCTTTATACTCTTCTGGTTTTACGGCCTTACGGCCGAAGAAAATATCCCAGTATCTTACCTGGTTAATTCCAGTCTCCTTAAAAAAGAACTTGCTTGGATGAAAGTCTTCGAGATGTCGGAAGCGATACTCAAGCAACTTCTTCAGGCGATTTTCCTTAACAACTTGATGCTTATCGTCCAGCCTATGGCGAAGCGCATATAATCGAACGGCCATTACGGAACGATTGAGTTGCCGGGCCATATCCTCAAGGCTCATCCTTCCGTAATTCTCCACCAGGTATGAAATTTCGTTTTTGTTCCATTTCCTGTTACTCATAATCACATATTGGTCTATTAATATACTCGACGTATCTCTTTAACTTGAGACAGAATAAGCCATTAATGCAAGCTCTGCCATCTTTACAAATAACGCATTTATCAGCCATAAGCTATTTAGTTTTTATATGCTCCAGGTAATATGCTGCCACCTGTGCTAGCGATCTTAACTGAAGCTTAGCCTTAATATTCTCCCTGTGTCGTTGTACGGTTTTGACTGATATATAAAGACGGTCTGCGATCTCCTGAGCGCGCAATCCTTTAGATATAAGTTCTACTATATCTAACTCGCGATCAGTAAGCTTAGAGTTTAATTTAGGCTTGCAGACGACACCCTCCATTCTGCATTCGCCACGCAGCGGGCACTTGACCTCCTCAAAATGGAAGAAGCCGTCTGCATCGATATCAGGAGTATGAGCGTCATATTCGCCGAAGTTACATCTGCAGAACCTGGAGACAATATTGAACTCATATACCTTGCGATTCAATTCGCTAGCTGTATACTGATTACATAGAGCCTTAAAGGCTTGGGGATACCTAGTCTTAATTAGGTCTAGCATCTCCCCGATAACCTCGCGACTGTTATCTGTAAGTTCCTGGACAGGCTTGCCCAGTTGCTTGTACATTACATCACCCTCTGGGGTGTTATAAAACTCCACTGATTCCATACTCAATCCTCCGGAAAAAGTTCGCTCTCCTGCATACCTAGATACTCAGAGACAATTCCTCTGCATAGAGCGTTCGGCTTTGATTTGCCCTGAATCCATCTATAGACGGAATTATTAGATACCTTGCATTTCTCTGCAATCGCTTCCACGACCTTACAACGAGGGTATGGAAGACTTTTCATGTACTCACTAAAACCCATATTTTTTAAAATTTTTGTTTGAAATCATCATTATGTGCGATATTTTTTGTATATTTGCACCATGTGAATTATTAACACGCTGCAAATATATAACATTTCGGTGATACCGCCAAACATTTCACTGATTATTTTTATGTTTTTCAGCATTTTGTTTGAAATAACAGATTATGAGTATGGAAGAAGTAACAGAAACCATTAATGAGCGCGTAAATAGCATCATTGAGAAAGAGGGTCACACTATCGCTACATTCGCTAAGAAGATCGGTGTGCCATGGACCACAATTAAGAATATCGTATCTGGCAGAAATGCCCCTAGTTACGATATTATTGTGAAGATTATTAACGCCGTTGATTGGGTAGACGCTAATTACCTAATCATGGGAGAGGAACTAACGAAAGGCAATCAGGGAAACCTGTTGACAATCGTAGAAAGACAGAACAAGACTATCGAGAGCCAACAGAAGACTATCGATAGGCTTACCAAAAAGATGTTAGAAAACTAAGATTTTATTGCACCGTTTTGCGAAAAATGAGTCATTTTATCAAACATTTATTTTATTAAAATCATACAACTGTTTGAGTATCTGCAACTTGTTAGATTCGCAACTCGGTGCATTTTCGGTGTTATATATGTAAAAATCGGAAATACCCTAGTTGATTATCAGGCAGTTATAACGTATCGTGTCTGCATATAAAATCGGTTATTTTTTTCACAGCAAGATGATAGGATGCCTTCAAAGCTCCTTCACTTGTTGACAGCACCTTGCTCATCTCTGAATATTTCATATTATCATAATATTTTAGAGTGAAAACTGTGCGCTGTACATCGGGCAGTTGGGCTACAGCTTCTTGCAATTCTGCCTGAATCTGGTCTCCATCAAAATAGTCATCGGCAAGAAGACGTGAAGCCAAGCCCGGCTCGTCTTCGGTACTGACATTTACCATCTGCTTCTTGCGTCTCAAGAAATCAAGCGCTTCGTTAATTGCTATACGGTAAAGCCATGTTGAGAGCGAAGACTTTCCCTGAAACGAATCGAGATTGGTCCAAGCCTTAACAAAGGCATTCTGCAACACATCATCAGCATCATCATGATCTAAAACAATATGGCGAACCTTCCAATACAACGGCTCGCTATACTGACTTACCAGTACAGCAAAGCCTTCGCGTTGGGTCTTAGGATCCCTAATCATCGCCAAGAGTTCTTTATCGTTTATCATTGCTTTTACAAATGTGTTGTTTATAGATATTTTCTCAACATATCGAATATTACCGCATCAAATCCATACACATCAGAATATTCAGCTATTCTGCCTCCTGCTAACGGATAGAGTGTATAATAGGTTATGAAGAGAGGAACTTGAGGATTAACCTTTACGTTATTCACAACAAGTTTTTTATTGGCTAGCGAATCTGCTGTCATCGAATAGTATATCTTTTCCTTCAGTTTCTCGTTTTTGTCAGCCAATAGAAAGACTGCGAAATCGTATGGTTTTTCTATTCTGATACATCCATGCGATACTCCTCTATCCTCTTGTCCAAACACGCCCTTACTGTTAGTATCATGCAGGAAGACCGAGAAATTATTATCAAAACGGAAGATGATTCTTCCCAGAGCATTCCCCTTTCCGCCCCGCTGGGCGATGCCATAAGCACCAGAAATAAGCATAGATCGAGTTACTCTGTTTAAGTCAACCTCCTTACCTGTTGCCACTTCCCTTACATAGTAGTTACGCGCGCGAAAGTAGCCATGATTCCCCACCCGGTGTATCATATCATGGAGAACGATACTACGGGGAACAAACCATTGAGGATTCAACTCCATACGTTTGATATGACTGTTCAATATCGGGGTTTTGGTTTTACTGGCTCCACATCCTATGCGCATCGAGAGCGTATCCTGATGATCAATAGCCATCAGATGGAACGATGGTATATTGACAACCACATATTTTTCGTGTTGCCAGGGATTATCATACTGCCTCCAGCGGCAACGTTCCATGTTGCAGAGAATTTTGATTCTCATCGCCTTGTCCAGTCCTCCAGCCTTCAATTTTTCCAGCAGTTGATAATAGAAAGGATTCTTAGGCTGTACTTCTTTCAGGAAGGAAGCCACCGAGTCGCATCTAACCATTTGCATAGCCTTCTGATAGAACGCATCATCTGCATGAGCCATTTTTACATCAAACAGGCCTCTGAACCTAACGGGCCTCTTGCTACTATCATAAGGATTGGGAGCAAGAGTATCTAAACGATTGAAAACAAAACTAGGATTCATAAATCCAAAATTCTGCCCCATCGTATATCTGAAGTAAGCTTTGGTCAAGCGATACTCCAGTCGGGCTATCACTTGATTTATCTGATTATCAGCTGAATCTAGATTTAAATCTCGTAACCTGTCAATATCTCGGGCAATAGCATCCACATAGAACCGACGTTTATCAAATCCCATATCCGCTACAGTACGCAGGCAAGTCACCAGGGAGTCAGCCTGACTATTTACCCCATGACGTGTAATCCAAAGCAGATTACCTTCATTCAGATAATAGCGACGGGTATGCAAATCAGCAGCATGTCGGTCTTTATCATTTCGCATGATACTATCCAACAGATTTCTTATAACCTTTGAATTAATAGCATAAGCCGAAGAACGAGAGTTTTTGAACTCATCTAACGATAACTGAAAATTGCTGTTTGGTACTTTGTCGTGGCAAGAACAAAACATCAAACAGCAAAAAATGATAAGTAACGAAGTATGAAAGAGCTTCACTTTCTGATTAAAGTTAAACGGCATTCTAAGGCCTCTATAGTACTATTAATGCTTTACGCAAATTTTGCGCGTAAAGGTATTCCCCACCTTTACAATATAGATACCATCAGCCAATGGCAAGTTTACGCGCTTGTCATTACCTTCTATGCGGAAGGTCTTGATAGTAACACCTGCCACATTATATATTCTCACCACTTGCCCGCTAGCGCCTGTGATATGCATCACGCCCCCAGCATAGTTCAAGTTGATATCTGCCACATCTAGGTCTGCCCATTCTATGTTTCCCTCGTTGGCCATAGCATCCGAAGGAACAGAAAGTGCTAACATTGCAATTGTTAATATTGAAAGTAAAGTCCGTTTCATATATTTTCAAGTTTCGTTAAACCAATAGTTCTTTCTGCAAAGATATATAAAAAAAAGGAAACTTACCGTCTTCCCGACGATAAGTTTCCCAAAAATTAGCTTTTTTAACCTTTCAGAGGAAAAAAGAAGCCAATTCATATTATTTTCTAAAACAACCAACACTTTACATGATGCCATCAGCGCGAAGTTTCTGCTGCCATTTCCAAGCAGAAGCCAACACATCTTCAAGCTTAGCCTCAGCCTTCCAGCCGAGTACCTTGTTCGCCTTGGTGCAATCACCCCAAATTTTCTCAATATCGCCCTCTCTTCGTGGACCATACTTCCAATTCAGTTTCACACCTGTAGCTTTTTCAAAAGTCTCAACAATTTCGAGAGTTGAGTTTCCATTACCTGTACCGATATTGAAATATTCGATAGGCTCAGTCTCCTTATCAAGAACACGCGCCATAGCAGCTACATGTGCCTTAGCCAAGTCTACAACATAAATATAGTCGCGGATACAGGTTCCATCAGGAGTATCATAATCATTACCAAAGATAGTGAGTTCCTTGCGGATACCCATAGCTGTCTGAGTAACGTATGGAATCAGATTGTTTGGCACACCATTTGGCAACTCACCAATCTCAGCAGAAGGATGTGCACCTATAGGATTGAAATATCTCAATACAATGCTCTTGATAGCTACACCACTATGGATATAATCAGCTATGATCTGCTCATTAATCTCCTTAGTATTGCCATAAGGTGAAGTAGCCTTCTGATGAGGAGCCTCTTCTGTTACAGGCAAATTCTCAGGCTTCGGCTGACCATAAACGGTACAAGAAGAAGAGAAGATGATACCCTTTACCTGATACTTTGGCATAAGTTCCAGGAGATTGATGAGCGATACGATATTGTTGCGATAATACATCAATGGTTTCTGTACGCTCTCGCCTACTGCCTTGCTTGCAGCAAAGTGAATGATACCCTTAATATCAGGATATTTCTGGAATACTGCCTCGGTAGCAGCCTTGTCGCGCAAGTCAACCTGTTCAAAAGCAGGGCGGATACCAGTAATCTTTTCGATACCATCGAGTACTTCAATCTTTGAGTTTGAGAGATCATCTACGATAACAACATTGTAGCCTGCCTGCTGCAACTCTACTGTAGTATGGCTACCTATGAAGCCTGTACCACCAGTAACAAGAATAGTTTGTTTCATAATCAAATATAGTTAGTTTGAAGAATTATTATATTTCTTCTGCAAAAGTACTGCAAAAATCTGAAAAAACAGAAAGATTTTTCAAAAAAATACTTTTTTCCTTTGTTTTATCTATTATTTATACTATCTTTGCAAAAGATAATAAATAGTAAAAAGGCTCTAAGAAAATGGAAAAAAACATGAAACATTATAATATAGAACAAGACATGAGATATTTGCAGTTGCTCTCTCAGTCGTTCCCTACTATAGCAGAGGCGAGCACCGAGATTATCAACCTGCAAGCCATCCTCAACCTGCCAAAGGGTACCGAGCATTTCCTTGCCGACATCCATGGTGAGTATGAGGCCTTCCTGCATGTACTGAAAAATGCATCAGGAAATATCAAGCGTAAGGTGAACGAACTCTTTGGCAATACCCTTCGCGAACAGGAGAAGCGAGAACTCTGCTCTCTTATTTACTATCCTGAGCAGAAACTGGAACTCGTCAAGCAGAACGAACCCGACATCAACGACTGGTATCACATCACCCTGCACCAGTTGGTGGCTGTATGCCGTGATGTTTCCAGCAAATATACCCGAAGCAAGGTGCGCAAATCGCTGCCATGCGATTTCTCGTATATTATCCAGGAGCTTTTGCACGAGCACACCGAAGATCATGACAAGACAGCCTATGTCAATGTTATTGTTGATACGATTATCAGCACAGGCAGAGCCGATGATTTCATCATCGCTATAGCCAACGTCATCCAGCGCCTGGCTATCGACCAGCTCCATATTCTGGGCGATATCTACGATAGAGGTCCAGGAGCCCACATCATCTTGGACAAGATGCGCCGCTACCACAGTTGGGACATCCAGTGGGGTAATCACGATGTACTATGGATGGGAGCAGCTGCCGGCAATAATGCCTGCATCTGTAATGTGATCCGTCTCTCCCTGCGATACGCCAACCTCTCGACATTGGAAGAAGGCTATGGCATCAACCTCGTACCACTTGCTACTTTTGCGATGGAAACCTACAAGGAGGATGATTGCAAAGAATTTCTGCCTAAGCTCAGCGGAGGTGCAGCAGCAATGGATGAAAAGACCCAGCGGCTCACCTCTCAGATGCACAAGGCTATAGCTGTCATCCAGTTTAAATTAGAGAGCCAGCTTTTCAAGAAGCATCCGGAATGGAAGATGAAAGACCGTTGTCTTTTTGACCATATCGATTACAGGAAAGGCAAGGTAGAGATTGACGGAAAAGAGTATGACATGACCTCATGCCACTTCCCTACCATCGATCCGGACAATCCGGACAAACTATCTGAAGAAGAGGAAATTCTGATTCAGAAACTGCATCATTCGTTTATGGTCTGCGAGAAGCTGCACAAGCATATCAAGGTTATGTTGCAGCATGGTTGCATGTACGCTATCTTCAACAACAACCTGCTTTTCCATGCTTCCTGTCCGCTCAACGAAGATGGTTCATTAAAAGAGGTAGAAATATATCCTGGCAAGAAATTCAGCGGCAGAGCCCTGATACATCATACGGGCATGCAGATACGCACAGCTTTCCAATCAGATTCTGATCCGAATGAAAAGGAATATGCCATCGATTATTTCATCTACCTATGGTGCGGTCCTGACAGTCCGCTCTTCGACAAGAGTAAGATGGCCACCTTCGAGCGCTATTTCATTACCGATAAGGAGACTCATAAAGAAGAGAAGGGATACTACTTCCTGTTGCGCGATAACGAACAGGTTATCGACCATATTATGGATGAGTTTGGGGTAACCGGTCCTAACCGCCATATCATCAATGGGCACGTGCCAGTTCGCACAACCAAGGGCGAGAACCCTATCAAGGCAAACGGCAAGCTGATGGTTATCGATGGAGGTTTCTCTAAAGCCTACCACAACGAGACTGGCATTGCCGGCTACACCTTAGTATATCACTCCCGCGGATTCCAACTGGTCCAGCACGAGCCATTTACGAGTATGGAAGATGCCATCAAGCAAGGTACCGACATCAAGAGTACCACACAGATTGTAGAAATGTCGAACCGCCGAATGCTGGTAGCCGACACAGATATAGGTTGCGAACTCCGTAAGCAGATAGAAGACCTGAAGGAGCTTCTCTATGCTTACCGACATGGTTTCATCAAGGAATCAGAAAGGAAGAAGTAAGAAACCGAGCATACTACAAAAAAGCCCCCGGTGCTACATGCATCGAGGGCTTTTTTTTTCAGAATTTTCTGAACCGCAATCTCAGGGTTTTACTCTTCAGTTGCATCTTACCTCCGGTCATTACCTCCTTGGCAAAATGCTCATTCAGATGATTGATGCCACAGCTACGCAAAGAATCATTCATTTCTGTTAAAAGTACATCGCCTCCATAATCTTCATGCCATTTATTACGATAAACAGATGTAATCAGCAAACTGTCGGAGGTTTGCTCAAAACGCAGATAAAATCCTCTACCTGCCTCGAAGCGATCATAATCACCAACCTGAATCAACTTATACTGGCAGCCCCAGAACACGCGCTTATCTGCAAAGTTACAAGTACCCCCTGTAGCTAAAGTATCTACTTGCTCCAGATGCCAGAAACCATCCAAATCACCATTCTGGCTTGTTTCTATCTCACATGAACTCAGAGTGAACACCATAACAGCAAAGAAAAGTATTCCTATTATCTTTTTCATATTTTCTATCTTATCGATTATTATTTCTTTTTCGTCAGCAACCCTCTCTTGCTGATGGTTATCTGCATACCGGCATTATGCCCCAGCATCTTTTCACTTCCGAAATCCATCGCATAGCCTGCCTTTACCTGCCATTGATGCGCGAAATCATAATGAGCCTCTACCAGGAAGCTTGCATTATGATGCATTTTTGTAAACGGAACGCTATAGGAACCCCAACCTTTCTGATAGGTACCCAGTACACGATAACCCAGGCGCTGTGTAGGCTGACCGTCAAAACCCAGATGATAAGCTATGAAACGATTGTTTCTGATAATAATATATCCGTCATCATTATAAATAGGCGAACGGTAAAGTGGATTTCCTATCACCTGGCCCCAGTGCTGCCATCCAGGATAGATGCCGTGGTTATAATAATCATCAGTACCCGCTATATGGTCTGCGATACCCGATGTACGGTCATGATTATACGGACCACTCTGATATTTGGTATAGAGATACTCCAGCACCACGTTTTTCAGCCAGCGCGAATACTTCAGATTCAGTTCGAAGCCCAGCATGATATCCTTCAGCGAATACATGAAGAAACGGCGTTTTACCTTCTTATTCCAGTCTGCACCCTCACCATATCCATTATAGTCGAGGAGAAACATCTGGCTGTGATCTTCGAAATAATGATCGGCATAGATGGAAGCTTTCCAACTGTCAGTGTCATAATTGATACGCATCAGCCAACTGCCCAACTGGTTGCCGGCAACATTGGCATAAGCCCCTTCGCCAGCATCAGAGCCGGTTGCCGACAGCGCATGCCAGAAGCCTTTCAGATTTTTCTCGGTAGGAATCTGTTCCATACTGTCACCTATTGGACGATATGCATTGCCACCAAACTGAGCAACCATTTCCAAGCCCATTTCTATGCTGAGCGGACAGAAAGCATTCTCGTTTCCGATACGCAGAAAACCTGCTTTGCTGTGATAGAGCATGTGGTCACAATATTTAGTCTGCCGTTTCGTAAAATCATGCTGCCAGCCATCATCCGTAGTCATACCATAAGCCAGATGACCTTTCAGTTGCAGCCAGCCTCTACCAAACGGAAGCGTCCAATATTCAGGAAGCGCCAGACGAACCTGAGGTATCGGACGGGCATTTATACCCAGACACTGGCTACCACTGGAGAGCGACTGGTTTTTTAGCTCCATCGGATATTCCTTGGCACCTGCAGTCAGCACACCATAAAGCCAGCGGGCCTCCACATAAGCCTGCTGCACCACGACATTGCTGGTATAGTTTACCGGTACTGCCACATCTACTCCATATCCTACAGCCCAGCGGCGAGCAGAATCAGCAGAAAGCGGACGAACCAGACTACCTCTGAGATAGCCGTTATTCTTCTCTAAAGAACTTAATCCATGTTTGTTTGCGTTAAGCCACAATGGGGTTTTACCTTTCGAAAACGACCCTTGCATCTCAACACCATATTGTATATTTTCCCGAAGATCTATCTTCTCCGTGCCATCCCCCTCTTGCCACATATACTGGGCCATAGATGGGGCTGCCAGACTGCAAAGGGCAAAACATACACCTACCTTTATCTTATTCATAATTAAATCTATACTTTCAAGATAAAAACGTAATTATCTCTATTATATTGTATATATTCAGAAAAATAAAAAAAAAGAGCAACACTTGCCTCTCATTTTTTGAGAACAAGCATTGCTCTTTTGATTGAATTATCGTTTTATCCGAAGTTATCGTACATGATGCTCTCAGGATCAACTCCGAGAGAATCCAGATAATCTGTTACAGTCTTGATCAGCATTGGAGGTCCGCAGAGATAGTACTCGCAATCCTCTGGTGCCTCATGATCCTTCAAGTAGGTATCACGGATGCAGTTAACAGCAAATCCCTCGTAGTACTTCACGCCCTGAGCATCTGCCACTGGGTCCTTGCGGTCGAGTGAAAGATGGAAGTGGAAGTTAGGGAATTCCTTCTCAAGCTCCCAGAAGTCCTCAAGGAAGAATGCCTCACCCAATGCACGCGCTCCGTAGAAGAAGTGAAGCTCACGGTCGGTGGTGTGCAGGGTCTTGGTCATGTGCATAATCTGCGCACGCAATGGAGCCATACCGGCACCACCACCAATCCAGATCATCTCCTTGCCAGAAGTGAAGTTAGGATGGAAGTCGCCGTAAGGACCACTCATCATTACCTTGTCGCCTGGCTTCAATGAGAAGATGTAAGAAGAAGCGATACCTGTTGGTACGTTCTGGAATCCTACCTGTGGACGTGGCAGGAATGGTGTTGTGGCGATACGTACGGTCAGAGTGATGATATCACCCTCGTCAGGATAGTTCGCCATAGAGTAAGCACGAACGGTAGGCTCTGGATTGTGAGCCTTGAGAGAGAAGATGTTGAACTTCTTCCATGCTCCGATGTACTCCTCGCCAATGAGATCCTTGTCGAAATCCTTGTCGTAATCGATGCAGTCGTATGCAGGAATCTTGATCTGAGCGTAAGAACCCGGAACGAAGTCCATGTGCTCGCCTGGAGGCAATGCCACCTTGAACTCCTTGATGAATGATGAAACGTTCTTGTTGGAGATAACCTCGCACTCCCACTCTTTCACGCCCATCACACTCTCAGGCACCTTGATCTTCAGGTCGCCCTTCACCTTGCACTGGCATCCCAGACGCCAGTGGTCCTTAATCTGCTTGCGGGTGAAGTGAGGCTTCTCAGAATCGAGAATCTCGCCGCCGCCTTCGAGCACCTGAACCTTACACTGGCCGCAGCTTGCCTTACCGCCGCAGGCAGAAGGCAGGAAGATGCCGTTCTCATTCAGCGTAGTCATCAAACTGCTGCCTTGAGGCACGTTGATGGTCTTGTCGCCATTGATTTCGATATTTACATTTCCGCTAGGGCTCAGATACTTCTTAGCCACGAGCAGGATGATAACCAGCAGGAGAATCACCACGAGGAAAACTCCGATACTAGCCAATATAAATGATGTATTACCCATATCTATAGTCCTCCTATTTTAGATTTTCAAGCCTGAGAAGCAAAGCATAGCCATTGCCATGAGGCCTACTGTGATAAATGTGATGCCGAGTCCCTGCAATGGCTTTGGCACGTCGCAATACTGCATCTTCTCGCGGATGGCTCCCATCAGAACGATGGCGAGAGTCCAACCCAGACCGGAACCTACGGCATAAACGATGCTATCCCATACAGAGGTGATAGCCTGAGTATTGGTAGGCTCCATCAGGATGCGCTGCTGCATGAAGAGCGATGCACCCATGATGGCACAGTTTACGGCAATCAATGGCAGGAAGATACCCAAGGCTGCATAGAGCGATGGTGAGAACTTCTCTACAATCATCTCGACCAGCTGCACGATACCGGCGATGACGGCGATGAAGAGGATGAAGCTCAGGTAAGTGAGGTCAACACCCAGGATTCCATCGGCGCTGAGCACCTTGGTCTGCAACAGGTAATCTACAGGCACGGTGATGAGCAACACGAAGGTTACTGCCAAGCCCAAGCCCAAAGAGGTCTTCACGTTCTTGGATACTGCCAAGTATGAACACATACCCAGGAAGTAGGCGAAGATCATGTTATCGACGAAAATCGAACGGAAAAACAAACTTATTGCGTGCTCCATCTTACTTCTCCTCCTTATAAATATAGGCACGATGTACCCAGATTACACATCCAACGAGAATCAACGCCATGGCTGGCATGGTCATCATACCGTTGTTAACATATCCGAAGTTGTAAGCTCCCTCTGGAATCAGCTGGAAACCGAGCAATGAGCCACGGCCCAGGAGCTCACGAACAGCACCCACAATCACGAGGATGAGGGCGTAACCCAAACCATTACCTACACCATCGAGGAATGAAGGCCAAGGCTTGTTCATCATGGCGAACGCCTCCAAGCGACCCATCAGGATACAGTTGGTGATGATCAGACCCACATACACAGAGAGCTGCACGCTCACGTCGTAGGCGAAAGCCTTCAGCACCTGGCTCACGATGGTAACCAGGGCAGCAACTACCACCAGCTGAACGATGATACGGATGCGCTGAGGGATGGTGTTGCGGATGATGGAAATAATCACGTTAGAGAATGCCGTGATGATAGTAACGGCAAGTCCCATCACAATGGCTGGCTTCAGCTGGGAAGTAACAGCCAGGGCACTACAGATACCAAGCACCTGGACGAGGATAGGGTTGTCGCCGTTCAGTGGCTTGATGAATGCCTCCTTATTTTGTTTACTAAATAATGCCATAATTTCACTTAATTATTTAATGAATTTAGCAAGACCTTCCTTGAGCATGGCATCCACACCGTTGGATGTCAATGTAGCACCGGTAACGGCATCTACATTGTTAGGGTCGCCGGCAGGAGCGTCTTTCTCAACGCCCAGAGCGATGCCCTCTACTCCATCCTTGTGAATCTTCTTGCCCTGGAACTTCTGCTGCCACTTCAAGTTGTCCTTGATTTCAGCACCGAGTCCGGCTGTCTCGCCTTCGTGGTTGAAATATACGCCATAGATGGTGTTGTTGTCAGCATCCACGGCGATGAAGCCTGAAATGCCGCCCCAGAGACCTCTACCCTTTACGGAGTAAACAGTCTTCTTCTGACCATCAATCTCGCACTCGTAATACTTCATGCCGTCTTTCTCCTTCTCGTCCTTCACCACCTCTTTATATTTGGCAGCCGCAGTAGCGTTGTCAAGGTCGCGCAGGTTCAGAGAGTTCAGAATCTGCTTCTGAGTATCAAGAGCCACGTTGGCATCCTGTGTTGCCTTCAGCGAAGAAGACACGAACGCGAGCAGGAATGCCACGATTACCACGATGATAACCGAATAGATAATAGTATAGCTATTTGAATTTGTCTTCATATCTACATTCCTCCTACATTATTTAATAGCACGTTTAGCACGGCGAGAGATGTTGCCCTGAACTACACAGTAGTCGATGAGTGGAGCAAACATGTTGCCGAAGAAGATAGCGAGCATCATACCCTCTGGATAACCTGGGTTCATCACACGCACGATGACGGCGATGGCACCGATGAAGAATCCGTAGAAGTACTTACCCTTCTCTGTACGGGCAGAGGTTACAGGGTCGGTAGCCATGAATACGGCACCGAAGCAGAAACCACCGAGAACGATGTGCTCATACCAGGCGATAGGTGTCATGCCGAGAGCCTGGAAGATAAGCGCCATCACGATGCCGCCTGCGAATACAGAGCCCATGGTCTTCCAGGATGCAATGCCTGTCCAGAGAAGGATGATGGCACCGATGGCGATGGCGATGACTGAAGTCTCACCGATACAGCCAGGAATGAATCCGATGATAGAGTCGCAGAGACTAGCTGAAGGCATGCTGCCCTGAGCCAGCTGACCGAGAGGAGTAGCAGCTGTGAAGCCATCAGGCAGGGTGTTACCCAGACCGAAGATAGCATCCTTAGCCACCCAGACCTTATCACCACTCATAGCCAATGGATATGAGAAGAAGAGGAACATACGGGCACCCACAGCCACATTGAAGATGTTCATACCGGTACCACCGAAGATCTCCTTGCAGAAGATGACTGCGAAGGCGCACGCCAGAGCGAGCATCCACAGCGGTGTAGAGATAGGAATGATCAATGGGATGATGATACCGCTGACGAGGTAACCCTCCTGGATTTCCTCGTGCTTCCACTGAGCCCAGGCAAACTCGATGCCGAGACCCACGATGTAGCTAACCAGCAACTTAGGGAGGACAGCCAGGAATCCGAAGCCGAAGACCTCGATGAAGCTGGCAGCATCCAGTGTACCTGCAGCCTTGAAATTCTGGTATCCCACATTATACATACCGAAGAGCAAAGCAGGAATCAGGGCGATTACCACAAAGCTCATGATGCGCTTCGAGTCGATAGAGTCGTGAATGCTGGCTCCGCTCTTCGCTGTCGTATTAGGCACGTACAGGAAGCTCTCAAAACCGTCAAACACGCTCTCGAAGGCATGCAGCTTACCTCCCTTCTGGAAGTTAGGCTTTATCTTATTGAGATAATTTCTTAATGCACTCATTATTTAAATAATTAATAGTACTAAAACTAAGCGTTCTCCTTGCGCAGGGTGTTCAAGCCCTCGCGTACAATCTTCTGCAATTCGAGCTTAGATGAATCCACGAACTCAGCCACAGCAAAATCTTCAGGACTTACCTCGTAGATACCGAGCTGCTCCTGCTTGTCGATATCGCCGGTGATGATTGCCTTGATGAGATACTCACCATAGATGTCCATCGGGAGCACCTTGTCATACTCGCCGCTCATGATCATGTGGCGCTCGCCACCCTTCACGCGGGCATCGAGATTATACTCCTTCTTCTTGCCGAAGAGCCAGGAGAGATATGAACGCGATGTAGAGAACTGATCGGTACGTGGAAGAATCCAACCCAGCATCTCATCATTGTCATCACCCTCTGGGATAGCTGTAATCTCTGAGGTATGACCACCTACGAAATCTTCTGTGGTCGTCTTCACACCGGTAAGAGGATTGCCGTTGATAAGTCGCACATGGTCAGTAGCTTTCAGCTGATTGGCTACAAAACTGCTTAAAGGTGTACCTACCAATACTTCAGCATAGCCAGGAGTCTTGATTTCACTACCAGCTACAGCCACGGTCTTGTGCAAATCAACCTTACCTGTCAGGAAGAGTCTTCCGAAGAAGATAACCGATGCTGGATCTACTGTCCAAACCACCTCACCCTTGTTTACCGGGTCGATGTTGTTCACCTGTACGCCTACATTACCGGCAGGACAAGGACCATCAAAAACATTGAGTTCTACGTTCTTAGCCTCGCCGAGCGCATTAGAGTGCTGCTCTACACCAACGCCAAGATAAGTTTTCGCAATCTTGCTCAAGGCTGTCAAACCTGTCTGGAAAGCCTCTTCGTTGCCTTCGAGTTCTACCTCAAAGTCGGCTGCGAGCGGCATGTCGCGGAGAGCGGAAACGAAAATTGCCTTAGGCTTGGTGTCGGGAGTTGTGGACACAGCATAAGGCAACTGGTTGATGTATCCGAAGAGACCAGCCTCAAGCAGCGCCTGCTTGACAGCCTCACCGTCTAACGCATCAACGTTTTTCTTACCAAAATCCGTAGAGGTCTGTACTGCGTCGGCTTTCACCTTCACGCAGAGCACCTTTCGGCGCTCACCTCTCTCAATGGCGGTTACTTCTCCGCTCACTGGCGAGGCAAACTTCACCTCCGGGCAAGCCTTGTTCACAAACAAGGCATCTCCGGCATTGACATGATCGCCCTCGCGTACTACCACCTTAGGAGTCACACCCACGAAAGCCGCAGGAACCAGCGCATACTCGCCAGCCTGAGCCACCTGGAGCGTTACATCCTTGGAAGCCTTACCCGTAAGGTTAATGTCCAAGCCTTTACGTAACTTAATTACATTTGCCATAACTACATTAAAAAATATTAAATATAAATTTACTAATCACTTCAAGATATATGCGTCAGCGCCCTCATCAAGACGCTATACTGGCCATCTGCCATAAAACATATATTTTATCTACTTCTATGCTGAAACTTCTAACGTGCTGCAAAAATAGTGAAAAAAAGTGATATAAAAAAGAAAAATTGTGTGAATTATTCGATTTTATGCCGATTTTTCAGTAATTTTGTCGCAAAATTCAAATTAGTAACATTTTTGTAAACTAGAGAAAGCAACTCTGAAACATTTAAAACATATCATCAATAGCATTATATGGACGCTGGCTGCTGTCTATTTCTTGCTCGTCGTACTGTTGCACGTGCCACCAGTACAGGCCTTTATAGGCTCTCAGGTAGCCGGTGCGCTGGCTCAGAAATTCGGCACAGAGGTAAGTATCGGAAAGGTGAATCTGGGCTTCTTTAACCGTATTATCATTGATGACGTGATGATGCTCGACCAGAAGGGCGACAGCATGATCTGTGCTTCGCGCGTATCGGCAAAGCTCGATTTCCTGCCCCTCAAGGATGGCAAGATTTCGGTCTCATCTGCCCAGCTCTTCGGTCTCAACGCCAACATCTACAAGCAGGATGCCAAGAGCCCGATGAACATCCAGTTCATGCTCGATTCGCTGGCTTCGAAAGATACCACCCATCATACTCCGCTCGACCTCCACATCGGAAGTCTGATTATCCGTCATGGTGCCGTTGCCTACAACCAGCGCGATATTGCGCCTAAACCGGGTGTCTTCTCGCCACAGCATATCGGCATCACCGACCTCTCTGCCCACATCATCCTGGGGCATCTTACTGATAAAGATATCCACTTGGCTGTCAAGAAGATAGCGCTGAAAGATAAATCAGGACTTCAACTCAAGAATCTGAGATTCAAACTCGATGCCGACCAGCAGCAAGCCCTGCTCAGAGACTTCAGCATCGAGCTTCCTCATTCGCAGTTGCAGTTTGATGACCTGCGCGCTACCTACCGCATCGAGAACAAGCATATCGTAAAGCCTACCCTCCTGTTTCAGGGCGGCATCAAGCCATCCGTCATCACGCTTGCCGATATTGCCTGCTTCGTGCCTGAACTCCGCAAGTTCAAGGATGCCCTGCAGCTTCATCTCCAGTTTTCGGGCACCAGTACATCTGCCCGCATCCATAACCTCGAATTCAAGACTCAGAGCGGCAGTCTGCTGCTCAGGGCCAACGGCCGTGTGAGCGATTGGGACCGCCTTCTGCGCTGGAAGGCAAACATCTCAGCCCTCAAGATATCAGGCGATGGCATCGGAGAGGTTTCCAGAAATCTGGGCAAACGCATCAGCATTCCGAAAGAAGTGCTGCGCCTGGGCGACATATATTATATAGGTGAAGTATATGGTGCTGGCAAGAAGGCAGGCACCCGCGGCCAGCTGAAGACCGGCGTGGGCGAAGTAGCCATCAAGGCCGAAAAGGCTGGCTCCGAGCTCAAGGCTAGCATCAACACCCAGGGCATCAACCTGGGCCGCATCCTCGACAACGGGCAGTTCGGCATCCTGGCAGCATCGCTTTCGGCTCACGGCAACAAGCAGCATTTCTATGCCAAGGGCAGCATTCCGCGCTTCGATTTCAACAAGTACAGCTACCGCAACATCCAGATAGACGGCAGCTATAACCAGGGATTGGTAGAGGGACTTGCATCCATCGCCGACCCTAACGCCAACATCCAGGTAGAAGGCTCCTACTCCATCCCGCGCAAGCAGTATGCCGCAACAGCCCATGTACAGCATCTGTTGCCTACCATCCTCGGACTGAAGGTATCTGACAAGACCTACAGCCTCGATGACATCACCGTCAGCGCCAAGAACCAGGGCAAGGACAGCTATTTCGACCTCGAAGCCCCGTTCGCCAGCATCCATGTAGATGGCGAATACGATTACGCTACCCTCACCAAGAGTTTCACCAACCTGGTAGCCAGCAAACTGCCTACCCTCCCCGGCATAGGCAAGGTAGACAGGAGTGCGAAGAACCATTTCACCTTCCAGGCTGAAATCACCTCTACCGAGATACTGCAGCGCATGCTGGGCATTCCGTTGCAGATAGACCAGCCCGTCTTTGCCGACGGATTCATGAACGATGCCGAGAAAACCGTCAACATCTATGCCAGCGTGCCTGGCTTCAACTATGGCGGAAAAGACTATCATGGAGCCAAAGTGCGCCTGCATACCATCAACGATTCGCTCAAGGTAGATGCGCAGATCAGACAGGGCAAATGGGGAGATAACGGACCGGGCATCCACGTAAAGGCAGCCGCTGCCGACAACCAGCTCTTCGCCAAGCTCTTCTACAACAACCATTCGGCAAAGCTTCCTATCCAGGGCATCATCGATACCAGGGCGCAGTTCTTCAAGAACGAAAATCAGGTTTCTACCGCCCACGTAACCATACACCCGTCTGAAATCAGAATCGACGGCACGCCGTGGGAGGTTCATCCTGCCGACATCATCTACAGCAAGAACCGCCTGCTGGTAGACCATTTCGCCGTGAGCCACGACCAGCAGCACGTCATCGTTTCGGGTCTTGCTACACCCGAGAAGACCGATTCTATCGTAGCCGACCTGAAGGATGTAGATGTGGCATACGTGCTGAACCTCGTCAATTTCCATTCGGTAGATTTCACCGGCAAGGCTTCGGGCAAGGCTATCATCAAGAGCCTCTTCAACGACCCTGATGCCTACGCCCAGCTAGACGTAAAGGAGTTTACCTTCGAAAACGGACCGCTCGGTGTGCTCCATGCTGGAGTCAACTTCAACAAGGAGCTCGAACAGATTGATATTCATGCAGTTGCCGATGACGGACCTGAGCATCAGACGCTCATCAACGGATACGTCTCGCCTAAGCGCAACTATATCGACCTGGGTATCGATGCCCAGGGCACCAGCATGAAATTCCTCGAGAATTTCTGCGGCAGTTTCATGAACCAGGTAGAAGCCTGGGGCGATGGTCATCTCAATGTGGTGGGCGATTTGAAGAACATCAATCTTGTGGGCGACCTTACCGCTCACGGCAAGGTACACCTCAAGCAGCTCAACACCGATTATACCTTCGATGCGCTCCATGCCCACGCTATCCCAGATGATATCCTCATAGAGAATGATACCATCTTCGACCGCAACCGCAACATAGCCATCCTGAGCGGAGGCATCCACCACAAGCACCTCACCAGGCTGAGCTACGACCTCGATATCAAGGCGCACAACTTCCTGGGCTTCGATACCCGCGAGTTTGGCGACAACACCTTCTATGGCACCATCTATGCCACGGGCGAGGTAGGCATCCACGGCAAGAGCGGCGAAACCGTCATCGATATCAACGCCGAGCCCGAACCGGGCAGCATCTTTGTATATAATGTGGCAAGTCCGGACGCCATCAGCGACAAGAGCTTTATCCACTGGCATGAGATTGTGCCCGATATCATGGAGAGCCTGAACGGGGCTTCAACCACGAAACAGAGAGAGGATGACATCGATTTCGAATCGGATATGCGCATCAACTTCCTCGTAAACACCAACCAGAACCTCACGCTCAAGCTGATTATGGACGAGCAGTCGGGCGATTATATCACCCTGAACGGCGATGGCGTAATCCGCGCCAACTACTTCAACAAGGGCTCGTTCGACATGTTCGGCAACTATGTGGTAGACCACGGCACCTACAAGCTCACCATCCAGAATCTCATCAAGAAGGAGTTCGAGTTCATGCCGGGCGGCACCATCGCCTTCGGTGGCAACCCATACAATGCCCCACTCAACCTGCGGGCTAAATATACCGTAAACGGAGTGCCGCTGAGCGACCTGCGCATAGGCCGTTCGTTCTCGGGCAACAACATCCGCGTAGACTGTCTGATGGACATCACCGGCACGCCTCAATCGCCAAAGGTAGATTTCTCTATGGACCTGCCTACGGTTAACAGCGATGCGAAGCAGATGATCTACTCTATCATCAATTCGCAGGAAGAGATGAACCAGCAGGTGCTCTATCTCTTGGGCATCGGCCGGTTCTACGCCCAGACCAACAACAACCAGGTGAGCGAGGATGGCGAACAGCAGAGTCAGACTTCGCTGGCGATGCAGAGCCTGCTGAGCGGCACCATCTCGCAGCAGCTGAACACCGTACTTTCCAACGTGGTGAAGAGCAACAACTGGAATTTCGGTGCCAACATATCTACGGGCGATGAAGGTTTCAACAATGCCGAATATGAGGGCATTCTGAGTGGCAAGCTGCTCAACAACCGCCTGCTCTTCAATGGCCAGTTCGGTTATCGCGACAATCCGAATGCCACGCAGAGTTTCATCGGTGATTTCGACCTCCGCTACCTCATCTTCCCTAACGGCAACCTCGCCATACGCATGTACAATCAGACCAACGACCGCTATTTTACGCGCAACAGTCTGAACACGCAGGGTCTCGGCCTCATCATGAAGAAAGACTTCAACGGCCTCCGCGATTTCTTCGGCATCAAGAAGAAGAAGAAAAAGAAATAAAAGACAAAAAAAGAGGGTGTGTCATAACCAGATGACTCACCCTCTTTTTATTTTCAGATAGCAGTCGCCTAATATGAGTCCAGTTAAGATTGTGTACGAACTCGTACGCTTTTCCAAAATCAGGAAACAGAATATAGAAATTCCGATAATGTTAGAGATTGTTGAATGTTGAGTGGTCTATATGCCACGATGAAAAGGTGGCGTATAGACCCTTGATTATATGGTGATATTCGTAATCTACATCTCCGCTTTCAGCAGCTTTATCTCCTCTGCCGTCAGCCCCGTCATATCCATGATAGACGCTTCATCCATACCCTTTGCCAGCATCTTCCTGG
>OLGZ01000091.1_pt1 | contig 82997 bp, 69 predicted proteins | sample 1605981 | NCBI WGS metagenome assembly OLGZ01 (sample SAMN03283291) | human gut metagenome | biome: human-associated habitat; material: feces | host: Homo sapiens | place: Peru | collected 2012
CTTGAAATCCACAGTTCTTCCCTGTGAATCTGTGATACGTCCATCATCGAGTACCTGCAACAGCACATTAAACACATCCGGATGTGCCTTCTCAATCTCATCAAACAAAATTACAGAATATGGATTCTTCCGTACCTGTTCGGAAAGCTGTCCACCCTCTTCAAAACCGACATAGCCCGGAGGCGAACCTATCATCTTCGATACGCTGTGTTTTTCCATATATTCAGACATATCCACACGGATAATCGCATTTTCATTGCCAAACATCACTTCCGCAAGTGCCTTAGACAATTCTGTCTTACCAACACCAGTTGGTCCAAGGAACAAAAATGATCCAATCGGACGCTTCGGATCTTTCAAGCCAACTCTGCCACGGCGGATTGCCTTTGCCACAGTTTCCACCGCCTCATTCTGTCCCACCACACGCTTATGCAGAATCTCTTCCAGCTTCAACAACCGCTGAGACTCCGTCTGAGTAATCTTGCTGACCGGGATTTTTGTCCATACAGAAACAACATCCGCGACATCCTCTTCTGTCACAAGCATCTGTTCCTGCTCTTTTTCGCGCATGTTATGTTTGGTCTTTTCGATTTTCTTATCTGTCTTATCCAGATCCTTCTTCAATGCCTGTGCCGCTTCGATATCGCCCTCTGCAAGCGCAGCCTCCAGCGCCTCTTCCAGATTATGGCGTGTCTCTTCTGCCTTCTTCGCCGTCTTATTTCCTGCAAAAATGCCGAGTTTCTTTCTCGAAGCTGCCTCATCGATCAGATCAATTGCCTTATCTGGCAGGAACCGGTCATTGATATAACGGATTGCATAATCCGTTGCCGCCTCTAACGCATCATCGGAAATGGTTACCCCATGATGTTCCTCGTACTTGCTACGCAAGCCCTGCAAGATGGCAATCGTCTCCTCACGCGTCGGTTCCTCCACATAAACTGGCTGGAACCGCCGTTCTAGCGCTGCATCTTTCTCGATATACTTCCGGTATTCTGTCCGCGTCGTCGCACCAATCATCTGCACTTCGCCACGGGACAATGCCGGCTTCAGGATATTAGACGCATCCATCGCGCCCTCGGCACCACCTGCGCCAATCAGCGTATGCAGTTCATCCACAAATAAAATTACATTTCCGGCAGCACGCACTTCCGCGATCACACGTTTGATACGCTCCTCAAACTCTCCACGATATTTCGAACCTGCCACCATACCAGACAAATCCAGACTCAGAATACGCTTGTCTGCGAGAATCTCCGGTACTGTGCCAGATGCGATCATCTGTGCCAGCCCCTCTACAACTGCGGTCTTACCAACACCCGGTTCTCCGACCAGACATGGATTGTTCTTCATACGGCGACACAGAATCTGCATCACGCGTTCCACTTCTGAATTTCTGCCAACAACAGGATCTAACCGGTCTTCCCGTGCTGCTTCCGTCAGATCACGGCTGTATTGCTCCAAAGTCGGAAATGAGGATTTCTTCTTGTTCTTTGGGCTGCTTAATGCGCCAAGCTCCCGTTTTGCCTGTGTCATATCCATACCAAGTGCCACTAATGTGTCCACAAAGGTTTTCTTTAAATTGACTGCCATCGAGTTTAAAAGCTTGATGGCAAGTGTATCTTCGGATTTTAAAATAGCAAGTAAAATATGCTCCGTACCGATCTTCTCGTTACGCAGCCTGTCCGCTTCTTTTTCTGCCTGTTCCAAAAGTGTATTCAGCTTATCTGAATACACAAGTGTCTTTATCTTCTTCGTTCCACTGTTTTGTTCCAGATATTTTAAAACAAAGGATTCGTCTGCCCCATTCTCCGCGAGAATCTTCCACGCAGTCACCCACGGACAGCTTAGCATACCATAGAGCAGATGCTCGGTACCGATATAGCTGAACTTCATCTGATGGGCAGTCTCCTCCATCACAGCAAGCACCTCCTGTGCCTGCTCTGTATATTCCAGTCTCATGTTTCCTTGTTACCTCCGTTTGCAATGTCGCCAAATTCTTTATACATATCCGTTATAATCTGGTGCATTTCAGCAAGACTGATATCTTTGCATATTGCCTCCGCAACCAGCATCTGCATATCCAGATTGACCTTTTCGAGCTGTTCCTTGCGCGACTCTACCGTCACGCAGACAACAGCTCCTTTTCTACGGTCAAGCTTCAGATATCCGTCATTTCGAAGTAATGCATATGCTTTGTTTACTGTGTGCATATTCACACCGATATCTTCCGCCAATTGCCGAACAGACGGCAACGACTCACCATTCTTGATTTTATCCTGTGCAATTCCCAGTATGATCTGATTCCGCAACTGCATATAAATTGCCTCGTTGCTGTTAAAATCAAGTTCAATGAACATAAAATTCCTTCTTCCTAATTACTGTTCATCGATGGCCTTACCAATATCATGTCGCATATATTTGTTCTCAAACCGAATCCATTCTGTTGCTTTATATGCGTTCGCACGTGCCTCTACCAATGTCTTTCCCTTCGCTGTCACACCTAATACACGGCCACCATTTGTTACAATTCCTTTATCTGTCTGTTTAGTTCCTGCATGGAATACATAGTATCCTTCTTTATCCTTAAATGTATCCAGACCGTCAATCACAAATCCCTTGTCATAATACTCCGGATATCCGTCTGATGCGAGAACAACGCAGACTGCTGCCTGCTCGTCAAACTCCAGCTCTACCTCATCGAGCTTGCCATCGATACAGGCTTCCATCACATCAATGATATCGTTCTTCATACGTGGAAGTACGACCTGTGCCTCTGGATCGCCAAATCTCGCATTGTACTCCAGCACACGCGGACCATCTGGTGTCAGCATCAGACCACAGAATAAAATTCCTGTGAAATCTCTGCCCTCTGCCTTCATCGCATCCATTGTCTTCTGGTAGACATGTTCCTTGCAGAATTTGTCTACATCATCTGTATAGAATGGGCTTGGTGAGAATGTTCCCATACCACCAGTGTTAAGTCCCTGATCGCCGTCTTTTGCACGCTTGTGATCCTGTGCAGAAGCCATCGGCTTAATATGCGTTCCATCGCAGAAGCAGAGTACGGATACTTCCCGTCCTGTCATGAACTCTTCAATAACAATCTTATCTCCGGCAGAGCCAAACTGCTTGTCGAGCATCAATGTCTTGACGCCCTCCTTCGCCTCTTCAAGTGTATTACAGATCAATACGCCCTTACCAAGCGCCAGTCCATCCGCTTTCAGTACGATTGGCATTTTTGCTGTCTCCAGATATGCAAGTGCCGCATCTGCATTATCAAATGTCTCATAGGCTGCAGATGGGATTCCATACTTCTTCATCAGGTCCTTGGAAAATGCCTTCGATCCTTCGATAATTGCTGCATTGGCTCTTGGTCCAAACACACGGATTCCAGCATCCATAAAAGCATCTGCAACACCGGCAACAAGCGGATCATCCGGTCCGACGATTGCAAGATCAATTTCCTTTTCCTTTGCGAATGCAACCAGTTTCTCTGCATCCATTACCGATATATCTACACAGGTTGCAAGCTGTGCAATACCTGCATTTCCAGGAGCTGCATAAAGCTCTGTCACACGTTTACTCTGACTACACTTCCATGCAATGGCATGCTCTCTGCCACCGCCACCTACGATAAGTACTTTCATGATTTCCTCCTTTATTCGGTTCTATTCCTATGCTTCACCATTTGCGATCATATTGATAGCTGCCGGAAGTAGTTTCCACTCCGCCTCTTCCATCACACGTCTCTGCAGAATCTCCGGTGTATCTTCCGGTTTTACTTCGACTGCTTTCTGCAGAAGAATCGGGCCGGTATCCGTTCCCTTATCCACGTAATGCACGGTTGCACCGGTCAGCTTAACGCCACGGGCAAGCGCTGCCTCATGCACCTTCAATCCATAATACCCGGTTCCACAGAACGATGGAATCAGGGATGGGTGAATGTTGATAATTCTATTCTCATATTCCTCAATCATAGCTTCCGGAATCACAACCAAAAATCCCGCAAGTACAATCAGATCCGGCTTATATGCCCGGATTGTGGTAAGCAGTCCTTCATTAAATGCCGCACGGTTCTCGTAATCCTTCGGGGATACAACCTTTGCATCAATACCTGCTTTCTCCGCGCGCTCCAATGCGTGCACACCATAATTGTTGCTGATCACACCGACCAGCTCTGTATTCGTGATCGTACCATCTGCAACAGCATCAATGATTGCCTGCAGATTCGTTCCGCCACCGGACACGCACACGACAACTCTTAGCATAATTCGACTCCTTTTTCTCCTGCCTTTGTCTCACCGATCACCCATGCCTTATCGCCAGTCTTCTCCAAAGCAGCAAGTGTTTTATCTACATCGGCAGCATCTACGGCAAGTACCATACCAATACCCATATTATATGTGTTGTACATCATCTTTTCTTCAATATCGCCAGTCTTTGCAAGAAGCTTGAAGATTGCTGGTACTTCATAGCTGTCCTTCTTCACGCTTGCAACAATACCGTCTGGCAGCATACGTGGAATATTCTCATAGAATCCACCACCTGTGATGTGGCTGCAGCCCTTGATTGTCACGCCCGCTTCCTTCACGCTACGGAGTGCCTTCACATAGATTCTTGTCGGCGCAAGCAATGCCTCTCCAAGTGTTGTTCCAAGTTCATCATAATAGGTAGAAAGGCTTTCCTTTGTCATATCAAATACTTTGCGGACAAGCGAGAATCCGTTGCTATGTACACCTGTCGATGCAATACCTATCAACGCATCTCCCGGTTTGATATTCTGTCCTGTGATCATATCCTTCTTATCACAGACACCAACTGCAAATCCTGCAAGATCGTACTCATCCTCCTGCATCAGTCCTGGATGCTCTGCGGTCTCACCACCGATCAGTGCAGCATCTGACTGTACACAGCCTTCTGCGACACCGCTGACGATCGTTGCGATCTTCTCCGGATAATTCTTTCCACATGCAATATAGTCCAGGAAGAACAACGGCTCTCCACCTGCACAGGCAATATCATTGACGCACATTGCAACTGCATCAATACCGATTGTATCATGCTTATCCATCACCATCGCAAGCTTTACTTTCGTTCCACAGCCGTCTGTTCCGGATAACAAAACCGGCTCTTCCATATCCTTGATCGTGCTTAATGAAAATGCTCCGGAAAATCCACCAATGTTGGTCAGCACTTCTTTTCGCATCGTCTTCTTGATATGCTCTTTCATCAGTTCTACAGACTTGTAACCTGCCTCGATATCAACGCCAGCTTTTTTGTAATCCATAATCTTATCCTCCTGTTTTGGGCGAACCCTGTCTTCTTTTCATACTCGATAATTATAGTCGATATAGAACAGTTTGTAAACCTTGAAAATGTGTATTTTTTATGTCGGATTTTGTTGAATTTTCAGCGTATATATGCTACTTTTATAAGTGGGTGTTACTATTTTATTATCAGGTCTTTGTGCACAGGGTCTGTGCCGCGATAAAGACTTTCGGGGGTGTAATAATTTTATGAAGAAAAGCAACAAACGGCTAAACATTGGTTTTTTCACTTGTCATCTGGATAACGACTATGCTTACGAGGTTTGTAAAGGTGTCGATTATGCAGCAAAAGAACTTGACGTTAATCTGATCGTCTTTCCGGGCATGTATATGAACGCATCATATAATGATCCGAAAAATGCGCGGTTTGACTACCAGTATAATTCTATTTTTTATTATGCATCCAAGCATACACTGGATGCCCTGATCGTTTCAATTGGTTCAATCGGAAGCTTCCTGTCAGAAAACGATATGATTGCATTTTTGAAGAATTTCAATATTCCAATCCTCACGATTGAGATTGAAGTTCCAGGCTACCCATATCTGTATACAGAAGGTCGTACCGGCATGCGGCAGGCAATCGAGCATCTGATCACCGAACATCATAAGACAAAAATCGGTTTTGTCAGCGGAAGAAGAGAAAATGCAGACGCAAAAGAACGTCTGGATACCTACTGTCAGGTTCTGATGGATCATAACATTCCGGTAGAAGAAGACCGTATTGTGTATGGAAATTTCTCAGAATTTACTGAGGATATTGTAAATAATCTGCTGGATGCAAACCCGGATCTGGAAGCGATCGTCTTCGCAAACGATTCGATGGCAATTGGCGGTTACAACGCCATCAAAGCAAGGGGACTGGAAATTGGCAAGGATATTCTTGTGACTGGTTACGATGATGCCCCTGCTGCACTGGTATTAGATCCACCACTTACAACCGTTCATAACCATATCATCGACATGGGCTACCATGCCGTATACGAAGTATTGAATTTACTCGACCACGGAAGTACAAGCACAAGTATTTTAAGTTCCAGCCTGATCGTTCGTTCTTCGTGTGGCTGCGGCAATTATAAATTAAACAAAGCCAAGGAACTGACTTCCGTTTTTGCAGCCAACGATCTGCAGAAAGCCCAAAATTATGTCTTAAATTATCTCTTTGGTGATTACAAAGACAATTTCTACTACGAGGAACTGATTGAGCGGTTCTCAGAACCTTTGGAACTCATCTTAAAGCCGGTTGCGGATGGTTCCATGGCATTTGACGCTGCCGCTATTTCCGGTAGTCTGCTGGCCTTGATTGACACAGACTTTGTCGACCTGTACTTCAGCAACGACAAGCTCACTCATGCGATACGCGAGTTGAATCAGTTGCTCTGTTCCCTCGTGGATGGCAACAACCGGTGCAAGATTATGCGGTTATTCAACCAGCTTTATTCTGATATGCTGGCAAAATCGTCAAGCACCTTATATAACACGATTCACGATCACAAAAAGGCTGTGTGGTCCTCTATGTACATCACAAGAGATACACTGACATATAGTGACGACGAGGAATCCTGCTTCCGTCTCATCATGGATAAATTACAGGATGCACATTTTATAAGCTCCTATATGTACATCTATGAAGAGCCAGTCATGCTGATGTCTGACGGTTCATGGAAGATTCCAAAGAACCTTTATCTCCAGGCATGCAACAATAACGGAAAAACCGTATACTTAAGCGGGGACGACCGATTGATTTCTTCGGATAAATTATTCTTCAACCAGTACACGTCCTATGACCGTCGGCGTACCCTCGTGATCACGCCACTGTTTACAAATAATATCCAATATGGATTGTTCGTCGGCGAGATTGGCATCGAGCATTTCCAGAATATCTATCCAAACAGTTTACAGCTTGCAACTTCATTGAACTTTATTTCTCTGATGAAGCAGCAGCTTCTTACCCAGAGCAAGCTTGCCAGCTCCGCATCTGAGCTGAGTGAAAAAAACAAGTTATTAAACAAACTGTCAATCACAGATGGTCTGACCGGCATTAACAACCGTCGAGGATTCTTAGACAGTGTACAGCACCTTGTCAACTCTTCCTACAACGAAGGAAAACCTGCTATGCTGCTGTTTGCTGATATGGATAATCTAAAGCAGGTCAATGACCGCTTCGGACACAAAAATGGCGATTATGCAATCAAGAGCATTGCCCAGATCCTGCAGCAGAGCTTCGACACTGACGACGTCATTGGACGTATCGGCGGCGATGAGTTCGTAGCATTTTGCTTCCTAGACGATCCACACACACCGGATCATCTGTGCAGCAAAATAAAAACGCTCTCCGAACATCTCAACGAGACGAACGGAAAGCCGTATTATGTCGATATCAGTTTGGGTGTTTCTACCTTCATCTGTAACCCGACATTGAACATCGAGGATGTTCTGCATCAGGCAGACGAATCGCTGTATGAACACAAGAAAAATAAACGAAAAGACGTATTGAAGCCAGTTTAAAAGCTGGCTTCATAAATCTGTTTTGTCACATCTGCTTTATTCATCGAATAAATATGTACGCCGGCAACGCCGTGTTTCTTGAGATCCAGAATCTGATTCACGGCATATTCAATGCCGGCTTTCTTCATATCTTCTGGATTCTCACCGTACTTTGCGATCATATTACTCATTTCTACCGGAACCGAAGAGCCGGACAACGTCACACTCGTACCGAGCTGCTTTGCCGCTGTCACTGGCATAATACCTGCATGCACCGGAATATCAATGCCCGCTTTCTCCAATTTATCCATAAAAGAATAAAATGCGTTATTATCAAAAAACATCTGTGTGATCAGACAGTTCAATCCCAAATCTACCTTCTGTTTCAAATGTTGGATGTCCTCTTCCTGATTCTTAGACTCCGGGTGTACCTCTGGATAGCAGGCACCCGCGATAAAGAAATCTCCATTTTTCTTGATCTCTGGAATCAGATCGGTTGCATACTTAAAATAGCGCTGGTCGAATTCCTCCTGTGACATTGTTCTCGGCTTATCGCCACGCAATGCCAGAATATTCTCCACGCCTTTCTTTTTTAACTCAAACAGCAATGCACGAAGGCTTGCTTCATCCATCCCGACCGCTGTCATATGCGCAAGCGCTTCCACCTCACAGATATTCTGAATATACGCTGCAATCGTTGCCGTTTTCTTACTGTTACTGCCTCCTGCACCATAAGTCACACTGATAAAATCCGGTTTCAATGTCTTAATCTCATCCAGTGTTTTATAAATCTGATAGATGTCATCATCACGCTTTGGTGGAAAAACCTCACACGAAAATACGACGCCCTTATGTTCCTTTTCCTGTATCATGTCATTCTCCTTTTGTATTTCCTAATATGCTTCCGGATTTGCCATCAGCAACAGCTTATCATATAATTCCGGTGCTTCTTTTTTCAGACTGACCGGTTTGAAATCATTGTTTAAAAAGCAATGTGCTGTCGTTGCCGTATGCTTGACCGTCTTCATCCCTTCATCATAGATTTTGTAACTGATATAAAATTTGTATGCACTAACCTTGTAAATATCTGGAACTACCTTTACCACTTCTCCAAACTTCAGACTCTCCGTGAATTTCTCAGATAACTCCAGCACAGGAATCATATATCCCATGCGTTCCAGCTCCGCATATGGCAGTCCGTAATACGCCATCATATCGATACGGCAGTCTTCCAGAATCCGCGCATAATTCGAATGATGTACAACCCCCATCCGGTCTGTCTCGTAATAATGAATGGTTCTTTCATAATATGGATATCTCGTCATGACTTCTGTTCCTTTTCTTCTTTTCCTGTTTCTTCTTCATATTCCAATTTCACAGGTTTCTTTTTCGCCGCTGCAAGCTTTACCTTGTTCTTCTCATCATATAACTCATTCGAGAGAAGCTGTCCAAGCTCCAGAATCTGTGCATAACGTTCTTCCTTGCTGAGTTCCTTGAGATTGCCCATCAACTCTGCTTTATTTTCTGCTACGATCCGAGTCTTTTCCTCCAACGTCTCTACCATCTTCGCATACTGCTGTTTCACCAGATCATACGAATCTGCCAACAGATCATTTACCTCCGTGAGCATCTCATCTGTGTAGATCAAAGATGCCGCATAGATGTCTCCGGCAGTCCGTAACGCTTCCCGATCCTCCGGCTCCAAATCGCCCGGATGAAATGCAGGAAGTGTGGACATCCGTTTTGTCACACGGATACGGCTGGCGTTCTGCTCCGCCTGCGTCAGAATTTCTTCTGCTTCCTTCTTTGCCTCTGTCAGAATCTTACCTTTCCGGTCATTGACTTCCCGGTAAATTTTCAGCTCGCCCTGTACGATATTTTCTAATTCCCGCAACAATCGTATTGTCTCTTCTTTATTAACCGATACCTTACCTGGCGCAAATGGAACATTTTGTCCATTCTCAACACTATCGATCAGCTGCTCTATAATCTGATCTGTTCTTCCTTTTTCTATCATTGCTTTTGTCTACTTTCTTCTATATTTCATTCCGTCTTTTGCAAAACTCATTTTAATATACAAGCTTTTATTTTATATTTCAACCCTTTTGCATCGGAAATGAGACACAGGAATGAAATGCATCATCCTCTTCAAACATCTGCAGGCTGCCTTCCAGCTGCTTTACAATATGTCGGACGCTCTTCAATCCAATTCCGTGCTGTTGTTTATCTTTCTTCGTGGATTGCAGTTTTGGATTATGATGTAACACTGATGCATTTACCGTATTGATAATGTCGATATAATACATGCCCTTTTCTTCATACATCTCAAGCTGCACCTTGCGCAATTCCGCCTTCTCCGCAGCTTCCATCGCATTGTCCAGCAAATTGGATAACAGAATTGCAACATTCATGCTATCCTCCCGTGGCACTTCTCCGCTGATATGCATATCAAGCGTGATTGCATGCTGTTCCGCATAACTCAACTTGTCGTTCAACACGGCATTGATTTCTCCACTCGATTCATAATGAATCAGATTCATCTTTAACTGCCGATCCAAAATCTCTACCAAATGCAAGCGTGCCTGTTCATATTCTGCATTTTCAAGATAGCCTAAAATGATCAGAAGATAAGATTTCAAATCATGGTTCAGCCGTCTCGTTCGCTCATAAAGCTCACTCGTTCTTGAATACATCGTCCCTTCATGGTCGAGCTGTTTGTTCAGAATTTCGTTTTCTTCCGTATAATGCTGGGATTTGAAAATCGCATACAGACAGCTTGCAATCAAGATCCCCGCCAACAGCAGTACTACTAAGAAAATGATAATCCACGTATGCTCATGCTCTTCTGTCTCCGGATTCTGGATCAGAAGTGCCAGCAGGCACGCCAATCCAAGTGTCAAAGCGCACGCCAACGCGACAACCAGTCTTTTAAGAAATTGCATGGTACATCCTCCTGACATACTTTGCATGCATTTCTCTTACATGCTCTGTATATTTCCGACTGACCGGGATTGGTGTCCGGTCATCCAGCAACACCCGTTTTGTATTGATTGAATAGATGTCCCGGATATTCACGATATACCCGACATGTGTACGAACAAAGCCATAACGTTCCAGCCGTTCTGAAAAATCCGAGATTTTTGCACGAATCACCTGGTCATCTTTCCTTCGGAAATGTACGATCACATAATGCCGCTGACTTTCCAGATATGTAATATCACTGATCCGGATTTCCGCCTCGTCTTTTTCTATGAATATCTCTCCATACAAAGATTCTTCCCGAATCTCTTCAATCGCGCAAAGCAGCGCCTCCTCCAACTCTATGTGAAGGCGCTCCTTCCGGATAAACCGGAACGGTCTGTAATGAATCGCAGTAAATACCATATCTGCATGGTTTGTCACAAAGATTACTTTCACACGGCGTTCTGTCTGCTCCAGCCTTTTCGCAATCTCCATTCCATCGATTCCCGGCATATCAATATCCAGAAACAAAATATGCATATCCTGCACAAGCGCAAAGCTCTTCAGGATATCATTTCCGCTTTTAAATGCCTGTATCTGATAGGTACATCCCTTTTCCCTTGCTTTTTCTTCCAGCAGCAGGAGTTCCCGGTTTATGATCTCTATATCCTTATCATTGTCATCGCATACTGCTATCTTTAATATCATATCTAAAACTCACATTACTACTAATCTATATAACTGATCAAATCTGCTGTCTCTTTTCTCGGTGTGGCATCCGGTGTAAATTTCGGAAATCCGATTGGGATCAAGGCAGCAACCGTCTTACCCTCTTCCAATCCGATTGCCTCTGCAACCTTCGCATCGTCAAATACGCCCATGATGCAACTTCCAACACCCTTATCATAAGCAGCCAGGCTAAATGTCATTGCCGCAATACCTGCATCAAACATCTCCCAGCCAGTACCCTTGCTTGTGGAGAAGCTTCCATCCTTCTCATACCCGCATCTGTCATTCACCTGGGTCAACACAACCAGATTTTTACACTTGGACAGTGTCTTTGCGTTGTGCTCAAATCCAAGCAGACAATCGTCACAGATTTTCTTTATAATTTCTTCATTCTGAATCAATATGTAGCGAAGCGTCTGTGTATTCTTCCATGTCGGAGCCATTTTTGCAGTGTCAATGATCTCTTCAAACAGTTCATGACTGATCAGCTCGTCCGTATACCGTCTCACACTTCTTCTTGTCTTTAATCCTTCTAATAATTCCATCGTTTCATCCTCCTAATATTTTATTTTTGCTTGAATCTATATTCAAGTTATGGTACTCTAATCACTGCGTAAGTCAGATAAGTGATTGCGGCTGCCACATCGGCAGGTGAGGAAAGTCCGGGCTCCATAGGGCAGGATGCCGGATAACGTCCGGTGGAGGTGACTCCCAGGCCAGTGCAACAGAAATAAACCGCCTGTGCATTTTGTGCAGGTAAGGGTGGAAAGGCAGTGTAAGAGACTACCGCCTTGCTGGTAACAGGAAGGGCACATGTAAACCCCATCCGAAGCAAGACCGAATATAAGCAATGTGGCTGCCCGTCACGCTTAAGGTGGGTCGCTTGAGCGCAGCGGTAACGCGGCGCCTAGATAGATGATTGTTCAACGACATAACCCGGCTTATCGTTTTGCTCAATCAATGGAGGGAGTTTCTGTTTTGGAAACTCCTTTTGTATTTTTAGTTATTAATGAATGCGGAAGAAGTTATTTTAGATAGATTCTTTTGCAAGAGACAGACAACGGAGGAATTTAAGACTATGGGAATGAAAATTAATACAGAATTACCATTACCTGCAAACCTGAAGGCAGAATACCCACTTCCAAAAGAACTGGCGGAGATCAAGAAGAAGCGTGATGCAGAGATTCGGAAGATTTTTGAAGGAAAATCTGATAAATTTGTTGTTATCGTGGGACCATGTTCTGCAGACAATGAAGATTCTGTGTGCGACTATGTGAATCGTCTTGCAAAAGTGAACGAGAAGGTATCAGACCGTCTGATGATCATTCCTCGTATTTATACAAACAAACCACGTACAACAGGAGAAGGATATAAGGGAATGCTCCATCAGCCAGATCCGGATCAGGCTCCAAACCTTCTTGAGGGTATCATTGCAATCCGCAGAATGCATATCCGCGCGATCAAAGAGACAGGACTGACATCCGCAGATGAGATGCTTTATCCGGAGAACAGAAGCTATCTTGACGATATCCTTTCTTATGAGGCAATCGGTGCCCGTTCGGTAGAGAACCAGCAGCACCGTCTGACAGCCAGTGGAATGGACATTCCGGTTGGTATGAAGAACCCGACCAGTGGAGACTTTTCAGTTATGATGAACTCCGTAATTGCTGCTCAGAACTCTCATAACTTCATTTACAGAGGAATGGATGTTACAACAGAAGGAAATGATCTTGCACATGTAATTCTTCGTGGTGGTGTTGACAAATATGGAACCTGTATTCCGAACTATCATTATGAGGATCTTGTCCGTCTGGTAGATGTTTATGCGAAGAAAGACCTGAAAAACCCGGCAGCGATCATTGATGCGAACCATTCCAACTCCAATAAGCAGTTCAAAGAACAAATTCGTATTGTCAGCGAAATTCTTCACAGCAGAAGATACAATGATGATGTGAAGAAGATGGTCAAGGGAGTTATGATCGAGAGTTACATTGAAGAAGGAAATCAGAAGATCTGCGATCATATGACTTACGGAAAATCTATTACAGATCCATGTCTGGGATGGGAAGATACAGAGAAGCTGATTTACAAAATTGCAGAAGAGTGTTAAATTTATAAGAGCCAGGACAGATACCACACACGGTAACTGTTCTGGCTCTTATATTAGATGTGGGAGTCAATCCCACATCTGATATAGATAAACGATGGATTATCTGCGGCTATATTTTTCCTCGCAGTACTGGCATCTGTATACCTGATTCTCTTCATCCGTCAGTACAAATACATGATCAAGTCCCTGCTCGATTGATGTGATACATCTTGGGTTCTTGCAGCGGATCACATTTTTGATCTTCTTAGGAAGAGTCAGAGGTTTCTTGGAGATGATCTCTCCGTTTTCAATAATATTTACAGTAATGTTGTGATCAATGAATCCGAGGATATCGAGATCCATGAAATCGATCGGGCATTCGATCTTCATGATATCTTTTTTGCCCATTTTATTACTTTTTGCATTTTTGATGATGGCAACACAGCAGTCTAACTTATCCAGGTGAAGGTATTTATAGATCTCCATGCTTTTGCCGGCCTCAATATGATCAAGAACGAATCCTTCAGAGATGCGTCCTACAGTTAATGTATTTTCTAACATTTTGTTACCCCTTTCGTACTATGAAATATGATTATATTAGTCAACGTGAATATCCAAAAGTGTAAGGATCAGAGCCATACGCACATATACTCCGTACTGAACCTGACGGAAATAAGCAGCACGTGGATCGTCATCAACGTCAACAGAGATTTCATTTACACGCGGAAGCGGATGAAGAACATACATGTCTTCCGGAGCAAGTTTCATTTTCTCTTTGTCGAGAATGTAGAAGTCTTTCATACGTACATAGTCTTCTTCGTTGAAGAAACGTTCTTTCTGAACACGTGTCATGTACAGGATATCAAGTTTTGGCATTGCTTCTTCCAGACGTACAACTTCTTCGTAAGGAATATTCATCTTGTCAAGTACATCGTGACGGATGTATTCCGGAAGTCTTAATTCTTCTGGAGAGATCAGGACAAAACGGATGCCTGTGTATCTCACGAGTGCTGTGATCAGTGAGTGAACAGTACGACCGAATTTTAAGTCACCACACAGACCGATTGTCATGTTGTCAAGTCTTCCTTTTACGTTAAGGATTGTGAGAAGGTCTGTCAGTGTCTGTGTCGGGTGCTGGTGTCCACCGTCTCCTGCGTTGATCACCGGAATTTTAGAATGCTGGCAGGCAACCATCGGAGCACCTTCTTTTGGGTGTCTCATTGCACAGATATCTGCGTAGCAGGAGATTGTACGGATTGTATCAGATACACTTTCTCCTTTTGAAGCAGAACTGGAGCTTGCGGAAGAGAATCCCATAACGCTTCCTCCAAGGTTCAGCATTGCGGCTTCATGGCTTAAACGTGTACGAGTACTTGGCTCATAGAATAAAGTCGCAAGTTTCTTTCCGTCGCAGGCATGTGCGTATTTGTCAGGATGTGCCTCAATATCCTGCGCAAGTTTCAACAGTTCGTCCAGTTCTTCCACTGAGAAGTCCAGTGGGCTCATTAAATGTCTCATAAGTAACCTCCTTGTGTGATTGAATCACATTATTTATATTCTAGTAGATCAGTAACGGCTTTTCTCTTAGGTGCTTGCGGATCATCATCCGGCCAGCCGACTGCAATCAGAGCTGCCAGTTCCCTCTCTGGCGGAATCTCTAAAAGTTCTGTAATTTTTTCTTCATCAAAGATGCCCATGATCACAGTACCAAGTCCCTGTTCTTTTGCAGCAAGACAGAAAGACTGGCAGGCAACACCAACGTCAAACATCTGCCATCTGTCCCCCTTTTTTGTGCTGTAGGATCCGTCACGTTCAAAACCGGATCTGCTTTTGATAAAAGTAACAGCAACCAGCATAGGAATTTGACGGATAATATTAGAATTGTAAACAGGGGTATAATCATCAGCGATCTTTTTGAGAATAGAGGGGTCTTCAATTGCAATATAACGAGTGATCTGTGTGTTTTTCCAAGACGGAGAATAGGAAGCAGTAGAAATAATAGAATCAATAATAGAGTGATCAATATGATCAGGTTTATATTTTCTTATGCTTCTGCGCATCTTGATACAATCAGAAACGTTCATTTGTATACCTCCCAATGTTTTTTCGAGACGCTTGAATCAGATAAAACCGATTGTTCTCGTATTCCATACTATGATATACTAAAACGAGAAGATTTTCAACAGGAAAATAAACTTTTTTCAAAGGATAGATTTTGTGGAAAAAATGTATTATACTTGGTACTGTTCATGCAGTGTTTTTACTATAATTAATTGTGTTACAAATCAGTATAAAAGAGATGCAGTATGGATGGAGTTTTTTAGTAAGGAGAAGTTAGGATGGCAACACTTGAAGAACTGAGAGTAGAGCTCGACAAGATAGATAACCAGATGGTGGAACTTTATCAGAAGAGAATGAATGTCTGCCGTGAAGTTGGAGATTATAAGGTGAAAGCCGGACGTAAAGTGTATGACCGGCAGCGGGAGCAGGAGAAACTTGCAGATGTGGCATCAAAGGTTGACAATGATTTTGATAAGAACGGAGTTCGTGAATTATATACGCAGCTGATGTCTATGAGCAGAAAACTGCAGTATCAGAAGCTGGTAGAAGCAGGTGCACTTGGAAGGCTTCCTTTTATTCAGATTGATTCTCTTGAGAAGGATACTGCCAGAGTTGTGTTCCAGGGAACAGAAGGTGCTTACGGAGAAGCGGCAATGCATCAGTTCTTTGGAGAAGATGTGAATTGCTTTCATGTAAGAACATTCCGTGATGCAATGACTGCGATTGAAGAAGGGGCTGCGGATTATGCGGTTCTTCCGATTGAAAATTCATCTGCAGGTCCGGTGAACGAGATGTATGATCTTCTGGATGAATTTGAGAATTATATTGTTGCTGAGACGATCCTTCCGGTAGTGCATACTTTGTCAGGACTTCCGGGAACAACACTTACAGATATCAAACGTGTTTATTCGAAAGCAGAAGCCCTTATGCAGACGACAGGGTTTTTGAATGACCATGCAGACTGGCAGCAGATCAGCGTAGTGAATACGGCAATCGCTGCGCAGAAAGTAGTAAAAGATGGAGATAAGGCACAGGCAGCTGTATGTAGTGCCTATGCGGCGAAGATTCATGGGTTGGAAGTCCTCGCAGATAATATAAATGACGAGCCGGATAACTGTACACGCTTTATCGTGGTGACAAATCAGAAGGTTTATCTGAAGCATGCGTCAAAGATCAGTATTGAATTCGAACTTCCGCATCAGAGTGGGGCTCAGAGTGGGTCTCTTTATGATCTTCTGTCACATTTTGTATACAATAATATAAATATGACAAAGATTGAATCAAGACCTGTGAAAGGAAAACAATGGGAATATCGTTTCTTTGTAGATTTTGATGGAAGTCTGGAGGATGCAGCAGTGAAGAATGCATTGCGTGGACTGAGAGAAGAAGCAACGAATTTGAGAATTCTTGGAAATTACTAGATATTAGAATAGATAGAAAAGCAGAATACAGAGCAGGTGGAGCGAAAGCTCCAGAGGGATTTACTGGAAAAGAGGTTATTTAGAATGCGTACAAACGAACTGATGCTGTATAAAAATATGGAATATGGAGAGATTCTAAAGGATATCACATTCCTGATTGATAATTATGAGAGTGAATTTTATAACAAAGAAGATTTAAGAGGACTCCTTTTTGATTGTATCAATGAACTTTTGGAATTATCAGTAAGCCACGGTTTTGAAGGGAATCTGTGGCATACTTATCTGACATTTCTTCTTGCAAGTGATGAGAATGCATACAGCACTTCCTGTGAGATCGTAGGAGAGATTGAAGGTAGTCTGAATGAGATTGCACTTCATGATTTTGCTATTTTTAAGGAAATGTTTGACTATGATTTCGAGGAACTGGAAAAGAGTCTGGACGCTGACTGCCTGAAGATCATCATGGATTATAAGAGCGGTAACAGTGGCGGTAAAGTGTTCAACCGTCGTGTCAGGGATAGAATCTGTGATCTCAGCCGTGCCCTTGCCGCGACGCAGAATGTAGATCATTTCAAGCGTACACTGACGCAGTTTTATAAGGAATTTGGAGTTGGTAAACTTGGACTTCACAAGGCATTTCGTGTGGAGCATCCGGAGAATTCTGATGTGGAGATCATACCGATTACAAACATTGCCCATGTACATCTTGATGATCTTGTAGGTTATGAAGATGCAAAGAAAAAGCTGGTTGATAACACGAAAGCATTTGTAGAAGGAAAGAAAGCAAATAACTGTCTGATGTTCGGAGATGCCGGAACAGGAAAATCTTCCTCGATCAAGGCTATTTTAAATCAGTATTATGACCAGGGACTTCGTATGATCGAGGTGTATAAACACCAGTTCCAGGATCTGAATGATGTAATTGCTCAGATTAAGAATAGAAATTATAAATTCATTATTTATATGGATGATCTTTCTTTTGAAGAATTTGAAATTGAATACAAATATTTGAAGGCAGTAATCGAAGGTGGTCTGGAGAAGAAACCGAAGAATGTGTTGATCTATGCGACATCAAATCGCCGTCATCTGATCCGTGAGACATTCCGTGATAAGCAGGACAGAGATGAAGATATGCATACAAATGATACAGTACAGGAGAAGCTGTCATTGGTTGCAAGATTTGGCGTTACGATTTATTTCGGTTCACCGGATAAGAAGGCATTCCAGGAGATCGTGCGTGTACTTGCGAAAAAGAATGGAATCAATATGCCGGAAGAGCAGCTGCTTCTTGAGGCGAATGCATGGGAACTGTCTCATGGCGGTTTGTCTGGAAGAACAGCACAGCAGTTTATTGATTATTTGGCAGGACGGGAGTAATGCATTGTGTGGAAGGCTTTTAGAGTCAAACAGAACTTGGAAAATGGAATAACAGAAGAAAAAAACAAGAGTGGATTTCGCAAAAAGCTGATATCTGTACAGTTACTGATCGTACTTGTTGCGGTTATGTTGTTTTGTTCTGGATGTGCCGGGAAGATGAATGCAAAGAAGATTTTTCGTCAGTCTTCGGAAAATATGCAGAAAGTAACCTCTTCGGCAAACCATGTGGAGCTGGCAATTCAGATGTCTGATATTTTAAATCTGATGGAAGTAAACATGGAGATGGATCTGGAGAACACGACAGAGCCTCCGGCTGGTCATGCGAAAGGAACTGCCAGGGTGACGATTAAAGATTCTGAGGTATCTGCAGATCTGGAACTTTATCAGGTGGAGGAAGATGGAAAACAAGTGACATATAGTGGCACGAATGGCTCCTGGAAGAAAGAGACTGGAGAAGGAAGCAGCGAGAATCACCTTGGTATTGACGGAAATATTTTCGCGCAAGAAGGGAAAGCGCTTGAGTCTTTCCACCTGTCCGAGCAGGAGACAACAGTAAATGGCAAGGCATGTTATCAGTTGTATGGCGATGTAACAGGAACAGAGCTTATGGGTCTTCTTGGCAAAGAGATGGTAGAAGCATATCATCTGGTGAACCTCCCGGAGGAGGATGCAATCCGTAATTTGAAAATCCCTGTTATTTTCGACATTTACAAAGAAGAACTGCTTCCGGCGAAGATTGTTGTAGACATGAGTGATGTAATGGGAGATTTATATAAGTCTTACGGAGAGACTACGAAAGTAAATCTTTACTCGATCGTGCTTCAGTTTACGGACTATAACAAGGTTGATGAAATCCATGTTCCGGATGAAATAAAGAATTCTGCGAAATAAAAGAAACGTTGCCAGAAATCCTGTGGTTGATGCTATATAAAAGGAAGGAAGCTTCAGACCGGGCATATGCCGCTGAAGTCTTCCTTCTTTTTGTTATTACCACTTATTTCATATTATACAGGTTTCATATTACTCAAGTTCTTCTATATTGCTGATATCGCTGTCAATCACCATGGAGTAATTTGTATAATAGACGACAAATCCAGGTTTCCCACCATTTGGTTTTTTGACCTGTTTTTTCTCCACATAGTCAATCTCAATTTTATCGGAACCACGCATGCTGGAATAATAAGCTGCAAGTCGGGCTGCTTCTTCGAATGTACGGTCCGGAAGTTCATCCCCATGTGTTTTGACAATGACATGGGATCCCGGAGCTTGTTTTGCATGGAACCACCAGTCATTTCCGACTGCAAAGTGGAATGTCAGTTCTTCATTCTGAAGATTGTTCTTTCCGACATACATATGATAACCGTCACTGGAAATGTAATGGAGTGGTTTGTTTTTTATCTTGACTTTTTTCTTTGTGTATTTTCTGCGGATATAACCGGAGTTTGTGAGCTCTTCTTTGATTTCGGCAAGATCATCTTCTGTCAGTGCAATATCAAGTGCCGTCTGAATGGATTCCAGATAAGTGATCTCGTCCAGTGTCTCTTTGCAAAGAACAGAAAGTGCTTCAAAAGTACGTTTTTGCTTGTTATATTTTGCAAAATAACGCTGGGAATTCTCCTGCGGTGTCTTTAATGGATCCATCGGAATGGATACCATTTCATTGGTGTAATAGTTCAGGCATTCAAGAGTCTTTGCGCCTTCCTCCAGATTGTATCCATAAGTGTTGATCAATTCGCCGTACACTTTAAATTTCTCACGATTTTCTGTGTCTTTCAACTGACGCAGCTGCAAGTCATATTTTTTCCGGTTTCGTTCTAATGCAGTCTGAACTACGTGACGCAGATCAACCGATTTCTGTCGGATGCGGGTAATGAGACTGCGTGTCGAATAATAAGTCTCAAGTACTTCGGAAACAGAATCATATTCTACCCTTGTATAGTTGACAAAATGACTCAGTGGAAGAGCAGAGAATTCTTTTGGCTCTTTTCCATCGAAATAAATACCAGGTGAAAAGGTATCTTCTTTGATCGCGGATAAATAAATCTCAAACTGTGTATATAGATGAAGTAAAATATCAGCAGAATACTCCTGGGCTGGGACAGAAGAATCCATTCCTGCAAGGGAGCAGATCTCTTCCGCGGTTACAGGACTGATTCCGGTAAAACTTGTATAAATTGCTTTGGCAAGTGGCATTGGTTTACCTGTCAGATGCGCTGCGAATTCTTCAGAAGTTACCGTGAGCGGATCCACTTTCTGCATGGTGTCCGGGATGAAATACTCTCTTCCCGGAAGAACTTCCCGGACAGAACTCATCTGTGCAGATACATGTTTGATACTGTCAATGATCTTACCCTGATCGTTACAGAAAATGATATTGCTGTGTTTTCCCATGATCTCGACGATCAGATCTTTCCGGCAGAGGTCACCAAGTTCATCGAGATGTTCAATTGTAAAATGAATAATACGCTCAAGTCCTGGCTGCCAGATATCAACAATGCGGCCGCCGCTGATATGTTTACGAAGAAGCATACAGAAGTTTGGGGCAGTCATCGGACTTGGCTTATTCTTTGAGGTCAGATAGACCAGCGGAAGAGAAGCATTTGCCGAAATCGACAGACGATACTGACCTTCCGTTGATTTGACTGTCAGAAGAAGCTCATCCGCTTCCGGTTGTGCAATCTTTGAAATTCTTCCGTTTAATAATTTATGTTTTAATTCGCTGGCGAGACTCGCCACAACGATTCCATCAAAAGCCATATTGTTTCCTCCTGAATAAAAGGTTTGTTTTCATATTTTTTAATTGTAACATAAATCGAATCTTTATAAAAGACTTGTTGACCATTTACAAACATTTGATGTATAATAGATTAGATTATAGTAAACAGAGGATGAAGACAATGATCAAAAGTATGACAGGCTTTGGCAGATGTGAGATTCAGCAGGATTCTAAGAAGTTTACCGTTGAGTTAAAGAGTGTAAACCACCGTTATCTTGATGTGAACATCAGAATGCCGAAGAAACTTAATTTTTTTGAAACATCCATCCGGACACTTCTGAAGTCCTATGCGAACCGCGGGAAAGTTGATATCTTTATTACATATGAAGATCTGTCACAGGCGCAGAGCTCTGTGAAATATAATCCATTGATCGCGGCAGAATATATGAAGTATTTTAAGCAGATGGAAGAAGAATTCGGGCTGGAAAATGACATCAACGTATCTGCACTTGCAAGATTTCCGGAAGTTCTTACGATGGAAGAGCAGGTGGAAGACGAAGAGGAGCTTTGGAATGGACTGAAGAAAGCACTGGAAGGGGCTTTTGCACAGTTTGTTGAGACGAGAATAACAGAGGGTGAGAACCTGAAGAAAGATATTCTTGCAAAGCTTACATTTCTGGAACAGGAAGTCTCTGAGGTAGAAGAACGTTCTCCACAGATTGTGGCAGAATACCGACAGAAGCTGGAAGAGAAGGTAGCTGAGCTGCTGGCAGATACACAGATGGAAGAAAACCGTCTGGCAGCAGAAGTGATTCTGTATGCAGATAAGATCTGTACAGATGAGGAAGTTGTGCGGCTGAAGAGCCATATTCAGCATATGAGAGCAACATTGGAAGAGAAAGAAGGAATTGGACGTAAGCTGGATTTCATTGCACAGGAGATGAACCGCGAAGCGAATACGATTTTGTCTAAAGCGAATGATATCGAGGTTTCCAATCATGCGATCAGTCTGAAGACAGAGATCGAGAAAATCAGAGAACAGATACAGAATATAGAATAGAATAAAAGAGGGCAGGATCATGAATAAGAAAGGCATTTTGATTGTCGTATCCGGATTCTCAGGAGCCGGAAAAGGTACATTGATGAAAGAATTAATGAGAAAATATCCGGAGAATTATGCTTTATCCATCTCTGCGACAACGAGAAATCCACGTGATGGAGAAGTAGATGGCAGAGAATATTTCTTCCTTTCCAGGGAGAAATTTGAAAAAATGATTGCCAATAATGAATTGATAGAGTATGCTAAATACGTGGAAAATTATTATGGCACACCGCGCGCATATGTTGAGAAGATGTTGGATGAAGGGAAAGATGTGATTCTTGAGATTGAGATTCAGGGAGCACTGAAAGTGAAAGAGAAATTCCCGGATACACTTCTGATGTTTGTGACACCGCCGAATGCCAGAGAACTGAAGTCCCGTCTGGTAGGAAGAGGGACAGAGACGATGGAGGTCATTGAATCCAGAATGAACCGTGCCTGTGAAGAGGCAGAGGGAATGAGTGCTTATGACTATCTTGTCGTGAATGATGAACTGGATGATTGTGTTGAAGAGATGCATTCTATTATCCAGGGAGAACACCACAGAAGTTCACGCAATGTGAATTTTATGAATGACATAAAAGAAGAATTGGAAGAGTTGAAAGGAGAAAATTAATATGCTGCATCCATCTTATACTGACTTGATGAAAGTAGTTAACAAAGACGTTGAAGAGGGAGATTCTAAGGTTGTAAACAGCCGTTATTCTATCGTAATGGCTACATCTAAGCGTGCAAGACAGCTGATTGCCGGAGAACTTCCGCTTGTACCTGCGAAAGACGGACAGAAGCCGCTTTCTATTGCAATCGAAGAACTGAATGAAGGTGAGCTTAAGATCTTACCTGAGGACACTGACGAAGAGTAGAATCGGAACAGTAACGGAGCAGATGCAGAAAGTGCAATCTGCTCTTTTGTCGTTGTTGTTGAACGTTTTGTGCATGCATGGAATGTATGAAATGATGCACAGAAGGTGAGATTTATTTATATTTTTTTAGAAAGGATGACCAGGAGGTTTTACTAATATATGAAGATACTTTTTATATCCTTAGGATGTGATAAAAATCTGGTGGATACAGAAGTGATGCTTGGAATGCTTGCTTCAAGAGGTTACGAGATGACGAATGATGAACAGGAGGCTGATATTATTGTGATCAACACCTGCTGCTTTATTCATGACGCGAAAGAAGAAAGTATCCAGAATATTCTTGACATGACAGAATATAAGAAAAATGGCAGTGCAAAGGCATTGATCGTTACAGGATGTATGGCAGAGCGTTACCGTCAGGAGATTCTTGATGAGATTCCGGAGGTAGATGAAGTTCTTGGAACAACTGCATATGATCGCATTCTGGATGCGGTAGATGCAGCACTTGCTGGACAGCATGAAGTTATGACAGCCAACCTTGATGCTCTTCCGTTACCGGAGACGAAACGTCTTGTGACAACAGGAGGACATTTTGCATATCTGAAGATCGCAGAAGGATGTGACAAGCATTGTACGTACTGTATCATTCCAAAGATTCGTGGAAACTTCAGAAGTGTACCGATGGAACGCCTTCTGAAAGAAGCACAGGATCTGGCAGAGCAGGGCGTAAAAGAATTGATTCTTGTTGCTCAGGAGACAACGCTTTATGGAAAAGATCTGTATGGAGAGAAATCTCTTCCAAAGCTGCTTCGTGAACTTTGTAAGATCAGTGGAATCCGTTGGATCCGTATTTTATATTGTTATCCGGAGGAGATTACAGATGAACTGATCCAGGTGATGAAAGAAGAACCGAAGATCTGTCATTATCTTGATCTCCCAATCCAGCATGCAAATGATACCATCTTGAAGAGAATGGGACGCAGAACTTCAAAACAGGAGCTGATCGACATTGTGCAGAAGCTTCGTAAGGAAATTCCGGATATCTGTCTTAGAACGACACTGATCACAGGTTTCCCGGGAGAGACGCAGGAGCAGCATGAAGAGGTGATGGAATTCATTGACACACTTGAGTTTGATCGTCTTGGAGCATTTACGTATTCTCCGGAGGAAGATACACCGGCAGCCACATTCGAAGATCAGATTGATGAAGCGGTAAAAGAGGATCGACAGGCAGATATCATGGAACTTCAGCAGGAAATTGCATTTGATAAAGCAGAAGATATGATTGGAAGAGAAGTTCTTGTTATGATTGAAGGTAAAGTCGCAGATGAGAATGCCTATGTTGGAAGAACTTATCGTGATGCACCGAATGTAGACGGTCTGATCTTTATCAATACAGATGTAGAATTGATTTCCGGAGATTTTGCAAAGGTTAAAGTGACCGGAGCATTAGATTATGATTTGATAGGAGAGTTGATGTAGTATGAATTTACCAAACAAATTAACAGTATTACGTGTGATTATGGTTCCGTTTTTTGTTTTCTTTATGTTGACAGATGTAGGTGGAGCTGCGAATAAATGGATCGCACTTGTACTTTTTATTGTTGCCAGTCTGACAGATATGCTGGATGGTAAGATTGCAAGAAAATACAATCTTGTAACAAATTTTGGAAAGTTTATGGATCCGCTGGCAGATAAACTGCTTGTTTGTTCTGCAATGATCTGTCTGATTCCGTCAGGAAAACTTCCGACAGCTGTTGTTATCGTAATTATTGCAAGAGAGTTTATTATCAGTGGTTTTCGTCTTGTAGCATCTGATAATGGTGTTGTTATCGCGGCAAATTACTGGGGAAAATTCAAGACAGTTTCCCAGATGGCAATGATCATTGTTCTGATTGCTGATTTTGGCGGTGTATTTGATATGGTCGGAACAGTACTGATCTGGATCGCCACAGCACTTACTGTAATTTCTCTGGTAGACTATGTGTGGACGAACAGAGAGGTTCTTACAAAGGGAGGCATGTAAGAGATGTATCTGGAGTGGTTTTTTAAAGAGAAAGCTGCAGGTGAGAAAAGTCTGGAAGAAGTTGTGGTAGATCTTCTTGCAGAGCGCAAGCTTCATGTGACAACAGCAGAATCCTGTACAGGTGGATTGATTGCAGGAACGTTAGTCAATGTGGCAGGAGCATCAGATGTGTTGAATGAGGGATATGTTACGTATTCGAATGAGGCAAAAGAGCGTCTTGTGCAAGTGTTACATAAGACACTTGAAACTTATGGCGCCGTAAGCGAACAGACAGCACATGAGATGGCTGAGGGTGCGGCAAAGGCTGCGAATGCGGATGCGGCACTAAGCGCAACAGGAATTGCGGGACCTGGCGGTGGAACAGAAGAAAAGCCGGTTGGTCTTGTATATATCGGATGTTATCTGAATGGAAAGACGACAGTGAAAGAATGTCGCTGGAATGGAAGCCGGATGGAGAACAGACTGGATACTGTGAAAGCAGCATTGGAGATGCTGAAGGAACGTCTGGTGGAAGAGATGCCGGTGTAGTTCTATTATCGTTCATGTTAGAAGAATTCTTCTGTGGACATATTAATATATTGCCATCGCAGTTTCGTGTGTGATTCAAGAATGCAAAAATAACAAAAGTTTCTGAGTTATGTGAATTTTTACATAATTCAGAAACCATATTTTGACTAAAAAAAGGAGATAAACACATCTTGTGAATATCTCCTAATTTTTTGATTACTTTTATGACTATTTTTGTCTATTCTTAGAATTTACCAGCCTTTGCAGCTTCCTCTACAGCAACTGCTACAGCTACAGTCATACCAACCATCGGGTTGTTTCCTGCTCCGATAAGTCCCATCATCTCAACGTGAGCCGGTACAGATGAAGATCCAGCGAACTGTGCATCAGAGTGCATACGTCCCATTGTATCTGTCATTCCGTAAGAAGCCGGTCCAGCTGCCATGTTGTCTGGGTGAAGTGTACGTCCTGTACCACCACCTGAAGCAACTGAGAAGTATTTCTTTCCAGCTTCGATACGCTCTTTCTTATATGTTCCTGCTACTGGGTGCTGGAATCTTGTAGGGTTTGTAGAGTTACCTGTGATAGATACGTCTACATTCTCTTTCCACATGATCTTAACACCTTCTACTACATCGTTAGCTCCGTAGCAGTTAACTTTCGCACGAAGTCCTTCAGAGTATGCTTTACGGAATACTTCTTTCAGTTCTCCTGTGTGATAGTCAAGCTCTGTCTCAACATATGTAAATCCGTTGATACGTGCGATGATCTGAGCAGCGTCTTTTCCAAGACCGTTCAGGATAACACGCAGAGGTTTTTTACGAACTTTGTTTGCTTTCTCAGCGATACCGATAGCACCCTCAGCTGCTGCGAATGACTCGTGTCCAGCCAGGAATGCGAAGCACTCTGTATCTTCTTCAAGAAGCATTTTTCCAAGGTTACCATGTCCAAGACCAACTTTTCTCTGATCTGCAACAGATCCCGGAATACAGAAAGACTGAAGTCCTTCTCCGATTGCTGCTGCTGCATCAGCTGCCTTTGTACATCCCTTTTTGATTGCGATAGCAGCACCTACTGTGTAAGCCCACTTAGCGTTCTCGAAACAGATTGGCTGAATTCCTTCAACCATCTTGTAAACGTCAAGACCAGCTGCTTTAGTTACTTCTGCAGCTTCTTCGATGGAGTTGATTCCATACTCAGCGAGTTTTGCAAGAATCTGTTTTTCTCTTCTTTCATATGATTCAAATAATGCCATTGAAATAGTCCTCCTTACTCTTTTCTTGGGTCAATGATCTTAACAGCATCGTCAACACGTCCGTACTGTCCTTTAGCTTTCTCAAGCGCTACAGCCGGCTCGTCTCCAGCTTTGATGAAGTCCATCATCTTACCGAAGTTTACAAACTGATATCCGATGATCTCGTCATCTTCGTTCAGTGCGATTCCTGTTACATAACCATCTGTCATCTCAAGATAACGAGGTCCTTTTTTCAGTGTTCCGTACATTGTACCAACCTGTGAACGAAGTCCTTTTCCAAGGTCCTCAAGTCCTGCTCCTACCGGAAGTCCGTCCTCTGAGAATGCACTCTGAGTTCTTCCGTAAACGATCTGAAGGAACAGTTCTCTCATAGCTGTGTTGATAGCATCACATACAAGGTCTGTATTCAGAGCTTCAAGAAGTGTTCTTCCCGGAAGGATCTCAGAAGCCATAGCTGCTGAATGTGTCATTCCTGAACATCCGATTGTCTCAACAAGTGCCTCCTGGATGATTCCGTCTTTTACGTTCAGTGTCAGCTTACAAGTACCCTGCTGTGGAGCACACCAGCCTACACCGTGTGTAAGTCCGGAGATATCTTTGATTTCTTTTGCCTTTACCCATTTAGCTTCTTCTGGAATTGGAGCTGCGCCATGGTTTACGCCCTGGGCTACCGGACACATCATTTCTACTTCGTGTGAATAAATCATGTTAATACTCCTTTCAATATGTATGATTTTCTTCGTATACGGTACACTATTTTTTTCGCACAAAAACTGACAGCTCTGCATCATTTTTTAACACTGAACTGTCTGCGCGGTGAGAAGTTAATTTGTCACCTGCCACAAACTCTTTCTCCCTGCACCATATGTATTTATTTTCGCACAATTTGTCGCATTCGTCAATCACAACTTTGACAAGATTTTCACCATCTGAGGGAAAGAATTATATAAATATGACACTTGACAAAATTCTTTTAACCGTAATTATCTTGACCAAGACGAAGCGAGATGCGATAATGAATTCAGAGACGATTAGAGATAACATAGAAAAAACGAGGCATAACATGAAGATAAAGATGGTAGACATTGCAAGGCATCTCGGAGTTTCCAAAGCGACAGTTTCGCTTGCAGTGAATGGAAAACCCGGTGTGAATGAAGAAACCAGAAGAATGGTTTTGGAATGTCTGGAAGAAATGAAGAAGAATAACGGAGTGATCCCGGTAAAAGAGAATATCGTTACAGTGTCTGGCCATCCGGCAAATCAAATGATTAAAGTTGTGATCGTGAATCACAGCAAAGGTGTTGTGTGTAATTCAGAAACAGATCTCTGGTCAGATGTACTTGCTACGTTTGATTCTGAGGCAAGAAGACTTGGATATCTTTATGGAGTGACGTATTTGAATGATGACATTGCGCAAACGGAAGCAGTAATTACGGAATGTAATATGGATTTTGTGGCAGGCGTTATTCTTTTTGGAACCGAATTAAAAGAAGAAGATCAAAACCTGCTTGAAAGAATCAAAAAACCATTGGTTCTTTATGACTGTGAACTTCCAGGTAGCCGGTATAGCAGTGTATGTATAGATAATAGACAGATGTTAAAGAGCGCCGTGGATTATTTGTACAAGGAAGGTGCAGCAGACATTTATTATTTCTGTACAGGGAAAGATAGTTATAATTATCGAGTTCGTAAGGAAGCGTTTTTAAATACAAAGTCTAACGGAGATACTGCATCTGCAAAACATATTCTTAATCTTGGAGATGAAATTCCAAAGATAACGGAGACTTTGTTAGACTGGTTGAGAAAAAATCCGCTTCCGCAAGGAATATTATTTGAAAATCAACAGATTTCAATCGGTGCGTTGACGGCGCTTCGAAAGTATGGTGTGAATATTCCAGAGGAAGTGAAAGTTGTTGGATTTGGTAAGATTCCTGACTATATATACCATGATCTAAAGTTGGTACAAATGAGAATATCTGACACAGAAGGTGTTCTTCTTACAATGGATTTACTGGATAAAAAGATTCGTCAGTACTCAATGTCTAAAGTTAAGATATACACAGAAGCAGAAATGATTATAAGTTAAAATAATCGTAAGACAAAAGAACAAGATGAACAAAAAGAGTTTTTGAATTGTGTGAAAATTCACAAGATTCAGAAACTCTTTTTGATTATTTGCACAATCATATTGATTTGCAAGAGAATAAGTTGTAAAAATCATACAAATACAACACCATAATTATTAAAAAACTGGTATAATATAATAGTGAAAAATTTATCAATTTCAATCTGCAGTGAAATGATAAAAGAACGAAAAAAACAAATTGGAGGAACAGAAAATGAATGAATATTTTCCACATTTATTTGAACCAATTAAGATTGGAAAGACAACGGTAAAGAACAGAATCTTTATGCCGCCGATTTCCACAAACATGGCAGATAAAGGCTATGTGACAGATGCGCTGGTTGAGCATTATTCTGCCAGAGCGAAGGGCGGAGTCGGACTGATCGTTACAGAGGTTACGACAGTAGAACCGGTATATACATACTTACCGGGAGATATGTCAATCTATGATGATTCTTATATTCCGGGATGGAAGAAACTGGTAGACGCAGTGCATCAGTATGATACGAAGATCTTAGCACAGTTATTCCATCCGGCTTATATGGCATTTCCAATTCCGGGAACGCCTCAGCTGATCGCACCGTCCAATGTCGGTCCTTATTATGCGAAGTCAGCACCGAGAGCAGTAACAGTAGAAGAACTGCATGTACTTGTTCAGCAGTTTGGAGAGGCAGCGCGCCGTTTCCAGATCGCGGGAGGTGACGGAGTTGAGATCCAGTGTGCACATGCACATGGACTGCTCGGTGGATTCCTTACACCACTTTATAACAAGAGAACCGATGAGTACGGCGGAGACATTAACGGACGGCTCAGACTGACACTTGAAGTAATTGCAAAGATCCGTGAACTTTGCGGTGATGACTTTATTATTGATGTCCGTATTTCAGGAGATGAGTACAGTGAGGGTGGTCTGACACTGAACGATATGATCTATGTATCCAAACAGCTTGAGAAAGCAGGTGTTGATTTTATCCATGTTTCCGGAGGAAATACGATCAAGAGAGGAAGTTCCATGCCTGCACCTGGCACATCACCTGCACCTCATGCACATGCAAGTGAGGAGATCAGAAAGCATGTGAATATTCCGGTATCTACCGTTGCAAGAATCAATGAGCCATGGATAGCGGAAGAACTTATCGCAAACGGAAAGACAGATATCTGTATGATTGGTCGTCCGAACCTGTGTGACAGTGAATTTGTTAATAAAGCTGCAGAAGGAAAAACTGATGATATCCGTCCATGTATTGGATGTGGACGCTGCCTGACAGGAATCATGTTTGGTAATCCAATCAGCTGTACAGTGAATCCATCAGTAGAGTCTGATGAGATCAAAGAAGCAGACGAGAAGAAGAAAGTTCTTGTGATCGGTGCGGGTCCGGCAGGAATGGAAGCGGCTTATGTTGCCAAGAAACGCGGACATGAAGTTGTTCTCTGTGAAAAGAGCGGTGAGTTTGGAGGTCTTTTAAGACTTGCAGCAGTTCCAATCGCCAAGCAGGAACTTTGTAAAGTAATTAAATTCATGGCACGTCGTCTGAAAAATGAAGGAATCGAAGTTCGCATGAACTGTGAAGTGACTCCGGAGATGCTTGCGGGAGAATTTAAGGATTATGAGGTTGTCTGTTCTACAGGAGCAGTTCCGAAAGAAATCCCTCCATTCAAAGTATTTAAGCAGACAATGACAGCTGATGACGTTCTTGCCGGAAGAAAATATCCTGGAAGAAAGATTGTTATTCTTGGAGGCGGATCTGTCGGATGTGAGACAGCAGATTATCTTGCACCACTGATCGATGACATGTTCCCTGCAAACCGTGACATCACAGTGATCGAGATGACGCCATCACTGATGCCGGGTGAAGGCGGAGCGGCTAAGAGTCAGCTGACAATGAGACTCAAGAGAAAAGGTGTAAAGATTGAACTGAACAGTCAGGTGACAAAGGTTGATGAGACTACGATCACTTATGAGAAAGACGGACAGGAATATCATATCACAGATGCGGATACACTGATCTTTGCAGTCGGTTATGCACCGAACAAGGTAGAGAATACAGAAGAGAGAGTTCATTTTATCGGAGACTGCGATAAAGTCGGAACTCTGAAAGATGCAATTGCTGCAGGACATAAATTGGCAGAAGAACTGTAATCGAAAAAAGGAGAAAAAAGATGGGGAATAAATTATCAGAACCAATTAAAGTTGGAAATCTTACTTTTAAAAACAGAATCATGTTTCCACCGCTTACAACAGGATATGAAGAAAGAGACGGATCTATTGGAGAGAGAAGTCTGAACTTCTATGAAAGACTTGCGAAAGGTGGAGCAGCGTATGTTGTTATCGGAGATGTAGCTCCTGTAAGAACAGCTTCACCGACACCAAAGCTTTATGATGACAGCCAGATTCCGGTATATAAAAATCTGGCAGACACATTACATAAGTATGACTGTAAGCTCGCACTTCAGCTGTTCCATCCGGAATATGATGTTCCGGGTGTTGGACGCATGATCATGGAAGCAGGTATTGCAAGACAGACTGCGGCAAAAGCACAGGCAGAGGGAAATGCAGAAGAAGCAAAGAAACAGATGGAAGAATGTGACAGACTTACAAAAGGCGCTTATGCAAAGCTTCATCATGATATGCAGCATTTTGTTACAGAGGCATCTGTCGAGCAGTTAGAAGATATTAAAAACAGCATCGCTGCATGTGCAGCAAAGGCACAGAAAGCAGGAATTGATGCGATTGAAGTACATGGAGACCGTCTTCTTGGTTCCCTTTGCTCAAAAATCCTGAACCATAGAGAAGATCAGTACGGAGGAAGTCTTGAGAATCGTACAAGATATGCACTTGAAGTAGTAGCAGCAATCAAAGAAGCAGCACCGGATCTTATGATCGAGTATAAACTGCCGATTATTACAGTAAATCCAGATGGATCACTTCGTGGAAAAGGTGGACTTGAGGCAGAAGAAGGAATCCGTTTTGCCAAGATGCTTGAAGAGGCAGGAATCGATATGATCCAGGTTGCTCAGGCGAACCATACAGGAAATATGGGAGATACAATCCCGCCGATGGGAGATGTTCCATATAACTGGACTCTTCCGGTTGCAAGAGAGGTGAAAAAACTGGTATCTGTTCCGGTTGCAACAGTTGGTCGTGTTGTCAGTTTAGAAGCAGGAGAAAAGATCCTCGAAGACGGAGATGCCGATATCGTAGCTTATGGACGTTCCATGCTTGCAGATGCAGATATTGCAAATAAAGCTGTATTCGGAGAGTGCATCAGAGAATGCCTGAACTGTAATAAAGGATGCGTAGATGCAATTCAGGGCCGCAGATACATTTCCTGTGTATTGAATGCAGAGAATGGAAATGAAGGAACAGTATTTATCAAACCTGCAGACGAGAAGAAAAAGGTAGCAGTTGTAGGTGCCGGAATCGCCGGACTTGAGGCAGCAAGAGTTGCAGCAAAACGCGGGCATGAAGTAACGGTATTTGAAAAATCAGATAAGATTGGCGGACAGATCCATCTGGCAGCAGTTCCACCGAGAAAGAGCGAGATTTTAAGATCTATTGAATATTATGAGAAGATTCTCCCGGAACTTTCTGTAGATGTAAGATTAAATGCAGAAGCAGATTGTGAAGAGCTGAATAAGTTTGATCATGTAATTCTTGCAATCGGTGCACATAACATGGATCTTCCAATGTCTGTTACAGACAGCAATGTTGTTTCTGCATGGGATGTTCTTGCAGGATGTGAAGTAAGTGGAGCTTGTGCTGTGCTTGGTGGTGGATTAGTAGGAACTGAGACAGCAGAATTCCTTGCACAGAAAGGTCTGAAAGTAAGCATTATTGAAATGTTGGATCGGATCGCAACAGGAGAATCCGAGACAGTAATGCCATTGATCAAAAAAGACTTCGAAGAGCATGGTGTTAAAGAGTATGTGAATACAAGAGTAAATTCTATTGAGAAAAATGTAATCCATGCTGTGAATACAAAAGACGAGTCAGAGGTTACAATTGAGGCTGATACAATTGTAAATGCACTCGGATCTAAGAAGAATCTCTTCGACGATAGCAAGTTGACAGTTCCGTTTGTATATGTTGGAGACTGCAGTGGCGAGAGAACAGCGGATATCTCAGCGGCAATCCGCAGTGGATATCAGGCGGGGAATGAGATCTGAGAATTTTTTGATTTTATTCAGTGAGAAAATAAGTAAAAAACAGGGTGATGCTGTAAACAGAAAATCTGTAGACAGTATCACCCTGTTTCAGTTATAATATAATAAAATTTTTGTTATAAAAAATGAAAATGGAGCAAGACTATGATAAACAAAGAAATATTTTATAAAGTAACATTAATTGATTGTAACGGAAAAGAATTGGAAGTTGCTAAATTTCTGCAGATTTTAACAGGAATGGATAAGACAGAGACAAGAAGAATCGTAGCGAGTCTGCCGTGCATTTTATATGAAGAGCTTGACGGAGAGGCGTGTTCATATATAGAGGAGGCACTGGATTTCTATACAGCAAAATATAAATTTGAACCAGTCGGTGAAAAAGGAGGGCATGAAGTAGATCCATCAATATATCACTCCAAACAGGTGATCGCACTTGGAAGTATGGTTGACTACATCGGAAAGAGGTCAGAGTTTGTAAGCATTGCAAGAAAATATGATTTCCCGAAGAATGTGAGTCTGAATGATACGCCTTTCTTAGTAAAAGACGGTTTAGCAGAGGAACAGGCAGTAAACCTGCGGCAGGATCTTCACAATATGGGAATGTTTGCGCTGATTATGAGAAGTGGGGTAGAAGTCCAACAGGTGAAGAAGAGGGGATTTTTAGCAGGGGTGTTTGCACGTTGAGATGAAAAAAAGGGTTGTTTGATACAGACAGCTGTGAGTGGTGATTATATAGCCGATTTCTTACAGAAAATTCAATTGGATTTTGTTGACACTTTTGCAGAGAAGGACTACAATATCTTTAGATTGTTAATTTAATAACATACAAATAAGGAGTTTAGGAGGCAGACAAAAATGGCAAATATTCTATGTAGTCCAAGCAAATATGTTCAAGGTGCAGGTGAGATGAAAAAGCTGGGTGAATATGCTCAGAAGTATGGTAAAAAAGCACTTGTACTGATCACAGAGTCGGGGTATAAACGTATTGAAGACGTTCTCAAAGTTGGATTTGAAGGATATGATATTGAACCAGTGTATGAGTATTTCAACAGAGAATGTAGCAAGACAGAAATTAATCGATTGGTAGCCGTTATGAATGAAAAGGGCTGTGATGTTGTTATTGGTATTGGCGGAGGCAAGATCCTTGATACTGCGAAAGCAGTTGCTTATTATAAAGAAGTGCCGGTACTGATCTGTCCTACTATTGCATCTACAGATGCGCCATGCAGTGCACTTTCTGTTATCTACACGGATGAAGGCGTATTCGAAGAATACTTATTCCTTCCGGCTAATCCAAACATGGTTCTGATGGACACAGAAATCATTGCAAAATCACCAGTCAGACTGACGGTTTCCGGAATGGGTGATGCACTTGCAACTTATTTTGAGGCAAGAGCCTGTCAGGCGAGCGAAGCAACAACTTGTGCCGGTGGAAATGTTACTATGGCAGCGATGTCACTTGCAAAACTGTGCTTTGATACATTGATGAATGAAGGTGTGAAGGCAAAACTTGCGCTGGAAGCAGGAGCCTGCACAAAAGCTGTTGAGAAGGTAATTGAAGCTAATACATTGCTTAGTGGAATCGGATTTGAGAGTGGCGGTCTTGCAGGAGCACATGCAATCCATAATGGATTCACAGTTTTGGACGAGTGTCATCATATGTATCATGGAGAGAAAGTTGCATTTGGAACAATCACACAGCTTGTTCTGGAAGACATTCCGGCAGAAGAACTGGAAGACATTATAGATTGGTGCATTGAACTGGGACTTCCTGTTACATTAAAAGAACTTGGTATTACAGAAGTGACAGACGAGAAGCTTATGGCAGTTGCGACAGCAGCTTGTGCAGAGAATGATACACTTCATAATATGCCATTTGAGGTGACACCTGAGACTGTATGCGCAGCAATCAAGGCAGCAGATGCTTACGGAAGATATTTTCTGGGAGAATAGAATCCTTATACATTTTTGATTTTGTATTTGTATTTGTTTAGAAAAAATAAGTTCCTGGTACGCGCTGATCTTAAATGTGATATGCGTGCCAGGGACTTATTTAATTCAAAAGAGCGGTTTGCTATAGTTTAAAACTATGGAGAATCGCTTTTTTTATGTATTATACAAGTCGATTAGAAAAGCGTATACTTTGAAATATAAAATTGAAAGAACGCAGGAGGATATAGAATATGGGAAATAGGGCACCATTTCGTTATGATGTAGTTGGAAGTTTTTTACGTCCGGATTATCTGAAAAAAGCAAGAGAAGAATTTGCAAAAGGATCGATTGACGCGGGGCAGTTAAAAGCTGTTGAAGATAAAGCAATCCAGGAACTTGTAGGAAAAGAGAAAGAAGCAGGGCTTCAGGCAGTTACTGATGGAGAATTCAGAAGAAGATACTGGCATCTGGACTTTCTTGCAGATCTTAATGGTGTAGAAGAAATTAAGGCAGATCACTGGTCGGTGCATTTTAAAGGTCATCAGCCAAAAGCAGCAACATTGAAGATCACAGATAAAATTGATTTTGGAAATCATCCATTTTTGGAACATTTCAAATATCTGAAGAGCATAGCGGGAGATACTCTTTGTAAAATGACGATTCCTTCTCCGTCTATGCTTCATCTGATCTGCTGTGTGCGTTCAGAAGAATATACACCGATTGAGCGTTATCAGGATATGAAAGAGCTATACCATGACATTGCAATTGCATATCAGAAAGCAATTCGTGCATTTTATGATGCCGGATGCAGATATCTGCAGTTAGATGATACATCATGGGGAGAATTCTGTGATGCTGATAAGAGAAAGACATATAAAGAAAGAGGGTTTGATCTGGAAGAGATTGCAAAATCTTATGTCGATATGATCAATCTTGCATTAGAGGCAAAACCTGCAGATATGACAATTACAATGCATATCTGTAGAGGAAACTTCAGGTCTACATGGTTTTCATCCGGTGGATATGAGCCGGTTGCAGAGACTTTATTCGGGCATTGTAAGGTAGACGGATTTTTCCTGGAATATGATTCAGAAAGATCGGGAGATTTTTCTCCGCTTCGCTATATCAAAGATCAGAAAGTTGTACTGGGACTGATTACATCGAAATTCCCGGAACTCGAAGATAAAGAAGAGATAAAGGAAAGAATCCAAGAGGCGGAAAAATATGTAGCGAAAGAACAACTTTGCCTGAGTCCACAATGTGGATTTTCTTCTACGGAAGAAGGAAATGTAATGACAGAAGAAGAACAGTGGAAGAAAGTTGTATTTGTAAAAGAAATTGCTGAAGAAGTATGGGATGATTGATAGTAAAGGACGGTAAAATAGAAAAAATAATTTGACAATCTGATTTTCTGTGGTATAATTTCCATGCTGTGAAAAACAGCCGACAGTTCATTTGTACCTTCCTGTCGAAAAACAAAACCAGGGCTAGTTAAGAAGATTCTAGGCTCTGCGTGCAAAGAAGTACGCAGAGCTTTTTATATTCAGGAAATACTTTCCCATATATATAAAACGCTCCGCTTAGGATACACAGCTCTTAAAAGGTACATACATTTCACATACAGGAGAGTTGAAATATGTATTATTTGCAAACAAAAGCCAGTTTTGACGCAGCACATTTTCTATGGAAATACGAAGGAAAATGCAGAAATATCCACGGACATCGTTGGAATGTTGTTGCAAAAATCAAAAGTCAGGAGCTGGAGCAAGAAGGACAGACACGGGGAATGGTAGTGGACTTTGGTAATCTGAAAAAGGATCTGAAAAAACTTTGCGATTCCTTTGATCATAGTCTGATTTACGAAGCAGGATCACTGAAAGCAGAAACAGTAGCTGCACTTCAGAATGAGGACTTTCATCTGGAGAAAGTTTCCTTTCGTCCTACGGCAGAGAATTTCGCATATTATTTCTACAAGAAATTAACAGAACTTGGATACGAGGTTCATTGTGTGGAAGTATATGAGACACCGAATAATTGCGCGGTTTATGAGGAAGAGTAAATGAAAGTAGTAGAAAAATTCACCAGTATTAATGGGGAAGGCACACGTGCAGGAGAACTGGCAGTCTTCATCCGTTTCAAAGGATGTAATCTGCGATGCAGTTATTGTGATACTATGTGGGCCAATGAACCGGATTGCCCATATAAAGAGGAAACTCCGGAAGAGATTTTAAATTATGTTTTAGGAACCGGAATTCGCAACGTGACACTTACAGGTGGAGAACCGTTGCTGCAAAAAGACATCAGAGAATTGATCCACCTTCTTTTACAAGCCGGTTTACAAGTTGAAATTGAGACAAATGGCGCAGTTAATTTGTCTGCATTTTGTGAAGAACGACCGGTATTTACAATGGATTATAAGTTACCGTCAAGTGAGTGCGAAGAATATATGATAACAGAGAACATGAAACTGCTTGGAAAAGATGATACTGTAAAATTTGTGTGCGGCAGCCAGGAGGATCTGTTAAGAGCATTGGATGTGATTCAGACTTATGATCTGATAAACAGGTGTCATGTGTATCTTAGTCCTGTTTTTGGATCCATAGAACCAGTGCAAATTGTAGAATTTATGCTAAAGCATCAGCTGAATGGTGTAAGGCTGCAGATTCAGATGCATAAAGTAATCTGGGATCCCAATGAGCGGGGCGTATAAATAAGTAGTGAGGTGATGGAGATGAAAGCATTAGTTCTTTTTAGTGGAGGAATTGATTCAACAACAGCATTGGGACTGGCAATCAAAAAGTACGGGAAAGACCAGGTGATTGCACTTTCGGTTTCCTATGGACAGAAGCACGATAAAGAAATCAGAGCTGCAATAGCAGTTGCCGAATATTATGGTGTTGAGCATTTGTTCCTGGATTTAAGTAAGATATTTCAATATAGCAACTGTTCACTGCTTCAACAGTCTACAGAAGAAATTCCGGAGGAGAGCTACGCAGAGCAGATTTTAAAAACAAATGGTGATAAGCCTGTAAGCACATATGTACCATTCCGAAATGGATTATTTCTTTCTTCGGCAGCAAGTATCGCACTGAGCAAGGAGTGTGGAGTGATTTATTATGGAGCTCATGCAGACGATTCTGCAGGGTTTGCTTATCCGGATTGCTCACCTGTATTCAATCAGGCTATGAATGAAGCAATCTGGGAAGGCTCCGGACATCAGTTGAAAATAGAAGCACCTTTTGTAAATGTATCCAAAGCTGAAGTGGTACGGATTGGATTAGAACTGGGAGTTCCGTATGAGTTGACATGGTCTTGTTATGAAGGGGGAGAGAAACCTTGCGGAAAATGTGGAACATGCATTGATCGCGCGGCAGCATTTCAGGCGAATCACGTAGAAGACCCGGCGTTGAGATAGAGGAGGAAGCAATGAGAGAAAAAGAAAATTTAACATTATTGGGAAATCAGCAAACAGAATACCGTATGGATTATGATCCGTCTGTATTGGAGGCATTTCAGAATAAACATCCTGAAAATGATTATTTTGTCAAGTTCAACTGCCCTGAATTTACAAGCCTGTGCCCAATCACCGGACAGCCGGATTTTGCAACGATTACGATTTCCTATGTTCCGGATGAGCGTCTTGTGGAGAGTAAATCTTTAAAATTGTATTTGTTCTCATTCCGAAACCATGGAGATTTTCACGAAGATGTGATTAATATAATCATGAAAGACCTGGTCAAGCTTCTTGAACCGAAATATATAGAAGTATGGGGTAAATTCCTTCCACGTGGAGGTTTATCCATCGATCCGTATTGTAATTACGGAAAGCCAGGTACCAACTGGGAGCAGGTTGCATGGAATCGTATGAGTAATCATGATATGTTTCCGGAGAAAATTGATAATCGGTAAGATAACGGAGCAGAGGAAACGAGCTTTGCTGATATCAATTACAGGAGCACATGCGAAGGCAAAAGCTAATGCTGCACAGGGATTACTTGAATTGATTGAAATTGCAGCTGGAAAGAAATTTTTATTGGTAATCTTACTGTACTTCTCTAAGCATTTTTATGTTATTATGAAAACAGAATTATAACAAGAGAAAATCGTGAAGGAGAAGATACATGGGCACACTGTATACAAGACTATCATCAATAACCGGTGAGATGTCACCTGAATCAATAGAACACCATATTGCTCGAGTTATGCTGGAACATATTCATCAATTGAATAACATTTCCATAGGTGCTATGGCTGATTTATGCTCTGTTTCAAAATCTACAATCTCTAAGTTTGTTAAGCAATTAGGATTTGAGGATTACAAAGAATTTAAAGCAGAAGCATATAGTAGAGGGAAAAGAGAAGTTTACATAAAAGATCTAAATACGATTAATATTACAGATTATATATTGCAAAAAGGTACGGAAGAATATCTAGATGTGCTGTTTTCAGATATTCGCTACTTATTTTTCAAAACTGATTCTAAAAAGATAGAACACTTGGTCACGTTGATTCATGACTATGAAGAAGTAGCTGCATTTGGAGAAGGATATTCAGAGACAGCTGCACTGAATTTTCAACATAAAATGTCTTTTTATCAGAAGTTCATTTACACAACTACAAATGACAGAAAGCAAGTGGCGTATATTAGCCGTGCAAAAGAAAATACACTACTGCTTATTTTTTCAAATTCCGGAAGGTATATTAGTGAGTATACGCATCTGACAGATGCTCCATCAAAGAAGTGTTTTGAAGAAACAAAAGCAAAAGTAGTTCTGTTTACCTCAAACAAAGAAATGGAGAACGACCCTCGAGTTGATCTATGTATTGATTGGGAATATAAAGATTTAGTCCAAAACCATCCTGTTTTATATCAGCTGTTAATTGAACGAATTGCAATTGCGTATCAAAATAAATACGGATTCCCAATGGAGAAATGAAATCATCCATAATTTTTTTAAAGACTGGAAAGTTCGCAAAATAGAAACTTTTCAGTCTTTCTTTTTTTTATTGTTATAATAACAACAGATTCAAGAAAGCGTAGTGAAAAGATGAGGAAGAAGAAATGAATAAAATATGTTTTCGTGAAGAAGCTAAAGATTGGAATGAAGCATTGCCGATAGGAAATGGATTCCTCGGAGCAATGGTATTTGGAAAAACCGGAACGGAACGACTTCAAATTAACGAAGATTCTGTTTGGACCGGAAGTTTTATGGAACGTGTAAATCCTGATGCACGAGAGAACTATCCAAAAGTTCGTGAACTCCTATTAAATGGAGAGATCGAACAGGCTGAACTTCTCGCAGAGCGAAGTATGTATGCAACATATCCGCATATGCGACATTATCAGACACTCGGGGATGTTTGGATAGATTTTTATAAGCAGAGAGGCAAAACGATCTTCAAAAAGGATCAAGGGGGACTTTTAAGCGTTCAGCATGAAAGTGTAGAAATTCAAACGTATAACAGAGAATTAGATATCTCGAGAGCTGTTGGAAAAATCCAATATGAATCGGAAAAAGGGAAATATGAAAGAGAGTTTTTTGCCAGCAATCCAGATCAAATAATTGTATATCAGATGAAATCTGTAGATGGTGAACTTCTTAACTTTGATTTGTCTTTAACAAGAAAAGATAACCGATCAGGACGTGGTTCATCTTTCTGTGATGGTACTGAAGTCTTGGATGGAAATAAAATCCGTTTACATGGAAAACAAGGTGGAGATCAAGGCATCGCATTTGAACTGCTTGTACAGGTCAGAACGAAAAATGGCAAAATTTCACGGATGGGAAGTCATTTACTAGTAGAAGACGCCAAAGAGGCAACACTGTTTATCACAGCAAGAACATCGTTCCGAAGTGAAGATCCGCTTCAGTGGTGTATGGATGTATTGAGTAATGCTGAAAAAGAATCTTATGGAACATTACAAGAGCGTCATATAAAGGATTATTTATCTTACTATGAAAAAAGTAATCTGAAACTGAATTATAAAGATTCTTATGAGCATCTGACAACACCGGAAAGACTTGAGCAAATGCGTAATGGTATAGAAGATATTGAATTAATAAATACATATTATAATTTTGCAAGGTATCTTCTAATCAGCTCTAGCCGTGAAGGAAGTCTTCCGTCAAATCTACAAGGAATCTGGAATGAAGAATTTGAACCTATGTGGGGATCCAAGTATACAATTAATATCAATATAGAGATGAATTACTGGATTGCTGAAAAAACAGGGTTATCTAAACTCCACATGCCTTTGTTAGAACATTTGCAAAGAATGTATCCGCACGGCAAAGATGTTGCTGAGAAGATGTATGGAATTGATGGATTCTGTTGTCACCATAACACAGATATCTGGGGAGACTGTGCACCTCAGGATAATCATGTATCATCTACCCTGTGGCCAATGGGCGGTGCCTGGTTCTGTCTGCATCTGATTGAACATTACAAATATACGAAAGACAGGGAGTTCTTGAAGGAATATTATGGAATACTGAAAGATGCTGTTAAATTTTTCCTTCAATACATGGTAAAAGATGCTTATGGAAAATGGATTTCAGGACCATCCAGTTCTCCTGAAAATATCTATCTGAATCAAAAAGGAGAGGCGGGATGTCTCTGCATGGGAGCTTCTATGGACACAGAAATCATCAGAGAACTTTTTAATGGTTATCTGGAGATCACAGAAGAAAATCAACTTCCGAAAGATCTGAATGAAGCAATAAATGAGCGACTGAATCATATGCCAGAATTGCAAATCGGTAAATATGGACAGATTCAGGAATGGAGTGAAGATTATGATGAAGTCGAGCCCGGACACAGACATATTTCACAACTGTTTGCATTATATCCAGCAGGACAGATACGTATGGATAAGACACCGGAACTCGCTCAGGCTGCAAAGCAGACGATTGAGCGCAGACTGAAATACGGTGGAGGCCATACCGGATGGAGTAAAGCATGGATCATTCTGTTTTATGCAAGATTGTGGGAGAAAGAAGAAGCCTGGAAAAACTTAAAGGAATTGCTTGAACATGCAACTTTAAATAATCTGTTCGACAATCACCCGCCATTCCAAATTGACGGAAACTTTGGAGGAGCCTGTGGATTATTAGAAATGCTTATACAGGATTATTCAGACAAAGTATTTCTTTTACCGGCATTACCGAGCAGTCTTTCAGATGGAGAAGTTAATGGAATATGCCTGAAATCAGGCGCGGTACTGGATATGAAGTGGAAGGAAGGAAATGTTGATAAAATCAGAATCACGGCAACGCGTGATTGTAAATTCACTCTTGTTACTGAGGAAGAATATCCATTACATTTGAAAAAAGACCAAACGGTTTTTTTAGATAAAAATTTTAAGGAGAGAGGAAGGAAAACAAAATGAAGTACGAGAAAATGATTCAAAGTATTCTCAAAGAAGTTGGCGGTCAGGAAAATATTGAGAGTGTATATCACTGTGCAACAAGACTGCGTTTTCAACTGAAAGATGAGACAAAGGCGAATGACGAAGCAGTAAAAGCAATTGATGGAGTTCTTTCTATCGTAAAAGGTGGAGGTCAGTATCAGATTGTAATCGGGCAGCACGTAGCAGATGTTTATAACGAACTGCAGACAATGATGGGTACAACAGAAAATGAAATCGAACTGAAAGATGCAAAAGAATTTAAACAGGAAATGAAAAAGAAGAAGATTTCCAGTCAGTTTATTGATGTGATCAGTGGTGTGTTTACACCGGTACTTGGAATGCTTACAGCAACAGGTGTAATTAAAGGATTACTTGCATTTCTTGCTGCAACAGGGTTACTTGCAACTACATCCGGAACATATCAGATGTTAAACATTGTTGGAGATTGTTTCTTTAACTTCCTGCCAATATTCCTCGGATATACTTCAATGAAGAAATTCGGCGGAACACCGTTTATCGGAATGGCAATCGGAGCAGCTTTGGTATATCCGTCTCTAACAACAATCATGGCTGGAGATGCACTTTATACTTTATTCAGCGGTACTATCTTCCAGACAGATGTATATGTAGAATTTCTGGGAATTCCGGTTCTTTTAATGAACTATGCAAGTTCTGTAATTCCAGTAATTTTAACTTGCTATTTTGCAGCAAAAATTGAGAAATTCTTTGCAAAAAGAATTAGTGATCTGTTTAAAACATTCGCTGTTCCTGCGCTGACACTTTTAATTAGTATTATTCTTGCATTCCTGATTATTGGACCAATCGCAACATTTGCAAGTGACTTACTTGGTGCAGCATTTACAGCACTGTTCAATCTGAATGCAACTATTTCAGGTTTCTTATACGGAGCACTTATTCAGGTATGCGTTATGTTTGGTGTTCACTGGGGATTTGTTGCAATCTCTGTAAACAATCTTGCAACATTAGGTTACGATCCTATTACAATTGCTGGTCTTGCATCTGCATTCGGACAGGCAGGAGTTGTTCTTATGATCATGCTTAGAACAAAGAACAAAAAACTGAAAAGTGTTTGTGGACCGGCTATTATTTCAGCAATGGTTGGTATTACAGAACCATCCATTTACGGTGTTACATTACAGTTTAAAAAACCATTTATGTTAGCTTGTCTTGCTTCTGGTATTGGCGGTGCTATCATCGGATTTGGCGGAGTAAAACAGTATGTATATGGAACAAACGGAATCTTTGGATGGCTTCAGGTAATTAATCCTCAGACAGGTTTTGATTCTTCTGTTCTTGCTGCAATTATCGCATGTGCTGTAAGCTTTATAGCAGCAATCATTCTGATGATGACAGTAGGAAAAGATTCTATTCCAGAAAGCAAATAATGATATTCTTTTAATGAAAGGGATGAAGATATTTTTCTTCGTCCCCTTTTTAATGCCTGTCTTAACATTCCATCCTAATCTGCCGACTTTATTTCCACAGGCAAATGTTTGTATGATATAATTTGAGTTAGTACGTTAAATGATATTGTTGAAATTATAAAATGATTACAGTGGAGGTGATTCAGATGGCAGTAAAAGCTAATCACGATATTTCTTCAGGTTTAGATACGGCTTTTATTAATTCAGCAATCAACTCAAATTTGGCATATAGGCCCGAGTTTGTTTCTAATGACTACACGCAGGGAAAAAAAGTATCTGTTGCAATTGAGCGAGAGCTTCGCCATTGTGATGCTTTTTACATTAGCGTGGCATTTATTACCGAAGGTGGGGTGGCACCGTTAAAGCAGGTACTTGCTGAATTACGAGATAAAGGTATACCAGGAAAGATATTAACGACAAGTTATCTGACATTTACAGAACCGAAAGCATTAAAAACATTAGCGGATCTATCGAATGTTGAAGTGCGTGTCTATGACTCTACAGATGAAGGCGCATCTGGATTTCATACGAAAGGATATATTTTCAAAGAAGAAGAGATTTACCGTTTTATCGTAGGAAGCTCCAATATGACAGCTTCTGCATTTTCAGTGAACAAAGAGTGGAATACGAAACTTGTTTCTACTTCTGATGGTGAACTTTTAAAGCAGATGATGACAGAATTTGAAGCTCTTTGGAATAGTGAACACACATATGCAGTAGAAGATTTCATCGAGGATTATGAAGTAAAATACAAACTTATAAAAGAACAGAAGAAGATTGTGGCTAAAGAACAGACCGTTGATCTACAGGCATATAAGTTAAAACCGAATAAGATGCAGGCACGATTTGTAAATAATTTTCGCAATCTATTAGAGTCTAATGAACATAGAGGACTTCTTGTTAGTTCATGTGGTAGTGGAAAAACCTATGCATCAGCCTTTGCACTTAGGGAAACAAGACAGAAAAAAGTGTTGTTTTTGGTGCATAGAGAACAAATTGCAAAACAAGCTTTGAAGAGTTATAAGCGTGTGTTTGGTAGTAATAGAACTTATGGATTATTATCTGGTACAGAAAAGAATTTTACACAGGATTATATTTTTTCTACGATGCAAACAATGGCTAAAGATGAGATTATGCAGAAATTTTCACCGGACCATTTTGATACAATCGTAGTTGATGAAGTGCATAGAGCCGGTGCAAATAGTTATCAGAAAATCATGAGTTATTTCAAGCCTAATTTTTATCTTGGCATGACCGCATCTCCTGAACGTATGGATGGATTTGATATATATGCATTGTTTGATCACAACATTGCATATGAAATCCGACTCCAGCAAGCATTAGAGCAGAATCTATTATGTCCTTTCCATTATTATGGAATTGCCGATTTGATTATTGATGGAGAAACAATTAATGAAAAAGAGGACTTTAATCAATTAACCTGTTCTGCAAGAGTTGACCATATTTTAAAGCAGGCAAATTATTATGGTTATAATGGAGATCGTGTAAAAGGTTTGATTTTTGTAAGCCGTAGAGATGAGGGGAAAGAATTATCTAGATTATTTAACGAACGTGGATTACGTACATTGTTTTTGTCCGGTGATGATTCACAGGAAAAACGTGAGAGCGCTATTGAACGTTTGGAGCAGGATGATTACGAAGGTGGATTAGATTACATTTTTTCTGTAGATATTATGAATGAAGGTATTGATGCACCACGCGTGAATCAGGTAATTATGCTTCGTCCAACACAGTCGCCAGTAATATTTGTTCAGCAGTTGGGACGTGGACTTAGAAAAGCTGATAATAAAGAATATGTTGTAATATTGGATTTTATTGGCAATTACACGAATAACTTTATGATTCCAATTGCTTTGTCTGGTGATCGTAGTTATAACAAGGATTCCATTCGCAGATATGTATCAGAAGGTACACGTGTGATTCCTGGAGAATCTACAATTCATTTTGACGCGATTTCCAGAGAACGCATCTACCATTCTATAGATCAGGCAAGAACTAATGATGTAAAATTACTTAGAGAATCTTTCGATAATCTGAGATATCGTTTGGGAAGAATTCCGACCGTTTTGGATTTTAAAGAGTATGGCTCTATTGATGTGCGTAAATTTTTTGAGAAGTTTGGATCTTATTATGCGTTATACGTAATTTGACAAATGAATTTGCGAAAGAAGAGGAACGAAAAAAATATGCTTCTTGTGTATTAATCAAAAAAGTCGATAAAGGATATGAATTGCATCCGGAATTTAGGGCATTATTGATGCGTGATCCTGAATTTTCAAAAATGGTCAAGGAACTTATAGAATATGGCATAGAGACTATTGAAGACAAATATGCACAACCGTATAAAGATACGAACTTCCAATTATATCAAAAATATACTTACGAAGATGTATGCAGATTACTGAACTGGAAAAAGAATTTGAATGCACAAAACATTGGTGGATATTTTTATGATACTACTACGAAAACACTTCCTGTCTTTATTAACTATGATAAGACAGAAGATGCGATTGCATATGAAGATCGTTTTGTTTCACAGCAGAACTTAATAGCATTATCCAAACATCCAAGAAAAGTAGATTCCAGCGATGCAGATCATTTTTATAAGAGAACTGTAGAGGATCGCGACAATAGGATCTTTCTTTTTGTTCGTAAAAACAAGAATGATAAAGAAGCAAAAGAATTCTACTTTTTAGGTGAAATCTTTGCAAAGGGATATCCAACCCCAATTAAAATGGAAAAAACGAAGGATGATGCATTCGAGATCAATTATACTTTGGATGTACCGATTCGAGATGATATTTATGAATATATGACAAGTTAGGAGTTATTTATGAAAACAATACATGTTGTAGCAGCAGTTATCTGTGATTCTTTTGATGAAAAATCGAAGATATTTGCAACAGCTCGAGGCTACGGAGAGCTAAAAGGTGGCTGGGAGTTTCCTGGTGGAAAGGTGGAGACGGGAGAAACACCGCAGGAAGCATTAAAGCGAGAAATCATGGAGGAACTGGATACAGAAATTTCTGTTGGTGAGCTTATTGATACTATCGAATACGACTATCCAACATTCCATCTTTCTATGGATTGTTTCTGGTGTGAAGTTGTCGCAGGACATCTGGAATTGAAAGAAGCGGAAGCTGCAAAATGGCTTATGAAGGAACAACTGGATAGCGTTGCATGGCTTCCGGCGGATGTCACGTTGATTGATGTGATTCGTGATTATATGAAATAGCAAAAAACAAAGGGACAATTTATGGAAGTTACAGTAATTAAATCACGAAGAAAAACTATAGCTATTCAGGTGAATTCTGATCTAAGTGTCACTGTAAAGGCTCCGTATAGTGTCACGGAGAAATATATCGAAGGATTTCTTAATAAGAATGAAGCTTGGATAAGCAAACAGATGAATGAAATAAAAGTAAAGAAGAAAAGTGTTGAATCGGGAAATGTAGAAAACGTGACACTCGATAAAATCAAGGCACTTGCAGACCAGGCTCTTAAAATAATTCCGGCCAGAGTAGAATATTTCGCAAGAATAATCGGAGTCACATACGGGAATATAACCATCAGAAATCAGAAAACAAGATGGGGAAGTTGCAGCAGCAAAGGGAATTTGAATTTTAACTGTCTGTTGATGCTTGCGCCTCCGGAGGTGTTGGATTATGTTGTGGTTCATGAATTGTGCCATAGAAAACAAATGAATCATTCGAAAGCATTCTGGTCGGAGGTGGAGAAGGCATTTCCTGATTATAAAGAGTCAATTAAGTGGCTGAAAGAAGAAGGAAACCAGATTATATACATGGTAACCGAACTTGGGAAAATGCCGGGTAATTCAAAACAATTATCTTGAAATTAAAAAACGAGAACTAATAGAAAAAACAGGAACTATGCGTTGATAATATAAGAACTAAATGATAAAATAAGTATAATACATGAATGTAGGGAGCGAAGCATATGAAATATTATACTACAAAGGAAGCAGCAGATTCCATTGGTGTAACTAAAAGATATATATCAAAACTATGTTCTGATGGAGTAATTGCTGGTGCAGAGAAAAAGGGAAGCCGATGGATGATTCCAGAATCTTTCGTTAAAGAAAAGAATGGTTATAATATAACAACACGTGTATTTAATACAACTGGTATTTGTGATCCGGCGCAGCATTACATGGTGGATTTGACACAGAGGCTTTCTGATGTGAGAAAGCTGGTTGATGAAGGCAAATATTTTACTATCAATCGCGCCAGACAGTTCGGAAAAACTACAACACTACATGCCTTAGCAGAATATTTAAGTCAGGACTATCTTGTGATTAGTATGGATTTTCAGATGCAGATGAGTGATGCGAAATTTAGAACGGAAAACACTTTCTCAATGGCATTTGCAAGAGCATTTGAGAATTCATTCCGAATCGCAGAAAATGAAACAAAACAGGATTATCCAGATGCTTTAAAAGAGTTTTCTGAAGAGCGAAAAGAAGCTGGTGAACACTTTGAATTGGTAGAGTTGTTTCAGGCAATTAGTAATCTCTGTGCAGCAATTCCAAAGAAAATGGTTCTCATGATAGATGAGGTTGACAGTGCAACTAATAATCAGGTGTTTCTTGATTTCCTGGCACAGTTACGAGGGTATTACATCAATAGAAGTCGATTTGCAACATTTCAGTCGGTGATTCTTGCAGGAGTATGTGATATTCGAAATCTGAAGCGTAAAATGAGACCAGATGAGGAGCATATGGACAATAGTCCTTGGAATATAGCTGCAGATTTCGATATTGATATGAGTTTTTCAGCAATACAGATTGCAAATATGTTGACAGAGTACAAGGATGAACATGATGTGAATATGGATATAGAATCCCTTGCCAGGGAAATCTATGATTATACTTCTGGATATCCATATCTTGTCTCCAGACTTTGCCAGTTAATTGACGAGATGTATCAGTCTGGAATAAATGAAGTGTGGACTCACGAAGGACTTTTGGAAGCTGTTCGAAAATTGATGCGTGAGTCGAATTCTTTGTTTGAAGATATGGCGAAGAAACTAAAGGATTATCCTGAATTAGGAGCAATGCTCCGAGATATTTTATTCTGTGGAAAAAGTATTCCATTTAATTTAGGAACCGAACTTGTGTCTATAGGAGCTATGTTTGGCTTTTTAAAGGATGAAGATGGACAGGTGGCGATTTCAAACCGTATTTTTGAAATTTGGTTCTATAATCTGTTCATTGCACAAGATGCAATTGACAGTAAGACTTATGATGCAGGTCAGCAATTAAAGAGTCAGTTTGTGACAGAAAATGGACTGGATATTGAGAAGATTTTGAAGAAGTTTGTAGATCATTTTACAGAAAGCTTTGGTGATAGTACAGATACATTTATAGAAGAAAATGGAAGAAAACTGTTTTTACTATATATCCGTCCGCTAATTAATGGTATTGGTAATTATTATATTGAAGCGCGAACAAGAAGTATGGGGCGAACAGATCTGATAATCGATTATAAGGGAAAGCAATATATTATCGAGATGAAGATTTGGCATGGAAATGAATACAATGCTCGTGGAGAAGAACAGTTACTGGGTTATCTTAACGATTATCATTTAAAAAGAGGATATATGCTCAGCTTTAATTTTAATAAGAATAAGAAACCTGGTGTAAAGGAGATTCATTTCAAAAAACATACATTGATTGAGGCAGTAGTCTAGTGTACTGTCTCATAGATTTTATTTACGCACGGAGAATATGATAAATGGATCAAAATGAAACACAATGGGATAAACTTCTGAAAATAAAAACAACCGGGCGGGATGATTCTCATTCAGATCAGTATCGATATCCTTACGAACCAACGTCTTATATGGTATTGGAGCGTCTGGCAAACAGTGGACTGATTAGGAAAAATAATACTCTAATTGACTATGGAACCGGAAAAGGACGGGTATGTTTTTATCTTTCGTATCAAACAAGATGCAAGACAATAGGCGTAGAGTATGATGAACGGATTTATAAAGGAGCAGCAGATAATAAAGAAGTATCCGTTTCCGCATCCCGCACGGAGTTTGTATTATGCAGTGCAGAAAATTATGAAGTTCCGTCGGAAGTGGATCGCTGTTACTTTTTTAATCCTTTTTCAGTAGAGATATTGCAGTCAGTTTTAGCGAGGATTTACGAATCTTATTATGAAAATCCGAGAGATATATTATTGTTTTTCTATTATCCTTCGGAAGAATATATCAGTACTTTGATGACTCAGGAACAGTTGATTTTTTATGATGAGATTAATACTTCAGATCTGTTTCCGGGTGAGGATAATAGAGAAAAAATCTTGATTTTTCAGGTACTTTAAGAATGCTCAAAACATATTGAGCAGTTACAAAAAGAACGCCTGTTCGAAATAATACTTGCATTATCGAACAAATGTTTGTATAATGAAAATATGAATACAGAAATTAGAAATAGTAATTATACAACACAGGAAAAGCTGCAGATTCTTGCTGACGCAGCAAAATATGACGTTGCATGTACTTCAAGTGGATCCAGCCGGCGGGGAAAGAAAGGAGAGCTCGGCAATGCAGAGGCATGCGGCATTTGTCATAGCTTTGCAGCAGATGGAAGATGTATTTCTCTGCTTAAGATTTTGATGACGAACCATTGTGCTTATGATTGCAAGTATTGTATCAATCGCAGAAGCAATGACGTAAAGCGGGCTACTTTTACTCCGGAAGAAATCTGTGACTTAACAGTAGAGTTTTATAAGCGCAATTATATCGAAGGCCTGTTTTTGAGTTCCGGAATCTTAAAGAATCCGACTTATACGATGGAGAAAATGTGCGAGACATTATTGTTGCTTCGCACGAAATATCATTTTAATGGGTATATTCATATTAAGACGATTCCGGGAGCATCCGACGAGTTGCTTGCGGCAGCAGGATATCTTGCGGATCGTATCAGTGTCAACCTTGAATTGCCCACGGAAGAAGGATTGCATACATTGGCTCCAAACAAGACCATGCAGAACATTCTGAATCCTATGGGTAAGGTGCAGAGTACGATTGCATCTCACAGAATGGCAATCGGAAAGTCAGCTTATATGGAGCGAAGTGGCGGGAATAAGTTTTTGAATGCAGGTATTTTTTCTGATGCTTCGAAAAAACATTTTTCTGAGTGCTTGAATGTTCAGAAGAAGGATAAAGCCATTTCTCAGAATTCTCAGATGAATCGATTAGAATCTTATAAAAAATACACGTCACTGGATCATGCACTTACCTGGGAGAATGCGAACCAGTTGGCACCTCGTGATATGTCCCGATTGAAGCGTAGTTTTGCTCCGGCAGGACAAAGCACGCAGATGATCATTGGTGCGACCGGTGAGAGTGATTATACATTATTGCAGACGACACAGGCATTGTATCAAGGCTTCGATCTGAAGCGTGTCTTCTATTCAGCATATATTCCATTGAACGAAGATAATGTGTTGCCGGAGATAGGAACGCCACCACCGCTTTTACGTGAACACAGACTGTATCAGGCTGATTGGCTATTGCGGTTCTATGGATTTCAGGCAGGAGAACTATTATCTTCAGAACAGCCGAATTTTAATGAAATGATTGATCCAAAGTGTGATTGGGCATTACGCCATTTGGAGCAGTTCCCCGTAGAAGTAGAGAAAGCGAGTTATGCAACACTGCTTCGTGTTCCGGGAATCGGACCGAAATCAGCAAGTCGTATCACTTATGCAAGACGTTATGGCAGACTTGATTATGCAAGCCTGAAGAAGATGGGAGTAGTATTAAAGCGTGCGCATTATTTCATCACGTGTGGTGGAAAACAGATGTACCATACTCCTATTGAGGTATCTTATATTACGCGACAACTAATAAGTGTAGACAAGAAAGATCTATGGAACACACAACATGCGAATGAGTCATTCACCCAGATGACGTTGACAGATTTTGGAGTATACTAATGAAAATTTTTACTTGTAAAGATCGTCTGGAAGATATCATGACCTGTATCTATGATGCATGGTCTGAAGCTTTACTGATTGGTCATGACCAGATACAATTAAAAAAAGAACCTGTATTTCAGCAGACGATATTTGATGAATATATTCATGTAGACCAAGATCTTTCCAAAGCAGAAAAAGTAATTCGCTCGATTAGGAGAGATATTTCGGATGAAGCATATCTGAATATCTATTTGGCGACTTTATCTGTCGAGGAAGATGCACTGCAGGCAATTTATAATTTCCTTCGTGTCGGATTCAAAATTGGAGAGAGTGTACTACAGCAATATGCGAATCCACGTGTGATGCGGATATTAGAATTGCGTCGTAAAGTGTCTAACGAAAGTCATCATTTTAGAGAGTTCGCACGATTTGAGCGATTGAATTCCAGTAATGTATATGCCAGCCATCTAGAACCGAAAAGTGATGTCATTATGTTGGTTGGCAGACATTTTGCAGATCGCATGCCTTCAGAACAGTGGATGATCATAGATGATAATCGCAAAACAGCTTGTGTTCATCCGAAAGATGGTGAGAACTATCTCCGATATCTGACAGATGAAGAATTTCAGACATTGAGAAAGACAGAAGAGTACGAAGATGAGTATACGGATCTGTGGAAGACATTCTTTCATGCGATTGCGATAGATGAACGAAAGAATTACGTATGTCAGCGTAACTTATTTCCACTGTGGAAGAGAAAACACGCAGTGGAATTCAAAAAATAATCTTTTCTTATATATTCTTACTTGTATCTCATAGTATGGAAACGTATAATGTAAGAAAGATATGATTGATACGTGATTCTTTTTTTGATCGGAGGCGATAAAATATGCCATATGATTTATCAAAACCTCTTGTAATAGGGATTAGTTCAAGAGCTTTATTTAATCTTGAACAGGAGAATAAAATATTCGAAGAACAAGGCGTTGAAGCATATGAGGCTTACCAGGTAGCACATGAGAATGAGATTCTTCAGAAAGGTGCTGCGTTCCAATTGATCAAAGCATTCTTGGAATTGAACAACACAGAACTGGGAAGACTGGTGGAAGTGATCATTATGTCGCGGAACAATGCAAACACATGTCTTCGTATCTTTAATTCTATACAGTATTATGGCTTGGATATTACAAGAGCGACTTTGACAAGTGGTGCAGAGATAGCCCCTTATCTAAAGGCTTTTAAGACGGATTTATTTTTGTCAGCGAATTCAGACGATGTTCAATCTGCAATCAATGATGGGATTGCCGCAGGACGTATTCTTACAGGTGATGCGCATGCCGATCCAAAGCAAAAGATTAATCAGATCCGCATTGCATTTGATGGAGATGCAGTTCTTTTTTCAGCCGAATCTGAAAAGATTTTTCAGAAGAATGGAATACAGGCATTTGAAGAACATGAGAAGGCAAATGCGAACACGCCGATGGCGAAAGGTCCATTTGCTAACTTCCTGACAAAGCTGTCTTATGTACAACAGCTGTTTAAAGAAAAGGATATTCAGCCAATCCGAACCGCACTGGTTACTTCTAGAAATGCTCCGGCACACGAACGCGCAGTCAAAACACTCCGCAACTGGGGCGTATCAATCAATGAAGCGTTCTTCTTAGGAGGTGTCAGCAAGACAGAAGTACTTGCAGCATTTGGAGCGCATATATTCTTTGATGATCAGGATATACATACCGAACCGGCTTCAACGGTTGTTCCGGCAGCTACTGTACCTTATCGTGATGGAGATAATCCAAAAGAATAAGCAACTTTATATTATTTTGAAGATGATGGGGGGAAACGATGCAGACATATACATATGTTTCAAAAGGAAAATTTGAATTAACAGAAAAACCTAAACCGGTGATTATGCATGAAAGGGATGCGATTGTAAAGGTTACACTTGCCAGTATCTGTTCCAGTGATTTACATATCAAGCATGGAAGTGTTCCTCGTGCAGTTCCAGGAATTACAGTTGGTCATGAGATGGTTGGAATTGTTGAAGAAGTTGGCGAAGCTGTAACTCATGTGAAGCCGGGAGACAGAGTAACGGTAAATGTTGAGACATTTTGTGGAGAATGTTATTTCTGTAAAAAAGGTTATGTGAACAATTGTACAGATCAAAACGGCGGATGGGCCCTTGGATGTCGTATTGATGGCGGTCAGGCTGAGTATGTGCGTGTACCGTTTGCGGATCAGGGATTAAACAAGATTCCGGATGAAGTTACCGATCGACAGGCATTATTCGTAGGAGATGTACTGGCTACGGGTTACTGGGCAACTCGTATCTCTGAAATCACAGAAGATGATACGGTGTTGATCATCGGTGCAGGACCGACTGGTATCTGTACATTACTTTGTGTTATGCTAAAGCATCCGAAACACATTATTATGTGTGAAAAAGATGAGGAACGTATACATTTTATCAATGAACATTACCCAGATGTACTTACTATTTCTCCGGAAGAATGTGAGACTTTTGTTAAGAATACAAGTGACCACGGCGGTGCAGACGTTGTCCTGGAAGTTGCAGGTGCAGAGTCTACATTCCGTTTAGCTTGGGAATGCGCAAGACCGAATGCGATTGTGACAGTTGTTGCACTTTATGATAAAGCACAAAGCTTACCTCTTCCTGATATGTATGGCAAGAATCTTATCTTTAAAACCGGTGGAGTGGATGGATGCGACTGTGAAGAGACGTTAAAACTGATTGCCGAAGGAAAGATCAATACTGAACCACTTATCACGCATACCTATCCTCTCAGTAAGATTGAAGAGGCTTATGATCTCTTTGAGAATAAGAGAGATGGTGTTATAAAAGTAGCTGTTGAATGTTGAGATAGCACAAGTATTCGAAAAGAGCGAAGTGAAAGTTTATGCTTATTGTAATCTTAATGGATTATGGAAAGCATAATCATAGTCTGATTGGACATTTGTAATTTCATACTCGTAATAATTGGTTTTATATCATAACGCTTTTGCTTTTTATGGCAAGAGCGTTATTTTTTGCATTATCACAGATTTATTTGCGGTTAAAATGTATAAAAATACAAAAAATGACAAAATAATTGATATAATATATAAATTTTTGGTTACTTTTCAAACATTCTATGGTAAACTAGTATGGTATATCAAAAAATGTGGGAGGAGACTCAAAAATGAGCAAAAAAGAAGGAAAAGGGTTAAAGTCTTTTAACAAGGGATTTCAAGTGCCTGACACCTACATCATTATCTTTCTGGTAGTTGTTGTCGCAGCACTTCTGACTTTCCTTGTACCAAAGGGATTTTACGAAACACAGGATATTTCGTACATGATCAATGGTGTTGAGAAAACCCGTACAGTAATCAAAGACGGAAGTTTCCAGTATCTGACAGATGATGCCGGGAACGTAGTAACGGAAGGAGTAGCACTCTTTAGCGGAGATGGCGGAACAGGATTCTTCAACTATATGTATAACGGAATCGTAAGCAGTTCTGCAATTGAGATCATCGCATTCCTTATGGTTGTAGGTGGCGCATTTGGTATCATGATCCGTACTGGTGCGATTGAATCCGGACTGATCGGATTGATCCGTAAGGCAAAGGGAGCCGAAAAACTGCTGATTCCAGTACTTTTCGTACTGTTTTCTCTTGGTGGAGCAGTTTTCGGAATGGGAGAAGAAGCACTTCCATTTACTATGATTCTTTGTCCGTTGTTTGTAGCAGTTGGATATGACTCCGTTATCGCAGTTCTTGTTACTTATGTTGCAACACAGATCGGTTTCGGTTCATCCTGGATGAATCCGTTCTCTGTAGGTATTGCACAGGGTATTGCAGGGATTGACGTATTCTCAGGAGCAGGGTTCCGTATGGTAATGTGGGTTGTATTTACAGCTCTTGGCTGTGGAATGACGATGTTCTATGCATCAAAGATCAAAAAGACTCCGACAATCTCCATCGCATATGAGACGGATGTATATTTCCGTGAGCAGAACGAAAAAACAGGTATTGACGAAGGACATTCCTTTGGTCTTGGACATATCTTAGTTCTTCTGACATTAGCTGCTACAGTAGTCTGGGTAATCTGGGGAGTTATGACTCAGGGATATTACATGCCAGAGATCGCGACACAGTTCTTTATTATGGGAATTGTTTCCGGTGTGATCGGAGTTATCTTTAAGCTGAACGATATGAGATTGAATGATATTGCAACTTCTTTCAAAGATGGAGCAAAAGATCTGATTGGTGCAGCGCTTGTTGTTGCTATGGCTCAGGGTATCATGCAGGTTCTTGGTGGATCTGATCCGACTACACCTACAGTTATCAACACAATTATGTATAATATTTCAAATGCACTGTCAGGAGTATCCGGAGCAGTTGCAGCAGTACTTATGTATCTGTTCCAGTCCGTATTCAACTTTTTCGTTGTATCCGGAACAGGACAGGCTGCAATCACAATGCCGATTATGGCTCCACTGTCAGACCTGTTAGGTGTATCACGTCAGACAGCTGTAGTTGCATTCCAGCTTGGTGATGCATTTACAAACCTGATCGTTCCTACATCAGGATGTCTGATCGGATCTCTTGCAATTGCTAAGATCGAGTGGTCTAACTGGATCAAATTCATGTGGAAATTCCTCGGCGTATTGATGATTGGTGCAATTATTACAGTTCTGATTGCTGTCGGAATTGGATTCTAAAACAGGTATTTGATAATTGAAAGTGATTTAAGATGAAATTAATTCAGAATATTGATGTTTATGCCCCACAGCATCTGGGGAAAAAAGATGTATTGACGATCAATGACAAGATTGTGAACATTGCAGAAGCAGGCTCTATATCTGCAGATGGTATTCTTTCTGATGCAGAAGTGATCGATGGAAATGGTTTAATTCTTACTCCAGGATTCATTGATAGTCATGTTCATGTACTCGGAGGCGGTGGCGAAGGTGGATTTGCCAACCGTACTCCGGAAGCAACAATGGAAGGACTTACGAAATTCGGAGTAACAACAGTTGTTGGCTGCCTTGGAACAGACGGAATCGGACGCGATATGTGTGCGCTCGTTGCGAAGACAAAAGGCCTGAATGAGCAGGGAATGTCTGCATATTGCTATACAGGAAGTTATCAGATTCCGGTCCGCACACTGACTGACAGTATTGTGAAAGATGTTATGATGATTCAGGAAATCATCGGAACAGGAGAAATCGCGATCTCTGACCATCGTTCTTCACAGCCGACTTTCGAGGAATTTGCCCGTGTTGTTGCGGATACAAGACTTGGCGGCGTTCTTTCCGGGAAAGCAGGTATTGTAAATGTTCATCTTGGCGATAGTCCAAGATGCTTAGATCTTATTGAACGCGTGGTCAACAAGACTGAGATACCAGCTTCTCAAATACTGCCAACACATATCAATCGAAATGAGATGCTTTTCTGCAAGTCGATTAAGTATGCACTGAAGGGCGGAGCAGTTGATTTTACCGGAAATGAAGATATTGACTATTGGGAAACTATCTGTGATGAGGTACGTGTATGTAATGGTATCAAACGTATGTTAGATGCCGGAGTAAAGCCTGACCGCATGACGATTTCTTCCGATGGACAGGGAAGCCTTCCGATGTACAGTAGTGATGGCGAATTTCTTGGAATGGGCGTTGGACAGTCCAGCTGCCTTCTGAAAGAAGTAAAGGAATGTGTATTCAAAACAGACATTCCTTTAGAAATAGCTATTTCTACGATCACATCTAATCCTGCAGAGATTCTTCGCCTCAAAGGAAAAGGGAAGATTGAAGAAGGCTATGATGCGGATCTTTGTATTCTTGATCAGGAACTTCAACTTGTTGAAGTAATAGCAAAGGGGAATACAGTTTATACAAAGTAAAATAAGATGATTTTAAAAACGTCGGTCACTAAGTTGACCGGCGTTTTTTCGACATTAAATCCACCCTTTGTATAGTATTTTATGATATAATGAACTCGTAGTCTTTTACAGACATTAGAACGGATATAAGGAGAATATAGCATTGATCAATCAGACAGCAAAGAAAATTTTGAAAGCATTATCTTTTGACGGTGTGGAAGTAGAAGCGTTTCGTCATATGGCGGATCTGAAACGACTGGATCCGATGAAGATTTTTTATAAAAAAATAGATGAGAAAATATATAACGGAAGTCATGCAGTTCCGATTCGTATTTTCTTTCCAAGTGAAAAAAGTTTTCGTGAGAGTGAAGAAAAGAAGCATGATATTCAGGATAAAAAGCTGCTTTTGTTCATTCATGGCGGCGGCTGGGTTACAGAAAGTATTGATAATTATGAGAGAATCTGTGCCCGGCTTGCGAATGCAACCGGACAATACGTAGTTGCAGTTGAATACAGACTGGCACCGGAAGATAAATTCCCGGCTGGACTGGAAGATTGTTATGCTGTTGCAAAAGCGGTATATTCCGGAGATTTTATGTTGAATATAAAACCTGAAAATATTACTTTGATTGGGGACAGTGCCGGAGGAAATCTCTGCGCAGCATTATCTTTGCTGGCAAGAGACCGCGGGGAATTCATGCCAAACAGACAGATCCTGATCTATCCGGCTACCTATAATGATTATACAGAGAATTCACCATTTGCATCTGTTAAAGAAAATGGAACAGATTATCTTTTGACAGCTGGGAAAATGCAGGATTATATTGATCTTTATGCGAGAAATGAAGAAGATAAGAAGAATCCTTATTTTGCACCATACCTGGCAGAAGATTTAACGAATCAACCGGATACATTGATTCTTACCTGTGAATTTGATCCACTTCGAGATGAAGGGGAAGCGTATGGGGAGCGCTTAAAAGAGGCTGGAAATCATGTGGAGATACATCGGATCAAAGATGCATTACACGGATATTTTGCATTGGGTATCAAGCAGCTTCATGTCCAGGAAAGTTTCACCTATATCAATGCATTTTTGAAAGGGGAATACAGTGAATAAGAAAAATGCACGTTGGAGAAAATTGGATAATGCAGCAAAATTATATTCTGCTGCCAGTAATAAAAAAGATACGAGAGTATTTCGATTTTACTGTGAACTAAAAGAAAATGTAAATCCTGACATTTTGCAGGAAGCATTAAATCAGACGATAGAGACTTTTCCAACATTTTTAATGGTTCTTAGGAAAGGATTATTCTGGCATTATCTTGAGCCGTGTAATTTACGGCCGATTGTAAAGGAAGAGTACAAAGAACCCTGCAGCAGGCTCTATATAAGGGATAAGAAGACACTGCTTTTTGAAGTGACCTATTATAAAAGACGTATTAACTTTGAAGTGTTCCATGTACTGACAGATGGAACAGGGGCAACAGAATTCCTAAAAGAACTGGTAAAGAATTATTTATACCTTGTGCATAAAGAAGAGGGATTAGAACAGGTCACATTACTGCCGGAAGATATGACTTTACAGGATCAGGAAGATGACAGTTTTTTAAAATATTATTCAAAAGATCAGAAACGACCGAAAAAAAGAAAACTGAATGCTTTTCAGATACGAAGGAAAAAGAAAGATGGAAATCATCTGCATGTCCACGAATCTGTTGTCTCAGTACAGGCAGTATTGAAACGGAGCAGAGAACTTGGAGTGTCTATGACAATCTTTCTGACAGCATTGTTTATGATGGCGATAAATGAAGAAATGTCTAAGATGCAGAAAAAAAAGCCGGTTGTGTTAATGGTTCCGGTTAACCTAAGAAAGTTTTTCCCGTCTTCATCGATGCTAAACTTCTTTAATTGGATCGAACCGGGATATAATTTCACGACACAGGATCAAAGCTTTGAAGCAGTACTACAATACACGAAAGAATTTTTTGAGACAGAACTGACAAAAGAAAAGATGTCAGCGCATATCAGCGAGTTACTAGCTTTGGAACTGCATCCGATTCTGAGACTCGCACCTTTGGAATTGAAAAACCTCTGCATTCAGGCCGGAGCAAAATATTCAGAGAAGAATACGACAGCAATCTTTTCTAATATGAGTGCGGTGAAAATGCCTGCGAGTTATGTGCCTTATATCGAACGATTTGGCGTGTATACAAACACTCCGAAGCTTGAATTGTGTTTGTGTTCTTTTCAGGATAAATTATCCTTTGCGTTTACATCCAGATACGATACAGTGAACATTGAACGTAATTTTTATCGCCTGTTAAAAGAACAGGGAATTATATCTGAAAAAGTAAAGCCTGAATTTCCAAAGACAGGTAAGCCAAGCGAACAGGAAATGAAAGTTTATAAAATCTATAGCTTTCTATGTATCGCAGCTGTTGCAGTAATGCTTGTTACGGATTTAAATTTCCACCCAAGAATTCGATGGACTTTATTTACAGCAGGAGGCGTTGTAACGATGTGGATTGCCTCGTCAATTGGATTTTTCAAACGCTATAATCTGCTGAAAAATGCGATGTGGCAGCTCATTATCGGTACAATCATCTGTTTTATATGGGATGCACTGACCGGATGGCACAGCTGGTCTGTAGATCTTGTGCTGCCGATCATGAGTGTATCCACACTTGCAGCGATGTTTGTAACTGCTAAAGTGCAGAAAAGCCCGGTCCGAGAGTATCTTATTTATGAAATTATGGCCGCTGGATATGGATTAATCCTTCCGGTAATCTTGCTTTTATGCGGGGTGGTGAAAAATCCAACAGTGAGTATGTTTGGAGCATTGACGTGTTTCCTGTTTCTTGTAGCAGTAATTCTGTTCAAGGGAAGGGAATTTAAAGAAGAGATGCAGAAAAATCTGCATGTATAAAATAGTGTTGATGAAACATTAAAATACGAAACTGAATAATTTCACTTTGATTTTACAATCTTTGACATAAGTATGGTAGCAGAGATGTAAATTTAGATTTTATAATGAAATAGAATTTGAAATAAAATAAACTGTCTGCTTTTAATAGATGGAAAAGGAGTAAAATCGTGAAATTTGGAATGTCAAAAGAAGAGCGTAACTGGGTATTATATGATGTAGGCAACTCTGCATTTGTCTTACTTGTATCAACTATAATGCCGATATATTTTAATTATCTCGCTGAAAATGCTGGAATTTCATCCGTAGATTATCTTGCATATTGGGGATATGCAGCATCAGCTGCAACTATAATTGTTGCTTTTCTCGGCCCGGTATTTGGAACATTAGCGGATACAAAAGGGTTAAAGAAACCTATATTTACAATAACTATGCTGATTGGCGGTTTTGGTTGCCTTGCACTTGGATTTGCAGGGCAATGGCTTATATTTCTTTTGATTTATATCATTGCAAAGACCGGTTTTTCGGGAAGTTTAATCTTTTATGATTCCATGCTTGGAGATATTACAACAGAGGATCGTATGGATAATGTATCCTCGCAAGGTTATGCATGGGGATACATAGGAAGCTGTGTTCCGTTTGTTGTCTGTCTTGGAATCGTACTTGGATCAGGAAAAATTGGAATCAGTATGGAAACAGCGATGACGATTTCTTTTGCAATCGTTGCAGTTTGGTGGAGTGTAGCTACCATCCCGCTGTTAAAGATTTACAAGCAGAAAAATTATGTGGAAAGACAACCGAAAGCAATCCAAAATAGTTTTAGACGTTTGGGTGTCACCTTGAAAAATGTTAAAAATGAGAAGAAGATTTTTTTGTTTTTGCTAGCATTTTTCTTTTATATCGATGGTGTATATACGATTATCGATATGGCAACAGCATACGGAACAGCTCTTGGATTTGACAGTACAGGATTATTGCTGGCACTTCTTGTGACACAGATTGTTGCATTTCCATTCGCGATATTATTTGGAAAATTATCCACCCGCTATAAAACAGAGAAATTAATTGCAATCTGTATTACAGCGTATTTCGGTATTGCAGTATTTGCAATGTTTTTAAAAGAACAGTGGCAATTCTGGCTTTTGGCAGTTTTGGTCGGTATGTTCCAGGGTGGAATTCAGGCATTGTCGAGATCATATTTTACCAAGATCATTCCGGCAGAAAAATCAGGTGAATACTTCGGTCTTATGGATATATGTGGAAAAGGAGCTTCATTCCTTGGTACGACCGTAATCAGTCTAATCTCACAGTTTACCGGAAATGTAAATGTCGGAGTTGGAGCCATCTCTCTGTTCTTCGTATTAGGAATGATTGTTTTTCGTATGGCTACAGCAGAAGAGAAGATTGTAGAAGTAAAAACAGAAATAAATTGCTAAAGTAAAAAGCACAAGATGGACATCAATTATCCCTTGTGCTTTTTACATCTAAAACCTATAAATCGGATTCACCATCATACTGAAAATGTAGAATATATCTTTACAAGTTCAATCATCATATCAACTACTTTATCCATACTCTGAACAGAAATGTGTTCATAAGGGCCATGATATCCATGACCTCCTGTACCAATATCTGGGCATGGAAGACCACGAAAACTCAGCTGGCATCCGTCAGTACCGCCTCGGATCGGTGAGACAATTGGAGTGAGTCCGGTTTTTTCACAGGCAAGCTTTGCATTATCGATCAGGTGCATATGTTCTTCAATAATATTTTTCATATTAAAGTACTGATCTTTTATATGCAGTTCAATTGTATTTTCTCCCCATTTTTTATTCAACTCGTTAGTGATATCAGCGAGTTTGTCTTTTCTGCGTTGAAAATTGTCTGTGTCATGGTCTCGGACGATATAATTTAGAGTAGCATGTCCACAATCTCCGCTCATATTAATGAGATGATAGAAACCTTCATATCCTTCCGTGTCACGAGGTGTCTCGTGTAAAGGCAACAGACTATTGATTTCCATAGCCAGAAGACAAGCATTAACCATTGTATCCTTGGAAGAGCCCGGATGTACACTTACCCCATGAATATCAAAAGAAGCACTGCATGCATTAAAGTTCTCATACTCCAGTTCGCCCTCTGTAGAACCGTCTAATGTGTAGGCAAAATCTGCACCAAATAACTCCACGTCAAAATGAGAAGCACCGGTGCCAATTTCTTCATCAGGAGTAAAAGCGATACAAATCGGACCATGAGGAATGGATTCCATCCGCAGATGTTCAACCATCGTCAGGATTTCTGCAATTCCGGCTTTGTCATCAGCTCCTAAGATCGTATTTCCATCTGTGGTAATAAGTGTATGTCCCTTTAATGATTCCAAATGTGGGAACATCTCAGGGCTTAAAATTAATCCACTATTACCAAGAGCAAGTTCTTTACCATCATAATGTTCTGTAATAATCGGACGAATCGGCTGCTCACAGTAATCGGCTACAGTGTCCATATGTGCGATAAAGCCAATAGCAGGTGCATTCTCATATCCTTTTGTTGCGGGAAGTTTCCCGTAGAGGAAACAATTATCAGTCAGCTGAATATTTGAAACCACAAGTTCTTCCATTTCTTTCTTTAAAAGATTGGCCAGATCAAACTGGCATGCGGAAGAAGGTATTGAAGTGCTGGTTTCATCAGAAGGCGTTTTTATAACTGCATATTTTAGTAAACGTTCATAGGCTTTCATATAAAATCTCCTTAAAATGTAATTTGTTGGGTATATCGTATCATATTTGGCAGGAAGTGTATATTTGAAATCTGAAAAAGTACGTTTTTATTCGTATAGGAAGAATGGTATTCTTAACAGTGATGTGGTATACTGGACAATAGATTGACGTTGTTTTTTCACAAGTAGATGGAGAAAACAAATATGATAATGGGAGAGTAAAAATGATTATCAGAAAAGCAGAAGAAAAAGATATTCCAAGAATTTTAGAGCTATTAAAACAGGTATTACAAATTCATGCAGACATAAGACCTGATATTTTTATTCCGGGTACGACAAAATATACGATAGATGAATTGGCAGAGCTTCTGAAAAATAAAGAAAAGCCGATATATGTTGCAGTAGATGAGAATGATGTTTGCAGGGGGTATGCATTTTGTCAATTACAGGAGCAGCCCTTTTCAAATAATATGGTGCAGTTTAAGTCTCTTTTTATTGATGATCTATGTGTCGATCAAGAGGCTCGAGGCCAGCATATTGGCGAAAGTCTGTTTGAATATGTAAAAAGTGAAGCGAAACAGCTGGGATGTTATGAAGTAACATTAAATGTATGGGCAGGAAATACTCCCGCAGAGAAATTTTATGAAAAAATGGGAATGCGAACGAAAGAAAGACAAATGGAATACATATTATAAGATAGTTTTCATTTCAGAGATTACAATCAATAATAAAGCCGGTGGAGGAATTTTGAATCCAGTACCGGCTTTGTTGAATTTATAGATAACTCGAAAGCTTATGCAACTGTGAAGGTGCTGAACCGTTAAAACTTTATTTGCTATGGTTCATCAGTGTTTTAATGTCTTCTTCCGGTGTGGTAATAGGCGCAATGCCATAATTCTCCACCAGGAAATTCAGAATATTAGGAGACAAAAACGCCGGAAGAGAAGGACCAAGACGAATGTTTTTGATACCTAAATGCAGAAGCGTCAACAGGATGCAGACGGCCTTCTGTTCGTACCAGGATAGAACAAAGGAAAGTGGAAGTTCATTTACGGAACATCCAAATGCATCTGCAAGTGCCACAGCAACCTGAATCGCACCATAAGCATCATTACACTGCCCCATATCCATCAGCCGTGGCAGACCACCGATTTCTCCCAGCTCAAGATCATTAAAACGAAATTTTCCACATGCCAGGGTGAGGACAATACTGTCAGAAGGTGTCTGTTTCACGAATTCTGTGTAATAGTTTCGACCCGGTTTGGCACCATCACAGCCGGCAACCAGGAAGAAATGGCGGATTGCTCCTGATTTTACGGCTTCTACTACAGTATCTGCATGGGACAGGATAGCCGCATGGCCAAAACCGGTTGTCACTTTTGTACCGCCATTGATGCCTGTGAGTATCTGATCTTCCTTATAACCACCCAGTTCCAGTGCCTTTTCAATAACCGGCGTAAAATCTTTCTTTTCATCGATATGAACAGCACCTGGGAAAGCAACCATTTCTGTTGTAAATACTCTGTCAGCATAGCTGCTTTTTGGTGGCATCAGACAGTTGGTAGTGTAGAGAATCGGAGCTGGAAGATGATCGAACTCTTTCTGCTGATTCTGCCATGCGGTTCCAAAATTCCCTTTTAAATGAGAGAATTTTTTTAAGAATGGATAGGCATGGGCAGGGAGCATTTCACCATGAGTATAGATGTTGATTCCTTTTCCCTCTGTTTGTTCAAGCAAAAGCTGCAGGTCTCTCAGATCATGTCCGGTCACGACAATAAAAGGCCCCTTTTCTATTGTAAGTGTCACATCGGTTGGTTCTGGTATTCCATAGGTTTCTGTATTTGCCTTGTCAAGAAGTGCCATACACTTCAGATTGATTTCTCCTACTTTCAGCACTGTGGGAAGCAGAGTTTCCACACTCTCTCCATAACCAATCATAAACAGTGCTTCGCAAAAGAATCGATTCACCTCGGCATCTTCATAATTCAGAACATTTGCATGATAAGCATAGGCTGCCATCCCACGAATTCCGAAAAGAATAAGAGACTTCAGAGAACGGATATCTTCGTTGGTATCCCACAGCTGCTGCATATCGTATTCATCTGTTTTACCGCATGGTGACTGACATTTGCTGCAGTCAGGAACCAGTCTTTCTTTTTCAGCTCTGACTTTTTGTATCATGTTTTCAATTGATGCGTTGTCAAAATTCACATTTGTAACTGTAGTAAACAGTCCTTCCATTATGATTTGTCCGGTTCTTTTAGAAATAGTTGCTGCACCGTCAACAGCTCTTGCAAGGCTGATCAACGCACCTGTCAGTTCATCCTGTAATCTGGCTGTATCTGCTTTTTTCCCACAGGCGCCGGCATTTCCTGTGCAGCCGGTACATCCGACTGTCTGTTCACACTGAAAACAAAACATTTTCTTATCCATTATTGCATTCTCCTTCTTTTTTTATTCTATAGTTTTCCCATCAATACCTATCGTTATAACCTGCCATGGTAAGAATTTTCCACTATTTTGAAGCGCTTTTTTTGCTGCCATCTCCAGACCACCACAGCAAGGAACTTCCATCCTTACGATCGTTACGCTTTGGATGTTGTTATTTTGAATGATTGCAGTTAATTTCTCACTATAATCTACCTGATCTAATTTAGGGCAACCGATTAATGTTACCTTATTCTGAATAAAATCCTTATGAAAACTTGCATAAGCGTAAGCAGTGCAATCGGCTGCGATTAAAAGTTTTGCACCGTCAAAATATGGTGCACTGACTGGTGCAAGTTTAATCTGGACTGGCCAGTTCTGAAGTTTTGATACAGAATCTACGGTTGAAGATGATTTTACAGACTCAGGTGTTTCTGTCCGCCGAATCTGCATGATTTTAGAACCAGGACAACCGGTGTGCGTAGACATTGCCTGATTTTGAGCAATTTTCTTATTCTGAGCTTCTTTTACGGCTTCTTCGTCATATGCAGGAGCTTCCCTTTCTTCAAAAGAAATGGCACCTGTAGGACATTCCGGGAGACAATCACCAAGTCCGTCACAGAAATGTTCTCTCACCAATTCTGCTTTTCCGTCAATGATGTCAATGGCACCTTCATGACAGGCATCCGCACAGGCACCGCATCCATTACATTTTTCTTTATCGATTCGAATAATCTTTCTTATCATTTTTATCCTCCATTTATCGTATTTCACTTTTGTTTCTGCTAGAATCATAGTATAATAAATACAACTTGTATGTTTGATTTCCAACAGGAGGAGCGATTTTGAAAAAATATTTGCCTATTCTAAGAAACAGTCCATTCTTCAAAGGCCTTACAGATAACGAGATATTATCCGTATTGCATTGTGTAAATGCAACAATAATTTCCAAAGAACGAAATTCTTATATTTTCAGAGCGGGAGATTCTACCGAGGTAATGGGACTTGTGCTGTCAGGCTGTGTTCTTGTGATTCAGGAAGATCTCTGGGGACATCGAAATATTCTGTCAAAATGCCATACCGGTGATTTCTTTGGTGAGCCATATGCAGCAAGCCCGGGAGCTGTTTTAAATATCAGTGTGATAGCAGATGAGGATTGTGAAATTATTTCCCTGAATGTCCAGAGACTCCTTGTTTCCTGCCCGACGGCATGCGAGCATCATCAGAAACTGATCCGTAACCTTGTCAGTGTTCTGGCGAATAAGATACTGATCCTAAACGATAAGATCACCCATGTCGGGAAACGAACAACCAGAGATAAACTATTGTCGTATCTGTCAGCAGAATCTATCAGACATTCGTCGTTATCTTTTGATATTCCTTTTGACCGGCAGCAGCTGGCAGATTATCTTTGTATAGATCGTGCGGCAATGTCTACAGAGATATCAAAGTTACAAAAAGAAGGCTATCTAAAAACAAATAGAAAACACTTTGAATTGACCGTTTCTAATGACACAGATTCAAGAATAAAAATGTGACATATGTCACGGAAAATAGAGAATCAATTCAAAAGCTATTCTATAGTGCAAGAGGAGGAAGTATTAAAATGATAAATAAATTACATTTGGCAATGATTGAATTATACAGAGGAGATGCAAAGAGGATTCAACATTTTTGTAAAGTGCATAGTTATGCAAAATTGATCGCAGAAACAGAAAATGTAGATAAGGAATGCTTGTTTATCATTGAAGCAGCAGCTTTGACACATGATATTGGAATTCATTTCTGCGAAGAAAAATATGGAAACTGCAATGGAAAATTACAAGAAAAAGAAGGTCCTGCAATTGCAGAAAAGATGCTCAAAGAATTAGGCTTTGATCAAGATGTATCTGATCGTGTCCAGTATTTGATTGCACATCACCATACATATAATAAGATTGATGAAATTGATTATCAGATATTGGTAGAGGCTGATTTCCTGGTTAATATTATGGAGGATGGTTTATCGAAGGAAGCTGCATTAAAAGCTTATGAAAGTATTTTCAAAACAACATGCGGGAAAATGATTTGCAGGGAGATGTTTGATTTTTGCAGTTGATTATCAGACGGCTCTCTGTCTGACTGCACAGGGGAAGTACGAGGTGTGAATAGTTTTATTATTGTCATGACGAAAATTAATTTAGTCAAATTAGATAAAAACGACTAAATTAAATTGATAAAAGTGTAATTAGATGGTAAAATACTCTTTAGAAAAATGTTGAAAATCAGAATGAGGTATATGAATGAGGTATTTTGATTTTGAAAAAGAATACAATAAATTACTTACTCCTGAAATCGTTGCATATTTGACTCAAATTCACGAGTTTAAAGGATTCCATTCCGATGTGGAATCGCAGAAAGAAATTTTAGCGGAATTAGTTGAAATTGCTAAAATCCAAAGTACAGAGGCATCAAACAGGATCGAAGGAATTATTACAACGGATGACCGTTTGAAGATGATCGTCAAAGAGAAAACCATGCCAAAGACCAGAAGTGAAAAAGAAATTGCTGGTTATAGAGATGTCCTCGCAACGATACATGAGAGTTATGAATATATTCCAATCAGATCAAATATGATTCTTCAGTTGCATAGAGATTTGTATAAATTCAGTGGTAGTAATGTAGGTGGTAATTTCAAGGCAGCTGATAATGTGATAGCAGAAGAACTGCCAGATGGGACAAGAAGAGTACGGTTTGAGCCGGTTCCATCCTGGGAAACACCAGAAGCAGTTAATAATTTGTGTGATGCTTTCAATGCAGCAATGAATAAACACACGATGGATCCGTTGATTTTAATTCCTATGTTTGTACTGAATTTCTTATGCATCCATCCATTTTCTGACGGAAATGGTCGCATGAGTAGATTGCTTACATTGTTAACACTTTATCGATGTGGGTATAACGTTGGCCAGTATATAAGTATTGAAAAACTGATATCAGATACAAAAGAAAGCTATTATGAAGCTCTCCAGGAGAGTTCTTACAATTGGCACGAAGAGGAAAATGATTATGAGCCATTTGTAAAATACATGCTGGGAATTATTGTTGCTGCATACAGAGATTTTACAGATCGAGCAGCACTTCTGACCAATAAAGCAATGTCAAAACCTGACCGTATCAGGGAGATAATCAAAGATACATTAGGTAAGATTACCAAAGCAGAAATAATGGAACAGTGTCCAGGTATCAGCCAGACAACTGTGCAGCGAACACTGAACGAACTGCTTAAGAATAACGAGATAATTAAAATTGGTGGTGGAAGATACACTTCATACGTATGGAATAGGGAGAACGATTAATATGGTTACAGGCGAATTAAAAAGTAAAATTGACGGATTATGGGAAATCTTTTGGACTGGTGGATTGACCAATCCATTAGACGTAATAGAGCAGATGACATATCTAATGTTTATACGTGATTTAGATGATACAGACAATCTCCATGCAAAGGAAGCTGCAATGTTAGGGCTCCCGCATAAAAGTGTCTTTGCGGATGAAGTTCAGATAGGTGAACGCACAATTGCGGGAAATCAATTGAAATGGAGTGTATTCCATGATTTTCCTGCTGCTAAAATGTACAGCACAATGCAGGAATGGGTATTTCCATTTATTAAGAACCTTCATGGTGATAAGGATAGTGCTTACTCAAAATACATGGGAGATGCAATCTTTAAGGTTCCAACACCGCTGATGTTGGATAAGATTGTTACAGCCATGGATGCTATTTATGAGCAAATGGCACAGTTGAAATCCGCTGATACAAGAGGAGATGTGTATGAGTATCTTCTTTCCAAACTGGCAACAGCAGGAGTGAATGGACAGTTCCGTACACCGAGACACATTATTCGTATGATGGTGGAAATGATGGATCCAAAAGTTGATGAAATCATCTGCGATCCAGCTTGTGGTACATCCGGATTTCTTGTATCTGCAAGTGAATACTTAAAAGAGACAAAAAAAGAAGAAGTATTCTTCAATAAACAAAACAAGAATCACTATATGAATCACATGTTCCATGGCTTTGATATGGATAGAACGATGCTTCGAATTGGTGCCATGAACATGATGACTCATGGTGTAGACAATCCATACATCGAGTATCGAGATAGTTTGTCTGATCAAAATCCAGATAAGGAAAAATATAGTCTGATTCTCGCCAATCCTCCTTTTAAGGGCAGCTTGGACTACGATACAGTAAGTGCGGATCTTTTAAAAGTTTGTAAGACCAAGAAGACAGAGTTATTGTTCCTTGCATTATTTGTTCGCATGCTTAAAGTAGGTGGACGTTGTGCTTGTATTGTACCGGACGGAGTATTATTTGGATCATCCAAAGCACATAAGGACATTCGCAAGGCGATTGTAGAAGAAAACAGATTAGAAGCGGTTATTTCCATGCCTTCAGGTGTGTTTAAACCATATGCAGGAGTATCAACAGCGATTTTGATCTTTACTAAAACAGGTCATGGTGGAACAGATAATGTCTGGTTCTATGACATGAAAGCGGATGGCTTCAGTTTGGACGACAAACGCAGTGAAACAAAGGAAAACGATATTCCTGATATTATAGAACGCTTTAGAAATCTTGATAAAGAAGTGGATAGGAAACGAACAGAACAGAGCTTTTTTGTCACAAAACAGGAAATTGCAGATAATGGTTACGACCTTAGTATCAACAAATATAAGGAAGTAGAATATGTACCGATTGAGTATCCATCAAGTCAGGAAATTATGACAGATCTTCGGGAATTGGAAATGAAGATTAGCGAGGAAATGGATGCGTTGGAACAATTATTAGGATTATAAATTCGGATTTGTAGGGATGATGTAAATGACTGAAAAAGAATTAAAGGTGCCATTTTCAGCACCATTGAATGAATTAGATACCGAAGTACAAACTTATGGATGCAGAGCTAATAATTCTGATATTTGCGCAAACAATTCTGTGCAAGGAGTTTGTGCCTTCACCTCAGATGATTATATTTGTCGAAAACCTTCAAGAGCGTGGAAAAAGCAATTTTACAAGTTGAAAGAGGGTGAAGGAATTGGTTGATATGATTAGGCTAGGTGATGTCGCAACATATATAAACGGATATGCATTTAAACCCAAAGATAGAGGTGAAGAAGGATTACCAATTATCCGTATTCAAGATCTTACAGGGAATGCATATGATTTGGGATTTTATGATGGAGAGTATCCAGAAAAAATTGAAATAAATGATGGGGATGTATTAATTTCTTGGTCTGCTAGTTTGGGAGTTTATGTGTGGAATCGAGGAAAGGCACTTTTAAATCAGCATATTTTCAAAGTTGCCTTTGATAAAGTAGAAATAGATAGGAATTATTTTGTTTATGCGGTAAGATATAAACTTGCTGAGATGGGAATGAAAACACATGGAGCTACTATGAAGCATATTGTGAAGAAGGATTTTGAGGCTACTCAGATTCCCTATCCATCATTAAAGAAACAAGTAGAAATTGCTAATAACTTAGATAAAATTTTAAAGATAATAGAGGCACGTAAAACAGAATTATCCTTATTGGATAATCTCATCAAAGCCCGATTTGTCGAGATGTTTGGTAATCCGGTTGCAAATGATATGGGATGGGACACATTGCCTTTAGAAAATATATGTAAAGCAATTGTTGATTGCCCTCATTCAACGCCTTCTTATACGAATGAAGATACTGGTTTTATGTGTATTCGCACATCTATTGTAAAAAAGAATAAGATTCTTTGGGATGATATTGAGTATATTTCTGAAGATGAATTTGCAAAAAGAATTCAGCGAAAGAAACCTGAGATTGGTGATATAGTATATACACGAGAGGGCGCAATACTTGGGATAGCTGCTATTATTGATAGAGATTGTAATGTTGCATTGGGACAAAGGTCAATGCTTCTTTCACCAGATATAGATAAGTGCACATCAGAGTTTTTGTGTGTAGCAATGAATAGTGATTCATTTCTTGATAATGCTTTGAGAGGTGTTTCTGGTTCTGCATCACCACATATTAATGTAGGAGATATCAAGGCGTTCAAGATGATAATGCCGCCAGTAGAACTTCAAAATCAGTTTTCAGACTTCGTCAAACAAGTTGACAAATCAAAAGTTGCAATCCAAGCTGCTTTAGATAAATCGCAATTGCTTTTTGATAGTTTGATGCAAAAATACTTTGGATAATGAAGGGAGTGTATGTTAGTGGCAATAATGACAGTTTATCATGGCGGATATACTCTCGTTAAAAGTCCAGAAATTAGAGTCGGAAGAAATACAAAGGACTTTGGTAATGGATTTTATTGTACCATCATAAAAGAACAAGCGCAGAGATGGGCAAAACGTTATGATACAAAGATTGTATCTATTTATGATGTGCGTTTGAATTCCAAGCTACGGATAAAAGAATTTCGAGAAATGACAGATGAGTGGTTAGATTTCATCATAGATTGTAGAAGTGGAAAAACACATTCATACGATATCGTAATCGGAGCAATGGCAGATGATCAAATCTACAATTATATATCAGATTATATGGACGGAAGTATAACAAGAGATCAATTCTGGATTATGGCAAAATTTAAGTATCCAACACATCAAATAAATTTCTGTACGAAAGAAGCTTTAGAATGTTTAGCCTATAGAGGCTTTGAGGAGGTTTTTTAATGCAAAATATAGGAAGAGAATCTACAAAAGATAATGATCTGTTCTTTACGTGCTCCTTAATTGATTATATAGCTAGAATAACGAAAAATAAAAGAAAAGATGTAGTCAATGCATTGAATAAAAAAAATATCTCAAAGATTTATGAGTTAGCAGATGTTTATCATAGCGATAATATAGATCGTGTAAGCGAAGATTTTATTAAAGAAGCTGAAATAGTTACAGGAACATTTGATAATGTGAAAGAATGTCAATATTCGATACCATCACATTGGGATATTGGAAAAGTATATAAGAGACTGATAAAAGCTGTAGCAGAATATGAAAAAATTGATGTAATAGATGCATTGATAGAAGTTTATAACTCTTTCCTTAGTGATAAGATTGATGATTATAATAGTAGTATGTATTATGAAAATCCATCATATTTGTTGGAGTGTTACTTAGAAAAAAAGGTGATTTAAAAAAATGGGTGCAGGATGTTGGTATCGATAAGAGAGGTATCAGCATGGAAGAGAAAATTGTAACGATTATTAACAAGATGGCAGATTATTTAAATATTTCACAGATGAAGAAATTACAGGAAGTTTTACTTCAGACATTTTCCAAAAACACGATACAAAAAGAAGAAATATCAAATGATGAATATTTGCGGCTATTCTTAGATGCAAAACGTATTGAAGGATGTTCAGAACGAACGATTAAATATTATAGTGTAACAGTAGTTAGAATGCTTCAAAAAATTGAAACTCCTGTGAGAAAAATATCAACGGAAGAAATTAGAAAATATCTTGTTGATTATCAAAAAATTAATGATTGTAGTAAAGTGACAGTGGATAATGTGAGACGAAATATTTCTAGTTTCTTTTCCTGGCTTGAAGAAGAAGATTATATTCTAAAAAGCCCAATGAGACGAATTCACAAAATTAAAACGAAACAACCGGTAAAAGAAATTATATCAGATGAGGCTATTGAACTGCTCAGAGATCATTGCCAATGTCCTCGAGATCTGGCTATGATTGATTTGCTTTATTCTACAGGTATACGAGTTGGTGAATTGGTAAATTTGAATATATCCGATATTGATTTTGAAGCTCGGGAATGTATTGTATTTGGAAAAGGTGATAAAGAACGCAAGGTATATTTTGATGCTAAGGCAAAACTTCACTTGTTAAATTATTTACATAAGAGAGACGACGATAATCCAGCACTTTTTGTCACATTAGATGCACCACATGAGCGATTAAAAATTAGCGGAGTGGAAATTCGTATCCGTACACTTGGAAGAAAGCTAAACATGGGAAAAATACACCCTCATAAGTTTCGAAGAACAATGGCAACAAGAGCAATTGATAAAGGTATGCCAATCGAACAGGTACAAAAGCTTTTGGGTCACTCTCAGATTGATACAACCATGCAGTATGCGATTGTCAATCAAACAAATGTAAAAACATCTCATCAAAAATTCATCGCCTAAAATCCAATTCGGATTTGTAGGGATGATGTATATGAAAGTAAGACTGGGCGATTATATAAAAGAATATTCGAAAAAAAACAAAGCTGATGAAAAAATTCCAGTATATAGTGTTACAAATACTCAAGGATTTTGTCAAGATTATTTTGGCAAAGAGGTTGCTAGCAAAGATAAAACTACTTACAAAATTGTTCCACGAGGTTGTTTTGCATACAATCCATCAAGAATCAATGTAGGTTCAGTAGACTGGCAACGTAATGAAGAAAGGGTTATAGTTAGCCCTCTTTATAATGTTTTTTCGGTTTCTAAAGAGTTGGATCAAGAATATTTATATTATTATTTAAAAAGTGATTTTGCGTTGCAAAGAATTAGAGTAGTTGCAACAGGAAGTGTTCGAGATAATCTGAAACTTGAAATGCTAAAAGAGTTTCCAATTTCGTTGCCACCAAAAGACATTCAAAAGGCAATTGCAAATAATTTAGATAGAGTAAAAAGAATCATAGCGCTTAGAAAAATTGAAATCGAAAAATTAGATGAACTTATCAAAGCCCGATTTGTCGAGATGTTTGGAAGTATACACGATGGCAGGTATGATATGAAAACTTTGCCAGAAATAGTGAATGATGATAAGAATTCAATAAAGAGAGGACCTTTTGGTGGTGCACTTAAAAAGGATGATTTCGTCGAAGATGGTTATTTAGTGTATGAACAGAGACACGCAATTCATAATGATTTTGAATATGCAAAATATTATATTACTCAGGGAAAATACGAGGATATGATTGGGTTTAAGGTTATTCCAGGAGATTTGATTATTAGTTGTTCAGGCGTAACGTTGGGGCGTATAGCAGAGGTTCCGGAAGGAGCTAAAGAAGGCATTATAAATCAAGCTTTATTAAAACTCTCACTGAATCCAGAAGTGATGTTAAATACTTTCTTTATTCAACAGTTTAGAGGAGAAGAAATTCAGGAAATTCTTTTTGGGTTTAGCAGAGGCAGTGGAATTCCTAATATGCCATCTATGAGTGAGGTTAAGGCAGTGAAATTTATATGCCCACCTTTGGAATTACAGAAGCAATATTGTGATTTTGTTAACCAAGTCGACAAATCAAAATTTATAAAACAAATAGACAGTCATATTTCATAATTATAAAATTGTATTCGATACAAGAAGGAGGTTCGTATGCAAACCAACTTTGATTATTTAAAAAATGAAGAAAAATTCTCAGCTTTTTCTGATGTCGCGATCTCAGCAGAAAAGATTGTTCTGATAGACCCTGAGGCTTGTGTTATCAACTGCCGCAGGGCAATGGAATTTGCTGTGAAATGGATGTATTCCGTTGAAAATCAGCTTGATATGCCGTATCAGGATAATCTTCAGAGTCTTATAAATGCGGAAGATTTCAGGGACATTGTCGGATACGATATTTGGAAACGAATGGATTACATTCGAAGATGTGGAAATAATGTTGCACACAATAATAAGAAGGCAGGTAAGGCAAAGGCCATGCTTTGTCTGGAAAACCTCTCTATTTTTCTTGATTTCCTTGCGTGTTGTTACTCGGTATCTTATGAAGAACATATTTTTGACAAGCAATTAATTGAGGATAGAATCAGTAAAGTAAAACAGTCTAAGAAAGAGGCTGCAGATACGAAAGAGAGCTTACTGAAGAAGATCAGTGAGCTTGAGAAAAAGGATTTGGATCTACAGTCACTGATTAAAGAAAATATGGCTTTGAAAGAGGAACTTTCTGCCCGAAGAGAAGAACAGCAAGATTCCTATGTTCCAAAACCACTTGATTTGTCTGAGTATAAAACAAGAAAACTATATATCGATTCCATGCTTGAGGATGCCGGATGGATAGAGGGGAAAGACTGGATCAATGAATATGAGATTCCAGGAATGCCAAACAAGTCGGAGGTGGGTTTTGCAGATTATGTTTTAATGGGGGATGATGGAAGAATCCTTGCTGTCATTGAGGCAAAACGTACTTGTGTAGATGTTTCCAAAGGTCGTCAACAGGCGAAGCTTTATGCAGATCTGATTGAACAAAGACAGAAAAGAAGACCAGTGGTATTTTTGACGAATGGTTTTGAGACCAGAATCATTGACAATCAATATCCAGAAAGAAAGATTTCGGTTATATATTCTAAACGAGATCTTGAGAAGCTGTTTAATCTGCAAACAATGAGATCGAGTTTGAAGTATATTTCCGTTGATAAGAATATTGCCGGAAGATATTATCAGGAAGGTGCGATCAAGGCAGTATGTGACAGTTTTGGAACGAAAAACCGTAGAAAAGCACTTCTGGTTATGGCTACAGGATCCGGTAAAACAAGAACGGTTATTGCTCTTTGCAAGGTATTATTAGAACAAGGTTGGATTAAAAATATTCTTTTCCTGGCTGATCGTAATTCTCTTGTAACTCAGGCAAAACGAAATTTTGTAAATTTGTTACCAGATTTATCAGTAACCAATTTGTGTGAGGAGAAGGATAACTATACAGCACATGGAGTATTTTCAACTTATCAGACCATGATGAATTGCATTGATTCTATTCATGATGAAAATGGAAAATTATTTACCTGTGGGCATTTTGATCTTGTAATCTGTGATGAGGCTCATAGATCTATTTACAATAAATACAAGGACATTTTCAGCTATTTTGATGCTCCTCTGGTAGGTCTGACAGCAACACCAAAGGATGAAATTGATAAAAATACATATGAGATTTTTGAATTGGAAAATGGTGTTCCAACATATGGTTACGAGCTTGCACAGGCTGTAAAGGATGGATATCTGGTGGATTTTGTGTCTGTGGAAACTACTCTGAAGTTTATTGATCAGGGTATTGTATATGATGAATTGTCCGAGGAAGAAAAGGAGGAATATGAAAGTAAATTCATAGATGAAAATGGGGAGTTACCGGAAAGTATCAATTCTTCTGCATTAAACGATTGGGTATTCAATGAGGATACAATCAAAGAAGTTCTGCATATCTTTATGACTAATGGTATTAAAGTGGATTATGGAAATAAAATTGGTAAGAGCATTATATTTGCGAAAAATCATGATCATGCAGAAAAAATTTATGAAGTCTTTGGAAAAGAGTATCCGCATCTGGTTGGATATGCAAAGGTCATTGATAATTATCTGAATTATGCACAGAGTGCCATTGATGAATTTTCAGATCCGAAAAAGATGCCACAGATTGCTATTTCTGTTGATATGCTCGACACAGGTATTGATGTGCCGGAAGTGGTTAATCTTGTATTTTTCAAAAAAGTAATGAGTAAAGCTAAGTTTTGGCAGATGATCGGAAGGGGTACGCGCTTATGTCCGGGGTTGCTGGATGGCGAAGATAAAGAAAAATTTTATATTTTCGATTTTTGTGGAAATTTTGAGTTCTTCCGCATGAATAAAGGACGTCCAACAGCAAATATGATCGCACTACAAGGAGCCATTTTCCAACTTGAATTTGAAATAGCATATAAATTGCAGGATATTGCATATCAGACGGAACGATTGATTGCATATCGTAATACACTGGTGGAACATATGGCTTCAAAGGTGAAAGAACTGAATCGAGAAAACTTTGCAGTTCGCCAGCATTTGAAATATGTGGATACCTATGCGAACGAAAAGAATTATACAGCTTTAACCTATGAAGATACTTTGGTGGTGAGAGAGGAATTATCACCACTTATTGAACCGGAAAATGATAATGCAACTGCTTTACGTTTTGACGCTCTGATGTACGGCATCGAGTTGGCCTATTTGATTGGTAAGAAGTATTCACGTGGAATGCATGACCTGATTTCGAAAGTTTCTGCATTGTCCAGCGTCTCAAACATTCCGGAAATCATGGTTCAGGCGGATCTGATTAATCAGATTCTTCATACGGACTATCTTGATAATGCTGGAATAAACGAATTTGAGTATATAAGAGAAAACCTTCGTGATTTGATGAAATATATTCCAAAGGGGCCGAAGGTTATCTATGATACAAATTTTGACGATGAAATTCTTTCAATGGATTGGAAGGATTCAGAGTTAGAAAATGATGATCTGAAGAACTATAAGGCAAAAGCAGAATATTTTGTCCGCCAGCATCAGGATAATGAGGTTATTGCAAAATTAAGGAGTAACAAACCTTTAACATCTGCAGATATTAAGATTTTGGAAGAAATTCTGTGGAGTGAAATTGGAACAAAACAGGATTATGAAGCAGAATACGGGGAGAAGCCGCTGGGTGAATTTGTTCGCGAAATTGTAGGTCTGGACATGGCGGCTGCAAAGGAGGCTTTTGCGGAGTATCTGGACGAAACAAATTTGAATAGTAGACAGATTTATTTTGTAAATCAGATTGTGGAATTTATTGTGCACAATGGCATGATGAAGGATTTTTCTGTTTTGCAGGAAGCACCATTTACAGATCAGGGAAGTATTGTGGAAGTATTTACAGATCTGTCTGTATGGATGGGAATAAGAAAAGTGATAGAGCAGGTTAATGCGAATGCGTTAGCTGCATAAGGAGAAATAGAGATGGCTTATGGGAAAGCAATAGAATTGTTTCTTGTTAATGGAACAGCTGATAGTCTGATCACAGCGGAGTTATCTAACTGGAATGGTAAGGCAATTAAAATTCCACGTACAGAAGTGTCGGGCTGTAACAGGGACGATGTGAAAGGTGCAGGAGTTTATTTTTTGATATGTCAGGAAGACGATGGAACTGATTCCGTCTACATAGGTGAGGCTGAAAATGTACAAGACCGACTGGCTCAGCATCTTCGCGAATATCAATCAGGGAAAGAAAAGTATTACTGGAATACTGCAGTGATTTTTGTCGGAAGAGATTTAAATAAAGCACTTATCCGCTACCTGGAAAATCGTTTTGTAGAGATTGCAAGAGAGTGTGGACGATATGCAGTGCTTACAAAGAATACATATAAAAACACCGTAATGAAAGAATCTCAGATTGCAAGCATGGAGGAATTTATTGACAATGTAAAGATTCTGATTAACACCTTGGGATACAAGGTGCTTGTCCCAGCCCCGAAAGCAACAGATGACACGGTATATCTATATTGTAAGGGGTCTGGGGCATCAGCAACAGGATTCGTGAGCATAGGAGGATTTACAGTGCTAAAAGGATCTGTGATATCTGACCATACTGTCCCTTCAATGGAAACAGGTGGAAAATCCTACTTCAATCTTCGCAATGCTCTTGTGAGAGATGGGGTGATTGACGAACGCATTTTTATGCATGACTATGAATTTAATGCTCCATCTGCTGCCTCTGCTGTTGTATTGGGACATACATCAAACGGAAATGTGGACTGGAAGACAGCAGAGGGAATAAAGCTGAAAGATATATAGTAACAAATCTCCGCTAATGTATTTGGAAACAACGTTACAGAGTATAGACAAAATGCCACAGTCAACTTTTGATGAAATTGTCGAAAAATATGTTGAAATGAACGTGGCTCATCCGTTCCGAGAGGGAAATGGAAAATTTGACGAACACAAAGGATTAACTTGATTTAGCGTTAGAAAAGTGGAGGTTATTAACGGAAGTTATGATAATAAATGAAGAATGTAAAAAATGTCAGATAAAACGAAATATCAATAAATATCCTGTTAATGCAACAGAAGAAAAGATAACAGAATATCAATATAAGGTGAAGGAGATTGTAAAGAATAGTGATGGGTTATCTACACCACAGGTTGCAGAAAAAATGGATAATCTTCGTCAGGAACTTTTTGGAAATGTGATGGATTATACAGAAATCAAACAGCATTACAATCAATTAATGCTTGATCAATTTCCGTATATAAAAAATAAAGTTGATACATCTGAAAATCATTTAAAAACAGCAATACAGTATGCAATGGTTGGAAACTATATTGATTTTGGAGCTTTAGAAAATGTAAATGAAGGTGAGCTGAAAGCTCAATTAGATGAAGCAATAAATATAAATATAGATTCTAAGCTGTTGGATGTTTTTAAAAACGATTTGGTCAATGCGAAAAGGCTGGTTTATTTTACGGATAACTGCGGAGAAATTGTAACAGATAAGTTATTGATTTCAACTCTTCGCGATATTAATCCTAATTTACATATAACTGTGATTGTAAGAGGCAAACCAGTTTTAAATGATGCTACACTGGAAGATGCAAAATACATTCACATGGAAGATGTTGCACAAAAGGTACTTGGAAACGGTACCGGATTACCAGGTAATGTGGTTGGAGCAATCTCTAAGGAATCAATGGATGAGGTTGAGAATGCTGATCTGTTGATTTCTAAGGGACAGGGAAATTATGAAGGACTAAGTGGATGCGGATTAAATATTTACTATTTATTCCTGTGTAAATGTGAAATGTTTATGAGACGTTTCGGTGTCGAACAATTTACAGGAATTATGGCAAGAGAAAATAATAAAAAGTAATACTTGTGTGAAAGAGTAAATTCCACCGCCTAGTTTTGTAAATTGTTGAAAGAAATATATTGTTATATGATTACGTAAGTGATATACTTAAGCATAAGAAAACCGTGTGAAATTACAGTTTGCTTTTTGCACGGTTTTCTTTATACTAGATGGTTAGTTAAAACTAACACAATGAAAGATTATAGAATAACAGATATTAGGTAATATAATCAATAAGCTATAGAACTAATACTATACCGCTGAAGATAATTATTTTTGCCAATGAATTTTTTCGAACATATCAATGAAGAAATGCGGATGCAAGATGAAAAAGGTACTATGATTGGAGAAAAAGCATGAAAAATGAAGAATATAAAAAATTGTCAATTAAAGAATTTACAAAAGCAGCAGGAAGATATGAAAGTAGCCATGCTGGTATTTATGAAATGTGCAAGAAAGATTATCCGGATATTCTGGAAGAATTAGAGAAGGAGTCATTTAGAGATTTATTAGATGCAGGTTGCGGACCTGCTCCGATGATTTCTTTATTAGCAGAAAAATATCCAGACCGACATTATACAGGACTGGATCTGACTCCGGCCATGATTGAACAGGCAAAAAAGAAAAATATTTCAAATGCAACATTTGTTGTAGGAGACTGTGAGAACTTTCCTTTTGAAAAGGATTCATTTGATGCAATTATTTGTTCTATGAGCTTCCATCATTATCCGAATCCACAGGCATTTTTTGACAGTGTGAAAAGATGTCTTCGCCCAAATGGAAGATTGATACTGAGAGATGTGACGAGTGACAATAAAGTATTGGTATGGCTAATGAATACATTGGAAATGCCGTTGGCAAATATATGCGGACATGGAGATGTCCAGGTGCCAACAAGAGATGTAGTCATAAAATGTTGCAAAAAAGCAGGATTAAAAGTAGAAAAATTTGAAATTCGTAAAGGTATGCGAATGCATTGTGTTGTGAGAAAACCTATGGGAAAGGCGATAGGAAATGAAAGATAAGTATCTTATGGAAACACGAATGGTTGATTTTTCTAATCCGGCAATTCAAAAACTTATTCAAAATATGAAATGGAAGGAAATGGGTGAATTTGAAAGGATTAAGGCAATCTACAACTATGTAAGAGATGATATTTTATTTGGATATAATATTGATGACGGAATTTCAGCTTCAAAAGTACTTGCAGATGGTTATGGACAATGTAATACTAAAGGAACTTTATTCATGGCACTTTTACGTGCCTGCAATATTCCATGCAGAGTACATGGTTTTACGATTGATAAAAGCCTGCAGAAAGGAGCTATGACCGGGTTTGTTTACCGTAATGCTCCAAAAAATATTTTCCATAGCTGGGTAGAAATTAATTTTGAAAATCAGTGGTATGAACTGGAAGCTTTCATTTTGGATAAAACCTACATAAAGAAGTTACAGGAACAAAATTCGGAATGTACAGGTGCATTTTGCGGTTATGGAGTAGCAGTCAAGGATTTCAGAAATCTCATTATTGAGTTTGATAGGAACAATACTTATATTCAGAGCGAGGGAATCAATCAGGATTTTGGTGTTTATGATTGTCCAGATGAACTGTTGAAGGAACATCATCAAGAAATTTCAGCTTTTAAAGCATTTGCTTATAGACATATTGGAAGACATCTCATGAATCGTAATGTCAGGAAGATTAGAGAACGATAGTTTTAAACTTTTAGAATTAAAAATTTGTAGGAATATAAAGATATGGAATTAAGATTATTACGCTATTTTTTAACAGTAGCAAAAGAACAGAGCTTTACAAAAGCAGCAGAACAATTGCATATTACCCAGCCAACGATATCCAGACAAATGGCGGCATTTGAAGAGGACCTGGGAATAACATTATTTATTCGAAACGGGAAGAAAATATCGCTTACTGATGAGGGAATTTTATTAAAAAGGCGTGCCTTGGAGATTCTTAATCTTGAGGAAAGGACGCTTGAGGAACTGAAAGGAAAAGAAGAGGTTGTAGAGGGCACGATAACCATTGGATGCGGTGAATTTGCAGCAGTGGAGACATTGGCGAAGATATGTAAAACATATAAAGAAAAATATCCGCTGGTTCAGATTGTATTGCATACTGCAACAGCAGATGCAGTGTATGAGATGATGAACAAAGGACTTGTAGATATTGCATTATTCATGGAGCCGGTGGACACCGAAGGGCTGGATTATATCCGGATCACAGATTGCGATCACTGGTGTGTCGGAATGCGGCCGGATGATCCGCTGGCAGAAAAAGAGTTTATAAAAAAAGAAGATCTTATTGGAAAGCCCTTGATCCTGCCGGAAAGAATGAACGTTCAAAGTGAACTTGCCAACTGGTTTGGGAAAGACTTTTCAAAATTACAGATTGCTTTTACGAGTAATCTTGGAACGAATGCCGGAGTTATGGCGGCAAATGGACTGGGGTATCCAGTTTCAAT
>OLGZ01000094.1_pt1 | contig 82589 bp, 66 predicted proteins | sample 1605981 | NCBI WGS metagenome assembly OLGZ01 (sample SAMN03283291) | human gut metagenome | biome: human-associated habitat; material: feces | host: Homo sapiens | place: Peru | collected 2012
CAATTGGCTCATATTTTTGCATTTTCTTCACCTCACATTATAATATATATTTACTCATTAGTCAATATTACATAACTAATTTTATCGTTTGTCGTTTTATTATTTTTTATTATTGGATTTTCAATTTTTATTATCTTTGGAATTACTAGAATTAATTTCTTTTGATTTAATCTTTCTTTAAAGAATTTTATTATTTCCTATCTTTTCTAAACTTAAGCTTTCATTATTATATTCCATACATAGCTTGATTTCAAGCAAATTCGTACGTCAAATTTCTACTGGTTTTGACTTTTATATCCTCCAAATTTATATTTTACCTTTACTTCTCCACATTTTTTACTACTAACTATTTATTTATCTATGATATTATTACCAATAAGATAGCACTTCCGATATGTTTATTTTATGGAATTTAAACAGTATCATTTTGTGCTCTCTTTAAATATTTTATTAAGAATTATAAAATTGAAGTATCCACCTTTTACAGTAAATACTTCAATTATTGAATAATACAACTTTTTTATTTATTCAGATTATAAATAATATTCTTCTCATATCGTTATGTGAACCTCTGTACACCATCCTTGACAAGCTCCGCTATGCTTTAGGTGCATAGTCATCTTTATGTTAATTTCTTGTCATAGAAGTTTTAAGTTCTTCTTTAGACCTCATCGCTTCTATATCTCATGGTATCAAGTATAAAGTAGGGCGAGAACCAACGTAGCTGCTGTCAGGACTGTCGTTGCGACGATCAGAAGCTGGATCGCCAGGACCACTGGTGTCATAGCAGCCTCCTCTGCGAACTCTGTAGCAGATGCTGCTCGCTTCTTGGGTCTCTTCATAACAATTTCCAGCAAAGTCATAGATATTATTTGCCTTCCAACTTTCACTAAAGCCAGTATTTTGTTTACTTCCATGTCCATCTGCGGTATTATTATTGTGATTTCCCCAAGTACTTGAATCTGTTATACTGAATCCAGAGTTATCTAACCATTTACAGGTAGCATCCCACTGCAATCCCCATATCATTCTGGTTTTTACTTTTGAACCGCTAGCTAATGTTGTACAATTTTTATATAATGTATACCAATCTACACTATTTACATGTGTTTGAGTTGCTCCTGTCTTCTCTCCATTTTCCGATAACTCATATCTTCCTATATAAAATCCTTTATACTTCTCTAAACTTGCTATCATTTCCTCATAGTCATTTTTCATTGTCTCTGCCATATTGGCCAGACTACTAAATCCTGCTTTTGCATAGCTTGTATAATTGAAACTTATTCCATATTCTCCAAGTATCAAATCTGGCTCTCTATAACTAGTATAACTACTTGAATCTCCAGGCAATACTCTTGTTATTCCACTTATTATTTCTGAATTTGTATATTTTGTAGTTTTTACTCCTGTACTTCCTGAAAGTGCTACTCCTTCTGTTACTGTTGTATACAAACTACTTGGTGTTTCAACAGGCACCCATACCCATTGGTTTCCTGCTAAATCTCTTCTTACATTTTCTTTTCCTTTATCTAATTCCTTATCTGCTACATTATCTGAAATTACTATTCCTTTTGCTTTTGTTCCTCCCACGTAATAGTAGCCTTCTGGTATTACTACATTTTCTACCGTTGTTTGTGAACCTCCAGAATTTCCTCCGTTTCCAGAGTCTGTTTTGTTTACATAATTTGATAATTCTTGTTCTAAACTATTCATTGACTTTTCAGTATTTATTCTTGCTTGTTCTGTTTTATCTCTTGCTTCTTGCGCCCTAGTTATTATTCCATTTTCTCCTAATACTAAGTTAAGGCTTATTCCTGCTAGTATTAATAAAACAACTATTGTTACGACCAAAGCAACTAGGGTTATTCCGTTTTTCTTGTTTTTTGTTCATATTTTTATTATATAAATATAAACATTTTTTGTTATCTTCCATTTTTTTCTTCCTTTCGTTTAATATTTCTAGCTTTGTTTTCTAGATTTATTCTTATTATTTGCATTTTGTGTTCTTTTATTCTTTTTCTTTAGTTTTTGTTCTTAGTCGTATTATGACTATTGCTTGGTAAAAAAATTTTTATCACCAATTTTTTTTGCTCTAAAATTTAATATCTATTTTAAAGTTTATGCTTTGGTCATATTTAATTCTATAAACATTTTAGTGAATTAGAATTTTATTATCTAATTCACTATTTTATTATTTGTGTTAGTTTTGCTAAAAGTTTTGTGAACCAAGTTAAGTTATCGTTTATAACTACTTCTTCTGATGCTGGTTCTACATAATCTTTCTTTTGTAGATTTAAGTATATCTTTTGGTTGTTGTCTAATTTTTGCATTCCTAGTTTTTCTTCTGCAGATTTTTCTACAGAGTTTAAGTTTAAGCTATTTTCTATGCTTACTTTTAATTGTTCATTTTGCTTTTGTACTGCACTTACTTGTAATTTTATGTTTTCTTTTTGATTGTATTTTTCGTTTATTAATGAATATCTATAGCTTATGGTAAACAGCATAGCAAAGCCAAGCATTATATATACAACTGGTTTGTAGTTGTATTTTGCCTTTTTTACTTTTTTATTTGCTGTATTTTTTGTAACTTTTTTGGCTTTGTTTACATTACTAGCTCTTTTTTTTGCAGATGTTTTTCTAGGTTCATATTCTGGTCTTATTTTTCGTGGGCTAGTTTCATATTGGTAACCATTGTAGCCTGCCATAAACTTATATTCACCTCTTTTCTTATAATTTTTATCTTTTGTTATTTTTTATTATGTCTTTCAAAAATTCTTAATTTTGCACTTTTTGATCTAGAATTTTCTTGTTTTTCTTTATCTTGTGCCTCTATTGGCTTTTTATTTATCATTTTTCCTAAAGATTTATAGTTGCACACACAATATGGTAAGTCTTTTGGACAAGTGCATTTTCCTTGTGCTTCTATAAATGCATTTTTTACTGCTCTGTCTTCTAAAGAATGGAATGTTATTATGCATAGTCTTCCATCTTCTTTTAATGATTCTATGCAATTTAGAACTGTGTTGTATAATGGTTTTATTTCGTTATTTACTTCTATTCTAATTGCTTGAAAAGTTCTTTTTGCTGGATGACCGTCTTTTTGTTTAGATTTTGGAATTGATTCTTCTATTATTTTTACAAGTTCTTCTGTTGTTTCTATTTCTTTTTCTTGTCTTGCCTTACAAATATTTCTTGCTATGTTTCTTGAAAATTTTTCTTCTCCATATTCAAATATTATATTTGCAAGTTCTTCTTCTGAGTATTTGTTTACAACATCTTTAGCTGTTAATGTTTGAGTTTGATCCATTCTCATATCTAAAGTGTTGCTTCCTAAGTAGCTAAATCCTCTATTTCTTTGGTCTAACTGATAAGAAGACACTCCTAAGTCTAATAATATTCCGTCCACTTTTTCTATTCCAAGTTCTTCCAGTATTTGCTTTATTTCATCATGGTTTCCATGAATGTATTTTACATTGCTATATTCTTTTAAATTTTCTTTTGCTGCTTTTAGAGCTTCTTCGTCTCTATCTATTCCAATTAAAAGTCCTTTATTTGAAAGATGTTTTAGTATTTCTCTACTATGGCCTGCGCCTCCTAGAGTGCCATCTACATAAATTCCATCTTCTTTTATATTAAGGCCTTCTATACATTCATTAAGCATTACTGGCACGTGTTTAAATTCCAAATTTCTAATCCTCTAATTTCATACAAAAAATATTTTTTAGGCTAAATTAAAAATATTTAATCTAGTCACTGGTACAACAGTTGGTAGACTATTTCTGCCAACTGCTGCGCCCTTTTTCTTTGGTAAGTATTAAGGCTTGTTTGTTATTCCGTCTTTTGTTATATTTTAATGGTTAAATTTTGCTTTGGTAATTTTAATGATTAATCTTTTGAATTTTTAAAATTTCTTTAGTAACTTGAAAAATTCAAATTTGCTTGAAATTATCTTTTGATAATTTTCATCTTAAGTGATTTTGGTTGTAGGTTATTTTTCTTTTGTTGGATTACAGTTTTTATCTTTTGTAATCTTTTCTTTTGTTCACATTTGACTTTTGTTCTTTTAATTCTTTTCTTTTGTTTTCTTTAATTTTCTTTAGTTAGAGACTATATAAACTTTTTATGAAGATTATATACCAAGTTCTTCCATATTTTTTTCTATTTCTTCTATAGAAAGATTTTCTGCACTAGTTTGTTCTTCCCACTTTTTAGTGTTCCAAATTTCTATTCTAGTACCTGCTCCTATTATTGTTACATCTTTATCTAAATTTGCAACTTCACGAAGTTTACTAGCTATTAAAAATCTTCCCTGTTTATCTAGTTCACACTCTGTTGCTCCAGATAAAAAGAATCTTACAAAGTTTCTTGCATTCTTATTAGTGATTGGTAGTGTTTTTAGCTTGTCCTCAAATTTTTGCCATTCTATCATAGAAAAGCCAAATAGACAACCGTCTAAACCAGTTGTAATTATAAACTTTTCTCCCATGTCTTCTCTAAGTTTTGCTGGCATTATTAATCTGCCTTTAACATCTAGAGAATGGCTATATTCTCCTATTAACACTATTTTCACCTACCTAATATTAATTACCACTTTGCACCACTTTTTACCACTTCGATTAAATTCTAATACAAGAATCTATAAATTGCAATAGTTTTTTAGAATTTTTTTCATAATTTTTTATAATTTTTCATATATCTCTATTAGATAATATACATGATTTACTCAAATTTATTTTTGTGCTTGAAAAACTTACTTTTTAAGTATATAATATGTATTGCAATTTATATGTAAAGGAGAACTAAAATTGACTAATTTAGACGAATTAAAACAATATAAACATATACATATGATTGGAATAGGCGGTACTAGTATGAGTGGTATTGCAACTATTCTAAAAAAATGGGGATTTTACGTTACAGGTTCTGATGCAAATCAATCTGAACTAGTAGATAAATTAATAGAAAATAATATTCCCGTTATAATCGGGCACGACCTAGAAAATATTAAAAGAGCAAACCTTGTAGTTTATAGTGCTGCAATTCCAGAAGACGATGTAGAAATGTTAGAAGCAAAACGTTTAGGTATTCAAACTATGGAAAGATCTACTTTTTTAGGTTTAATTACTAAGGCTTATAAAAATACAATTTGTGTTTCTGGTACTCATGGAAAAACAACAACAACTTCTATGATATCTGTTTGTTTCTTAGAGGCAAAAAAAGATCCAACAATTCAAGTTGGTGCAATTCTAAAACAGATTGGTGGAAATTACAGAGTTGGAAATTCGGATTGTTTTATTTTGGAATCTTGCGAATATGTTGAAAGCTTTTTAAAGTTTCATCCAAGAACAGAAGTTATTTTAAATATTGATAATGACCATTTAGACTATTTTAAAGATTTAGATCATATAAAAAATGCTTTTGTAAAATTTGTAAAACTTTTACCAGAAGATGGTTTGTTAGTTGTAAATGCAGATGATGAAAATTGTGCAAGTTTATACAAAAATACTACAGCCAAAATTGTTACATTTGGTATTAATAACGAAAAATGTAATTTTGTTGCAAGAAACATTTCTTACGATAACAATGGTTTCCCTCTATTTGATGTATACAGAAACAATACGTTTTATAAGAGTATAAAATTATCTGTACCAGGCTTACACAATGTTTACAATGCTTTAGCTTGTATTGCAACTTGCCACGAATATGGAATAGAAAAAGAAACAATTAAAACAGCACTTGCAAAATATACTGGTGCTCATAGAAGATTTGAACTTGTTGGTGAAACAAATGGAGCATATGTATATGACGATTACGGTCATCATCCAACAGAAATTAAAGCAGTTTATGATGCTATGAAAAAGAAAAAATATAATAGATCTTGGGTCGTTTTCCAACCTCATACTTATAGTAGAACAAAAAATTTATTAGCAGATTTTGCACAGGTTTTATCTGGTTTTGATAATATAATTATTACAGATATATATGCTGCAAGAGAAAAAAATACTCTTGGAATTTCTTCTACAGATTTAGTTAATCAAATAAATATAAATCGTATTGGAAAAAAGGCAATTTATATGTCTGACTTTAATGAAATAGCAAAATATATTAGAGATAGAGTTATGCCAAACGACATTGTTCTTACAATTGGAGCTGGAACAGTTACAAATATAGGTCCTATGATAGTTAATAGTTAAAATTTTTAGTAAATTTGTTTGCTCGAAAGAATTTATAAAATAAACTTTCTGTGTAATATTTATATAATGTAAAGAACAACATAGCTTTCCTATTATATAAAAAATAATTCCTTGTCTTTTTACAGACAGGGAATTTTATATTTTGCGAAAAATATTCTTTTATAGCTTGGAATTTTATTCCATATTTTATATCTTTATATTTTTGACTACCAATTTTTCCATTTTAATACAATTTTACTATTGCATGTAATGTTTTTTCATCTTGTGATTTTATAGTTACTATGTTTTGGTTGTCTTCCATTGTGTATATGCAGGTTATTGGCTCTCCATATTTTATTTGTTTTTTGTACATTATTTCTATGTTATTATTTTCTTCTGCTTTGTATATTTCTAAAGGCAATGCTTCATATGCAAAGTCTAAATAATATAAATTATGTACGTGTTCATTTATGTCTATGTCACTTCTTAAAATTTTGTAATCTATTTTCGAAATTTGAGTTTGTGGTTCTTTTAATTTTTGTATGGTTCTTTCTTCAAAAACGCTTTTTTCTGCACCTTCATATGCACTAATTAGCTCTGGTGTTAAGCTTGCAATTTTTCCTTCAAATATGTTTATTAGTGTCCACTTGCTAGTTGCAATTACAAGTAGTTCTCCCTTTTCGTTGTACATTTCGTAATCTCTGTATGTAAATACTTTGCTTGAATCTCTTATCCAAGTTCTTACCTCTATTACTTCGTTATACAATGCTCTTTTTAATACTTTTACTTTCCATCCAAGTAAAATCCAGCTTAGTCCCGTTTTTTCTGTATTTGTAAGTCCATAGCCTACTTCCTCTGATTGCATTCCTCCAGCATTTTCTAATATTCTTAAAATTGCTTTATTAGTTATTTTATTAAATTTTCCTACATCTTCTAATCCAAGTCTATAATTTGTTTTATATATCATATTTATTTTTTGCAATAATTTGCAACTTTCACTCCTTATTTTTTATATGTCTATAATTTTTTATTATTTTTTCTATTCTGTAAATTTATCTATAAATTCAAAAATTTGCAGTAAATTTGTTCATTTTTTCAAATTCACAAAACCTATTTATCATATTACAATATCTTTGTGTTTTATAAATTAAATTCTAAAAGTCTGGCACATATTCTTCTTCGTGTTTTCCTAGGTCTTGCATATAGCCATTTTCTATGTTTAGCAAATATAAATATTCTTCGATTTCTTCATACTCTTTTTTAGTTAATTTTCGGTTTAAATATTTATCTTCTTTTGCTTTGTATGTTGGAAAGTACTGTGCCATTACACTTACCATTGCTTTTCCTTCTACATTTTCTTTTAGCCATTTTAAAATATGTTTTGAATTTAGAATGTGCCCTGGTAGTACTAGATGCCTTATTATTACACCCTTTTTTATTATGCCATTTTCGTCAAATTGGGGGCTACCAACTTGATTTATCATTTCTAGTATTGCATCTGTTGCTATTTTAAAATAGTTTGGTGCCTTAGAATATTTTATTGCAATTTCATTGTTATAATATTTTAAGTCTGGCAAATATACGTCTATATAACCTTTTAAATCCTTTATTGTTTCCACATTTTCATAACCGTTTGTGTTATAAATTATTGGAATTTTAAGTCCATTATTTTTTGCAATTTTTATTGCTTCTATTATTTGATAGGCATACATTGTTGGTGTTACTAAATTTATATTATTAGCACCCGCTTCTTGCTGTTTTAAAAATATATTTGCTAGTTCTTCTATTGATATTTCGTATCCTTTATGTTCCTGGCTAATTTTATAATTTTGGCAATATATGCATTGTAAATTGCAATTTGAAAAGAATACAGTTCCAGAACCGTTTTTTCCACTTATACATGGTTCTTCGAAGTTGTGGAGTGAATACATTGCAATTTTTACTTTGTCATCACATCCACATCTTCCTATATTTTTTTCTATTCTATTTATTTTGCATTTAAATGGACACACTTCACATTTTGCTAATTGTTCTAACATTTAGTTTTCCTTCTTACTTTGAAATTAAATTATATTCATATACTTTTACTTTTTTTACATAGTTTTCAAATTCATCTTTAAACATATTAATATTAAATTCTTCGCTGTCTACAAGTTCTAGTCTATATAAATCCATATTGATTAATGCCTCTTGAGATACGTCCATTCCAAGTGGAAGTGTTTGATTGTTATTTTCATAGAATATTATGTTTGAATAAAATAAAGCTTCCATTCCTTTTTGAACATTTATTTTGTAAAGATATGTTTCTTTTTGAGTATTCATTTTTTCTAATTTGTCTAGAGTATCAAATGGACTTAAACTAAATTTGCTAAATCCTTTTTCCTCTATTTTGTCATTACTTGCTTTATATAAAGCTATTCCATAAGGCACTTTTATTTTATTAAATACTTGCTCTAATTCATTTTTTGTTTTATCTATGTATTCTCTAAATTCTTCTATTTCTGTGTTTAAATTTACATTTAATACTTTAAATTTGTCTTTTTCATTTTCTCTATGTTTGTTGCCATTTAAAAGTCTTATTTTAGTTTTATCTTCACTTACATTTCCAAATATGTCAAAGTCTTTCTTCTCTATTTTTTCTATGTCTTTTTTGTATTCTTCTTGAAGACTGTTTAATATTTTACTTGCATTTTCTATTGTATTATTATTTATTGCATCTAATATGTAGTTCGAAGCAAATAATAAATCTTGCTCTTTATGATTTAATTCTTCTCTTTGTGTTTTATCAATTTGAGCCGCAAAGTCTTCTATATCTTCTTCGTAATCAAATGTTTTCTTTAAATTTTGTTTTGGTTTTTCTGTAGGTTCTATTCCTTCTGCAAGCATTTTAGATTCATCTTTATTTGCATATTTCCAAAATTCAAATATACTTTTTTTATGACTGTCTATTTCCTCTAAATATTCAACAGCATTCTGTAATTTTCTTGTAAGACTATCTACCTTACTTTGAGCAGCCTGTGCATCTAGTTTTGCATTTGTATTTTCTTTCTTGCTTTCTTCTAGTTGCTTTCCTATTTTTATTATATCTTCTACTGTGTAGTTTCTGCTGTTTAATTCTTCATCATTGTAGTGTATATTTTCTGTTTTATCTTGATTTAATATATTTTGAAGTCTACTTTTGCTTACTGAATGCATAGTTTCTTCTTCGTCTTTTTTCTTTTTTCCTTTAAAGAAATATTTAAGTCTTCCCATAAATGTTTTTTTACATTCTAAAAAGTTTACTATTTCTCTTTCTTTTCTCATATATTCAAATGTTTGCTCATCTGCTTTTTTATTAAGGTCTTGTATGTCTGCATTTATTTCTTTTGTTTCGCTTTTTACTTTGTCATTTTCTTTTATTTTGCTTATTGCTTCTTCTTTTAAAAATTGAGCAAGTTCATTATATTCAATTTTTTTATTTTTAAAGTAAAAACTTAATCCCCCGTTTTCACTTATTTTTACCTGAAATTTATATTCATTTGGCAAATCGTATGACAAAATAAATAATGCTTTTAATAGCTTATAAAATACTAATGCTTCTTTTTTATCTTGTAAAATTATTCTGTATTTACTTGTCATTTTGTCATATATTTTTGCTTCTCCAACTACTTGCACAGATAGTTTTCCTTCTTTATCTGTTATTTCGTATACAGAAGCCCAATCTTTAGTGAAAAACCAAATATAGTTTATTAGGTCTTCTATTTCAGATTTTTTTAATATTTTCCCAGTATACTCTTCGTTGCTTATTGGAATAAATATTGTTTCATTTTCTAAATTATTTTTATATTCTGCAATTTTTCTTTTTAATAAATAGAACATTGGAGAATTGTCTGTTTCATTAGTAGATGCAAGCATAAAGTATTTATTTGCAAAGTCTGAATAAAACACTTGCCATTTAAAGTTATTTGCAAATTTTACATCAAAAGGAATTTCTTTTTCAAATTCTTTTTGTTCTTTTTCTATGTTTTGAATATCTGCTATATTAGTTTGATTTATCATTTTTAAGAAATAAGCATATTTTTCTATGTCCTCATTTGTCTCTGGCTTCATATATGTAAATAGTGGACTTGCAAGTTTGTATCTTTCTGCTAAATCGTCTAATCTATCTTTAGGTGTAATTAATATGTCTATATCTTTTACTTTCACATATTTATATACTTTATATGTTGTTTCGTCATAAACTTTTGGCGCTCTATATTCTAATGGTTCAAATTCTTTTAAAAAATCTGGCACTTTTTCGAGTTCAAAACCTATATATCCTATTTTATTTTTTAATAAATTTAAATTTTCTGTGTTTCCTTGTACTACTTTTCTTGGCATTTGTTTTCCTCCAACTATTCTATAACCATTTCGTTTTCTTCATTTAAATATGCATATGTTTTTCTTGTTCCTTCTAGTATCTCGCTTCTTTCTCTTTCTTTTACTACATTTGCAATTCTTAATTGTGGTGATTCTATAGAAGATGCCGCAATCATTGCATCTTTATTTCCTTTGGCACCTGCGTGTGCAAGTCCTCTTAATATTCCTAATATTACTATATTTTCGCCAGCAATGGCTTCTGCTCCATCGTTTACATCTCCTAGTATAATTAGGCTTCCTTCAAATTCTATTTTTTGTCCAGATCTTAAAGAACCTCTATGAAATTTTGCTTCTGATGTAGCAATTTCTTTGCTATATGTTTTTACTATGCCGTGTAAACCCAATGTTCTTGGGCTTTCAAATTCTATTTTTACATCTAAAAATCTTTCTATTAGTTCTTGTATTTCGTCAATTTCTTTGTTCTTTAAAATTTTTCCAGCTATAACTATTGGTGTTGTTTCGTCTTTGTATAATTTTTTTAGTTCTGGTATTTTCTTTCGTAAAGAGTATAATATGTCTGATTGTTCTGCATTTTCCTGTATTTTTATTATTATTTTATCTTTTCTTAAGTTTATACTAATACAGTTTTTCATTGTGTAATACTCTCCCTTTCTTTTAATTTATTACTTGTAGTGTAGGCATAGCTGATACATCTTCTGTTATTTGATTTACGTTCATGCCAAAGTATTGTGCTATTATATCTCTTGCAACTTCTGCTGTATAGCCTCCGTGACCACCATTTCTAACAAATACTACTATTGCAATTTCTGGATCATCGAATGGGGCAAATCCAACAAACCACGCATTAGTCTTTCCTGTAACGCCTGTTTGTGCAGAACCTGTTTTTCCACCAACTTCTATATTAAAGTTTTTAAAGGTTGAATATGCTGTTCCTCCAGATTCGCTTGTAACTCCTCTCATTCCTTCTTTTATTGCTTCTATATTAGCCTGATTAAAGCTTAGTTCTTCTGAATCATCATCTTCTAGTCCTAATTTTTCTTTTACATATGATTCATATTCATTTCTAGAAACCTCACTACCATCTGAATTTACTATTGATTTTACTATTGTAACATCTATTCTTTTTCCACCATTTGCTATCATTGCAACATATTTTGCCATTTGTAAAGGTGTAAAAGTATTATAACTTTGTCCAATTGCTGCAGATATTGTTTCTCCAGGATTCCAACTTCTGTTTTCTTGTTTTGCAATTTGTGTGCTTGCAAGAACACCAGAAATTTCGTTTGAAAGTTCGATTCCTGTTTTATGACCTAATCCTAAATAATAGGAATATTTTGCAAGTGTATCTATTCCTATTCTATCTCCTACTTCATAGAAGAAATAGTTACAAGAACGTTTTATGGCTTCTGATACATTTAGTCTTCCATGTCCAATATGATATCCTGTGTAAATCCAGCATTTCCATTGGCTATTGTATTTTTTATACACACCTGTATCATTAATTGTTTCTTTTGTTGTAATTGCTCCTGATTCTAAACCTGCAATTGCTGTTGCCATTTTATATGTTGAACCTGGAGAATACATTGCAGATATTGCTTTATTTTCTAGTGGTTTGGTATTTCCATTTATATAATAATTCCAAGTATTTGTATCTATACCATTTATAAATGAAGATGGGCTATAGTCTGGGTAACTTGCCATTGCAAGTACTTCACCTGTTTTTACATTTAATACAACAGCAGCACCTGCATCCGCTGGGCTAGTATCTGAGAATCCGCCATTTGCAATTTTTTCTATGTTATTTTTTAGTGCTTCTTCTGTTACTGCTTGTAATTTTGAATCTATTGTTAGTATAACATCAGAACCTGCAACAGCTTCTTTTGCTGTATATTCGTCTGTTATCATACCATCTACATTCATGTCTATTTGTTTTACACCATCTGTACCTTTTAAATATTTTTCAAAAACATATTCTATTCCAGCTTTTCCTATTATGTCATTTTGAGAATAAATATCTTCATTCCCTTTTAGCTCGCTTTCTTCAATTTTTCCTATTCTTCCTAATATGTGTGAGCCTGTATTTCCAAGGGGATATGTTCTTGTAGACTTTTCTACTATTTCCACTCTTGCAAATTGCATATTTTGTTCCTTTATTTGTAAAAGGCTTGCTCTGCTTATATTACTTGCAATTTCTATAGATTTTGTACTGCTATATCCTTGATATGAAATTTGATATCTTATTGCAATTATTTTTCTTGCATCTTCTACATTGTCTGTTGTTATTTTATATTTATCTTTAAAGTAATTAAATGTCTCTTCTGCACTAAAATCTTCATATATGTTATTAGCTTTTTTCCAAGCTTTTTGACTTTCCTCAGATTCTAGTTTAAACCTATATGGATTAACATCTATTAAAAATTCGTCAACATATTTATCTCCATTAGAAATAAGCACATTTAGTAAAGACAATATTGTATTATTTAATTCTTCATCAGTAGCTTTTGTTTTGTAAAGAACAACAGAATATTGGCTTTCTACTCCTGCCATAATTGTTCCAGAGCTATCTCTTATATTTCCTCTATCTGCCTCTAGTGTACTTTCTCTTGTTAGCTTTGTATTGGAAGTTTCTCTATATTCTACTCCATGAATAATTTGTAAATTAAATAATTGGGCAAGTAAAACTATTCCAATTATATATACAAATATTGTTATAATGTTGTATCTCATTCTATCGTTTTTTTCTTTTACCTTGTCCAATTTTTCACCTTCTTTTTAGAAATATCTTGTAAGCATAAATTTATCTTCAAATTGATTTTCCAAATAATATCCTACTTTTTTTATAATTGGATATATTATTATTGTTATTAGTGTATTAAAAATAACTTCCACAAGTAATATTTTTAAAAATGGTATTATCTCAAGTTCTCCACTAAATCTTAGTATTGTTAATACATATACTAAAATTTCGTAAAAGGCTGTTGTCATAATTACCATTAATGTAAGTGTAAATCTACTATCTTTAGAAAAATTTTTGCTTAATATTTCTCCTAGTAATCCGTATTATTCCAAGTGCTAATGCAGAAATTCCTACATTTTTTCTTAGCACAATATCTAAATATAGTCCAAATATTAGACCAAATCCTAATCCTAATTTTCTTTGCATAAATAGTCCTATAAATAAGACTAATATTACATATAAATTGGGCATTATTCCTGCTATATTAAACCAAGTAAAAAAGTTTGATTGTAGAAAATATATTAAGAAAAAAACTAATATTATACATAGTATTGATAATGACTTTTTCAAATTAATTCCTTTCTACTTTTAATTTGTTATTACAAGTACTGTTTCTAATTTATTAAAGTTTACAGCTGGTTCTATTAAAACATATCTGTTTGTTGTATTTTTTGTGTTTATTACACTTTTTACTGTTCCAATTGTAATTCCCTTTGGGTATATTCCTCCAAGACCAGATGTTTCTATTTTGTCTCCTTCTAATATGCTAGAAGTTGTTGGAATGTATGTTCCCTTTAGCATTGTTTTATTGTCTAGATTTCCTTTTACAATTATTGCATCTCTTGTTGTTCCTACAACACTACTAACTGCACTAGATGTGTCTACTAATGTTTGAACCTTTGCAGTAGTATCAGTTACAGATATTATATGTCCAACTAGTCCTTCATTTGCAATAACTGCCATTCCACTTTTTATTCCATCATTTTCGCCAATGTTTATTATAATAACATTACTGTAATTACTAGTATCTCTATTTATTACGTATCCTGGAACGGTTGTGTATTCTGTATATTTGTCTTTTAAATTTACATATTGTTTTAGTGTTTCATTTTCTGCTTTTATTACTTCTAGTTCTCTTAAAGATTTTTCTAGTTCGCTATTTTTCTCCTTTAAGCTTTCGTTTTCTGTTTTTAGTGTATTTATATCTGAGAAAAAAGTACTATTTCCTGTAATTTTGTTTTTTAAATATGTTAAGCCATTTTGTACTGGCATTACAAAAGAACTCATAGCCCCTCCAATATGAGAAAAGCTATCTATTTCCATGTTAGATACAATTACAACCGTTACAAGAATAATTACTGTTATAACTACTCCTATTATTCCAGTTTTTTTCTTTTTATACATTACTTTCTCGTATAATCAATTTTATAGGACTTTTTCTATATTAATTGATTAATCCCTTTCTATATATAAATTTTATTGTTTATTTCTTCTTGCTGTAATTAATGCTGTTCTTAATTTATCCATGTCTTCTATTGTTTTTCCAGTTCCTTGTGCAACACAATCTAATGGTTTATCTGCAACATATACTGGAATGTCTGTTTTTTGAGATATAAGCATATCTATATTTTTTATAAGTGCGCCTCCTCCTGTAAGAGTAATTCCTCTTTCAACTATATCTGATGCTAATTCTGGCGGAGTTTTTTCTAGTGTTGCTTTCACTAAATCTACAATTTTTTCTATAGATGGTGCTAATGCTTCTAAAACATCGTCTGATGTTATTGTTCTATTCTCTGGAAGTCCATTATTTAAATCTCTTCCTCTAATCTCTAAAGATTTTTTTGTAACTAGCGGAGTTGCGCATCCAAGTTCTATTTTTATTTGCTCTGCAGTAGTCTCTCCTATTGCTAAATTTAAATTATTTTTAACATAATCTATAATGTCGTTGTCTAATACATCTCCTGCAATTTTTATAGAATCTGCAATTACAATTCCACCTAGAGATACAACCGCAACTTCGGTTGTTCCTCCTCCTATGTCTAAAACCATATTTCCGTTTGGTTCTGCAACATCTAGCCCTGCTCCAATTGCAGCAGCCATAGGTTCTTCTATTAAAAATACTTCTCTTGCACCACTTTGTGCAACTGCCTCTTGTACTGCTCTTTCTTCCACTTCTGTAATTCCGGAAGGAACTCCAACAACAACTCTTGGTCTTACAATATTGTATCTTTTACATACTTTACTAATAATATTTTTTATCATTAAACCGGTAGCAGTAAAGTCTGCAATAACGCCTTCTTTCATCGGACGTACTGCACGTATTTGTTCTGGCGTTCTGCCAAGCATTTCTTTTGCCTCATATCCTGTTGCAACAATTCTCCCAGTTCTTCTGTCTATTGCCACAACTGATGGCTCGTTTAATACAATTCCCTTGTCTCTTATTGTAATTAAAATATTAGATGTTCCAAGGTCCATCCCTATGTCTCTAGATGTTAACGAAAAAAGTTTCATCCTATAATCATATCCCTTCTGTCCGCGAAAATACTTTTACATTTATTATATCCTATTACAACGTGGTCTATTAGAACTATTCCAAGTAACAATCCTGCTCTATACATATCTCTAGTAAGCATTACATCTTCTACACTTGGTGTTGGATCACCACTTGGATGATTGTGTACCAGAATAATTCTTGGTGCCCCCATTTTTATAGGTTCTGCAAAAACATCTTTTGTTTCTAGTATTGCATTATGAGTTCCTCCATAAGAAACATCTACAATTTTTAATAAAATGTTTTTTATATTCAATATTAATAATTTTACTTTTTCTCTTCGTTCAAATCTAAGTTCATCTCCAAGTAGTCTAAATACGTCTTTTGTATCTTTTATTCTTATGTCCATTTTATTTATTGGTCTAGACATTCTTTTTGCAAGCTCACACACAGCTTTTAGCTGAATTGCCTTTACAACTCCTATTCCCTTTATTTGCATAAATTCTTCTATTGAAATGTCTTGTAAAAATTGTAAACTGTTTTCTTCTTTTTTTATTGTAAGTATTTCTTGTGCAAGCTCTACAGATGTTTTTTGGTTTGTTCCAGTTTTTATTATTACTGCTAATAATTCTGAATTTGATAAACTTTCTGCACCATACATTTGCATCTTTTCGTATGGTCTTTCTGATGTGGGTAGCTTTTTTATTGACATTTATTATATCCTTTCTACCCTATTTTATTTATAATGCTTTTCTATAAATGAACATTGATATTATAACGCCAATTATGCTTGCAATGTTTATTTTAAACATTGCTGCAAATGTTAGTTTTATAACACTTAAGTCTAAAACTAATGGCGTTGTAAGTCCAAATTCTTGTCCATAAGATAGCCACCATAAGAAACTAACTCCTGATGTAAGTTCTCCTATTAGTCCTCCTATTACAAGTCCTGCTAAAATAAATATTATACAAATCCAAGTACCTTTTCCCTTCATTTTATCCTCCGTTTGTTTTATTAATTTTTTCTTACGGAAATTGCATATTTCCGTTTTTGCATATAGCTGTATTATATCTTGAATTGTTAATTTTTTCAAGACTATAGTAATAATTTTCGTGGTAATTTCATATAAAAAAGAAAAAAATCTACTGCATTTCTATTGCATTAATTTATATTAAAAAAGATACGTAAAATGCTTATATTTCAAGCAAAACGTATCTTTTTGTTTTGGTTGGGCTGGCTAGATTCGAACTAGCGCATGCATGAGTCAAAGTCATGTGCCTTACCGCTTGGCTACAGCCCAATATATTATATTTTTTATGGGGTGGAATGTGGGACTCGAACCCACGGTCTCCAGTGCCACAAACTGGCGCGTTAACCAACTACGCTAAATCCACCATACCAGAAATGCATTCATAACCAAATGCATTTCTTATTTTACCTCATTTTATATACATTTGTCAACTATATTATTTATTTTTTTGAATTTTTTTAATATTAACAATAATTTATATATTTTTAATTGGGTTTTTATTAAATAATAAACTATTTATATATTCTCTATTCATAACTTTAACTAACTTTGTCCTGTAGGGCAAAGTTAGTTTTGTTTTCAAAATTTAGGGCTATTCTTCTACTGCCCAAATTATTAGTCTTGCTTTTGAGTTATCTGTACAAGTTGAAAGAGAAACTTCTCTTTTTCCGTTTGTATCTCTCATTATAAAGTCTCCATCTTCTGGGCTAGTTTCATATATATTGTAAATATTATATTTTATTCTTCTTCCTGTAGTATCTGTAATGTATACTTTATCTCCTAATTGCAATTTATCATTACTTCCAAAGAAAGATCCATTTCTATAATTATGTCCAACTATTAATGTATTACCTACTTCGTTTAGTCCATTAGCAGTATATTGTACTGCTAATGCAGCTTCAATAGATGAAGGAGTAGCTTTTTCTAATATATGATATTCTAAGTCTATTGCTGGTATCTCCATTTTTCCAACTACATTATAGCCTTGAAATTGAATTGTTTTTCCACTACCATTGCTACTATTGCTATTATTACTGTTATTAGTATTGTCTACTTCTACATTGCTAACTGTAACATTTTCTACTGTTGAATTATTTTGGTCTTCATTATTTTCTATACTGTCGTCAAATTTATTTAATACTTCTGCAACAGTCTTTTTAGTAGAATATTTTTTTGCAACATCATAGCCTAGGAATCCTAATAATATAAGTACGGCAATTACTACAATTGATAATATTATTGTTAATAATTTTTCATATTTAGTTTCTAACATCTTCATCCTCCTATTATAATAAACTCATTCTAATTTATTATAACATATTTTTTCTCTTTTGCATATAGTAGTAAAACTTTATTTTATACTATTTTCTCTCCCAATTTTGCACCAGCAAGAATATGGAAATGTAAATGCATAACTTCTTGTCCTGAGTCTCTTCCACAATTTGTTATAACTCTAAAACCATCTTTATCGATTCCTAATTTTTTAGCAATTTTGTTTATTGCTAAGAATACATCTTCTAAAATTTTCTTATTTCCTTCATTTATTTCTAATACATTTTCTATATGTTGTTTTGGTACAACTAAAATATGAATTGGTGCAGCAGGATTTATATCTTTAAATGCTAACACATTGTCATCTTCATATACTTTTGTTGAAGGAATTTCTCCTTTAATAATTTTACAAAAAATACAATCTTCCATACTCTTCTCCTTTTTCGCCACAAAAGGGGCGTCCCTATTGGGTGATTTTCAATTTTTTTCTTTATTCAAGTATTGCCTTAATTCTTCTAACTCCAGCTGAGCTTGCTTCTTCCTTCTTTATTTTGAAATGACCTAATTCTGAAGTGTTCTTTACATGCGGTCCTCCACATAGTTCTTTTGATACTGTTTCTTTATCGTTTCCAATTGAATAAACAGTAACTATGTCTGGATATTTTTCTATGAACATGCACTCTGCTCCTGATTTTATTGCATCGTCTTTCTTCATTTCTTCGCATTTTACATCTAAGCTTTGTGCTATCCACTCGTTTACTAAGTCTTCTACTTTCTTCTTTTCTTCGTCTGTAAGCTTGTGGTCACAACTAAAGTCAAATCTCATTCTTTCTGGTGTTATGTTTGAGCCTTTTTGATGTACATCTTTTCCTAATATTACTTTAAGTGCTGCATTTAGTAAATGTGTAGCTGTGTGGTATCTTACTTCTTGTTCTCCTGTTCCAGCAAGTCCACCCTTGAATTTTTGCTCACTACCCATTCTAGATTTTTCTTGGTGCTCTTTGAATAGTCTGTCAAATTCTGTTGTGTCTACTTTTAATCCTGCTTCCCTTGCTAAATCTTGAGTAACCTCTGGTGGGAATCCATAAGTTTCATATAATGTAAATAGGTCTTGTCCTGAAATTGTGTCTTGTCCTTCATTTTTCATTCTATTTACTATCTTGTTGAATTCTCTTTCTCCACGCTCAAGAGTCCTCTCGAACTTGTCTTTTTCTTCTATTATTACACTCTTAATTTTATCACTATTTTGATGTAATTCAGGATACATCTCTTTCAAAGTATCTATATTTAAGTCGATTAATTCTCCTAATTCATTTAGATTGATTTGTAGTTTTCTTAAATGTCTTACCATTCTACGAATTAATCTTCTTAAAATATATCCTCTATCAACATTGCTTGGAAGTCCACCATCTTGAATTATCATCATGCTAGCACGTAAGTGTTCTGCAACAATTCTCCTGCTCTCTATGCTATCATTTTCTCCGGCTAATTCTTGTAATTTATCCATTACTGGTTTGAATAATTCTGTATCAAACGGAGTTTCTTTTCCTTGTAATAACATAGCCATTCTCTCTAGTCCAAGTCCTGTATCAACATTGTGTTGTTTTAATTTTGTGTATTTTCCGTCCTTTGTCTTGAAGAATTCCATAAATACGTTGTTCCAAATCTCAACATATTTACCACATCCACAAGATGGGTTACAATTTTCTGAACATTTTGGCTTTCCTGTATCATAGAACATTTCTGTATCTGGTCCACAAGGTCCTTCTTCTCCGGCAATCCACCAGTTATCATCTTTTCCAAAATAGTAGATTCTATCTTCTGGAATTCCTGCTTTCTTCCAGCAAGAAGCTGTAACTTCGTCTCTTTGGCAGTCCTCATCTCCTGCAAAACATGTTACAGATAATTTTTCTACTGGTATTCCTAGTTCTTTTGTTAAGAACTCAAAACTCATTGCTATTGATTCTTCTTTGAAATAATCTCCCAAAGACCAGTTTCCAAGCATCTCGAAATATGTTAAATGTCTGTTATCTCCAACTTCATCAATATCGTTTGTACGTAAACATTTTTGAAAATCTGTTAAACGTGTTCCCTCTGGGTGCTTCTCTCCTAATAAATATGGTACTAATGGTTGCATTCCAGCCGTTGTGAATAATACAGATGGATCATTCTCTGGTATTAATGGAGCACTTGGAATTACAGCATGTCCATGTCTCTTAAAAAATTCTAAATATTTATTTCTTATTTCTATAGCCTTCATATAATTTCCTCTTTTCAAATTTTCTCTTAAAATTTTCATTTATAATTTTATCATTTAATATTAAATTGTCAATTGTAAATGATGTTTGACTCAAGTCAAAATTATAATTATTTTTCAACTGAGCCAATTAGCTCTCTTGTTTCATCAATATTCTCTTCAATTTTTACATTCAAAATTTTATTTACAAATTTTTCTGATTGTTCTTCGCTTCCCGCGACTTTTACCATCATGTAATTTGTTGTGTGTCCTTTAAAGAAGCCACATTCAAATTCTTCAAATAATACTTTTACAGTTTTGCCTATATAATTTTGGTTGTGTCTATTTTCCGTATTATTTGATAATTCTATTAATTTATTGCTTCTTTCTTCTTTTTTATTTCCGTCTATTTGGTTTGGCATTTTCTCTGCAACAGTGCCTCTCCTTGGTGAATATTTGAAAACATGTAATCTGTAAAAATCAATCTCTTTCAAAAATTCGTATGTCTTTGCAAATTCTTCGTCTGTTTCACCTGGGAATCCCACTATAACATCTGTTGTAAAACTTGCCTCTGGATAATACTTTCTAAGTATGGCAACCGCATCTCTATAAATTTGTGTTGTATATTTTCTATTCATTCTCTTTAAAGTTTCGTCACAGCCACTCTGTAAAGACAAATGGAAATGGTCACAAATTTTATCTAATTTAGATATTCTTGTTGCAAATTCTTCATCTACAATAGTTGGTTCTAGCGAGCTAAGCCTTATTCTATCTATTCCATCAATTTTGTTTATAGCCTCTAATAAATCTATTAATCTTATTTTTTTAGAAGTATTTTCACTGTCAAAATCTTTACCATAAGAAGCAACATGTATTCCTGTAATTACAACTTCTTTTATGTTTTCTTTTACAATCTTTTCAATTTCAGAAACAACACTTTCAATCTTTCTACTTCTTATTCTTCCTCTTGCATATGGAATTATACAGTATGAGCAAAACATATTACATCCATCTTGAACTTTTACAACTGCTCTATTTTTTTCCGTATATGTAACATCACCAAAGTCTAAAAATTCTTTCTGTTTTGATACATCATCTATTTCCGCTTCTTGATTTCTTTTTTCCTGTTCGGCCATTTCTTTTATATATTTTTCCACAATTTGTACAATTTCATTTTTCTCATTTATACCTAAAATTATATCTATTTCTGGAATTTGCTCTAATTCATTTTTGGCAACTTGTGCATAACAGCCACACACAACTAAAACAGCAATAGGATTAATTTCTTTAACTCTTCTAAGCATCTGCCTAGATTTTCTTTCTGCCATATTGGTAACAGTACACGTATTTATTACATAGATGTCTGCTTTTTGTGTATTTTCGACTATTTCATAATTATTTTTTATAAATTGCTGTTCCATAGCATTTGTTTCATATTGGTTTACTTTACATCCCAACGTATAAAATGCAACTGTTTTACTCATTTAAAGTTCATTCCTTACAATATATTTAGGTTTTATTTTGTCTCCTATAGACGTTAAATCTCATTAAAATATTATACATAAAATTTAATTACCTGTCTATTTTAGCACGTTTCGGCTAAATTAGCAATAACAAATGGTTCTTCCTGCAATATTTTATTTATTTTTGGAAATTAGTATTACTTTCCTAATAAAAAAAGAATAAGCGGTGCTTATTATAGCACCGCTTACTTCAAAGGGCTTAAGAACTTATGCTGGAACCTTCATCCATACGCTCCAGCCACTCTCTTCCGGAAGTGCTTTGTAAAGCATTCCAGGGAAACGTTCGGTAAAAAACGAGATCATGTTGAGTGCCTTCATTTCTGTAAGAGCACTGCCAATTCCAGTCTTCTCCTGGGTTTCAGAGGTGGGGGTTGCAGGAAGAATTTTCTCCCATCCGTTCTTTTTTGCTTCGTCAATGTTGTTAGGCATTGGACTAAAGCCTCCTTTAAAAATTATTTATCCTAACGGACATAAAAACATTATAGCATATTTTCTCCTATTTTTCAAGTATTACGTCGGACAACCGTTCGACACAATCTGACATTTTTTTACATTTTATTTATTTATATTCTTTTTTATTTTTTGTCTTACATATTCATAAAGCATTATTCCTGTTGCAACAGATGCGTTTAAGCTTTCTGTTTTACCAAACATTGGTATTTTTACTTTACTATCTGCCATTTGCTGTACTTCTTTTGTTACTCCACTTGCTTCGTTTCCAATTACTATTACTTTTTTATTATAGTCTATATCATAAATGCTGTTTTCTGTATCTAGTGATGTTGCAACTACTTTAAATTTGTTTTTTTTAGCCTCTTTTAATGTATTTACTAATGAATTTGTTTCTATTATTTTTATTCTTAATATTGCTCCCATTGTAGACCTTACAACTTTTGGATTATATGCATCTGCAGTATTTTTTGTAACTATAATTTGTTTTAAATTTATACTATCTGCAGTTCTTAATATTGTTCCCAAATTTCCTGGATCTTGAATTCCATCTAATGCAAGTATTAAGTCTGCTTTATAATCTATTTCTTCTTTATTTGGCTTTTTTATTATAGCTAAAATTCCTTGTGGAGCAACAACATCTGTTAAAATTTCAAATACTTTTTTGCTAACATAAATGCAATTATATTTTGCAATAGCATACATTAACTTTTGAGGAATTGCAGCAGATGTTGTGCAATCTTCACAAATTACTATTTTTTCAATTTGGGCATTTTCTTCTATTGCCTCTTCTATAACCTTTATTCCCTCTATTACATAAACTCCCGCTTCGTCTCTGTACTTTTTTTCTTTTAGCTTTTTTATTTGCTTTACAATTTCATTATCTTTACTTGTTATTACTTGCATTATCAACATTCCTTCCTCTAACAACAAATTCAAAAAATATTATACATAATAAGCTTTAATTACTATAAGATTTTAATTTAAAGCATTACTCTTAGCAACCGCTATATTACTTTGCAATATTTTCACTTGAACCAATTGTAATTAACATCTCTTTTATTTTTTCTATGATTTCTTTTTCGTCTTTACTATTTACTCTTAATGTTATGTATGGTTCTACTCCTGCAGAGAATCTTAAGTCTAGTCCATATTTTGAAACCAGTGCTTTTACTGTATTTTCATCAACTTTTATGTTTTCTCTATCTAAATTTAACACTATAGATTTTTCTTTTTGAGTTACCTTTATAACAGCTGCTTTTCTTGCAAGTATTTTTATTCTTGCAATTTCAATTAAATTTTCAACTTCTTCTGGCATACTTCCATATCTATCTATTATTTCGTCTATTACATCTTCTATATCTTTATTTGTTCTGCATAGAGCAATATCTTGATATATTTCTATTTTCTGAGAGCTATCTTCTATGTAGCTATCTGGAATATAGCTAGAAAGATTAATTTCAAGTTGAACTTCTTGTTCTTGTTTAACTTCAATTCCTTGCATTTCTTTAACAACTTCATCTAATAGTTTGCAGTAAGTATCATATCCAACCTGTTCCATATGTCCAGACTGAATTTCTCCAAGCATACTTCCTGCTCCTCTTATTTCTAAGTCTCTCATTGCAATTTTAAAACCAGAACCAAATTCTGTAAATTCTTTTATTGCTTTTAATCTTTTATCTGCAATTTCTGATAATAGTTTATCCCTTCTATAGGTAATATATGCATAACCTTGTCTATCTGATCTACCAACTCTTCCTCTTATTTGATAAAGCTGTGCTAGTCCTAATCTATCTGCATTTTCTACGATTATTGTATTTGCATTTGGAATGTCTATTCCAGATTCTAATATTGTTGTACAAACTAGTACGTCTATTTTATGCTCTATAAATTCTTGCATTATACTTTCTATTTGAGCACCTGTCATTTTTCCGTGTGCAAAATCCACTTTTGCCTCTGGAACTAATTTTGATATTTCATCTGCTTTTTTTATTATTTGTTCTACGTTATTAAATAGATAAAATACTTGACCTTTTCTTTCTAATTCTTTTGTTATAGCTTCTTTTATAACTTCTTTATCGTATTCTAATACATAAGTCTGAACAGGCTTTCTATTTTGTGGTGGTTCATAAATAACAGACATATCTCTTACGCCAACAATAGACATATGCAATGTTCTTGGTATTGGAGTTGCTGTCATTGTTAGTACATCTATATTTTCTTTTAATTTTTTAATTTTTTCTTTGTCTTTAACACCAAATCTATGTTCTTCGTCTATTATTAAAAGTCCTAAGTCTTTAAACTCCACATCTTTACTAAGTAATCTGTGTGTTCCAACTACAACATCTACTTCACCAAGTTTTAGTTTTCTTACAACTTCTTCTTGCTCTTTTTTTGTTCTAAATCTATTTAGTAATTCTACTTTAATTGCAAAACCTTCCATTCTAGATTTAAATTCTTCATATTGTTGATTTGCAAGTATTGTTGTTGGTACCAAATATGCAACCTGCTTTTGGTCCATTACTGCCTTAAAAGCAGCTCTTATTGCAACTTCGGTTTTTCCATAACCAACATCACCACAAAGTAGTCTGTCCATTGGTTTATCTGATTCCATATCTTTTTTTACTTCTGAAATACATCTTAATTGGTCATCTGTTTCCTGATATGGAAAATTGTCTTCAAATTGTTTTTGCCAAGGTGTATCTTTAGAAAACATAAAGCCTTTTGCTTTTTGTCTTCTTGCATATAATTCTATTAAATCTCTTGCAACTTCTTTTAAGTTCGATTTAACTCTTGCTTTTGTGTTTTCCCATTCTTTGCTTCCAAGTCTATTTAGCTTTGGCTCACCTTCTCCTCCACCAACAAACTTTCTAATGTTGTCTAACATATCTGTTGGCACATATAAAACATCATCATTTTTGTATTTTACTTTTATATAGTCTTTGGTTATTCCATCTGCCGTTGTTATAGTATTTACACCAATATAAATTCCTATACCTTGTGTTTTATGAACAACATAATCTCCTGCTCGTAAGTCTGCAAATACTACTTTTTCACCTTGCTTAAAAGCATCTGAATTTTTCTTCTTTTTAACTTCTCCATTTATAAAATCTTCGCCAGTAATTACTAATGTATTTAGTTCAAAATCTTCAAATCCAGAAGATAGACTTCCATTGGAAATTATTACTATTCCCTTTTCTAAATTTTCTTCTATGGAACTTTGATAAATTTTTTCTTCTGGTTCTTCTAATTTTTCTATATACTTATACTTAATTTCTTCTGGTTCTAGTAGGTCTTCTATTTTTTTAGCACCCTGCTCATTTCCAGAAAGTATGATTATTTTTTTCTTTTCTTCTTGTGCTTTTTTTATTTCTGTTGTAAGTAAGTTTAATTCACTTTTAAAGAAATGTACATCTCTATATTTAAAATTAAACACGTTATTAGAAGATTTTATATTACTTGTTTCTTTTAATAAATCTGTTTCATATAAATATACTTTTTGTCTGTTTATATCTTCTATTTTTATTTGGTCAATATTTTTTATTGAGTCTGGAACTATTCTGCCTTTATCTAGTAGATTTTCTATTAAATTATTATTGTCTCTTATTATATTTTCTTGTCTTGCATTTACCTTATCTATATCATCTATTAATAGCAAATATTGACCATCTAAGTAATCTACAAATGTATTTTGATTTTTATAAAATATATTAAAATACTTGTCTATTTTACTAATATAATCTCCAGATTTAATTAGTTCTATGTCTTCTCTTATGTTTTTTTGATTTTCTTCATCCAAAACTTTTGATAGTACATTTTTTTCTATTTTATCGCAAATTTCTTCTATGTTTTGCGTAACTATTAGCTCATGAGATGGGTATACTGTTACTTCTTCTAACATTTTTATTGTTCTTTGAGATGTTATGCTAAAGCTTCTTACAGAATCTACTTCGTCTCCCCAAAACTCGATTCTTATGCCTTGTGTTTTAGTAGTTCCAATGTCTAATATTCCACCTCTTATTGCAAATTGACCTTTTCCATCTACAATTTCCGATCTTTCATAGCCTAAATTTACTAATGCTTTTTTTAAACTTTCTTGGTCAAAGTTTTTTCCAACTTTAAATTCCAATACTGTATTGTATATTTCTTCTCTAGAAATCATTTTTTGCATTAGAGCTTCTATTGTTGTAACAACTATTAACTTTTCCTTTGAAGCCTTCTTTTTAGACTGAGCATATATTTTGTTTAATGTGTCTATTCTTTCATATGGAAGGTCTTTGCTTTCCGCAATATAGTCATATGATGCAACTTCTCTTTTAGGAAAATATACAACATTGTTTGTAAAGTATTGTAAATCTTTAATTATTTTTCTTGCTTGTAACTCATTATATGTTAATATACAAATATTTTGATTTGTATATTTTTTAGTTGCTTCTATTAGCTGTGTTTTTCCAACGCTAGATAAGCCCGCAATCATTATGGGGCTTATTTTTTCTTTTATTTTTGAAATGTATTCTGAAAATTTCGGTTTATTTTCAAGTTCTTTTATTAGAAAATTCATATTTTATTGTATTCCTTTCCAAGGTCACAATTTAATCTAAAAAATAAAGATATTAAAATCTTTTTTCTTATGACTGTAGGGTTTTGAAATTTTTTATTATTGCATTTCTCATAATTAAAACTAATTTAACTTTCTATTTTTAGATTTTCCTTTAATAATTTTCTAGATATTTTATATATATTTTTGCGCAACATTCACAATCAAATTCTGCTCTGTGGTAGCCTTCCTCAGTTATTCCTATACACTTAGATACTGTGTTTAGTTTATGATTTGGCAAGTTTGTAAGCATTTTTCTACTTATTGCAACTGTGTCTACTACTTTATTTTTTGAAAAGCTTTTGCCAGAACTGTTTTGCAAAAAGCTATAATCAAAATTTGCATTGTGTGCTACAATTATATTGTTTCCTATAAATTCTACAAGTTTTGGCATTATATCTTCAACTACTGGTGCATTTTCTACCATTTTGTTAGTTATTCCTGTAATTCTTGTAATTGTAGAAGATATTGGTACTTTCGGCTTTATTAGTGTAGAAAAAGTATCTATTTTATTTGCTCCTTCATATTTTATTGCACTTACTTCTATAAGCTCATTATACAAAGGAGATAAACCTGTTGTTTCTACGTCTATTGCAACAAATTTAACTTCTTTAGCTATTTTTTCTTTTGCTTCTTTTATTTCAGTTTGTGTGATTTTTTTATATGTCACTTTATAATTTCTCCTCTTTGCTATTCAAATTATATTATATTTTGCCTTAATATAATACTATAAAATGGCTTAAAAATCAATATTTATTTGATTTATTCATATGATTGTGATATAATAAATTGACTGGCATTTAGCTAGTATTATTATTGAGGAGGTTTTATTTCTTATGGACAATCGGTTAGGCATTTTAGGGGAATCAAAACCCGAACAGGGTTCTGTACTCGTGTATGGAACTAAGTGGAACATGGCGAACAGTCGGAGTCACGGAATCGCTCAGGTATGGATCGCAAATGCGAACCCTTGCGACTTTTTCTTTGAGGAAGGCGACAGCACTCTTGTTGAGCTTCGCTTTTCTGCAGGACGAGTTTATACTCGCCCTGGTACCATTCGCAAAAAGGCTTTGCAGTTTTTCAAAATTGATATAAATCGTCTTGCGAGCTATGGTTCTTCCAAAGTGGAGTATTTCCTTCAGCAGGAGAACTTAACTGAAGAAGGCAGTCAGCATTGGATCTGTGTGATTTTCCATTGCAAAGACAAGCGGATTGGCAAAAAGATCCAAGAAAAACTTGTGAAAGCACTCCGTAATCGTTAATCCTCAAACACCTGTCATTCAAATGGATGGCAGGTGTTTTTTGCTTTTTTATTAATTTTGTGCTATAATATAAGTATTGAGATGCATTTCTCAAATAATTTTTAAGGAGGTTGTACTTAAATGAAGTACACTATTACCATTACGAAACGGAATCTGAACAGCGGTGTTTTCTGTTCGCTTTCTACTCGGGGGCAATTGCTAATTGCTATTCCTCTTAGCGATGAAGATGCAAACGCACTCTCTCTTTCAGAGCTCAACAGTATGTTTGCACCTCTCAAGAAGGATATTCAAAAAACTCTTCACAACAGGTGGCACAATTACTATGACTTGCAGTGTTACAGAGGGCTCAGCTCTATTTATTCCTACAACATCATCATTACACTTTCACACGCCCGAATCCCAGAAAACGAAGGACTCATTGAATTCATTGCAAAAGACATCGAGGCAATGCTTGATGCCCATCCCGAAGTAATGTAACTTCCTAACAGCTGGCTATTTTATTATAGCCAGCTGTTTCTAGTCACAATTTTTTATTATTGTTTCTAAAGAATTTACTACATAATCTATTTCATTTCTTGTATTTTCCTCTCCTAGTGTTAATCTTATTGTTCCATTTAACCTTTCTCTTGGAAGACCTATTGCAAGTAACACATGAGATGGTGTGTTTTCTCCAGAAGAGCAAGCAGAGCCTCCAGATGCACATATTCCTCTTTTATCAAGAGCTAACAATATTTCTTGTGAATCCTTGTCTTTAAAAGATATACTAATGTGTCCTGGCAGTCTTCTATTTAAATCTCCATTTATCTTTACATTTTCAATTTTTCTAGTTACTTTCTCTATAAAATAATTTCTTAAATTTAGCAAATATCTATTATATTCATATATTCTATTATCTGCAACTTCTATTGCTTTTCCAAGTCCTACAATTCCTGCAACATTTTCCGTGCCAGACCTTTTATTTCTTTCTTGGTGTCCCCCATCTTGAACTCTTTCAAAGTTAATGCCATTTTTCACATATAAAGCACCAACCCCTTTTGGTCCATAAAACTTATGTGCAGATAAAGACAACATATCTATATTCATATTTTTCACATCTATCTTCACATTTCCAATTGCCTGAACCGCATCTGTATGAAATATAATATTACGCTTATGAGCAATCTCCCCTATTTGTTTTATATTTTGTATAGTACCAATCTCATTATTTGCTGTCATAACGCTAATTAATATTGTTTCTTTAGTAATTGCTTGTTCTAATTGTTTTAAGTCTACAAATCCATTCTCGTTACAATTAAGGTATGTTACTCTGAATCCTTTTTTCTCTAAATTTTTACAAGCATTTAAAATTGCCGGATGCTCTATTTTAGACGTAATAATATGATTCCCTCTATTACAATTTGCATATGCAATTCCTTTTATAGCTAAATTATCACTTTCACTTCCACAAGAAGTAAAATAAACTTCATCTTTATCACAATTTAATGCATTTGCCACCTTGCACCTTGCATTTTCTATTGCTTTTTTTGCTTCCCTTCCAATTCCATACAAAGAAGATGGATTTCCATATTCTTCATAGAAATATGGAAGCATCTCATTTAACACATCTTTTCTAACTCTTGTAGTAGCCGAATGATCTAAATAAATTTCTTTCAAAATAATCACTTCCTATACTATTATATGCAAATAAAAAAGGCCTGTTACAGCCTTTTTTTATATTTAATTATTATCATCCCATACAATAGCTCTTGTTCCAAGAGGACTTCCAAATGGACTTCCTGCTATTGAATTTTCTTTTCGATGAATTATAATTTTCTTTATTGTATAAGTACCGCTAAAGGCACTAATATTAATAGACTTTATTGTTTCTGGAATTTCTAAACTGGTCAATCCAGAACATCCATTAAAAACAGATTTTTCTATTTCTTCTATTTTATTTAAGTTAATTTCTGTCATTTTACTTTGACCATAGAAAGCTTGTACTTTAATTTTTTTAACACTATCTATTACATCAAACTTTCCTGTTATTTGATGTTGAACTGTTATTAATGTGTCTTTATTTTTATTGTACAATACATCATCTTGCATAACATAATATGGATTATCCTTATCAATTATCAAATTAACATTATACATACCACAAATAATCATACTATTTATTTCTGATACATTTTTTCCTATTATAACATCTTTTAAGATATAACAATCGGAAAAGATTTGATTTTTTAAAGTTGTAGTATTGTCATTAAAAGTTATTTTAGTTGCATTTTGTGAGCCTCTAAATGCAAATTGTTCAATAACCGCTGCAGACTCTGTTAACTTTATTTCACTTGCTTTAGAATAACAAAATATTAAAGTTTCTGGAGTCGTTTTAGTATATATACAATTTTCTGCAGTCTTAAATTTAGTATTAGCATCATCTATTTGCACATTTGTTAAGCTATATGGTAAATTTCTTGCATTTAACGTTGTAGTACTAGCAGGAATAATTAAGGTAGTTATATTTGTTAACTCTGTAAGGTTACAAGTAAATGTAATTACACCTTGTGGTATTTCAAATTTAGTCTTATCTTTATAATAATTGTTCGAAACAAACAGCACACTTTCTTTTGTACTTGGCATTAGTATACCATTATTGTATATATAATTTTTATTATTAGTATCCATTGTTAGCTCTAGTTGTGTACAATGATCAAAAGCAGTTGGAGCTATATAATTTACATCTTTTGTTATAGTAAATTCTTTAATCTTACAGCCAAAGAACACTTCGTGTTCTATTCTTTTTATCTTATTTCCTCTTAATTTTATATTTGCTAATCCTGACATTGAAAACAACATTGTATTTAAATTTTCTATGTTGCTTGGAATTTCTATACTATTTAGACTTTTACAACTAGTAAATACATAATTATCCATACGTTTTAAACTTTCTGGCAAAGTAACTTCTTTTAAATTGCTACATGCATTAAAAGCAGATTCTTCTATTACTTCTACTCCTTCTTCTATTACTACCTTTTCAAGTGTAGCATTATTTCTAAAAGCTCCTTTACCAATTGTTTTTACGCTTCCTGGAATTATAATTGTTTTTAGTCCTTCTACATTTGCAAAAGCTCCTTCTCCAATTTTTGTTACACTACTTGGAAGTGTTAGAGTTCCTGTGTCATCTACTAATAATAGATTGCCATTATTTGATTCTAATTCTCCATTGTTTATAACATATGGATTTGGCTCAATTTCCATATTTTGTGCTATTTTTATAAGTTTTTTATCTTGTGTATTTATTGTTAATTTGCCTTTTACAACTTCAACTTTATCTAAATATTCATCACTTATATTTTTTATTATATCTTTTATTGAATTTTCTTCATTAGAGATTTTAGTATTATAGTATATACTATTTTTTCCTGCCATTAGACTTTCTTCATAAAAAGAATCATTTTCAGCTTTCTTTGCCGTCTTATATAAATTAAGTTGCTCTTTATAAGAATCCAATTCTGTAGTAATTCTAGCTTGTTGTGCTCTTGTAACAATCCCATTTTCTCCTATAGTCATATTTATGCTTATACTTGCAAGTACAAGCAGTACCACAATTGTAACAACAAGTGCAATCAATGTTATCCCTTTATTTTCTTTTTTACTACTTCTTTTTCTCCTCATTTTTGTTCCTTCCTTTATTTTTCTTTTAGTATTTGTTTTGTTTAAATATTTTATACTATAAATATTTAAAACAATTTTATTATTTAACAGTATTTCACACAATATATTATGTATAATATCATATTTATTTTAAAAATAAAAGTACTAATTTTAGAATATTTTTTATAATTGTATTTTTATTACTTATGTCTTTTCAAAAAACAATACATTGAAAAAAATATTCAAGTCAATAACTCAAATAACTGCTTGCCAAATTGGTGCTTTATAATTTGGTAAGCAGTTTGAAGATGTTTTGACGCAGAATATTCTTTTTTTAATTGAATTATATTGTTTTTGTATAATAGAAATAAAAAAAATCCTTGCAAAATATCTTCATACTCTGCAAGGGTTTTATTTTACTTAGATGTTTGTTTCCATCTTTCAATTTTTATATTTCTATATATATCCATCACATCTCTGTATTTGGCGTATTCATCCTCCCATATTATTGAAGGGATTTTTTCAAATGCATCAGACATTTTTTCTGCTTCTGTTAAAAATATTACTTTTTCCTGAGGTGACATTTTGTTGTATTTTTTTGAAAATACATATAGTTCATCTAGGTCTTCGTTTGCTTTTATAAAAGACCAAAAGTCTTTTATTTCTATGCCTGCCATTTGTATTTGCATTATTGCAAATGCAATTAATGATACTATTATTACAATTAACATTAAAATAATTGCAAGTGCTTCCATGCTTTTTCTTCCTTTCTTTTATGGAATATTTTTATTGGTTGTTGAATATTGCCTCAAATTCTTCGCCTGTAATTTTTTCTTTTTCTAATAGAACTCCTGCTACTGCATTTAGCTTATCTTCATTTGCTTTTAGTATTTCTTTTGCTTTTACATAACAAGCATCTATTATTTTCTTCATTTCTTCGTCTATCATTCCAGCAGTTTCTTCTGAATATGTTTTTTCTTGTGCAAAGTCTCTTCCTAGGAATACTTCTTGTTGGTCTGAACCAAGTGTTATTGTTCCAAGTCTTGTACTCATACCATATTTTGTTACCATTGCATTTGCAATTTTTGTTGCTCTTTCTATATCGTTACTTGCCCCTGTTGAAATGTCGTCAAGCATTAGTTCTTCTGATGCTCTACCACCTAATAATGATATTATTTGTTCTATCATTTCTGTTCTAGACATAAATGATTTATCTTCTGTTGGTTGATACATTGTGTATCCGCCTGCCATTCCTCTTGGTACTATAGAAATTTCGTGTACGGCATCTTGTGTTGGTAAGAATCTACTTACAACTGCGTGACCTGCTTCATGATATGCAACAAGTTTCTTTTCTTTTTCGCTTCTTACTCTTGTTGTTTTTTCTGGTCCCATTGTAACTTTTACCATTGCATCTTCTATTTCTCTTTCACTTATTTGTTTTAAGTTTCTACGAGCTGCAAGTAAAGCTGCTTCGTTTAAAACATTTTCTAAGTCTGCGCCAGAGAATCCTGCTGTATTTTTTGCAATTATTCTTAAATCTACATCGTCTGCTAATTTTTTCTTTCTTGAATGAACTTCTAGTATTTGTTCTCTTGCTTTTACATCTGGAAGTCCAACTACTATTTGTCTGTCAAATCTTCCTGGTCTTAATAGAGCTTTATCTAGTACGTCTGGTCTGTTTGTTGCAGCTAATACTATTACACCTTCATTTGCAGCAAATCCATCCATTTCTACTAATAATTGATTTAATGTTTGCTCTCTTTCGTCGTGTCCGCCACCAAGACCTGCACCTCTTTGACGTCCAACTGCATCTATTTCGTCTATGAATATTATACAAGGAGCTTTCTTTTTAGCTTCATCGAATAAGTCTCTTACTCTTGATGCACCAACACCAACAAACATTTCTACGAAGTCTGAACCACTTATTATAAAGAATGGTACTCCTGCTTCTCCTGCAACTGCTTTTGCAAGTAATGTTTTACCAGTTCCTGGTTGACCTACAAGTAACACTCCCTTAGGAATATGTGCTCCCATTTCTGTAAATTTAGTTGGATTTTTTAAGAATTCAACTATTTCTTCTAACTCTTCTTTTTCCTCGTCTACACCTGCAACATCATCAAACATAACTTTGTTTTTATCTGTTGGGTTTAATACTCTTGCTTTACTCTTTCCAAATGATAGAGTTTTATTTCCACCTTGGTTGTTTGCTCCACTCATCATAAAAAACCAGAATATAAAGAATATTAATAGCATTCCTATTGGTGTTAAATATGCAAGTACAACTGTCCATATAGATTCAGATTTTTCTGTTACTGTTATTTGTCCACTTTTCATTGAATCCTGAACATTGTCCATTAAGTTATCTACACTTGGTATGTTAACCTTTTTAACTACGCTATCATTTTTTAGTTTTACTGCTGCAGAATAACCATCTGCTTCTAATTCTATTTTTTCTACTTGTCCTGCTTCTACCTTAGAAATTAATTCTGAATAAGCAAGTTTTGTATTTGTGTTTTCTAATAATGTTGATATAGCTACTATAAGTATTATTCCAATTATTAGCCACACTGCTAATGTTTTTATACTATTTTTCAAAATTTTTCCTCCTTCGTCCTATTACATTTTAGATTTCGACATCTTGCAATATATCACACTACTGCTATTATTTCAATAGTTTGGTTTAAAGTTTATTGTTACATTTTTTTAACAAATTTTGTCATTTTCTACGGGAATATTAACTTTACGCAATTATTTTATTATATTATAAATTGTAAATTTAAGTATAATTTTTATTCTATATTATCAAACTATAAAATTTTATATTACAATTATTTTTTCACTCATATTTATAAAACAAATTAATTTATATTTTTTCAAAATATATTTTTTTGTTTTTTATTGTTATTTTGGTATTTTTATTTGGCATTGTGTATTTGTTTCCCACATTGTTTCCACAAATTTTTATTATATCTTCAATATGCTTTTTTTCTATTCCTTTAGTTGTTCCAAACAATAACTTTACTGCATATAGTATTACTCTAGATTTCATTACATATTCTAGTGTATTAAATTTTTTTAAGTCTAGTACTATTTTGTCTTTTTTTTGAGCAATTTCGTTATATGTTTTTATTGTTTGCTGTTGCATATATTCTTCTTCTTGAGTTATAAGCTCGGAAAGTCTATCTATTGTTTGAATTATATTGGGATTAAATTCTTTTTTTAAATATGGAATAAGCTCATTTCTTATTTTATTTCTTGTGTATGTATTATCTTTATTTGATTCATCAAATTTAGGTTCTAATTTGTTTTCTTCGCAGTATTTTTCTATGTCTACTCTTTCACATTTTATTAAAGGTCTTATGTATTTGCCTTCTCTATAAGGTTTTATGCCTTGTAATCCAGTAATACCGCTTCCTCTTAACATATGCATAAACACTGTTTCTACATTATCGTTTTTGTTATGTGCAATTGCAATTTTATTTGCTCCAATTTTTGCACTAATCTCTTCGAAGAATTTATATCTTTCTTTTCTTCCCGCTTCCTCTGTTCCTATTTTTTGTTCTTGTGCAATTTTTAATATATTTATAAATTTTGTATAACATTTGATGTTTTTTTTGCTACAATATTCTTGAACATACTCGGTTTCTGATTTTGCAACTTCTCTAATCATATGGTTTAAATGTGCAACTGCAATTTCTTTTATTTGTAGTTCTTCTTTTAATGAAATTAGACAATCCAACAGGCACATAGAATCTGGTCCGCCAGATACAGCAACTAGTACCACATCTTGCGGATTTATTAAATTATATTTTTTTATTGTATTTAAAATTTCGTCTCTTATCATTATTATTCCTTTTATTTTAATCTCTATACTTTTCTAAGTTTGCAAATTTTGTATAATTTCCAAGCCAAGCAAGTTCTACGGTTCCTGTTGAACCAGCTCTTTGTTTTGCAATTATAACTTCGGCAATGTTCTTTTTTTCCGAATCTTCGTTATAATAGTCATCTCTATATAAGAACATTACTATATCAGCATCTTGCTCTATTGAACCAGATTCACGAAGGTCTGAAAGCATAGGTCTATGATCTGGTCTTGCCTCTACGGCTCTGGAAAGCTGAGATAGTGCAATTACAGGCACATTTATTTCCTTTGCGAGTATTTTTAAAGATCTACTAATTTCAGCAATTTCTTGCTCTCTTCCAGATGCTTTTCCACTACCTTGAATTAACTGTAAGTAGTCGACTATAACTAGCCCTATGTTTTTTTCAAGTTTTAATTTTCTACATTTTGCACGTAAATCTACTATTTTCATACCAGCAGTATCGTCTATGTATATTGGAGCTTGTGAAAGTTCTCCAGATGTTTCTGCAAGCTTTGCAAGGTCCTCGTCCGTAAGCTCTCCTGTTCTTACACTATTACTATCTACTAATGCTTCACTACACAAAATTCTGTTACCAACTTGATCCTTAGACATTTCCAAACTAAATATTGCAACTGGAATATTTGCTCTTGTTGCAGCATATGCACCAATGTTTAAAGCAAATGCAGATTTTCCCATAGCGGGTCTGGCTGCAATTAGTATTAGTTCTGAACCATGAAGTCCAGCTGTCATTTTGTCTAGGTCTATAAATCCTGTTGGAACACCTGTTACATGTTGCTTTTGATTATAAAGTTCTTCTAGCTTTGTAAAAGATTCTACAAGAACATCTTTTATTGATGTATAGCCTGTTGAATTCTTTTTTTGCATAACATCAAATATTTTTTGTTCTGCAACATCCATAACATCTGAAACATCTTCTGTTTGATCATATCCCATACTTATGATTTCGTTTGCAGTTTTTATTAGATTTCTTAGCATAGATTTTTCTTCTACAATTTTTATGTATCTATCAACATTGGCTGTTGTTGGTACTTTATCTGGAAGTTCTGCTATATATTCTAGTCCTCCAACTGCATCTAGTTTTCCCATAGAAGCAAGCTCTGCTTTTAATGTAATAATATCTATTGGTTCTGCTTTACTATATACATTTAATATAGCTTCATATATTAGCTTATTATCTTCTCTGTAAAAATCTTCTGGTTTTAGGCTTTCTATTGCTGAATAAACCGCATCCGAGTCTGTTAACATACTTCCAATTACGGCTTGTTCTGCTTCTATATCTTGTGGCGGAATTTTTCCAAGTTCCATTTTTTGCTTCATTCCTTTCTTGGTGTCTAAATTATATTTTTTATATAATCTTTTTTAATAAGATATATTAATTTCATCTTATATTAAATTTAGTGTTTCGCATTAGCCTGCTATTATATCTACTTTTAATTTTCCTGTAACGCCTTCATATAATTTTATATCTACTGTTATTGTTCCTAAAGTTTTAACAGTATCTGCAAGCATAATTTTCTTTTTGTCTATTATAATGTTGTAATCTTTTTTTAGACCTTCTGAAATTTCTCTGCTTGTTACTCCACCAAATATTTTTCCATTTTCTCCAGCTTTTACTCTTACTTTTAGCATTATTCCTTTTAATTTTTCTGCTATCTTTTGAGCCTCTTGCTTTTCTACGTCTTTTCTATATTGATTAGATTCTTGTTTTGCTTTTAAGTTGTTCATATTTGTGCTATTTGCCTCTACAGCTAATTTTTTAGGAAATAGAAAGTTTCTTGCATATCCGTCGCTTGCTTCTATTACTTGATCCTTTTTTCCAACCCCTTTTATATCACTTAATAAAATTACTTTCATATTTAATCAAATCCTTTCTAAAAAAATGTCCAGTCAAGTTAAAACTTATATTAGAAGTTCACTTTCTAATAATTGTATGTTTAACTTGATTTCTTATTATTTTTGCCACATATATTTTACTATTTTATTTGCCTTTTGTAAATGTTTTTTGGGTTTTTATAAATTATGAGGCAGATTTACTCTGCCTCAATTATTATGATACTTCTGTGAAGTATTCGTTTATTCTATTTATTAGTTCTTGTTTTACTTCTTCTTGTGTCATTCCTTCTAATTGTGCACCAGCTACTGTTATGTGACCACCGCCACCTAATTTTTCTAGTATTAGTTGAACATTTATGTCTCCAATTGATCTACCACTTATACAAATTTGTTCTCCCATTTTTCCTATAACAAATGAGGCTGTAATGTTACTTATTGTAAGTAATTCGTCTGCAGCTTTTGCACAAGTTATGTTTGCATCGCTGTCTTCTTTGTCGTATACAGATATTGCAATGTTTCCATCTATTATTTCTGACTTAGCTACTATTTCTGATATTTTGTTGTATGTATCTAAGTCACTTTGGAACCATTTTTTTACTTTTATTATATCAACACCACATTTTCTTAAATATGCTGCTGCTTCAAATGTTCTAACACCTGTTTTGAATGTAAAGTTTTTTGTATCCATCATTATACCTGCATATAAAGCTTCTACTTCCATTGTTTTTAGTTTTATATCGTCTTCTGCATATTCTATTAACTCTGTTACAAGTTCGCAAGCAGATGATGCATATACTTCGTGGAATGTTAGTATTGCATTTTCTATATAATCCGTTCCTCTTCTATGATGGTCTATTACAGCTATTTTATCTGTTTTTTCTAGTAGTTCTGGAACTTCCACATAGTTTCTCTTATCTGTATCCACAACAACTAATAATGTTTCTGGTGTAATTAAATTTAAAGCTTCTGCCTTATTTATTAAAATATTTTTATATTCTTCATCTTCTTTTAATTCTGTGATGAATGTGTCTAAACTTGTTCCTGTTGTTTCGTTAACAAGGTATGCTTCTTTTCCAAGGTGTTTTGCAATACTATATACACCAAGTCCAGAGCCCATTGCATCTATATCACTATTTGTATGTCCCATTATTATAATGTTTTGCGCAGCTTGCATTAATTCTTGCATAGCTTGTGATACAATTCTTGCCTTTACTTTAGTACGTTTTTCTACCTCTTGCGTTCTTCCACCAAAGAAAAAGTATTTTCCATTTTGTTTTATTATTGCTTGGTCACCACCACGTCCTAAAGCTATGTCTATAACGGCTTTGGCTGATTTATATTTTTCCAAATTATTTTCACCGTCTTCTGATATTGCAATACTTAATGTTGTTTGAATTTTATCTAATGTTTTTATTTCTTTTATTTCATCTAGTATTTCAAATTTATCTTCTTTTATTTTTTCTACATATGACTGTTCAAATATACATATGTATGTGTCCCTTTCTGATTTTATAGCAATTCCATTATATTTATTTATCCAAGTATATACATTTTTTTCGGCTTCTGAAGTAATTTTTAGTTTTTCTTCTTCAGTAGCTCTTTGCATTAATTCTTCGTAATTATCTATAACGGCTATACCTACACATACTTTAGAATCGTTGTACTTTTCTAACAATGTTATATGATCCGTTTCATCTAAGAAATATACAGTTGCCATATATTCGTTAGAGTTTTTATGGTCTTTTTCTTTTATTTTTGTATATTCACCTATTATTTTATAGGTTTTGTCTCCTATTTTCATTTTGTCTGAAATAGACATATCTTCATTGTTTGATTCTATTTTTATTTTAAGTTCTTTTATAACATCACTTAAATAATTTCCTATGTCTATATTTGCAAATTCTTTTATAAATTTACTACTTTTCCATATAATATTACCATTTGTTTCTAGCACTACTAATGGAAATGGTGAATTTATTATTGTGCTTTGCGCCGCTTTGTCTATGTTTAATGTAAGCTCATTTAATCTATCTGATATTTCGGCTTTTCTTTTTTGATTTGCGATTATTGTATAAAGTACAATCAATATAAAAGCAATAATTGATGGAATTATTGCTACTGGCTTTATGATGCATAATATTGTTAATATAATCGCTATAATTACTAGATATATTTTTGATCTAGATAAAATCTGATCAAAGTTTATTTTATTTTTCGGCATAAATTTTTTTCACTCCAATATTTCATATAGTTCTATTTTACTCTATTTTTGTTATTTTGTCAATTTTCTGCCGTATTTCCAGCTACTTTCCAGTTTTTATAAGTACTAGTTCTTTTCCAGCAATGCTTGTACCCTCGACTATATTGGGATTTTTATTTTTTAATATTTTGAATTTTGGTATAAAATTTTTCTTTGGATTTTCTATTTTTGTTAATGCCATATTTTCTTTGCTTCCATTTACTCTGTATAGTTTGTTTTTGTAAGTAAACACTAATGCCTCTTGCATTGTGCTTTCCACTACTATATCATTTTTTGTTTCTTTCTCTTTGCCAAAATAAGTACTTATTCCATAGTAAAACGGCAACAAACATTCCACAATTAGTTCATACATTGTGTTTATATTTTGAGTTGCTTTTACTCTTTTTCCGTGTTTATAAAATATTTTTAAATTTTCCTTTATTTTTATTGTAGCTTCTATAAGCTCTTTTTGTGTTATGCTTTTTCTGCTATATTTAGATATAAATATTGTTTCTGTATTTTCTTGTTCTATTAAATTTTGTAACTTGTCCGAGCTATAATTTTCTATGTATCTACCTGTATTTAAAAATTTTTCGTATTTTGTTTCATTTGGATTATTTTCTGAATCGAAGTTTATAAGATTTATATTTAATTTTTTACTACGTTTATTTTTTGAATTAATTTTACTATTTTCTAATTTTATTATATCAGCTAACAATTGGCTATATTTTTCTGAATAGAATAATGTATTTATATTCATTTTTCTTATTATTTTTTCTAATAAATTTGAACTGCAGTTAGGATTTATAATTATTATTTTATTTCCTAATATTGCATTTCCTAAATATGTAATCATAAACTCATATCTATTTTCTGCAAGTATGGCAACCGATGAATTTACTATGTATTTACTTTCTAGTGCTCTTACCATAGAGTATATATCAAATTTGTAATTAAAATAGTTTATATTTTTAACAAAGTTTTCATTATTTATGCTAATTGCTGTTTTTCCTTTGTTAAAATTATACCTCTCGTCTACTAATTGTTTTATGTTTTCAATTTTCTTCAAATACGAACCACTTTCCTTTCTTTTTATTTTATTATAATGCTCCTGCTCTTATACAGTCAATTTAATTCGTATTACAAATTTTTACGTTTTTCTACATTATATAAAAAAAGATGCCTTATTTTTTTATTTTATGGCATCTTTCTATTTTATTTTTATGTTGTTTGTCTATTTTTTGCATACGAATTATTTTTGAATAGTTCCATTTTCTTCTGGTTTTCTTCTATCTATTACATATGTACTTCCCTGAATAGTTTTCGCTAAATGCTTTACTTGTGCTCCAGCCTCTCCTATTTCTAATGTATTTGCAAATCTATTTGGTGGTACTTCAACAGCTCCAATCGATATTGATGTTAGTGGGAATTCTTCTATTACTCCTTTTCTGTTTGGTACTTCTAAGTATCCTTTTCTTATATCTTCTTCATTAAAATATTTTTTTACACTTCTGTCAAATTCTAATATTATGTTTTGGCAAATTTGTTCATAGTCTTGGTCTTCTACTATCGCCATAAAGTCATCTCCACCAATGTGGCCAACAAAGTTGTTGTCTTCTTCTTTGCAGTGAACATTATGAAGTATTGTTCTTGCTGTAAATTTAATTATTTCGTCTCCATTAACAAAACCATATACGTCATTATATGCTTTAAAATTGTCTAAGTCGATATAAAGCATAACAAAGCTTTCTTTTTTTAGTAGTCTTTTTTTCATTTCAGCTTGAATTTGTACGTTACCTGGCAAGTTTGTTAAAGGGCTTACTTTTCTATTTACATACAATAAGTTAATTATATTTTTTATGGTAAAGAATAAATATTCAAAGTCTATAGGTTTTTTTATAAAATATGTAGCCTGTGCCTCTAATATTTCTATTCTATGTTTCTTGTCTATATTAGATGAAATAACTATTATTGGAGTTATTGCATTATCATCATTGCTTCTTATTTTAGCACATAATGCTGGAACATTTTCTTCTATTGTATCTTCATTTATTATTATTAGTGCTGGTATGTCCCTTAATGCAACATCTATATTTTCCTTTTTTATTTGTTTAAATTTATATAATTTTTCTTCCGCAAAATAATCTGTTAATTCTTGTTTTAAATTTTGTTCATCATCAATTAGATATATAGTCTGCATAAACTCCTCCAATTTTTTATCTTTATATATTATTCTGTGTCTTTTTTATTTTTCCTTATTTTTTCTTTAATTTCTATTATTTTTTGTTTAATAGTTTCTAATTCAAGTTTATTATTTAAAAATTTGCTAATACTTTCAGATTTCATAGTTGGGAATGCTTTTACCTGTCTTTTTAAGTATTTATACAGTTTAAGACTTATTTTGTTATATTCTTTTGACGAACCAAGTTGTTTTAATTTTTCTATTGTTCTATTTACTGAGCTTGTTTTTATTATGCTTATTATTAAGTCTAAAATAAATATTACATATATAACAATGTTTATTTTAATTATATAGTTGTATGGAATTAACTCTACTGTGTTTTGTACAAATGGTTGCACAATTAAAGTAAATAATACAGTTAATATTCCCCAATACACTGAGTTTTTTAAGCATACTCTTCCATTTATATTTATTTTTTGATCCGAGTAGTCCCAATATTTTGTATGAAATAATTTTTCCATTAATACTCCTACTACATACTCCCATGCAGTTAATATTGTAAAGCCCATCATAAATAATAGTGCTGGATTTTTTATTTTTGAAAATAGTAGAATTAGTATTATTGTTCCAAATCCGTATATTGGACAACATGGTCCATGTAGGAATCCACTATTTATTATTTTCTTTTCTATAAAAGATCTATATATGGATTCCATAAGCCATCCTAATATTGAATACAACATAAAGTAAAATAATAAATAGTTTATTGTTTGTTGAATTATCATTTTTCCTTCTTCCTAAATTAGTAATTATAAATTCCTACAAATTCTGTTGTTTGTTCGTTTATGTTATAAGCATGAACTGTAACCTTAGATTCTCCTGGTTCAACTTTTTGTCTCCATTCGAATGTTTTTGTTCCAAGTGATGAATTAGGGTCTGTTGAATAATCTTGCTCATTTATATAGTATGTTACCATTCTTAGTCCTTCGTCATCTTCTACTTTTATAATTATATATGAAGGATCTGTAGGATCTGGTTCTACCGAAATTTTTGCTTTATTTGCACCTTTAACTTCTTGCTCTTTTGTACTTACATTTCCAGCTTTATCAAATGCCTCCACTGTTAGAGTTGCTTGTCCTTGTGATACTGGCAAGATTGTTTCTATTACATATTGGTTAGATTCATCTGCATTTATTGTAACTTCTTCTCCATCTCCATATTGATAAGTAATATAATCCAATGCAGTATCATCTGTTGCAGTAATTTTTATTCCAGAATTTATAACCTCAAATTTTATAACTGGATCTGTTACATCTTGTGAACTACTCAATTCAAAGTTTTTAACATATTTTGTTAATTTGCCTGTTGAATCTACTACAGAAATATTTAATTTATTACTTCCTGTAGGAATCATTATAGGCAAAGTTATTTCTTTTCTGTTTAATCCTTCTTTTACAATAGAAGATGCATCGTTCCACGAATAACTTATTGTTCTTATTCCAATATTGCTTTGAACAGTTAAACTAACGGTATTTCCTTCTCTTTGAGTTGAAACTTGTGGTATTGGATTATTCTCCGCTTCTTTCTTTTCTTGTATCATTGCATATGTTCCACTACCAGAAAGTACTAACCCAAAAGCCATTATAATAATTGCAAAAAAGCGCACTATTGCAGCTATTTTCACTGGTCCACTCGATGTTTTTCTCTTTTCTTTTTTCTTACTCTCTTTTTTGTTTTGCATCATTAAAATTTGATTCATTTTTTCTATCCTCTCAATACTAAAATTCTGCTTTTGTTTATTTTTTGTAATTTTCGTATTTTTACTCTTCAAATTATAACATAGGCCAAAATTAAAGTAAATAAAATTCGTATTTTTTTCACATTATATATAGTAGATATAATTCATTTGAAATTAAAACTTTTTGTTTTATTTTTAAATGGACTATAGCCTTTTATTCTATAATTTCTTTAGTTTTATTTATAAGAAGGGATTTATATATGGAGACTCGTATAAAAATGCTAAGAGAAGATAATGATTTAACACAAAAAGAAATTGCACAATTTCTTAATATTACTCAAGTTGCATATTCATATTACGAAATTGGAAAAAGAAGTATTCCTCTTGAGCTCTTATGCAAACTAGCAGATTATTACAACACAAGCGTTGATTATTTATTATACAGAACAGATACATTTAAACCTTACCCAAAAGAGAAAATTCGAATTGTAAAGCGAGTTTAGTTCTAATTAAAATATTTTTTTCTAATTTGCCAATTATTTTTTGTGGCAATTTTATTTTACCCTTTAATTAATATAAATTTATATATTCATTTTTAAATAAATATATAAAACACTAGAAAAAATCTAGTGTTTCATTTTTTATAATACAAACTTTTTAATTAATACAAGGCCAGTTCCAAGTACTGCAAGTGTTGCAAATGTTATTCCAATATATAATACAACTTCACCTGTTTGTACTGCTATCATTACTGGTGCATCATCTATATCATCTTCGCCTTTTTTATTATTGTTTGGTGTTGAGTCTATATCTGGTGCATTATAATCGTTTTTGTCTTTGCTTATTTCTGCCCAGTTGTCCATTATTCCAAAGTTTTCGCTATCATTTATCCAAGTAAGTACAACTTCTACTTCTGTTGTATCTCCTGGTTGTAGTAATACATCTTTTGTCTGATCTGTTACTATTGTTTTGTTATCTACTTTTGTCCATAATGGATTGTCTGCTTCGTCAAATTTTAAGCCATCTGGAATGTAGTCTTTTATTTCTTTTGCATATCCAGCAATGTTTCCTTCATTTTTTACTCTAATTTTATATCTGAATTTTACTTTAACATTGTTTATTTTGCTCTTTTTTAGATCAACTTTTACAACGTTTTCTGGATTGTCTTCAGCTTTGTGCCCTGTTTCTGTAATTGTTTCTTTTTTGTTTTCAATTACTATTGCCTGTGTTACCCATTTTCTTAAAGATAAATCGAAATATTGAACTTTTACTTTTTCTATATCCTGATCGTCTTCTCCTTCATTCCATTTGTCTGGAACTGAGTCTCTGTCGTCTATGTCATTTCCGTCTTTATCTTTATTTTCAGATATTTGTGCTTGGTTTATAACGATTCTGTCTGAAGTACTTGGTTCTACAACTTTGAATGCAACTTCTACATCTTTGTAGTCTAATTCGTCTGAAGTTTTATCAAATGCTTTAATTAAGTTGCTTCCAAATGTTTTTTCTTGTTCTTTCGATAGATAATCTGTTTGAATTGATTTTGCATCTTCTACCTTTTCCGTTTCGTTTCCGTCTTTATCTAGCATTATCCATCTATATGTTTTGTTTGTTTCATTGTCTGGTAAAAACTCTAATCCTTCTGGAATATCGTCTTTAATTTTGCTTGCATATCCATCTACTTCACCTTCGTTGAATACTCTAATTGTATATGTTACTATGCTTCCATTTGTAACTAATACTGGATCTTTTGGATGATCATATTTTGCAGTTGTGCTTGAACCATCTTTTAATCCGCTAACATCAACTTGTGGTATTCTTGATGTTACTTTTGTGTCATTTACAGCTGTAATGAATTTTCTTAAAGATAAATCAAATTCTTTTATTGTAACTTTTTCAAAATCATCATCATCTTCTTGTCCTGGTATATAGTCTTTTCCAGTCTCATCATCTTTATATCCTGGTAAATCTTCTGGAATTTTTACATTGTCTTTGTCTGAGTCTCTATCTGTAACATCATTACCATTTCCATCTGTAAAGTCTGATATATCTGCAATATTTGTTATTTTGCTTGGCATTGGTTCTGTTTTTACAACTTTACAAGCTACTTTTACATCTTTATATGCAAGTACTGTTCCATCAAATGCTGGTATTTTGTTAGCTCCTATTGAAGTTTCGTTTTTCTTAGATAAATAATTTGTTTTTATTGTTGCACAATCTTCTACATTATTTGTTTCTTTTCCATCTTTATCATACATTTTCCATCCATATTGTTTGTTTGTACTATTGTCTGGTAAAAATTCTAATTGCGCTGGTAAATGATCTGTTACTTCTTCTGCATATCCATCTATTTGTCCTTCATTATATACTCTTATTGTATATTCTACAGTTGCTCCAATTGTAACTTGTACAGGCTCTTTTGAATGATTATAAGTAGCTGTTGTACTTGTTCCATTTTTTAAGTTTGTAACATCTACTTGTGGTATTCTCGATGTTATTTCTGTGTTACCAACTTTTGTAATGAATTTTCTTAATGCTAAGTCGAATTGTTTTAATATTAATTTTTCAAAGTCATCATCATCTTGTTGACCTGGTATATAATCTTTACCTTTTTCGTTATCTTTATATCCTGGTAGGTCTTCAGGTATTTTTACATTGTTTTCTTGTGAATCTCTATCTGTTACCTTGTCTCCATTACCATTTGTAAAGTCTGAAATATCTGCAATATTTGTTATTTTACTTGGCATTGGACTTGTTTCTACAACCTTACAAGCTATTTTTACATCTTTATAAGATAATGTTGTTCCGTCAAATGCTTTTATTAAATTTGAACCTTCTTGGCTCTCGTTTGCTTTTGATAGATACTTTGTTCTTATTGTTTTTGAATCTGTGCTATCTACTGTCCAACCATATTGTTTGTTTATACTGTTGTCTGGTAAGAATTCTAATTGTGCTGGTAAGTGATCTGTTATTTCTGATACATAACCATCTACATCACCTTCGTTATATACTCTTATTGTATATGTTACTATGTCTCCAACTCCAACAGCAACTGGTGTTTTTGTGTGATTATATGTTGCAGTTGTGCTTGTTCCAGCTTTTAATTCTGTTACATCTACTTTTGGTATTCTTGATGTTATTTCTTCATCATTTACACCTGTAATAAATTTTCTTAGTGCTAAGTCAAATTCTTTTACCATTAATTTTTCGAAGTCATCATCATCTTGTTGTCCTGGTACATATTTCTTTCCTATTTCGTCATCTTTGTATCCAGGTAAATCTGATGGTATGTTAACATTATTTTCTTGAGAGTCTCTATCTGTTACAGTGTTTCCATTTCCATCTGTAAATGCAGAAATGTCTGCAATGTTTGTTATTTTACTTGGCATTGGATTTGTTTGAACTACTTTACAAGCAATTTTTACGTCTTTATAAGATAATGTTGTGCCATCAAATGCCTTTATTAAGTTTGCTCCTGATGTACTTTCATTTACTTTTGATAAATATGCTGTTTTTACAACTTTTGAGTTTGTACTATCTACTGTCCATTTATATTGTTTGTTTATTTCGTTGTCTGTAATAAATTCAAGTTGGTCTGGTAAATGATCTGTTATTTCTGATACATATCCATCTACTTCACCTTCGTTATATACTCTTATTGTATAAACAACTGTATCTCCGATTGTAACTTTTATAGGTGTTTTGCTATGATTGTATGTTGCAGTTGTGCTTGTTCCATTTTTTAATGCTGTTAAGTCAACTTGTGGTATTCTTGATGTTATTTCTTCTCCATTTACGCCTGTAATGAATTTTCTTAATGCTAAGTCAAATTCTTTAAGTGTTAGTTTTTCGAAATCGTCATCATCTTGTTGTCCTGGTATATAACTTTCGCCTCTGTTAATTTCTTGGTCTTTATAGTTTTCTAAATCTTTTCCAGTAGGAAGATTTACATTTGCAGCTTGTGAATCTCTATCTGTAATTGTGTTTCCATTTTCATCTGTAAATGCAGATATTTCTGCAATGTTTGTTATTTTATCTGCCATTGGATTTGTTGAAACTACTTTACATTTTATTAGTACATCTTTATATGCAAGTGTTGTACCATTAAATGCTGCTAATTTATTTTCACCTGTTGTAGTTTCATTTGCCTTTGATAGATATGAAGTTTTTACTGTTTTTAAGTCTGTGCTACTTGCTAGTTTCCAGCCATATTTTATATTCGTTTCATCATCTACTATAAATTCTAATTGCTCTGGTAAGTGGTCTGTTATTTCTGATACATAACCATCTTTTTCGCCTTCGTTGTATACCCTAATTTTGTAAGTAACAACATCTCCAATTGCCACCTTTATTGGTGTTTTTATATGATTATAAATTGCTGTTGTTGCTGTTCCGTTTTTTAAGTTTGTAACATCCACTTGTGGTTCACGACTTGGAACTGCTGTGCCATTTACTTCTGTTATAAATTTTCTTAATGATAAGTCAAATGGTCTTGGTACTACAATTGATGCATTATCTGAAAAGTTATATGGTGTTTCTTCGATAATTACAACTGGTTGTTCTGTGTTTGGTGCATTTTCTACAGACCAATAAGTTACAGTTTTTTCTGTATATGATGTAGAAATTGTTGTTGTTATTCCAGATATATTTGAACTTGTTGGCATCATTAAATAAAATTCTGTTCCAACTAATTCTTTTAAAGTTTTATTTGTTGCAACTATACTTCCATTTGAATCTTTTACTGCAAGTGTTGGATTTATTTCTGTTCCATTTATATCTGTATATTTTGCTGTTAATGTATAATCAACATCTAATAATTTGTTTATTTTATATGGTCCTGCTACATAGTTGCTTCCAATTGTTTGCATTTTTGCATTGTCTTTAACAAATTCAATTGGACTTGTTGATGCACTTGTGCTTGCATAATTTGCTTGGGCATTGTTAATATAATAATCAAATAATGCCTGAGCTGCATCTGCTCTATCCCAACCATCGTCTCCTAATAAGTCTTCAAATGTTTTATAATCTGCATCAACATTTTTTACAGAGTTTATATATAATTCTATATTTGTGTAATGATAATCTCCTGTTGGGTTTGTAAAATACCAAATTGCTAATTGTTGAATTACATCTATGTCGTCATTTGTAAGTAAACTATATTTTTCTTCTGGTATAGCATTTTTTAAGAAGGCATTTCTTTCTGTTGCATTATCTGTTGTTGGTATTATATATAAGTGGTCTAATACCCACATTAGTTTATTGTAATTTTCTCCTGTTGGTAATACAGCCTTATATGTGTTTGGTATTGAAGTTAAATTTTTAAAATCGAATTTTTGGGTATATTTACTTATTGTTTGAACTCCACCTGTTGACATATCAGATGAACCAAAGCCTGGTCCTGCTTTTATACAATAAATAGTTTTGCTTATGTCTGCTGTTGTATCTGTTGTGCTATCATATTGTGCAATTTTCCAAACTTTTTTTCCGCCCTGTTTATATCCATAACCAGAACTTCTGAAAGTTGTTAAACCTAAATATAAAGGTCCTGCACTTTCTGCATTTACAATATTAGCAGGTATAATAGTTAGCATGGCTAATGCTGTAATTATAGTTCCTAATAATAATTTTTTTAACTTTTTCATCGTTTACCTTCCTTTTCATTTTCTTTTTATTATTATTCTTTATTATGCTAAATTCATACATTTTAATTATATTACATTTAGGTTTTAAAATCAATGAATTTCGTTAATTTTTACTATATTTATTGATTTTTTTCTTCCATTAATATAAAATATTTTCATACTTAAAGGATGTGATAAAATTATATGAATTATAAAAAAACAAAAGAGATTACAATAGACAATAAAACAAAACATTTAAGGTGGTTTGCAATTGTTTTTGTTTTCTTTATATTAGCAATTATATTTAGATTATTTTGGATACAATTTGTTGATGCCAGCACTCTAAAAGAACGTGCATATAAGCAAATTACGGCAAATAGAGTTTTAAGTCCTAAAAGAGGAACAATTTACGACTCTACTGGAAAGGCTTTAGCTGTTAGTGCAGAGGTAGACACAATTAGTGTAAACCCTTCTTTGCTTGTTGTAAAAAACGATCAAGAAAAAACAAACGCATTAAAAGAACATATTGCCAAAGCGCTTTCGGAAATATTTGAACTTGACTATAATGAGGTTTTAGTAAAAGTTACAAGTACAAATTCTGTAGAAACAATTGCAAAAAAAGTTGATACAGAAAAAGTTGCAAAGTTAAAGAAATGGATGACAGATAATAAAGTTACTTCTGGAATAAATATAGATGAGGATACCAAAAGATCTTATCCATATAACAATTTAGCATCTAATTTAATTGGATTTTGCGGAAATGATAATAATGGTTTAGCTGGGCTCGAATACTACTGGGATTCTACTCTTACTGGTACTCCTGGCAAAGTTACAACTGCAATTGATGCGGCTCAAGATGCAATTCCAGATGAAGAAGAGCAATACATAGCCCCAGAAAATGGAAGTAACATTACTTTATCAATTGATGTAAATATTCAAACTATAGTAGAAAAATATTTAAAACAAGCAGTTGATGAAAACAATTGTAAAAATGGTGGTTCTATGATTTTAATGGATCCATCAACAGGTGATATTTTAGCAATGGCAACATATCCAGACTATAATTTAAATACACCTTTCGAACCAAACGAATCTATGCTTGCAACTTGGGATTCTTTATCTAGTGAAGAAAAAAGCAATAGCTTATATAAAATGTATAGCAATAAAGTAGTAAACGAAACTTACGAACCTGGTTCTGTATTTAAAATAATTGTTGCATCTACTGCATTAGAAGAAAACATTGTAGACACAGACACCCCTGGAACATTTTATTGTCCAGGATACGAAATGGTTTCTGGAACTAAAATTAGATGTGCAAAATCTGCAGGACACGGAAGTCAATCTTTAAGAAATGCTCTAGAAAACTCTTGCAACCCAGCGCTTATACAATTAGGTCAAAAAATAGGAGTTTCTACATTATATAAATACTTTAGAGCATTTGGACTATTTGAAAAAACTGGTATTCAAACAGCAGGTGAATCTTCTAGTCAGTTCCATGTTGAATCTAACGTTCGTTCAACAGAACTTGCAACTATGTCTTTTGGACAAAGATTTACCATTACACCACTTCAAATGATTACAGCAGCTTCTGCAATTGCAAACAATGGCGTTTTAGTTAAACCAAGAATAGTAACAAAAATAGAAAATCCAGATACTGGAGTTGTTACAAATGTTGAACTAGAAAATGTAAGACAAGTAATTTCTTCTGAGACAGCAAGTAAAGTTCGTAGTATGATGCAATCTGTAGTAGTTGATGGCGGTGGTCAATCTGGAGCTGTAAAAGGGTACTCTATAGGCGGAAAAACTGGTACATCTGAGCCAGACGCAAATCATCCAGAAAATGGATTTGTTGCATCTTTCTTAGCAATTGCACCAGTAGAAAACACAAAGGTTGTAGCACTACTTTCACTATATGGACTTTCATCTAGTCAAAATCACTACGGTGGACAAATAGCTGCCCCTGTTGTATCTCAGGTTTTAAGCGAAGTACTTCCTTACTTAGGAATTCCTTCAGATGACAGTTCTCAAAACGCTACAACTTCTTCTACAATTACATTGCCAGACCTAAGAAATAAAACAATATCTGAAGCAAAACAATTACTAGAAGATTTAGGATTAAAAGCAATGACATCTGCTTCTTCTGATGAAGTAATTACATCTCAAAATCCTAAAGCAGGTGTATCACTTTCAAAAAATGGAATAGTAAAATTATATACATCAGAACATAGTTCATCTGTTTCTGTAACCGTTCCAGACTTAAAAGGTAAAAACTTATCACAAGCAACATCAAGCTTAAAGAACAAAAACTTAAACATACAAGCAACTGGAACTGGAATTGTAGTTTCACAAGACCAAGCAGTTGGAACTTCTGTAGAAGAAGGAACAGTAATAAAAGTAACTCTTCAAGAAGTAACGACCGAGTTGCATTAAAAATTAATATTTTATTATTTAGAAATAATATAGTTAAAAAAAGAAATCTTAAATTACTATATAAGATTTCTTTTTATGTACCTGTATATAAAAAAATTATTGAATCTTTCTTCTTTGTGCATAGTAGCAAAAAAAACTGGATACCTGATCTGGCATTATTTTTGAAAATACTCTTCCTAGCCATATAAAGAAATTAGGAAATATTAATGTTCTATTTTTAAACATTTTTTTAACAGCATATTTTGCAACATACCTGCTATCTGCTTCTGCTAAATTAAATTTAACATCTGCAACTTTGTTAAAGTTAGTTGCAACAGGGCCAGGACAAAGTGCACAAATTTTTACCTTAGAACCCATTTTAAATAATTCGTGTCTTATGCTTTGAGTTAGTCTTACAACATATGCTTTTGTAGAATAATACGTTGCCATTAATGGTCCAGGCATAAATCCTGCAATTGAGGCAACATTTAAAATTCTTCCTTTATTTTCTTTACACATATCTTGCAAGAATAACTTTGTTAAAATATGCAATGCTACAATGTTAGTATCTATCATTTTAATTTCTTTTTCTAAGTCTGTATCCACAAATTTACCACAAGTTCCAAATCCTGCATCATTTACTAAAATATCTATTGTTCCATATTTTTCTTTAACATTTTTGTGAAGATTGATACACCCTTCTCTATCTGTTAAATCCATTGCAATCACTTCTACACTTATCTTATATTGTTCTTCTAATTCTAATTTTAGTTTATTCAATTCGTCTTCATTTCTTGCTACTGCAATTATATTGTAGTTTCTCTTTGCAAGTTCTCTTGCAATATCTCTTCCAATTCCAGAAGAGGCTCCTGTAACTAAAGCAACCATCATATACTCCTTATATTAAATTAATGTTATTCTGGATCGTATTTTATCATTCATCCTTTTATTTTTCAATCACATCATATATATTTTAAAGCAAATCTAAAATTCCCCAATTTCATTTCTTACTCTACACTTTACATTTTTCTATAAAATTGAAATTTTTAGTAAATTTATTCGTGTGTTAAAATTTATAAAATAAATTTATTGTGTGCAATCTTTTTTATTATATAAAAAAAGAACCTAAATTATACAAATTTAAGTTCTTAAAATAATTTATTTATTTGCTGTAGCTGTTTTCTTTGTTGCTACTTTTTTTGTTGCAGTTTTCTTTTCTGCTTTAGGTGCTTCTACTTTTGCAGTTTTTGCTTTTAATTCTTCTGCAGTATATACACTAACTTGTTTTTTATCTCTTCCAAGTCTTTCAAATTTTACAGTTCCTGTAACTTTTGCATATAAAGTATCATCGCTACCTATTCCAACATTTTTTCCTGGATGGAATTTTGTTCCTCTTTGTCTAACTAGAATATTTCCAGCTGGAACAACTTGACCATCTGCTCTTTTTAGTCCAAGACGCTTAGACTCACTGTCTCTACCGTTCTTAACACTACCTTGACCTTTCTTATGAGCCATTATGTTTCACTCCCTTCAGTTTTAGAATTTATTTTACATTTAATTAATTTCTAAATTTTTAATTAGCTTTAAAAACTAAGCTTTTGCTTCTATCTTTGTTTCTTTCTTTTCTGCAGCTAATTTTATAGATGTTATTTCAACCTTTGTATATGGTTGTCTATGTCCTTGAGTTCTTCTGTAGTTTTTCTTAGCTTTATATTTGTAAACTATTATTTTTTTAGCTTTACCATTTGCTAATACTTTTCCCTCAACTTTAACACCTTTAACGTAAGGAGCTCCAACTTCTACTTTGTTGTCGTTTGATACTAAAACTATTTTGTCAAATGAAACTTTTTTTCCTTCTTCAACATCTAGTTTCTCAAAGAATACAACATCTCCTTCAGCTACTTTGTATTGTTTTCCACAGCTTTCGATTATTGCGTACATTAATTGTACACCTCCCTTTATATGTATACTCGCTAAGCATAAAATTCAAGGCAGCTACTATTTGTAGCATTTAGTTGCCCGACCCAGGCGGCTTACAGGAAAATATTTTATCATATTCAATAATATTTGTCAACAGATTTTGGCTTATTTTCAACATTTATAAACATAAAAGGTAAGTTACATTATGCACTTACCTTTTATATTTTATTATTAAAGTTAATCTTTTTGTACTGTCAATTTTGCATAGTATTCTTCTTTGAAATCCTCATCATATGGAATGTCTGCAAATATATCTGGCATTTGCTCTTTAAAGTATTTTAGTAATGGTATCATTACTTGTCTTATTGCTGGATGTACGTGGTTGTTTGCGCGTAGTTCAAATATGTGTTTCCATTCTCTTATGTTTGCTGTCATTGTGTATTCTGCTCCTGTTGAATGTGGTAATATTTCTCTACACATATCTGTTGTGGCTCCTAGTTTTTTCATTTCTATGTATGAATTTTCTATTTCTTGCATTGTTTTTTTCCACACTTCATACACATTCTTGTCCTCTATGTATACTGGATCTATGAATGTAATTTCGTTTCCATATTTATCTTTATCATAGCTACAATATCTTGTAGATTCTACAGAAAAGCTTGCAAATCTGTGTCTTGTAAGGTCTTTGTAAGAACCTATATCGTTGTATATTCTTACTGTTATTTTTTCGTGCTCTAATACAGATTCATGTCCTCTGTTTATGCAGTTTTTTAATAGGTTTTTGTAACTGTCTTCTGTTATTTTGTCTTCTGAACGATAGCAAGTTCTGCAGGCTCTTTCTATTTTTCTCATTATTTCTTTGCCATCAAAGTTTTCTACTTCTATCCAAGGTTTTACTAGTTTCATTTTTGTATTCCTTTCTTTTATTTTTCTATACTATAACAAACTATAATAAAAATTTCAAGAAAATTAATTTTATTTTTATGTCAAATTTTATTGCTCTTAAAACCTACTACTTCTTATGCAAGTGGCATTTAACTTTTCACATAACGTCAAATTTTATTACTACAAGATATTGCTAATTGTATTAATTTTTCCTTTACAACAAACGCAGATTTTTATGAATTTTAGTGTGTATTTTTTACAACTGTAATTTTTTAATTTCAAAATATTTAAAACTTAAAATTCGCCCAAAAAGGGATGTTCCCTTTGGGCGAATTGAGCAAATTAGTTGAATAAAGATTATTTTATGACTATTTCTTCGTTTTCTACAGTTGCCTTAGCTTTTTTATTTTTCTGTATTTTTCCTTCTAGTATTGCTTCTGCAATTTTGTCTTCTAGCATATTTTGTATTGCTCTTCTTAATGGTCTTGCACCATAGTTGTTGTCTACACCTTTTTTAGCAATTAGTTCTTTTACGCTTTCGTCTATTTCTATTTTTATGTGTTGTTCTTCTAGTCTTTTTGTTACTTTTTCTAGCATTATATTTATTATTTTTTTAATGTTGTTGTCATCTAACTTATGGAATACTATTATATCGTCTATACGGTTTATAAGTTCTGGTCTAAATTGTTTTTTTAGTTCTGCCATTACTTCTTTTTTTGTGTTTTCGTATTCTTTTTGTTTACTTTCTTCTTGACTATTATTTTCTGTAAATCCTAGTTTGTTTCTGTCTGTTATTAGTCTAGCACCAATGTTTGATGTCATTATTATTATTGTATTTTTAAAGTTTACTGTTCTACCTTGGGCATCTGTTAGTCTACCGTCTTCTAGTATTTGTAGCAACATATTCATAACATCTGGATGAGCTTTTTCTACTTCATCGAATAATATTACCGAATATGGTTTTCTTCTTACTTTTTCTGTAAGTTGTCCTCCTTCATCGTATCCAACATATCCTGGAGGAGCGCCTATTAGTTTTGCAACAGAATGTGATTCCATAAATTCAGACATATCTACTCTTATTATTGAGTTTTCGCTTCCAAACATTGCTTCTGCCAATGCTTTTGCAAGTTCTGTTTTACCAACACCTGTTGGACCTAAAAATAAGAATGAACCTGTTGGACGATTTGGATCTGTAAGTCCAACTCTTCCTCTTCTTATTGCTTTTGCCACACTTGTTACAGCCTCATCTTGACCGACTACTCTTTTATGTAGGTTTTCTTCAAGATGTCTTAGTTTTTCGTTTTCGGTTTCTGTAATTTTTGCAACTGGTATTCCTGTCCAGGTTGATATTACTTTTGCAATGTCCTCTTCTTTTAATACCATTACTTTTTTAGTATTATCATCTTTCCAGCTATTTTGCTTTGTTTCTAATTCTTTCTTTTTATTGTTTGCTTCATCTCTTAGTTTTGCAGCTTTTTCAAAGTTTTGTGTTGCAATTGCTTCTTCTTTTTCTTTGTTTAATTTTTCTATTTCTTCTTCTAGAGCTCTCATTGAGTCTGGTTTTGTGTATGTTTGCATTTTAACTCTAGAAGATGCCTCGTCTATTAAATCTATTGCTTTATCTGGCATATATCTATCATTTACATATCTTGCAGATAGCTCTACTGCTGCTTTTATTGCTTCGTCTGTAATTTTCACATTATGATGAGCCTCATATTTGTCTCTTAAACCTTCTAGTATTTTTATTGTGTCTTTTTCTGATGGCTCTTGAACCATTACAGGACTAAATCTTCTTTCTAGTGCAGCATCTTTTTCTATATATTTTCTATATTCGTTGGTTGTTGTTGCACCTACTACTTGGATTTCTCCTCTTGCTAGTAATGGTTTTAAAATATTTGCAGCATCTACTGCGCCTTCTGCAGAGCCAGCACCAACTATTGTGTGAATTTCATCTATGAATAAAATTACATCTCCTGCTTTTTTTACTTCGTCTAAAGATTTTTTTATTCTTTCTTCGAAGTCTCCTCTATATTTTGCACCTGCAATCATACTAGATATATCTACACTTACAACTCTTTTATTTTTTAGTTGTTCTGGTACATCAGACTGCATAATTTTTTCTGCTAAGCCTTCTGCTATTGCTGTTTTACCAACACCTGGTTCACCAATTAAACAAGGATTGTTTTTAGTTCTTCTAGATAATATTTGTATTACTCTTTCTATTTCTTCGTTTCTTCCTATTACAGGATCTAGTTTTCCTTCTTTAGCTTTTTTGGTTAAGTCTATACCGTACTGATTTAGTGTTGGAGTTTGGTTATAGCTTCCACTATCGCTTCTTTTTCCATTTTCTTGACTTGTAGCTTCGCTTAAAGCTTTTAGAATTTCGTTATATATTTTTTGAGGATTTACATTTAAATCCATCATTATTCTAACTGCAACACTATCGCCTTCTTTCATTATTCCGACTAATAGATGTTCTGTTCCAATGTACTCACTGTTAAGTCTTCTAGCTTCTACATAAGCATTTTCTATTATTCTTTTTGCTCTTGGTGTAAAGCCTATACTTTCTAAATTTTCTATTGGTCCTGCTTCGTTTATTCCAACAAGTTCTTCTATTTCTCTTAAAACATTATTGCAATCTAAGCCTTGTTTTTCTAGTACTCTACTTGCAACTCCTGTTTGTTCTTCTACTAAACCATATAAAATATGTTCTGTTCCAATATAGCTGTGTCCTAATCTTGCTGCTAGTTCATTTGCAATTTGAAGTGCTTCTGAAGCACTATTTGTAAATTTATATCTCATAAATATCCCTTCTTTCTCTTGCTATATTAATTTTAGTTTAACTTTTTTATTTCATCTCTTAGTTTTGCTGCATCTTCATATCTTTCTTCTTTTACAGCTAACTCTAGTTCTTCTTGTAGTCTTTTTGCTTTTTCTTCTTTGTTTTCTGTTTTATTTTTAGATTTATTTTCTCCTATATTTTTTAGTTTTTCTTCAATGTTTAATGTCTTTTTAGGAGTATTCTCTTTTCCATAAATGCTCCTTAATGCACTGTTTATTGTACTTTCCATACTGTTACAGCTTTCTAAGCAATTTAATAATTCGTTTGTTATAAAGTTTTCATTTTCAAACATATCATCTTTTTCATTAATAAAATCTGGTAATAAGTTTGAATTATCGAAAAATTCTCCTAAGAAGTTAGAAAAATGTGCTGGTACACTAACTTTAAAATTACCTATTCCTAATTTTTTTGCGCACTTTTCACATAGAACCATTTGTTTCTTTTCTCCATTAATTATTTGTGTATATTTAACATTTGCTTCATTTCTTTCACAATTTTGACATAACATAATAATCTACCTCCTTAAAATTATGTTTTAATCTTCTACTAAATTTATTAACATATTTTTAAATATGTTAGCTCTTAATCTATCTTTTTCTTTAGTATCTACTATTAGTACATTGTCGCTTGTGGCAACCTTTAATAGTTTTGCTTCTTTTTCTGTTATTATTCCATATGATAAAAAATTACTTATAAATATGCTAACTTCTTGTGCTGTTATTTTTTCACCTATACTAGAAATTATATGCATTAAGTAATTGCTCTTTGTTATATTTACTTTTTTTATTGTAATATGACCTCCGCCACCTCTTTTGCTTTCTACATAATAGCCTTGAGAAGGTTTAAACCTTGTGGAAATTACATAGTTTATTTGAGATGGAACACAACCTATTTTTTCTGCTAAGTCGTTTCTTTGTATGTCTATGCTATCTTCTTCTTCGAACATATCTTTTATAAAATCTTCTATCATATCTGATAATCTCACAACTGTTGCCTCTTTTCTGGTCAATATTTTTTGTTTTCATTTTATTTGTTTTTGACTTTGACTTTCTTTGACCTACATTATTAGTATACCACTTTTTTTTATAAAGTCAATAGTTTTTTTAAATTTTTTATTTTATAATATTTCAAAAGGACCGTCCCCGTTGGGCGAGCGCTCCTATTGGGCGAAAAAAATACACAGACTTTTTATCTGTGTATTTTATATGAATTCATATTAATTTATATATAATTCAATTATTTCTCGTTAACTAAATCTTTTAATGCTTTTCCAGCTTTGAATACAGGTGCTTTTGATGCAGGTATTTTGATTTCTTCCTTAGTTTGTGGGTTTCTTCCTTTTCTAGCAGCTCTCTTTCTTACTTCAAAAGATCCGAATCCAACTAATTGAACTTTATCTCCTTTTACTAAAGCTTCTGTTACAACATCTACAAATGCGTTTAATGTTGCTTCTGCATCTTTCTTTGTGCTTCCTGTTTTAGCAGCCATTGCTGCGATTAAATCAGATTTGTTCATTTAAAATTACCTCCTAATAAGATTGTTGTATGTAGATTCAAAATGTCTACTATTAACATTATTCGCCAATATTTAGCAAAATCCTTCTTTTTTTTGCTTATTTTTTTCATAAAACCTTTACAGCTCTAAGTTTTCACATTTCCCATATTAAAAAGACTAGTATTTATGCGGTTTTTGCGTAATGTTACTTTTATATAATTATGCGTATTTTTTTAATGTTTTATTCATTTTTACTTGTTTTTTTTAATATTTGTACCATTCCAAGTTCATTTTTGTTAAATATTCTTAAAGCAAAAACTGAAATTACATATGTTGCTCCTGCAACTATTATTGCTATTATAGTTGTTATTTTAGACGATATTATACTATTCATTTTTATAAATATTGTATACGATATTACACTCATAAATATTACTGCAACTATTGGTTTTACTATAAATTTGCTTATATTGAATTCAAATTTTATATATTTTCTCAATATTAATATGCTAATTATGGTTGATGTAATATGAGAAATTAATGTTCCTAAAGCTGCTCCATTTATGCCTCCAAAGAAAAAATTTGTAGGATTTATTTTTACTAAAATGATATTCATAATTAATTTTACAATTACACCACACAATAAAGATATAATTGGCACATATACTTTTCCTATTCCTTGCAGAGCTCCCATAATGGTTTGTTCTATTGTTATAAATATTATAGATATACAACTAATTTGTAATAATATTGCTCCAGAACTTGCATTTGGGAACAATAGCTCTAATATCGGTTTTGCATATAAAAGCATTCCTATACTGCAAGGAAGTGCAATTAGCATAGTAATTAATAAAGAAAAGCTAATTCTTCTTTTTACTTCTTGCATATTTCCACTCGCCATTGCAGCAGAAATTGCAGGTATTAATGTTACAGATAATGCTATATTAAAAGATAATGGTAACATTACAAGAGTTTCTACTTTTCCACTCAATATTCCATATTGTATTTGGGCTTGTTCTTCTGATAGAAAATTTTTTAGTTCTCTTACAACAGTTATTGCATCTATATTTTTGTTTAAAGAACCTAAAAAAGCTGTAATTGTCATTGGCATTGCAATTACAATTATACTAATTAAAATGTTTTTTACCCTTAATGTTTTACTTCTTGTGTTATGAATGTTTCTTTCCATTTTTAAATAAATTTTAGTTAAATAGCAGAATCCAACAAAAGTTGCAATTGTTGTGGCAAAGTTGGCACCAGCGGACATTAAAAATGTTATTTGTCTAGAATTACCAAATATATAGCATATTATCTCTACTAAAAATATTGTAAGTGTTGTTTTTGAAAGTTGCTCTATTGCTTGAGATGCAGCCATAGGTTTCATATTTTGATATCCGTTAAAGTAGCCTTTATATACAGAAATTAGAGCCTCGAAAAATATAGATGGTGCCAGTACCATAAGTGTAAGCTCTGCTTCTGGAATTTGCAGAACATAGTTTGCTAAAAAATTAGCACTACAAAATAAAAATACTGCAGACAGAAATCCTACTATGGAAAATGTTGCAAATGCAACTTTAAATATTTTGTTTGCTCCTTTTTCGTCTCCTATAGATATTCTTTCTGATATTAATTTTGCAACTGCATTTGGAACACCGATAGATGATATTGTTAGAAGTATGGCATATATTTGAAATCCACTACTAGATATTGCGTTTCCACTGTCACCAAAGCCTTCTTTATTTGTTAAATATAATTTGTATGCAAGCCCCAATATTTTTATTATTACCTGTGAAAACATTAGCGTAAAAATTGCTTGCATAAAACTTTGCTTTTTATTTTTTATCATTTTTAATATTATTTATCTCCTTAAGTATAAGTCTTGCTAAGAAAAATATAATTCTTTTTTCAAGTTTAATACATTGTTGTTAAATAATATTCTTTTCCTTTATTTATATGTATAATATTTTTCACAAAATTGCTCTAAACACTTGTATTTTTCCCAATTTTATAAGATAATAGATAGTGTAAAAAAATTTTGAAAGCGGTGAATTTTTTGAAAGTATTAGATAAATTATTAAAGTATTTAAAAACAGATAGAAATACATTTTTAACTTATATTTTAACATTAGTCACAGCATATATTGTAGTAGATAGAGTAGTAGAAATGCTTATTATGATATTCACTGGTATGGCAGTTTCATATTGGAACCCAATTGTTTATACATTAGCACTTGCCTGTCCTGTTTTCGCATTTTTATTTTCTGGATCTTCTAAATATGCAGATAGTGATAAAACTAAATTGATGTTATTTGATGTATATATTATTAGTTTATATATAATTATTGTGTCTATGTTTACACAATTTATAAATCAACTTGGATGGATTCTTCTTTTATCTGTTCCAAATTATCCTTATATTGCATCAAATTTCTTTAGTTTAATTAAACCTGCATTTTCAGCAGTTGCATTGTATTTACCACTTACAACCTTTTATCCTGTTATAAAATGGTTACTTGGAACAGTACATGATACAAAAACAATTTACGAATCAATTTACGATTATGGTGGAATTAGTTTAGCCGATAAATCAGGTTCTTGGGGAGCCTATACTTGTGAAATGTCTATTGGTTCTGATAAAGAAACTGGAAAAACAGTAAAAATAGCTGAAGAAAAAAGATTTTATCCAACTCTTATTGCTGGTGTTTCTGGTGCAGGTAAAACCTCTCTTTTATTTGAACCTATGATTGCAAAAGATTTAGATAAAAAATATTTCTTTAAAGAAATTTCTAAGGAAATGGGATATACAGCATTAAAAACTGGTATAGCAACACTAACTTGTCCTTATTCAAATGAGTATATTAATAAAAATTTCAATTTGAATATGATTTCTCCTAAAGAAAATAAAGTAAAATTATATGATGCTTATATGAAAAAAATGATTATTGCTGGCAGTGGTGATAATTATACATACAAGAATTTAGGACTTACTTATATGTCTCCAGATGTTGAATCTATAAACAAGATGAAAAAAGTAGCAGAATGTTACAAATTATCTGTTAATCTTCTAGATCCAAGTAATCCAAATTCTGTTGGTTTGAACCCATTTGTGTATGATGATCCGATTCAAACAGCAATTGCAATTTCTACAGTTTTAAAGGGATTGTATGCCTCTTCTAGTCCAGATATGGAATTAGCTTATAGAGAAAACGCTGCAAATCAGGCTGTAGAAAATGTTACAATATTATTAAAGGAAATGTATCCTAGATTAAATGATAATGATTTACCAAGCTTGGAAGATTTGCTAAATTGTTTAATGGATTTCTCTTTAATTGAGAATATGTGTGAAAAATTAAAAGAAGATGATATTTTAAGAAAAAAATATTCTGCATTAGTTACTTATATAGAAAGAAACTTTTACAAAAATTCTCCAAACATAGATGATATGCGAAAATTTGTTACACAGGCTATATCTCAATTGGATACACTTTTAAGATATCCTGGTGTTAAAAATATTTTATGTAATAGAACAAATAATTTAAATTATGATAATGCCCTAAAGAATGGTGAAATCACTTTAGTATGCACAAGACGTGGAGATTTAGGTCCTGCAATTCATACTGCATTTGGATTATTCTTTATCTTATTAATGCAATATTCAGTTTTAAGAAGACCTGGAACAGAAAAATCTAGAATTCCACATTTCTTGTATATTGATGAATTTTCAGATTTTGTTGGAGATGCAACAGATTCATTATTCACTTTATACAGAAAATATAAAGTAGCAACTATAATTTCTGTTCAAAACTTATCACAATTGGATGGAAAAGATAAACGTCATAGACAAATTATTGTTTCAAACTGTTCTAATAAAATGGTATTTGGAAATAACTCTCCAGAAGACAATGATTGGTGGTCATTAGAAATTGGTGAGAAGAAAGATTGGAGCTTTAAAAATAACTATGATACTTCTAAGGGAGACTATTCTGCAACACTTTCTGATATAAAATATGAGAATAAGATAAAATATAAACCAGGAAAAATACAAGCACTTAAGTTTAAACAATGTTTCTATAAACTTAGAAATTTATCTGGAAAAAGCGACACTGGTGTTGCAAATTTAAGTTTTCTATCAGCTTCTTATACTCAACCAAAAACATCTAAAATATATGCTTTTGATAAATATGGTTCTAGTGGAGCTGTAACAGATGATACTGATAATGTTGATTCTAAGGCAAAGAAATCAAACTTAAACAACTATCATTTTGGTGATGATATTCAAGAAGAAATTGATCCAATAAAAGTAGACACTGCAGATGCTAAATACTTATTTAACAATGAAGACGCAATTGTATTTGATTTAAAAAGAGATAAGAAATCTAAATAAATTAATATACTAAAAGGAAATGTGCATTAGTATGAGTAATACTTAGAAAAAAATATGCATAAGCTAAAGAACTACATTAAATATGCATTAATACAAATATAAAAATATGTATAACCTGAAATAGTACATTAAAAAGAATATTCAAGTCGAAACTCAAATAATTTATTTAAAATTGATAATCTATAATTTTACAATAAATTTGAAGATGTTTTGACATAGAATATTCTTTTTAAGTATTATTTCAGGTTTTATAAATAATATATCTTTTAATATAATTTTATCCTAATAATTTTATTGTCTCATTTTCTATTTTGTATTTATTTGTTTCTTTATCTAATTTAAACGCAACTAAACTTTGATCTAGTTTTCCTTCGTTTTGTCTTAAATCTGTTGTAAATAGTAGATTTATTTTTTCTGGTTCTAATCCATTCATTACAATTATTTTAAAACATTCTGCCATATGACGTTCATCTTCGCATTGAAGAATTAATTGTGGAAGCATTCTAAATCCTGAATCCATTGATGAGAAGTTTGAATAAAAGTCTTTGTATAATTTCATTCTATCTTCTAATTTTTTCTTCCATTCTTCTTCTCTTCTAATTATTTCAAAGATTAAGTCTATACTTTTTTCTTGTTTGCTAAGTGTTATCTTTGGTCCTGTTGTTTTGAATGCTTTGTTCATATTTTTTGCTGTAATTTGTGTTTTTACTTGATATCCTGCAAAAGCTTGTACCTTATTTTTATATGCTATTAAAGTTTGATTTGCTGCAAGTCTTTTTTTAATCATTGCAACAGGTTTTGTGTTATCTGTTGGTTGCCATTTACATTCTATACCTCTTGAATTTAATAGATATTTTCCCATCTTTTCCATACAGTATACTCTGTAAATGCCCTTACCATCTTCAGAATTGAAGTAATATCTTGTTAATATTTTTGTTTTTACTAATTGCTCTAATTTATTATTCAATTTATCTTGAGATTTAAGTTCATATTTATCTGTATCTAAAAGACAGAATAATTGTCTTGATGTTATAAATTCGAACTCATTTACTAATTCCATAATTTTAAAATGAACATCTGATATATGTCCTACATTTATTTTTTGTATTATTTGGTTTATAGACACATATCCGTCTTTTCCGTCAAATACCTTTATTTCTCCTTCTCTTATTGCAAAAGGAGATACTTTTGTTTTAATCTCTGAATCTTCTACCATTTTTCTCTTTCCCCCTATAATTATACTAATTTTAGTTTTATTATCATTTGGTATTATAACAATTTTATTCTTCCACATTTTTTTAAATTTGTCAATAGTAAGCTTATTTCATTAGGCTTTCTACTTCTTTTGTAGTCAAATAACGCCATTTCCCTATTTCTAAGTTTTTTACATCTAAGCCAGCAACTTTTCTTCTATGTAAAGCAAGCACTTTTTTATCTATTGCTTCACACATTTTTCTAACTTCTCTATTTTTTCCTTCATGTATTGTTATTTGTACTCTAGAAAATTGCTTTTCTTCATCTGTTTTTAGTATTTTAACTTTTGCCTTTCCAGATGTGTAGTCTTCTATTTTTACGCCATTTTCTAATTTCTCTACATCCTCTTTTGTTACAATTCCTTTTACGGTAACTGTATATGTTTTTTCAACTTCGTTTTTAGGATGTGTAATTTTGTTTATAAATTCTCCGTCATTGCTTAGAAGTATTGCACCAGATGTATACATATCTAGTCTTCCAACTGGCAATATTTTTTCTTTAACTTTTACTAAATCTAATACTGTTGGCCTATCAAATTGATCTTTTACAGTTGTAACATAGCCTATTGGCTTGTTTAATAATATATATACGTGTTTTTCTATTTTATCTACTTTTACTCCGTCAAATTCTACAATATCATTTTCTGGTTTTATTTTTGTTCCAAGTTCTGTAACAATTTTGCCATTTACTTTTACTCTGCCAGCTAAAATGTATTCTTCACATTTTCTTCTGGCTGCAATTCCATTATTGGCTAAATATTTTTGTAGTCTTTCTTCCATTTTTATTTTTCCTTTCGAAAGATTATTTTTTTGTAATTAACTTCTATTCTTATTAGATATGTCTTCTATAAATTAAAATATAAAAAATTTAGAATATTATAACTTTAGTATCTAAATATTTAACTTGGGCTGTCTAGTTTTGCTAATACTTTTTTAAAGTACTCTGGTAATTCTGCTTCCAAGTGCATTTCTTTATTTGTTACTGGATGCTTAAATTCTAGACTTTTAGCATGTAGCATTTGCCCTTCTACTCCAAATTCGTTTTTCCCGTTTGAGTATACCATATCTCCAACAACTGGATGTCCAATATATGACATATGAACCCTTATTTGATGTGTTCTTCCTGTATCTATTTTAAGTTCTAGTAATGTATATTTACCATATCTTTTTAGTACTTTAAAATGTGTTATTGCGTCTTTTCCTTTCGCATCTACAGCCATTTTCTTTCTATCTTTTGTACTTCTTGCAATTGGCATATGTATTGTTGCTTCATCTTCTGGAACATTTCCCTTTACAAGCGCAATATATTTTTTTGTAACTTTTCTTTCTTGAATTTGTTTGCTCATATTCATATGTGCCAAATCGTTTTTTGCAACTATTAATAGTCCAGATGTATCCTTATCTAGTCTATGTACTATTCCTGGTCTTATTTCTCCTCCTATTCCAGATAAACTATCTTTGCACATTGCAAGTATTGCATTTACCAAAGTTCCATCTGGGTTTCCATTTGCAGGATGCACAACCATTCCTTTTGGTTTATTTACAACTATTATATCATTATCTTCGTACACAACAGGCACAGGTATATCCTGTGCCTCTAATTTTATTTCTTTGGGCTTAGGTATGTCTATTGTTAATATATCTCCTATTTCTGGTTTATACGAAGCTTTTTGTAATTTATTATTTACTAATATTTTTTCTTCATCTAATAGTTTTTTTACCATTGTTCTAGATAAATTTAAGCCACATTCTTCTGATATAAAGCTGTCTAGTCTTTTCTTTTGATTGTTTTCTTTTACAATCACTGTTTCCAATTTTATTCTCCTCTTTGATATATTACAAAATTATCATCTTTATATAGTTCTGTATATTTTGAATCTCTTGAAATAAGCATATTCAATTTTGAATTTTTTGCAACTATTATATGTGTTATTCCATATTGCTCAAATGTATTTTCATAATATCTTGATATTCCAGAAGTTTTTATATAATCTGAGAAAATATCTCTTCCTTCAAATTTTCCTTCTGAATTTTTACTACCATTAAATTCTGGTGCATACAAGTCTGCTCTCGAGTCTATAAATACTGGTATGTCTTGATATAATAAATAGCTTCCGTAATTGTATTCATTAAATAATTTTATATTGTCTAAATCCAAGTTTTCCTTCATCCAAGCAGCTGCTTCAACTGGATATGTAGAAGTACTTACATATTTGTCATTTAATTTTGGTTTTACTTCTATTACAGAAAATAGTACAACAATTAAAAATGCTACAGTTGTTCCTAAACTTGTTGCAAGTAGTTTTTCTAGCTCTTTTAAGCCTCTCTCATCATATTTATCGAATAACTCTACAATCATTTTTGTTAATATTGCCGCTCCAAATAACAAGAACATAGACTCTTGTCTTCTAGTCATAAACATTAGAAATGCAAGTCCAGCAAGCATAAATAAATCTTTTAATCTTATTTTAACATCTGTAAATATTAGCAATGCAAATACTGCTGTTATTACAACCAATAATTCTGGGTTATTTATTAGTGTTAAAGGCAAGTGTTCACTTATATTTTCTGTTGTGTTACCTTTCATTGTTTTATATAAATATGTGTATGGAGTGTCTCCAAGAGGTGTTAATAATCCTGTAAATGCACATATTACCATTATTAAGATTAACCATTTTACTGCTTTTATTTTTGTATATCTTATTCTATATGGCTTAGCTCTTCTTTCTTCTCTAGCTTTTATTATTTTGTTTTCATAGACTTTTTCTTCGTCAATTTTAGAAATAAATAAATTTATTTTTTCGTTATATTTTTCTATGTTGCCTTCTTTTTTAGCTTTCTTTTGATATTTTTTTATTGAATTATTGTAATACCACATTCTCATTTTATGTATTAGGTTTGCATCTATAATTGTATATATTAAATATTCTGCAACATATGGCATAAATATTACAAAGAAGAATGGCCATACCGCACAGTGAAGGTTGGCAATTGCAATTGATATTAAAATTATTCCAGCTGCATATCTTTTCTTTTTGGTTTCTAAGAAATTTTCTATTAATAAAATTGTAAGTTCTAATAATATGAAAGTTACAAGTTGTGCACGAGCAGCTATATAAGCATTAAACATAAACATTGTACCTATTGTAATTATAAATGACATTGGCCTATTTTTAGATATTTTTACATTTGTAAAATAAATTGTAACACCTAAAATTGCTGAAAATACTAATGTAGATATAAATATTCCAGTAAAACCACCTACACTATATATAAGGTAAATCATAAGATCATATGCCCAATGAGGATAAGTATATGGTAAATTTTCATGCCAAGAAAATGGATCTTGCATATCTACTGTTTTTGTATTTACTATATGTTCTCCTATTTTTATTGTATAATATGTATCATTTTGTAATGTAACCGGACATATTGCAGCACTAAATATTATTATTGCCACAACAGCTAGTATTGTTACTTTTATGCCTATTATTTTAGGTGAATCTTCCTGTTTTATTTTTTTTGCTTTTACTTTTCCATTTTTTTCTTTCTCTTTATCTTTTTTATTTAACACATTTTTTCTCCTTTTGTATAGTATTTTTTCATTGACAATTATATCAGTTTACCTCTTAAAGAGCAATATAAAAGAGAAAAAGTTTTTGCAAAACTACCTTTGAGTAATTTTGTTTTTTGCTTTTTCCCTTTTGTTTATTACATTTTTCAATTATTGTAATTGCTTTGCAACTTCTTCAGCAAAGTTTTCTTCTTTTTTCTCTATTCCTTCGCCTCTTTCAAGTCTTGCAAATTTTGTAACTGTTGCACCTTTTTCTTTTAATAATTGGCTAACTTTTATATCTGGATTTTTAACAAATTCTTGATCTAATAAGCATATTTCAGCATAGAATTTTCCAAGTCTTCCTTGTACCATTTTTTCTGCTATAGCTTCTGGTTTTCCTTCATTCATAGCTTGGATTTTTAGGATTTCCATTTCTTTGTTTACTCTTTCTTGAGGAACTTCTGCTTCATTTAAGAATTCAGGTTTTGCAGCTGCTATTTGCATACAAATATCTTTTGCAAGTTCTTCTGTTCCGTTTTCCATTTCTACAAGTACTGCAATTTTTCCTTCTCCATGGATGTATTTTGCAACTATTCCATTTGCAGATTCGAATCTTGCAAATCTTCTTATTGATATATTTTCTCCTATTGTTGCAATTTTATCTGTTAAAACATCTTTTACAGTTTTTCCTACTTCTACCATAGATTCTTCTGCAAGTAATGCTTCTACATCTGCTGGATTGTTTAATGCAACTTGTTTTGCAACATCACTAACAAATTTCTTGAATTCTGCATTTTGTGCAACGAAGTCTGTTTCTGCATTAACTTCAACAACTGCTCCTAATTTTCCGTCTTCTGCAACATATCCTTCAACTAATCCTTCTGCAGCAATTCTTGATGATTTTTTTGCAGCTTTTGTTATACCTTTTTCTCTTAGTAATTCCATAGCTTTTTCCATATCACCATTTGTTTCTGTTAATACTTTTTTGCAGTCCATCATTCCTGCACCTGTTTTTTCTCTTAATTCCTTTACTTGGCTTGCTGTTATCATTTTATATCCTCCTTTTTATTATCGCCCAAATTTGGCGTCCTTATTTAGCGAATTTAATTAAACAATAAGGGATAGGGCAGATGCCCTACCCCTCTCTTGGTATTGTTTTTATTTTTGTTATTATTTATTTTCTGTTTCTTCAGCTTCTGCTACAACTTCTTCAATATCTTTTGGTTCTTCTGTAGCTTCTTCTTGAGCATCTTCTGATTCAACTTCTAGAGCTTCACCTTGACGTCCTTCTATTATTGCATTTGCCATAACATCTGCTATTAATTTAACAGCTCTTATAGCATCGTCATTTCCAGGTATTACATAGTCAACATCTTCTGGATTGCAGTTTGTATCTACTAATCCTATTGTTGGTATGTTTAGTTTTCTAGCTTCTAATACAGCATTTCTTTCTTTTTTAGGATCTACTAAGAATATAACTCCTGGTAGTTCTGTCATTTCTTTTATTCCACCTAAGTTTTTATCTAGTTTTTCCATTTCTTTCTTTAATAGAATTACTTCTTTTTTAGGTAGTACATCAAATGTACCATCTTCTTCCATTTTTTCTAGTTGATTTAATCTTTCAACTCTCTTTTTGATTGTATCGAAGTTTGTAAGCATTCCACCTAACCATCTTTGGTTTACGTAGAACATTCCGCTTTTTTCAGCTGCTTCTTTCATACAGTCTTGAGCTTGTTTTTTAGTTCCTACAAATAGAACTGTTTTTCCTTCCTCAGCTTGTTCTCTTAAGAATTCATAAGCTTCGTCAATTTTTTTAGATGTTTTTTGTAAGTCGATGATGTGAATTCCGTTTCTAGCTTGGAATATGTATTCAGCCATTCTAGGATCCCATCTTCTTGTTTGATGTCCAAAATGAACACCAGCTTCTAGTAATTGTTTCATTGCAACTACTGCCATAATTTTTTCCTCCTTTTAGTTTTACCCTCCACAAATTTTCCAACACTTATAAGGAACTTTTATACTAAAAATTTTATAAAAGCACTGCCTTTTAAGCTAAGATTTGTGTGCGTATTTTCAACAGGAATTATTATATCAAAAAAATAGTGTATTTGCAAGTACTTTTTGCATTTTTCCTAATTTTTCAAATAAATATTCAATAATATTTCTATTCATTTTGTTGATTTTATCATTCTTTTATGTTATAAATAAATTAGTATCAAAATAATAAAGGAGAAATTTATGTTAAATAAAAATATAGGTATCACCTTAGTATCATTAACAGTAACTATAATTGTATTATTAATATTAGCTGGAGTTACATTATCAACAGTATTAGGTGATAATGGTGTCTTAAATATAGCAAAGGGAATGGCCGCAAATACAGAAGAAAAAAATAGAAAAAGTAGTAATCGTATAAATGATTTAGAAGCCCAAATAGCCAAGAGTGAACAACTTCTTGCAACAGCATCTCCAGAAGATGTTATATCTGGAAAAACGTTCTTTTCTGATAATGAAGGAACTCTAAAAGAAGGAACTATGACTAAAAATGAGGCAAAGTCAATAACTTTAAATGCTGGTAGTAGTTATACCATTCCAAGAGGATACCATAATGGTGAAGGAACAATAACTACAACAAGTCTATCAATTCAAACGTCTGCAACGGCAATTGCTTCTCAAATATTAAGCGGATATACAGCTTGGGTTAACGGAACAAAAATTACAGGTACTATGACAAATCAAGGAGAAAAGACTGCCACATTGAATGCTGGCGGAAGTTATACAATTCCAGCTGGATATCATAATGGAAAAGGAGTTATAAAAGCTGCTTCTCTTGCTTCTCAGACTCAAGCAGATGCAATAGCTGATAATCTTTCTAATGGAAAAACAGCTTGGGTTAATGGAACAAAAATTACTGGTACTGGTGCTGATGTAACAAATTCTTATAATAGTGGATATACCAACGGAAATTCTGATGGATATAATTCTGGATATACAGCTGGATACAATGCTGGAAAAACTGATCTTAATTTTAAAACTGGTTCATATAGTACAGTTTGGGGCGGACAGCGGAACTCAATCGGTTAATGTTGGTGTAACAATTGTTGGCATAAAACGAGTTGATAGTTCAAATGAAAATATTACCCACTCTGTCTGGTTTAGTGGTACAACACTATATTGGTCTAGAGGTGGTGATAATGGTAATTTAACTTTAACAATCACATATTTATATTTATAATATTAAAATACGAAACAAAATTATTTTATTTGTTTCGTATTTTCTATTTTCTTTTTCTTCTTTTTATGATAAAATGTGACAAAATATGAATAAAAATTTTATTTTTATGGAGGTAACAAATGAATTTAAATAAATGTGAACGTTGTGGTTGTTTTTTTGCATCTAAAGATTGTGTATGCCCTAATTGCAGAGCTAAAGATGAAAACGATATAAATCAGTTGAAGAATTTTTTAACAGACTCTGATAATTCTGTTTCGGTTGAAACTCTATCTTCTGAAACTGGTGTTTCTTTAAAAAATGTAAATAGATATTTGCAAGATAAAGATTTGTATTTAACACTTACAAATTTAGGCTTAAATTCTAGTTCAGATTTTCCAAATATAAATTTATTTTAAAATAGAATAACTCTTTAAATCTTAGGTTTTGAATTTTTTATACAGTTAAAAATTTATTGGTACGCTCAAATTTTAAAAATAAATTCCAGTGCGCAATAAAAAAGAATTAGTGTGGATATCTTACAAAATAAAAGGAGTTCTTTAATTAAGTAGTTTTAGATAAAACTAAAATACTTAAATTAAGAGCTCTTTTTATTTCTATTTATTATTATTTTACTACTTCTAGTATATCTGGTATTTTTTCTGCTTTTTGATCACAAATTATATAGTTTTGTTTTAGCTTTTCTACTGCCAATTTTCCTTTTTCTTCGTTATTTGCATAAATAAATGCAACAGTATCCCCATTTTCTATATGGTCATCAACCTTTTTACAAAGTTCTATTCCAACACTATAATCTATGTTATCTTCCTTTTTTTCTCTTCCGGCACCTAAATGCATTGCAATTTTTCCTACTTCTTCTGCATTCAATTTTGTAACATATCCTTCTTTTTCGACTATTACTGGAAGTTTATATCTTGCCTTTGCGAATTTTTCAGTATTTTCTATGTAACTAATATCTCCACTTTGATTTTGAATTAACTCTAAAAACTTTGCATAAGCATTTCCATTATAAATAGCTTCTTCGATTTTTCTCTTATTATCTTCTATATTGTTGCCTTTTCCGTCTAACTTTAACATATATGCTCCAAGTTCTAGTACAACTTCTTTTACATCTGGTTCTAACTTACCTTTTAGTGCTTCCACAGTTTCTATAATTTCTAATGTATTTCCAATCATTCTTCCTAAAGGTTGATCCATATTTGTAATTACACAAACTGTTTCTTTTTTAGCTAATTTTCCTATGTTAATCATTATTTTTGAAAGTTCTTCTGCTTCTTCTTTTGTTTTCATAAATGCACCGCTTCCGCAAGTTACATCTAGCACAATTTTACTTGCTCCTGCAGCAATTTTTTTACTCATTATACTAGAGCTTATAAGTGGAATGTTTGCAGTACAATTTATTGAATCTCTTAATGCATATATTTTTTTATCTGCTGGTGCTAAGTTCATTGTTTGACCAATTAAGCTTATTCCAATTTTATTTACATTATTTATAAAGTCATCTATGCTAATTTCTGTTTTATACCCAGGAATTGCTTCCAATTTATCCTTTGTTCCCCCTGTGAAGCCTAGTCCTCTTCCAGACATTTTTGCAACTTTTACTCCAAGTGATGCAACAACTGGCATTAGAATTAATGTTATTTTATCGCCAATTCCTCCTGTGCTATGCTTATCTACAACATCTCCTATTTTTGATAAGTCTAATACATCACCAGAATAAGCCATAGCTAACGCTAAATGTGTTATTTCTTCTTCATCCATTCCGTTAATATAAATTGCCATAACAAGTGCAGCAGCCTGATAATCTGGAATATTTCCAGCTGTATATTCTTTTACAAAATATTCTATTTCTGCTTTAGATAATTTTTTATTATTTTGTTTTTTCTCTATAATATCTAATATATTCATATCTAGTTATTTTCTCCTTTTACATATAAATTTTAGTTTCAAATTTATAGTTTGTTCTCTCAAAGTTTAATCACATTTAATATTCTATTTATTTGGCTGCAATTTTTTCTATGATTATTATCGTCAATGTTTTTTATTGCAATCACCAAATTTTATATAAAATGTTTTATAAAGGATTTTCTATGTATTGGACAAGGTCCGTATTCTTTTATAGCATTTATGTGTGCTGCTGTTCCATATCCTTTATGTTTTATAAAGCCGTATTGAGGATACACTTGGTCCCACTCTCTCATTATTCTGTCCCTTGTAACTTTTGCAATTATTGATGCACACGATATAGAATAGCATTTAGCATCACCTTTTATAATTGATTCATATGGAATACCGTCTGTATCTATTTTAGTTAAAGCATCTACTATTATTAAATCTGGTCTTGGATTTAGCTCTTTTACAGCCATTGTTAAACCTTCTTTTGTTGCATTTAATATATTTATTCTATCTATCTCTTTTTGGTCTATTATACCAACACCATAGCTAATAGCTTCGTTTGTTATAATTTCAAATAATTCTTCTCTTTTCTTTTCTGATACTTTTTTAGAGTCATTTACTCCTTCTATCATAGAATTTCTTGGCATTATGCAAGCAGCCACAACAACTGGACCTGCAAGTGGTCCACGCCCTGCTTCATCTATTCCACAAATATATTGTAAATTTTTTTCTTTATATAAGTTTTCTTCTATTTCTTTAAGATTTATTAACCTTTGTTCTTCTTTTTCTTTCATATTTTTCCTTTCTAAAAATTACATTTTCAATTTTAAATATTAATTTAACTTTATTGCTTACTATTATTAAATTTTAACAATATCAAACATTATTTTTCTGTGTTTTCAATTGTTTCGGTTACTTCTTTTATTTGAGATAATCTATATAGTGTCTCTGTTTTATTATATTTAAACCCTTTTGTCATTATAATTTCATATTCATCATAATTAACAAGATAATAGCTGTCTTCATAATTTGTAATTTCTAGTCCTGCTTCTTGTAAGTCTTGATCTTTTAATACATAATATTTTTCATATTCTTCTTCTGATAAAACATTTTTATTTAAAAACTCTTGTACAAGTGGGTCGTCCATTGCCTCAGCTATTTTAGTACCAAGATATACCTTATCCTTTTTTTCGGCTGTACGTTTATCCATATAGTCCTTAACTTTCCATTGTACCTGAAGCATATCTGTTTTTACCGTTTGTAATTTTGCTTCTCCATATTTCATTCTAATAAAATATACTCCCATTGCAACTATAATTCCTATTATAACTACAAGTATTATCGTTTGTATTGTTCCCATTGCTTTATTGCTTTTCATTTTTATTTTCCTTTCTTGCCATTATTCAGTATTTTGCATTCCTAATTATATATTGTAATAAATAAATTTGCAAGTATAAAAAATCGACTGCCTTTCTCTTGGCAGTCGATAAGAAAATAAAAGGGGATGTTTTTATTTTTTAGTTAGTAACGGAATAACTATTTACTAACTATGGTTATATAATACCAATGGATTTTGTTCTTTTTGTGAACTAAATGTAACTACTTTGTATTTATTTTTGTTCTTTTAAAGTTAATTTAAGTTCTTTTTCTTGGCCTTTTCTATTTATTGTAATTGTCATTTCGTCACCAATACTATGTTTATTTTTTACTGTATTTAATTCTGTCATTGTTTTTACTTCTTGACCATCAGCTTTTACAATTACGTCTCCAGCTTTAATTCCTGCTTCTTCTGCTGCTGAATATTCTTCTACAGACACTACATATATTCCTTCAACTAAATTGTTTCTTGACGCTGTTTTTGAGTCTAAGTCTCTACCACTTATTCCTATATATGGTCTCTTTACTTTATTATATTGAATTAATTGTTCATATATTGGTTTTGCGGAATTTATTGGAATTGCAAAGCCCATTCCTTCTACACCTGTTGCAGAAACTTTTAGTGTATTTATTCCTATTACTTGGCCTTTGCTATTTACTAAAGCTCCTCCGCTGTTTCCAGAGTTTATAGCAGCATCTGTTTGAATTAGTGTAAATGTTTTTCCATCCGAGTCTGTAACTTCTCTATTTACAGCACTTATTGCACCTACTGTAACTGTGCTTTGCATTCCCAAAGGATTTCCTGCTGCCATTGAATATTCTCCAACAAGAACTCTATCAGAATCTCCAAGTTCTGCTGCTGTTAATCCAGTTTTTTCTATTTTTATAACTGCTAAATCTGTTTCCGTATCTGTTCCTACTACTTTTGCTTCATATTCTGTTTCATCATTGTATAAATATACAACAACCCTAGAGGCCTCTCCTAAAGAATATGTTGTAGAGCTTGAACTTGAATTTACAACGTGATTATTTGTTAATATATATCCATCTTCACTTAATATTATTCCAGATCCTTCTGCAGAAGCTGTTGTCTGTTGAGTTAAAAATATTGAGTTTACTGGATATTCTACTTTTATTCCAACTATTGATGGTAGTATTTTTTTAGCAACTGCTATTCCTGTTTCTGAATAATTTTCTAAAGATATTTGTGTTGTATTAATTGCTGTACTAGTTGTATCTGTACTTGTTTCTACAGATTTATTATTTGTTTCTACTAACCTTTCTTTTATAGTAGGTACTCCAAAGCAAGTACCAAGCACTATTCCAGCACCTAAGACTCCACTTAAAAATGGCACTGCCACTGTTTTTCCAAAGTTAAAATTAGATTTATTTTTTTCACCTTTACTTTGATTTACTGTTTTAAATTCTTTGCCAGATTTATTGTCTATTACTCCATCTGGTGTTTTTACATCTTTGTTTTCTTCCATTTGTTTTCTTCCTTCCTAACTTATATATTAATATTGTATCCTTAACTATTATTATAATACACTAGATTTGTGAATAGATTGTGAACTTTTTGTTAGAAATTCGTTACAATTAAGATTTTAATTCATAGTAAAAAGTTCAAGCCTTTTTAGTTTCAAAAATCGCCCAAGGGGGCGTCCCCTTTGGGCGAAAAATTTTGAAATTTTTAATATACATATGTTTCTGGATTTACTCTTGTTCCGTTTAATCTTATTTCGAAGTGTAAGTGATTTCCTGTTGAATTTCCAGTTGAACCAACTGCTGCAATTACGTCTCCTGCTTCTACTTCTTCTCCAACTTTTGCATATAATTTGCTACAGTGACCATAATATGTTTGTACTCCATTTTCGTGGTCTATTATTATTAAATATCCATATCCACTCATCCATCCAGAATAAGATATGGTTCCTCCTGCTGATGCTTTTATGGCTGTTCCAGCAGGTGCTGCTATGTCTAATCCACCGTGTGCGTGGTCTCTTACACTAGATTCCACTACTCCATATCTTGATGTAATGTTTCCTACTACTGGTTTTACTGAAAAATATACTCCATTGAATGTAGCTTTTGCAATTCTTTCTTGTTCGTCTTTTATCTCCCTTAGGTCTGTATCTATGCTAGATTTTGCAACAGCTAGTTCTACGGTTCCAACTTCTTCTAAGTTTTGCGTATATTGTTCTTCTATTGAAACTTCAGCTACATCTTCTGAATACTCTTCTTTCATATCTGAAACGATGCTTTCAGCTTCGTCCAAAGTGTTTACATATGTTTTTATTTTGTTGTTTACTGCTATTGCATATACTTTATATGTTGTTGTTGCATTTTCTGCAAGTATGTTTATAATTTCTTGTTCATCAGTTTCTTTATTACTACTTAATTTAAGCTCATATGTTAATGGCGCATTTAATGTTGTAAATACTGCACATTCATTATCTGATGTTAAAACTTTGCAATTTATTAGTTCTTCCATTGCTTGCTTATTTTTTACATAGCCTATTGTTTCGCCGTTTAGTTTTACTTCGTATAGTGGATTATATTTTATAAATACAATTAACATTATTATAAATAAGGCTGCTGTAATGATTGCTAGCAATTTAAAAAGTTCTTTTGTGCCGTGTTTTAACCTAATTTTTAAAATAATTTCACGCTCCTTTTTACCGCGACAAATTCTATTATACTACATATTCTGCCAAAATGCAAATTTTTTATGCATTTTTCTCGCTAAGTTCTACCAAATTCACATTTGAACTTTGTATTGCTTTTTGTATTTCCATTAGTACTACTGGCATTACAGAAATTATTATTGTTATTAACCATTGCTCAATATTTAATGGTTTTAGACTAAATATTTCTGCAAGTTTTGGTATTATTACAACTATTATTTGCATTAATGTTCCTAATATAACTGCTCCAATTAAAAATTTATTTTCAAATAGTCCACATTTAAATATACTTTCTGTGCTTTTTATGTTTAAACTATGTACTAATTCTATTAATCCTATTGCAACAAATGCCATTGTTCTGCCTATTTCTAGTCCCCAAAATTTATTTCCTATTGAAAAAGCTACTAGTGTAAGTGTTCCAATCATTAATCCTTCTATTATTATTTTACTCCATAATCCTCCTGCAAATATGCTTTTCTTTGGATTTCTTGGCATTTTTTCCATTATATTTTTTTCTGGTTTTTCTAGTCCAAGTGCAATTGCAGGAAGTGAATCTGTAACTAAATTCACCCATAATAATTGTATTGCAAGTAGTGGTGATTTCATTCCTAAAATTAATCCTAAAAATATTGTTACAATTTCGCCTATGTTTGTTGCAATTAAAAAATGTATTGCTTTTTTGATGTTATCAAATATATTTCTTCCTTGTTTTATTGCTTCTACTATTGTTACAAAATTATCATCTGTTAAAACCATATCTGCCGCATTTTTTGCAACATCTGTACCTCCTTTTCCCATAGCAATCCCAATGTCTGCATTTTTTAATGCGGGAGCATCGTTTACTCCATCTCCTGTCATTGCAACAACTCCTCCTGTTACCTGAAATGCCTTTACAATTCTTACTTTATGCTCTGGCGAAACTCTGGCAAATACCGAATATTTTTTTATATTTTTTTCTAATTCGTCTTTACTCATTTTTTCTAATGTTTGACCATCTATTGCTAGGTCATTTTTTCTTAGTATTCCTAATTCTTTTGCAATTGCCTTGGCTGTTTGCAAGTGGTCTCCGGTTATCATTACTGTTTTTATTCCTGCTTTTCTGCAAGTTGCAACAGCTTCTTTTACTCCCTCTCTTGGTGGATCTATCATTCCTATTAATCCACAAAACACAAGATTGTTTTCCACATTTTCTGCACTATTTAAGTTTGGCATTGTGTCTACATCTTTATATGCCACTGCAATTACTCTTAAAGCTCTTTGTGCCATTTCTTGGTTTTGCAATTTTATTAATTCCTCTATTTCGAATACTGGAAGTATTTGACCATTCTTATAATACTTAATACATTTTCTTATTAACACATCTGGTGCTCCCTTTGTTATTATTCTATATTTATTTCCTATTTTGTGAATAGTTGTCATCATTTTTCTTGTTGAATCAAATGGAAGTTCATTTATTCTTGGCATTTGTTCGTATAAATATGATTTACTAATTCCATTTAATAATGCTGCATTCGTAATTGCAACCTCTGTTGGTTCCCCTTTTGCTTCTTTTGTTCCATTTATATGCTCTTCTGTTGTATCTGTACACATTGTTGCAAGCTCTAATATCATTTTTTTATTTCTAGATGTTCCATCACAGTCTTTAATTGTTGTTACAGTCATTTTATTTTGTGTTAATGTACCTGTTTTGTCTGAACATATTACAGTACTACTTCCTAAAGTTTCTACGGCAGGTAATTTTCTAATTATGCTATTTTTCTTTGCCATTTTTGTAACGCCTATAGATAACATTATTGTTACAATTGCAGGTAGGCCCTCTGGTATGGCAGCAACAGCAAGGCCTACAGATGTCATAAACATTTCTATAATAGGAATTTTTTTAAATATTCCTATTACAAATATAAGAATGCAAATTACTATACAAACTATTGCAAGTGTTTTTCCAACCTCTCCAAGCTTTTTTTGAATTGGTGTTTCTGGTGCTTCATCTTCTATTATCATTCCCGCAATTTTTCCAACTTTTGTATTCATTCCAGTATCTACAACAACAGCCTCTGCGTGGCCATTTACAACTATTGTAGTTGTAAATGCCATGTTTTTCATATCTGCAACTGCAATATCATTATTTAAAACTTTATCTGCTTCTTTCTCCGATGGAACTGTTTCACCAGTTAAACTTGACTCTTCTATTTTTAAATTATAACTTTTTATTAATCTACAATCTGCTGGAACATAATTTCCAGTCTCTAAAATTACAATATCCCCTGGTACTACTTCTGATGCTTTTACTTCTTGCACTTTTCCATTTCTTATAACCTTTGCAACTGGGGCTGTCATTTTCCTTAATGCTTCTATCGATTTTTCTGCCTTTTGCTCCTGAACTAGTCCCATAATTGCATTAAAAATTACAATTGCAATTATAATAATAGAATCTATATAATCCGACTCTCCATTCATTTTTGAAACAACTGCCGAAATTATTGCAGCTATTATAAGAGTTATTATCATAAAATCGTTAAATTGTTTTATGAATTTTATGAATATACTCTCTTTTTTCTTCTCCTTTAAAGTATTTTTTCCATATTTTTCTAGTCTTTGTTTTACTTCATTTTCATTTAGTCCTTTATAACTCGTTTTTAATTCTTTAAAAATTTGACTTATTTCTTTAGTTTGCCACATAAAAAATTCCTCCTTTTTTTATAAATACTATTCAACCTGTCCAAATAATATTCTAAAAAAAGGAAAAAGCTTAAAAGTCATTATAACTCTAAGCTTTTTCTGTTTTTCATTTTATAATTTTATTATGCTTTTGGTGATTAATTTTGTAGCTTTTAATTTATATTTTTTTATTGTACTAAATATAAAGTAGGACGAGTTCCCATGTAGCTAGGTGATAATGAACCTAAAAGTAAAGCATAGGAAGAAAAAAGGTCTTCCTTTTCATAGTAACCACCTCTGGCAATTCTATACTGTTGTCCACTGGCTTCTTGTGTAAGTTCAGCATAATTTCCTGCAAAATCATATATATTGTTTGCTTTCCAATTTTCACTGAATCCAGTATTTTGCGGACTTCCATGTCCATCTACTGTATTATTATTATAATTTCCCCAAGTTACTGGATTCGTTATACTAAATCCAGAATTCTCTAGCCATTTACAGGTTGCATCCCATTGTAATCCCCATATCATTTGAGTTTTTACTTTAGATCCATTTGCCAATTTTTTGCATTTTTCATAAAAAGTTTCCCAAACAGATGATGTTTGAACAGTTCCTGTCTTTTCACCATCTTTGGATAGTTCATATCTACCTATATAAAATCCATGATATCTTTCTAAACTTTCTATCATCTCATCATATTCACTTACTAGTGTTTCTGCTTCTTGTAGATATTTTGAACTACTAGATCCAGATGAAGAACCTCCAGACGTCGATCCTCCAGACGCCGATCCTCCAGACGATCCACCTGTTGGACGATAGACTAAGTCAGGTTCTCTAATCCCTCTTTCATCTCCAGGTTTCACCCTTGTTACTCCACTTATTATTTTTGAGTTTGTATATTTTTTTGTTTTTACTCCTGTATCTCCAGAAATTGCAATTCCAGCTGTTACAGAGGTATATAAATCGCTTGGCTTTTCTACGGGCACCCATACCCATTGATTTCCTGCTAAATCTCTTCTTACGTCTTCTTTTCCTTTATCCAATTCTTTATCTGCTATATTATCTGAAATAACTATTCCTTTTGCTTTTGTTCCTCCTACATAATAATAGCCTTCTGGTATTGTTACTCCATCTGCTGCTGGATCATAATCAACTGAGCCATTTTCTTCATTGCCAGAGTCTATTTTGTTTACATAATCTAATAATTCTTGTTCTAAACTATTCATTGACTTTTCAGTGTTTATTCTTGCTTGTTCTGTTTTATCTCTTGCTTCTTGCGCCTTAGTTATTATTCCATTTTCTCCTAACACTAAGTTTAAACTTATTCCTGCTAGTATTAATAAAACTACTATTGTTACGACCAAAGCAACTAGGGTTATTCCGTTTTTCTTGTTTTTTTAAAATTTCATTCATATTTTTATTTTATCCCCCTGTTTTATATTTTTTTTACAAAAATTCTCCATTCTATCAAATTCAATATTTTATAAAAATTTTTGCTCTAACTTTGCTTTTCCAAACCACATAACATCTTCCATTTCGCTATACGTTGACATAGCCTTCTTTTTGTTTTCTCTTTGTCATTGAAGTTCTGAGTTCTTATTTAGAACCCATTGCCTCCATATCTCATGGTATCAAATATAAAGTAGGGCGAGAACCATAGTAGCTATAGGTGCTGTTAGGACTGCTGACGCCATAGCTAGAAGCTGGACTGTTAGAACCATTGTAGCCATAGCTGCCTCCTCTGAGAGCTCTTCTATCGGTGTTATTCGCTTCTTGGGTATATTCAAAACAATTTCCAGCAAAGTCATATATATTATTTGCCTTCCAACTTTCACTAAAGCCTGTATTTTGCTCACTTCCATGTCCATCTGCTGTATTGTTCTTGTAATTTCCCCAAGAAGTTGAATCTGTTATGTTAAATCCTGAACTTACTAACCAATTGCATGTTGCATCCCACTGCAATCCCCATATCATTCTGGTTTTTACTTTTGAACCTACTGCTAATGTTTTACAATTTTTATAGTGTTCATACCATGTTATACCTGTTTGAGTTGCTCCTGTCTTCTCTCCATTTGCTGTTAACTCATATCTTCCTATATAAAATCCTTTATATTTTTCTAAACTTGCTATCATTTCTTCATATTCACTTACCATTGTCTCTGCCATATTTGCTAAACTACTAAATCCTGCTGTTTTTGCTCTATCATTGGTATCCCCATCATTTGAATCAGTTAGTATATCTGGCTCTCTAAAATCTGTGCTTCCCGGTAATCCTCTCGTTTGTCCGCTTATTATTTCTGAATTTGTATATTTTGTTGTTTTCACTCCTGTACTTCCTGCAAGTGCTACTCCTGCATCTACAGTTGTATACAAACTACTTGGTGTATCTACTGGCACCCAGACCCATTGGTTTCCTGCTAAATCTTTACCAACGTTTTCCTGTCCCTTATATTTTTCATTATCTGCTTCTGCATCAGAAATAACTATTCCTTTTGCTTTTGTTCCTCCTACGTAATAATAGCCTTCTGGTATTACTACATTTTCTACTGTCGTTTGTGAACCTCCAGAATTTCCTCCATTTCCAGAGTTATCGTTTTCTGATATTAAATCTTCCATTTCATCTGTTAATGCATTTACTGCTTTTTCAGTATTAACTTGTCCCTCTGCTGTTTGGTTTCTTGCATCTTGTGCTCTACTTATTATTCCATTTTGTCCTAATACTAAATTTAAGCTTATTCCTG
>OLGZ01000095.1_pt1 | contig 82465 bp, 117 predicted proteins | sample 1605981 | NCBI WGS metagenome assembly OLGZ01 (sample SAMN03283291) | human gut metagenome | biome: human-associated habitat; material: feces | host: Homo sapiens | place: Peru | collected 2012
CGGTCATCTGCAGCACATCGGTCAGCGGGGTCCAGCCGCCGTACTGGTGCAGGTCACTGGTGATGGTGGTCACGTTCAGGGTCTGGCCGTTGGGGGTCACACCCTCGGTCAGCGGGGTGGTGGCCTTGGGCAGGCTGTCGTACTTGCGGAACTCGATGGTCTTGCCGCCGTTCGCCGGGATGGGGTACTTGTCGCCGAACTGGTCGTGCACCAGCGCCGGTTCCGCCTGGTCGATGAGCCGCTTCTCGTAATAGGTCTTCATCTCGGCGCTCATGCCGCTGGCGGTGGTGGTGTTCTGGTTCTGGGTGCTGGCCTGCGCAAAGAGCTGCAGGTCCAGCTTCATGGTGTTTTTCTTCATGGTCTTCCTCCTGTCAAAATGTAATGATCTCCCCGCGCAGCACTCGTTTTTCCAGCGCCTCGCGGTCCTTACGGCTCATGTGTTCCACGTCCATGCGGGTCTGCACCGCGCCGCCGGGGCGGGTGCCGTTCTCGCTGGGGCGGCTGCCCCGCTGCTGCACCCGGTTCAGCACTCCCTGTTCAGTCTGCTGAGCCGTTGCGGCAGTCTGCCGGGCCATCAGGCGGTCAAAGTATGCTGCCCGGTAGGCCGCTTCCATCGAGCAGCCCGCCCGCATCATCTTCCCCACTTCCGGGTTCGCCAGCACCTCTTCCCGGTCAAACTCCGGGTATTTTGCCTTCAGCACTTCGGCCTCGGCGTCCCACTGGGCTTGGATCTGTGCGATGCGGGCCTGTTCCTGCGCGGCCTTCTGCATCTGTGCCGCCGCTTCCTGCTGGGCAGTCAGGCGGCGGTTCTGGGTCTCCAGCTTGTCCAGCTCCCGCGCCGTCTTCACGGAAACGCCCTTTTCCATGGCGATTTTCTCGAAGTAGCTGTCATCCTTCACCACGCCGTTCTTGACAGCTTCCGTCAGGGCCACAAGGTCCGTGGCATCGGTGCCGTACTTCTCGGCGATCGCTTCCAGCAGCCCTCGCATCTCAGGGCTTGCCGTGATGCGCTGTTCCACCGCGCGGCTCACAGTGTCCGTGTACTCTTCCATCAGGTCTTTGTACTCCCCGCTCATCAGCTGGCCGAATTTCTTCCGCCGCTCCGCCGGGCTGAGTTTCTTTTCCTCCTCGCCCTTGCTCTCGCCGTCACGGCCCTCTGCTTCATCCGGGGCAGCATTTTCTTCTTCGCCCAACGCAGAGTTCTCCTCCCTGCCAAGGGCTCCCCTGTCAGGGAAGCTGTCTGCGCCAGCAGACTGAGAGGTTTCCCCGGCTCCGCTGCCGCCATCGCCGCCCTCGGCAAACAGCTGCAGGTTCATCTTCCCGCTCACCATGTCCGGCAGCTGTGCCGGGTCCGGTGCCGTGCCGTCCGCGAACATCATGTTCACCACCAGCTCCACGTTCTCCGGGTAGCTCTCCGCCAGCGCGTCCAGTCCGTCCTGCACCAGCTCCACCCATGCTTCCACCATGTTGCAGCTCTCACGAGTCGGGGTCACCTCCACCTTCATCCAGCCGTCGCCGTGGGCCACAGCGCCCAGCGCCACAGTGCCTGCCCGTGCAGCCTCCTCCACCTCGTTGGCAAGGGTCTGCATCAGGACGCTCACAGCTGCGCACACAATGTCCTGCCCGTACTTTCCCGCGCCTGCATGGCCCTTCGCTTTCACTTCGTAGCTGATTTTGTCGTCGTTCCAAACCGTGCGCATCACACTTGCTTCGATCATGCTCTTTCTCCTTTACTTGTTCGGGTTGTTCACGTCCATGGCCCGCCGGGCCGCCTGGGTGGCAAGGCTGTTTCCGCCGCTGCCCACCTGTGCGCCCAGGCCGTTGGTGATGCTCAGGCCCTCGCTGGTCCCGCCGCTGCCCCCGCCCGCGCTGCCTGCCTGCTGGGCCGCAGCGCCCGCCATGGCCGAAAGGTTCGAGCCGTTCTGCTGGTCGATGATGCCCGCCAGCTTCTGCACCTGCTCCATGGCCTGCTGCAACTGCTGGTAGAGCGTACCGTTCTGCTGCACCCGCTCCCGTACCTTCTCGATGCCCTCAAAGTCCATCATGTCCAGCGCGGCCAGCGCCGCGTCGGCGTTCGCCGGGGCAAAGAACCCCAGCTGATAGCACTCCTTCGCCGTCTCATTCTGGGAAAGCCGGTTGAAGGTGCTCTTCTTTGCTGCGCTCACCGTGATGTCGAACACAGGTTCGTGAGCACCCAGCTCCACGCCGCCCACCATGCCGCCGGGCTGGGCCCGGAGCTGCTGGCCGGAGAACGGCACGAACTCCGTCTGGCCAGTCGGCCCGGTGATGCGGTAGACCCGCTCTTCGTCGTAGAACTGCCGCATCAGCTCGATGATGAGGTAGCATTCCTTCGCAAAGGCCCGGTAGGCGCTCTTCAGCATGTCGCGGCTCAGCTTGCTTCCGGCTTCCTGCAGGGCCGCAATGGCCGAAGCCGCTGTCAGGCCGCTCGTGGTGCCGCCCTGGCTCACATCCCGGTTGCCGCTGATCTCCTTCAGCTCGGCCACCCGCGCGTCCCGGTAGCTGATGCAGTTGCCCTGCAGCCCCGCCGTTTGCAGCGGGGTCAGGCTGCCGTCCCGCAGCGCCCCGGCCACGTGCACGATGTCCCGCGACCAGTCTGCCAGCTCCTCTTCGTTCACGCCCGCCGCGTCGCTCAGCAAAAAGCGGGGCTTTGCCGCCAGCTTGATGTTCTCGTCCATGGCATGGTTCATCTCGTCGATGGCGGTCTGGGTGTCCTTCATCACGTCGATGTACCCAAACCCCGCCGGGCTGTCCTCTTCCATGAACAGCGGGTCGAACACGAACGGATACAGCCCGTGGTCGTAGAATCCCCGGTCGGCATACTGCGGGTCGTTCTCGCTGGCGTAAAGCACGATGCCGTTGCAGAACTTGCAGTAGTGCAGCAGCGGTTCCCCTTCGGGCCGGGCCTTCTTGTAGTACCAGTCCACCACCACGCTCTTGTCGGTGGTGTCGATGTGCTCGTCGTGCACGTACTTTGCCACTTCCAGTGTGCTGCCGGTGTGGCCGTCCAGCTGGGGCCACCTGGCTTTCAACTGGTCGTTGTCTTCCAGTCTCAGGCTGAACAGGTTCGCCGATTCCTGCACGTCCATCACGCCCGGCTCCCAGTACAGCATCAGGATGTCCATGCTCTGGATGGTGATATCTCCCAGGCCGCTGCGCTTTGCCGGGTCCCAGAACACGCCCTTCACGCCGGTGCCCTGCTTGAGCTTGCGCCACCAGGTGTCGCTGTAGGCCTGCTCGTAGTCGGCCTGTTCCAGTACCACCGGCAGCACCTTCGAAAGGACCTTCGCCGTCTCTTCATCGTCCGCCGCTCTGGGCAGTACGTTCGGTTCCGGGTAGTTGTCCATCGCGTCGGCGTGTTTGTTCGCGATGGAGTTGAACAGCCACCCGCTCGCCGGGGTCGGCTTGCCTTCCATCATCTCGTTCTTGTAATTCTTCCAGTGCCGCATCCGGAACCACAGCTCGTTGTCCACGATCCGGGTGTCCAGCGCCGCCTTGCCGCTCTTGTACCGCTGCAACAGCTGCGCTGCCTTCGCCACCTCTTCGGTTCCGATGACTTCTTCCAAATTGTCTTCCAACTTGACCTCCTATCGTACCTCTTCCCGCCAGGTCACACCCTGTAAAACGTCGCTCTCCGCGCATCCAGTTCCAGCGGGTCGTCCCGCAGCAGAGGGGCTTCCACATGCTGCCGGGGGCTGATGGGGTTTTCCATCAGCACATACCGGCACTCGTCGTAGATGTGGTCTTCCTGCGTGGTGTCGATGTCCTCCACGTTGCTCTCGTCGTACACCAGATTCGGGATGGTGCGGATGAAATGCTTGCAGGTGTCGAACACCTGAAACATGGGCCGCCCCTCTCCGTCAAACGCCAGCCGGTAGTGGAACTGCATCTTCCCCGCGATGCGGGTGTGGTCGCCGGGGATCCAGTGAATATAGTTCGGGGTTTTCTCCTGCATGGCCGCGATGCTCTCGCCCTGGCTCTCGTTGAAGATGGCCGGGTCGGCCACGCCTGTGATCACCCGCCCCCGCAGCAGCGGGTCGTTTTCTTCCACTTCCCGGATCATCCGGGCCTGTTCCACCGGGTTCACCTTGGTGCCCTCGTTGGGGGTCCCGGTGCAGCCGTATAACTCCCGGATGCGGTATAGCCGCCCTTCCTCGTCCGCTGCATACCACCCCACCGAAAACGGCTTCGCGTAGCCGAAGTCGTACCCGCGCCAGATGCGCCAGTGCGCCGGGATGCGGAACGGATGGATGACGTGGGTGAACCGCTGGTCGTCGTAGTGGGCCGGGTCGTTCCGCCATTCGGTGAATACCTGCCCGGTAAAGCTGTCCCAGTCACCGTACAGCAGCGCCTTCTTCTCGGCCTCCGGCAGTGCGGCCAGATTGCCAAGGTATCCGGGGTCGTTTTCCAGCAGCGCCTTGTTGTCGAACACCGTGGATGGAATGAAGATCCTCGTTCGTCTCCGCACGATCTCCCCGCCCTCCGGCGTCTTGACCTTGACGTACTGCACCATCCGGGTGTTGGGGGGTGCTGGCGTAATGAACCGGGCCTTCACCCAGCCGTGGCCCACCCCGCCGGGGTTGGCTGTAGCGCGGGTGTACACCCGTGTTCCCGGCCCGTTCGGTCGGTTCCGGCTCAGCAGATAGCTGTACTCGCTCCACGTGAAGTGGGTCAGCTCGTCAAAGCCGATGAAATCGTACTGCTGGCCCTGGTAGTTGTACTTGTCCTTCTCGGTGTGCAGGCTGCCAAAGTAGATCTTCGCCCCGCTGGGGAAGGTCCAGCAGTGGTTCGAGCCGTTGTACTTTGCTTTCGGGAAGACGGGCTTGTAATACTGCATCGTTTTGTCGATCAGCTCCCGCAGCTGGGGGAAGCTCTTGCGCAGGATCAGTCCCCGGTAGTTCGGGATGTCCACCTGCCGCAGCGCCTCGATCACCAGCGCGTCGCTCTTGCCGCCGCCTGCGGCCCCGCCGTATAACGCCTCGTTCTCGGTCCGGGCCATAAAGGCCATCTGCCTCGGCTGTGGGGTCCAAATGATCTTCCTATCCACCCACCTCTACCTCCGCTTCTTCCCCGGTCCCTTCGGCTCCAATGCAGATCAGCGGCGGGCCTGCCGTGTCCTCGTCGTCTGCCTTGCCCGCCGGGGCCAGCGCTGCCGCCTTTTCGGCCACGTCCATCAGCACCCGCGCCACGTTGGCTGCGTTCTTGTCGTCCATGGTCAGGCCGTCGTAGTGCTCCCGCAGTGCTTCCAGCTGCCGCCGGTCGCTGTCCAAAAGCTTCTGGTCGTAGCTGCCGGGGCTGTTGTAGACCACAAGCCCGGTCTCGGCTGCGTCGGCCAGAGCTTCCAGCTCGGTCTTGAGCAAGGCCCCCATCTCGGTGTCTTCGGCCCGCACGCTCTCTTCCAGCCGCCTGTCCAGCTTCGCGCGGATCTCTGCCGCCCGCTGGCTTTCGGCCACCCGGCCCTGCAAATAGGCCACCTGCTCTTTGGCGCCAATGGATGCCCGCACCGCGATCTCCCGCGCTGCTGCCTGCCGCGCTTCGGCGAAGGCGTCGCCCCTGGCTGCTTCTTCGGCCAGCCACGAGCGGATGGTGGATTCCGGCACCTTGTACCGCCGGGCCACCGCGCAGATGTTGTTCGACGCCACCATCGCCATCACCACTTCGGCCCGCAGCTTCGGCGGGTACTTGCGCCCCCGCTGGCTGCCCGCCACGGTGTTTTTGCAATATGCCCGCTTCTTCGTCAAGTTCCCACCCCCTGAAGTTATCCTAGCACAACCCGTCAAACAAAAATACTTGAAACATTTTGCCTCTGCCGCAAGGCCAAGACCTCGCCCTTTGGGGAGAGGTTGCAGCGCGAAGCGCTGACGGAGAGGGTTACAGCAGCCCCCGCCGGGCCGCTTCCACCGCCACCGTGGAAAGCACTTCCAGCTCCTTGCGGTAGTAGGTGCTGCGGCAGATGTACAGCGCCGGGACCACCTTGTCTTCCGGCTTGCCTTCCAGATACCGCAGCCGCAGCAGGTCCGCGCACAGGGGTTCGGCGGCTTCATAGTAGCGCAGCACCTCCTCGATCACCTCGGCCCACGCAGCACGAACAGGCCCTTCGGCATACTGCCGCAGAGCCTTCCGCGTGGCCTTCTTCTGCTCTTTTGTCACCGCATCCGCCACCTTCCTCTTCTCTTTTTTCGCCCGCGCAAAATATCAGTACAGATTCTGTCAGGTGCGAGGTTTCGCAGCTTTCGCAGCCTCTACTCGCCGCAAGATCACATAACACTGCGGCTCGTTCCGTTCCCAGCCGTCGGGCCGCTCGTTTCCCGGCGACTCGTGCAGCTCGCCCGGTTCCAGCACCACGCACTTCTGCAATTCCCAGCCGGGGAACCGCTGGCTCCACCAATAGGCGTCGTTCGCCATCTCGCCGCAGGCGGTCCGCAGCTGCTTGCGGCTCCATCGGGTGTCGTTCGGTGCCTGCTCCACCGGCCGGCGCAGGGTGCTCGTCTCCACCCACAGGCGCTCTTTGTGTCCGTACAGGTAGCCCAGGGTGCCGTTTTTGCCGTCCTTGCCCAGCAGTTTGCCCATGTCCATCCGGTCCACGTTGATGGTCCCCAGCGGTTCGAACTCGCTCGTGCCGGGGATGCGCCGCCGCCACAGGTCTTCCAACATCTCACGCCACTCCCGGCGTTCCCGCTCATCCAGGCCCACGCATTCGGCAAAGCCGTGCATGTGCAGCCGTCCGGCTTCGCCCTTGCGCACGGCCGCCAGCATCAGGCGGATGTGCTTCTTCTCCACGCCGAACCGCTTGCAGGTCGCCGCGATCACCCGCCGCAGATAGTTCCGCACGTCCTTCCGGCAGGCCTGCAGGTCTTCGGGCAGATAACAGTCCTCGTAAGTCGCCGTGATAAAAAATCCCCGCCGGGTAAAGTTCGTCAGCGCCACCCGCTGGCGGCGGCGCATCGAGGCCATCTTGTTCTTGGCCTTCTGTCCTTCGGTGGACTCTTTGCGCTTCTTCCGCCGGGCACTGTGTTCGGTCGGCGTAATGGAAAAGATGCCCACGGCCATGTACTCGTCCCCACAGAGTATCTTTTTCTCTCGGATGTAGTTGCAGCGCATCCCCTGTACCTCCTGCGAGCCGTCGACTTCCGGTGTATTTTCTCTTTTCCGTGACCCACCGTCACAGAAATAACGGGTATACGAGCCCCCGAAAGGGGTCTTGCACCCCCTTTTATAAAAGGTTTATGAAAAGTAACGGATACGGTGGACGTTTTCAGGTCCATCGTATCCGTTGCACTTCATAAAGATCAGGGTTCCGCCGGTTTTCCCTTCACCGCCCAGCCGCCGTAACTCAGCTCCGGGTGCCCCATCTTCCGGGCTTTGCGGTTGTAGCGGCACAGGTCCCGCACGTCCCTCTGTAAGGGCGTCGGGTCCGCGATCCGGCACATCCTGTCGTCTGCCCGGTCGTCGGGCTTCACGGCAGGCTTCTTCTTTGGCGGTCTGCGGTGGCACGGCCGCACACCGGTCTTTCGGTCCATCTTCGCAACGCCGCGCCGTTCGTTCTTTCCGCCTCGGCGGTAGCTCTCGTGCACCGTGGTCTCGCTGCCGAACACCCCCAGCGCCACCAGATCCATCGCCGTGCCTTCGCCCAGCAGCTCCCCGGCCGCATTCCATGCCCGATACCAATAGACCCTCCGCTGCTGCGTGTTGTCCGCCGTCGGCACCGGTTCCGGCATCGGCACAGCCGCTTCTGCCCGCTCCATCCGCCAGCGCCGAGGCTTGTCCGTCTTCCGGCTGCTCCGGTAACAGGTCGAGACCGTCCCGGCGTCCTTGAATAACCCCTTTCCGGCCAGCTGTGCTGCCGTTCCTTTCGCCACAAAGTCCCCGGTCTTCGCATCGTAGACGGTGTAAATGTACTTGCTCACGCCCATATCAGACCCTCCTCCGGAATGCACCCATGCTCATTTGTGCCTTCGCCGCCTCGATCTTCCGCTGCACCTCGTCGCCCGAAAGCGGCAGCCGGGCTGCGCCCTGCTTCCCGGCCCTGCGTCCTGCAGCCATCATCACGGCCCGCTTGATGAACTCGTCCTCCTGCTTTTTGTAGCTCTGGCTCAGCGCTTGCACCGTCTTTTCGTCGTCGATGTTCTCCACCACGATCTCTTCGGTCTGCAGCGCGTCGCAGGCACACCGCCGCAGCTTCTCCATGGCCACATCGATGCCGTCTTCCTTGCCCCACTGGTTCAGCTGCTCGTAGTTGCGGCGCATCTCGGCATACAACCGGTTCAGCCGGTCGGCACCGAAGCCCAGTTCCTGCACACAGGCCAGCGCCATCAGCTGCCAGGCCATGGTCGCGGCCCGGTCGCCCACGATTTTCAGCTGCTGTTCCCGCCGGGTGCGCGGGGTGCGCAGCGCAGGCACCCGGAACTCCGCCGGGACCCCTGCGGGCAGTGCCTCCGCCCGCAGCTGGCGGGCCTTTTCGGTCTGGGGCATCCCGTTTTTGTCCGGCTGCATCACCACGGCCAGGCTCGCGCTGCCCAGCTGCTCCTGCCGCCGGGTCAGCCGGTCCAGCCGGGTCCGGCCCAGCCCCCACAGCTCATGCAGGGCGATCTGCCCGCACCAGCTCGTCAGCTGCACCACACTGTCCTGCGTCAGGTCGATTTCTGCCGCCAGGTCCATCTTCTTTTTCATCCGACATTCTCCGTTCTCTGAATTTTCCACAGGCCCGGTCCCGCCCGGCACAGACCAGGCAGTCCGGGCGGTTGATCTCAAACACATGGACGCACTGCGTTCCGTCCATCATGCTACCGCTCCTTCACGCACTTGTAAAAGTAGGCGTTCAGCTTCAGCCACTCGTCCATCGAGACGTTCTCCCGGTCCAGGGCTGCATCGCTCAGCACCCTGTAGGCGCTGCTGTGCTTGATGTCCCGGTCCCGCCAGTCCATCGCTTCCAGCTCTTCATCGAGCCTTGTTTTGTATTGTTCCAGCGTCATTTTTCCAATTTCCTCCACATGGTAGACCCGGAACTCGTTGAACTCCGGGTAGTGCTGCCGGGCCATGTGCAGGGCCTTTTCCTTGCCCTCCGCCGCGCTTCCCGTCTGCACTACATACGCGATGCACTCCACCATCTTCGCACTCCGGCACTCAATGTGTACTCGGCACTTCATCTTTACCCCGCCTTTCTTCCGCTCCTCCTGTTACTGCATGAAACAAGCTGGTCTGCGCCGTGTGCTCCTGAAATCGTTTTTCCTGACGCTCATAATATTCAGGGTCGATTTCAAAACCGATGAACTTAAGCCCCGCTTCGTATGCCGCGATCCGGCTGCTCCCGCTGCCCAAATGAGTATCCAGAATCTTCTGTCCCGGCTCTGCATAGTTCCTGAATATCCAGTCATACAGAGCCACCGGCTTTTGAGTTGGATGGATGCGCACTTCATTCCGGCGCTTGTCTCCCTGCACGATATGGCCTTCTGTGATGCTTTTACCCTGCATCATGCCGTTCCACATGTACCGGAACAGACGCACGCTGTCAAAAAGATCTGTTGCCGCAAGCTCGCAGTCGGAAAAGCTGGTGTTCTGGTTGCACTTGTCCCATACGATCCGACCGGGCGCGAACTCATAATCGAAGTAATTGCAGCCCCAGACAATATAATGTTTGGCTACCCGGCGCAGTTCGTCAAAGTAGGACCTCTCCGGTATTTCCCACGCTGGAGAAATCAAATAATCGTGGCGACGAACACCGGTTCTGCTCACCTTGGAGCCATAGTAGCCCCGACGTTCCGGGCCACTGAAATACGGCGGATCAACCACGGCAAGGTCAAAAAAGCCGTCTTGGAATTGTGCCATGCCTTCCATGCAGTCCATGTTATAACAAAGGTTATAACAGCGATTCAGCTCAAATCCCATTGCCGTTTCGCCCTCCGCCATCCTTACCCCGCCTTTCTTCCGCTGCTGCGGCCTGCGCCCACGGTCCGTGTCGGGGCCCGGTGCACCTTCTGGTTCTTGTCCGGCTGCTGCTCGGTCACAATGCCCAGCGCCGCCAGCACCACACCGACGCTGCCCATCACCAGCGCCGCACAGGTCCATCCCAGCATCGCCCAGCCGTTCGTGCTGTTCTCAATGCCGGCCGCGCACAGCAGCGCCGCCACCCCCAGCAGCATGGCCCCCATGTAATAGGCATTCGCCTTCCGCTTCTTTTTCATTTGCAATCTCTCCTGTTCTGTGGTAAATTTGTGGTGATAGGCGCTTCTCAACCTGTCACCCTAAGGCTCGTCGGTGTTCCAGCACCGGCGGGCCTTTCTTCTTGGAACTCTCTCTGCCGCGCCAGCGCGGCATTCTTGTCGATGCGCCACAGCCGCGGCCCCTCCTTGTGGGCGGGCAGCAACCCCTTGCGGCACATCGTCTGCACCGTCTTCGGGTCAATGTTCATCAGCGCGCCGTATTCCTTCGGCGTCAGAAACGCAGGCAGCTGCCGCGCGTCCCAGATCCTCGCCTTCTTCATTCTGGCCTACTCCTTTCCGATATTTTTCATGGTCTCGACTCTTCTTTTTTGTCAGTATAGCAACGGAAAGCCAAAAGCACAACAACGATAAATCGTTCAAAATTCGCCTTGCATATCCTCACTTCACTTTCTGTTCCCTTAACGGACTTTCTGTTCACAGAAAGTTTACGAGTCCACTCGTGCAATTGCCTTTTCCTTTTCCACTGGGTCAGCAAACAGATATTCGAGCGTCAACCCTCCCAGAATAAATTGCAGCGCCAGCATCTCGTTTAGCTTGAACTCGTTTTCACCATTCATCTTGTTGCTCAGCGTGGCCGGGCTCACGCCGATCTGCCTTGCCACCCGGCCAAGTGTGCGCCCTTGTGCTTTGAATTCCGCCCATAAATTCGGGAACCGCTTGCTCTCTTTCATCGTTCTCCCTCCTTTCCTCGCCCCGCCTTCCGCCGGGGCTTTTTTCACGCGCTCTTCGACGAATCGCTTGAATCTTTTTGAGATACCGTTGAGGCAAAAAATATCTCGTTTACCTCTTCGGCGCTCAGATTATAATGCTCTTGAATCGCAGCAATTTCGTTTTGGCGGAACTGTGCACCACGATATTCATTGATTTTTGCGTTCAGTCGTGAAAGACTCATTTGAAGATATTCCGCCAGAGTTTGCTGTGATTCCCCGTGAAGCTGCATTACAGCGTTCAGTTTTCTCTTATTCAACGATTTATCACCTCCGTATTTTTTCTACTTAGATATTCGCATAATATCAAAGTGTCTTTTTAGGACACTTAGATATTAGCATGTTGCATGAATCTTGTCAAGATGTTTTTTCTTGATTTTTAGATTTTATATGGTATTATTAAGACACAACACATAAGGGAGTGATGTCCTATGACCACCGGTGAACGAATACGTCAGCTCCGCATCGAGCACCAGATGACACAGGAAGAGTTGGGCGCTAAAGTTGGCGTACAAAAAGCCGCGATTTACAAGTACGAGAACGGCCTGGTCGTAAATCTCAAACGTTCGACCATCGAGAAGCTTGCACTTGTATTAGAAACCACACCGACCTACCTCATGGGGATGGAAGACTCTGAGCCAAATCCAAATGATCGTCCAGAGCTTACCCCCACCCAAACAAAGCTGCTGGATGCCTTCGATCAGCTCAACGAAGAAGGCCAGGGCAAGGTCATTGACTACGCGGAGGATTTATGTCGAACAGGTTACTATAAAAAACGTAGTTCGAATGAATTGGATTCGAAAGAAGCATAAGTAAGGAGGAAATCATGTCCAGCTCATCTTATCTGGGCCACGGCGCAAAATACTGGGCCGAAAAATATTTTGAGCAACAGACGCAGACTCGAATACCCGACAATTCCAGTGCAATTGAGTGGCGTGATAAGTATCTGAGCCTTGAAAAAAGCTGTTCTCTGTATCAGTCCACCATTGCAGATTTGCGCACAGAGGTCGCCGATTTACGCGAAAAAGCTCAATGTGAATCAAAGCCCGAAATCTTTCAGGGACAAACTGCTGAGTATTGGTATAATGCCTATAAAAATTCTGAGGTTGCTTATTCCAAACTTTCCTTTAAAAAATTGGAAAGTCGATTGCAGGAAGATACTCCCACCCGTTATAAAGGTTCTACTGCAAAAGAGTGGGCAAACATATGCGATAACGCAAACGCTCAAATCGCAAGCCTTCAGAAAGAACTTCTTTCATCGAAAACTCACATTGCTGCGATGAATGACACATACGAAATTCACGGGCATGATGCTCTTTATTGGTACGGAAACGCCTCTGACTGTCAAGAGGCTCTTAACTTTGAAAAGCGTCAAAAGAAGCAAATCATTTTACTAGCCATTTTTCTAATTATCGGTATCTTTTTCTCCGGCTTACTTCTCGGCGAGGGATATTTCGTTCCTCACTTCACCCCGGCGTCGCCATATATTACAAGTATTCAAGAGTCTGCAAGATCATCAGGATATGATGATGGCTATAGAATCGGAAAGAAAGATAGTTTTCGTGATGCTTACAATTCCGGTAAGAAGAATGGATATGAACAAGGATATAGTGACGGATTAAACCGAAGATCAAAAGACAGTACACGATGGACATCTGGTGATGTTGCAGCACTGCGCGAGAGTCTTTCCAATACAAGCAAATAACCCCGCTGGTGTCCCTCAACACCAACGGGGTTATTCGCACAACCGCTTATCTCTGCTCATAAGGAGGTACAGCCCGGAGTCTGGCGGCCCCGGCTGCTTTTTCAGTATAGCACACTTTCCCATATCTGACACAAAAAAACAGAAGATCCCGGCAGATGTCGGAAGTCTGCCGGGAAGTTCTGCGTGGTCGATACCGAAAAATCAGAATGTAGGAATAAGGAGAATTCGAATCATGGATGGTCTGACAAGGCTATTCTAGCACATCTGCTCAGACCTGACCGAAAGGAGTTGAAATTTTTATGGCACGTAACAAAAAGAATGCCGATGGCCGCTACCGGTATCGGGTCTACATCGGCAAGGACGCCAATGGGGCCAAGCGGTTCAAGTCGTTCTATGGTTCGACGGAGCGGGAGGCCAAGGCGGCCGCCGCCGAATACCGCGCTGCGCTCGGCAAGGGACTGGACCCGGAGCAGAGCAAAGCGACGCTCGGCAAGCTGTACGATGACCTGATCGCGGTCAAAAAAGCCAAGGGCATCGGGCAGAAGAGCCTGGACAGGTACGCCGACAATCGCGACAACTGGGGCGAGCTGAAGGACATGCCCGCCGGGGAACTGAAAGCTGCCGACTTTCAGAAGGTCCTGAACCGCCTGGCCGACTGGCACGACGGCAAGCCTCCCCTCTCCCACTTCACGCTGACCAATCTGCGTTCCAGTGCCAAGGCCGCGTATGATCTGGCCATTCCGGAGATCGTGCTCTACAACCCCATCACAAAGGTCACCTGCCCCGCCGGGGCCCCTGCAGAGCCCCGCGAGCCGATCACCGAGGAACAGCAGCAGTGGATCCGTGAAACGCCCCACCGGGCCCAGCGGGCCGCGATGCTTCTGCTGTACTCCGGCCTCCGGCGCGGCGAGGCCACAGCTCTCACCTGGGCCGATGTGGATCTGGACGACGCCACGATCACCGTCAGCAAGGGCTATAACTTTGGCGGCAAAAAGACCAAGACCCCAAAGACGCCCGCTGGCACCCGCGTGGTCAGCATCCCGAAGGTTCTGGTCGAATACCTGAAGACGCAGCAGGACGGCTGCCTATATGTGCTCCACAATCCCAAAGGAGAACGGATGACGGAACAGGGCTGGAAGCAGCTCTGGAAAAGCTACATGTGCGACCTGAATGTCAAGTACGGTTATGCCGGCAAACAGAACAAGAACCGCCCCGGCGGCCTGCCCATGGTCATCGATACCTTCACGCCACATCAGCTGCGCCACACCTTCTGCACACTGATGTATTTCGCCGGTGTGGATGTCCTCACCGCCCGCGATCAGATGGGGCACAAGGACATCAGCGTCACCCTCGGCATCTATACCGCCCTCGATAAAAAATTCAAGAAGAAAAAAATCAATCGTCTGGACGCCTACCTCAAAAAGCAATCTGTCGGCTAGTTTTTTTCTTTTTTTGCGCCACCCTGCGCCACCTCTTGCGCCACCTTTTAAGAGAACTCTTTGTGAAATAGGAGCAATTAAGGCGATTTTGTCCGTCTGAAGTCCCCCGCCCAGCAAAAGAAAAATCCCCGAAAATCGGCTTCACAAGCCAACTTTCGGGGATTTCATTTTGGAGCTACTGATCCGATTCGAACGGACGACCTGCTCATTACGAGTGAGCTGCTCTACCGGCTGAGCCACAGTAGCAGACCAATGTTCTGCAACGTGATGTATTCTACCATAAAAGCCGGTGAGTGTCAAGATAGGAATTTGTTTTTTGCGCGAACTTCTTAAAATCCCTTCATCTGCCCGCACAGATACAGCATCCCCGTTGCGGCACCGCAGATGGGAAGCAGGAGAAACAATGTGCGGACGAACTGGCCGACCAGGCTCCAGGCTCCGGCGGAGTAAAGCGACGTTCCGAAGGAGCAGCGCTGGATCTTTCCACTGACCTGCAGCGCCAGCGCGCCGAACAGACACAGACAGCCGGCGGCAAGCGCGGTCGGAAGCCCGGATGCAGCGGAATAGACCAACAGTGCCTTCCAGTTCAGGTTGGTCAACAGCTGAAAGGACAGCATCCCTGCCCCGGCCCCATAGAGGATCAGAAAACAGAAAATGGGCAGCGAGCCAATTGCGGACAGACCCAGCAGAAGCAAAACGGTCAGCGCCCCGGAGGCGGTCAGAAGTTCTGTCCGGAAAAGGCCCATTGCCTGAGCCGCCGTTTCCGCTGCAAAGGAAGTCCGCCAGCAGCCGAGATAATAGTCGAGCGTTTCCAGCTCGCCGGCACTGCACAGAGCAGACAGAACACCCGCAAGAAAGGTTCCGAACAAATACGCACCCGCCAGCAGGATGCAGCTGTGATCTGCTCGCAGAGAGCGTTTCCGGGGCGTTTCCATCGGCTCCGGAACGGCCGGGACCGCTTGCGATGGTACTTCCGCCGGGAGCGGCTCATTTGGTTCTGGAAGCGTAACGTTGGTTTTGAGCGGTGCGCTGTCCGGCACAGACGGTGCAGACAGCGGTTCCAAGGGGTCGGACGATTCCGGCTTCTGATAGACCCACATCTTTGAACTCCTCCTGTTTTGCGCTCTCGAATCGTTTCAGTGATGCCGCCGTTCGGTGCGCAGCATCCCGAAGATGCCGCCCAGACAGCCAAATAAAAACACCAGTGCAAACCGCACAAGCTGCATTTCTGCGGGTGCAAACCCGGCATAGAGACCAAACCCGGTCAGGAGCAGTACGAACATTGCCCCCTGGATGGCTCCACAGACCAGCCCGCGGCTGCGCTGAAAAAATGCAGCCAGCCACCCGCTGAGCAGGCTGCCCGCGCAGACCGCAGCGCTTGCCATCGGCCAGGCCGCAGCCTGCGAAAGCCCATGCCGGGCCATGAGATACGCCAGCCCTGCCATGCAGGCACCGGCAAACGCGCCGCCGATGCCGAACGCCAGCAGCGCCGCCCCTACGGAGATCTTCTTTTGTTCAGACATAAAAACGCGCCTCCCTGCACTACTGTATGCAGGAAGGCGCGTGAAAAAGTACCAGGTCTTGAAATTACTTTTTAGCGGGAGCGTTGTCCATGTTCAGCTTCTCAACAGAGCTGATGGCATTCTTGGTGAAGCGGATCTTCACGCGGTCAGCGCCAGTCTCCAGAACGAAGGTATCGTCCTTGATGGCAACCACACGACCAATCACACCGCCGATGGTGGTGACCTGATCGCCGATCTCCAGAGCAGCACGCATGGCAGCGTCCTTCTTCTCCTGCTTCTTCTGGGGACGATAGATCATGAAATAGAGCAGAACCAGCATCAGAGCCAGGGTGAAGAACAGGCTGATGTAGCTTTCGGTCGTAGTCGTCAGAAATTGCATGGGCAAAATCTCCTCTCAAAATTCAGATAAGCTTATTATAAACCCTTCTTCGGGCGGTTGCAAGGCCAAAGTGCGAAAAACTCAGATTCTTGTATCCAGGAGCTTCACATAGCGGTCATGGAAGGCAGTGAAGGTGCCTGCGTCCAGCTCGTCGCGGATGCGCTCCATCAGATGGTTGTAAAACCACAGGTTGTGCATGACGGCCAGACGCATCCCCAGCAGCTCTTCCGCCTTGAACAGATGGCGGATATAGGCGCGGGAGTAGTTCCGGCAGGCCGGGCAGCCGCAGGTGGGGTCGATGGGGCGCTCATCGCGCTCGTACTTGGCATTCTTGATGTTGATGATGCCGCCCCAGGTGTTCAGGTGGCCGTGGCGGGCGTTGCGGCTGGGCATGACGCAGTCGAACAGGTCCACGCCGCGGGAAACGGCTTCGATGATGTTGCCGGGTGTGCCGACGCCCATCAGGTAGCGGATTTTATCCTTGGGCATGTGAGGCTCCACCTGGCTGATCATCTCATACATCACATCGGTGGGTTCGCCCACTGCCAGGCCGCCGATGGCATAGCCATCGAGGTCCATCTCGGCGATCTGCTTCATGTGCTCGACCCGCAGGTCGGCAAAGGTGCAGCCCTGGTTGATGCCAAACAGAAGCTGATCCGGGTTGACGGCTCTGCCCTCGTGCTTCAGGCGGGCCATCTCCGCTTTGCAGCGGGCCAGCCAGCGGACGGTGCGGTCGCAGCTTGCCTTGGAATAATCGTGCTGTGCGGGGTTCTCCACACACTCGTCAAAGGCCATGGCGATGGTCGAGCCCAGGTTCGCCTGGATCTGCATACTCTCTTCCGGGCCCATGAAGATCCGATGTCCGTCCAGATGGGACGCAAAGGTCACGCCCTCTTCGGTGATCTTGCGCAGCTTGGACAGGCTGAACACCTGAAATCCGCCGCTGTCGGTCAGGATGGGGCCGTTCCAGCGGGTGAACTTGTGCAGGCCGCCCATGTCGGCCACCAGCTTGTCGCCGGGGCGCAGATGAAGGTGGTAGGTGTTGCAGAGCATGACCTGCGCACCGATATCCTTCAGGTCCTGTGCCGACAGGCCGCCCTTGATGGCACCTGCCGTTGCGACGTTCTGGAACGCCGGGGTCTGCACGGTGCCGTGCACGGTCTTGAACTTGCCCCGCCGGGCGTCGTGCTCCTGCTTGAGGAGCTTGTACGTGGTCAAAGAAGGCATAAACGTTTCCTTTCTGTGCACGGAAAACAGCCGTGCATCCTGTGCCGCAGACCTGCGGCGTCATCAGAAATAGTGTACCAGAAAACGACGGATCCGTTCAATGCCCGCAGGCCGTGTCCGGCTCACGAGCGTAAATTTCAGTGTTACAGGATCAGCATCGCATCGCCAAAGTGCCGGAAACGCACAGGATTCCTGCATTCTGCGATTTCTTTTACGCTGAAAAAGTAAGGTCGAGTCGTCCTATACATTTTACTACGAAAAAGTAATCCTTTCAAGGGTCAATCACCGGCGGTTCGCCTTTTTGACCTTCTGAATCTCGGTCAGCGGCGGTGCGATGACGACTTTCTTCATGCCTTCGTAGAGCGGCTTGGCAGCAGGGTTGTTCTTCTCGATCTCATCGGCGATGTGTCGGAGGGCAAAGACGAGAAGACCAGCATCGCTCTCGGAGTACGGTGTCAAGGCGCGGAGAATCAGGTCGGAGTAGTGCTGGAGGCCCTGCGTGATGAGCTTCATGGCCTCCTTGGTCTTCCCTTCTGCAATGAGCTTGTTGCCCCGGTCAACGAAGCTGCTCATGCGTTTCTCAAAGATGCTCATGGTGGTTCTCCTTTTTCTCGATGATGAAGTAGATGAGCTGGCAGAGAGCCAGCGCAAAGGCAACGGCGATGGCGGCGTAGGACAGCCAGTTCGTAAGGCTCTGGAGCATCACATCGAGCTGGCACAAAAATTCGTACATGGTTTATTCCTCTCAATCCTTATCATGGCCTTTGAACTTCCGCTTCATGTTGCGATTGGTCTCGTGGTGGGTCCAGCGGCAACAGTACGGATTCATGTTCTTGACCTCATACTCTTCGAGTTGCTTCTTTCTGGCGGAAGACTTCTCGGCGTACTCCTCACAGTGGTCGTGGCATCCGGGATGCCGGCGGGCACAATCAGGCTGGCAGATGACGGCCATAGGTCATGCCCTCTTGAGCTTTCCCATGCGCCGGTCGATCTCGCTCTGGCTGAGGACAGCGATGGGAACGGAACTGTCCTTGCGGGCAAGATGTACGGCAGTCACAATCTCGCCGTAGTCATGGGGCGTAATGCCGGATACGGACAGGAACTCGGTGCGCTTGCTCTCATCGGCAACCTTCAGCTCCTCCTGCAATGCCTGTTCGACGATGCGGCAGAGCTTGTTCACGGCGTACTCGTGGTCTTCGGCATCCCATTCGAGGAACTGCCGGTAGTTGGCGAGCGATTCGTTCAGGAGCCGGGTCAGCCGATCTTTGCCGAACTTGAACGTGGTGCGGCAGGTGGCAGCCATGACAAGCCATGCAATCTTGCCGCCTTGGTCGCGGGCCATACGGAGCTGTTCTTCCCTGCGATTGCGGGGGGCTTTCAGAACAGGCAGTCGGATATCGAGGTCGCACAGGCCGGTAAGGTCCTTCCGCATTGCATCGGTGGCAGCTTCCCTGCCGCCGTAACGGATGGCAGTGGCGTACTTGGCCTCGAACTCCTCCATCTCATTGCAAGCCTTCATCAGCCGGTTTGCTCCGATGCCTTCGTTCTGGTGCATGGCAGCCACAATGCACCAGCAGAACACCTGCATTGCGTAGTCGCGGGCATCAATGCGTTCCTGATTGAAATTTTCAGTCTTTGCCATTTTCTTCTTCCTCCTCATAGTCATCAGGGTCAATGTCATACTCTTTCAAAAGCTCACGAAGATGGTCGTCCATTGAGTCGTAATCAAACATCACATCGCTGTTGTCGTACAGCGACCAAACGCAGACATCAACAATGTTGGGCGTGATCTTCTCGCTGGGAATATTGAAGATGTTCTCAAGCCGGAACGGAACTTCCTGCTGGATAAAGGCAAACAGAGCAGGTACTTTCGTAGCGTCAGCATCATTGTCAGCGCGAGCGTTCCACAGCTTGGCAGCCTGACACTGGGCGACAAACTTGCTGTCGTGCCAAGGCTGAACGAAGGCGACACGGCTCTTGGTGCCACAACTGGAGCAGGAAATGCAGTAGCAGGTCGAGCCATTCCGCCGCTTTCCAATTACTCGCGCTCTGCCGCCGTAGAATGGGCAGGGCTTCAACTTGAGCTGTTCCATAGTCATTCTTCCTCACTTTCTCGCGGCGGCCATCGCATTTTCGAGGCCAAGGCTTATGACGATGGCAGCATCGACATCTTCGACCTCATACTTGGAGAGCTTGTCAATGTAGTCGCCGACGCGCGTCTTGGCAACGGTGTGGACCTGCTCGCACAGGGCAATGGAGCGGAATCGGGCAGCCTCGATGCTAACATGCGTGGGCAGAGCCTTCTTCGGCTTGGTGGTCAGGTAGACGACCTCCAGAGTGGGCGCGAACTTGTTGTTCGCTTCGTTGCTGACGATGATGGCCGGGCGGCCACTGTACTGCTCGCTGCCGGTTTCGTTGTCTTCGGGCAGGATGTGGTAAATCTCACCACGGTGAAAACAGCCGTTCATAGGGATTCTCCTTTCTCTCAGTGCAGGGTGTAGGACTTGCCGTTGTAGGTAACGATGTACTGGCCGTAAACTCGTCCGTCATCCCGGCGGATTGCGTGGCGAACATTGAGCTTCGCGCGGTTCGGGTGCTTGATGCCGGTGACCCGGCTGATGTACCGCTCAGCAATCTTGGCAGCTCTGCTTGTCATCACGCTGGGGCAAGCCGACATATAAATTGCGACAGCGCGGTCTGAGCGGGTCTTGGCGGCAGCCTCAGCATCATCCCTTGTTCCATAGAAGCGTTCACCGTGGTGCTTTCCTTTGAGAACACTGCCAGTGCAGAAGAACTTGTGCCGTTCTACGACATGAAGACGGTTGTTCCAAATCGAAACAAACATGGAAGGCTGCGCATCGGGAGCGGCTTCATTTGCACTTCCAACGATAAGCTCATAGCCTTCGTTGTAGAAATCGTCATCTTTGAAAAAACTCTGGAGCACGATTCGGATGACCACGCTGCCATTCGTCAGATCGAGATGAGCAACTTCGCCGCTGCTCGGCCCCATGGTGGCGGTGTTGATGTGGTAGCCGTGATCGAGATAGCTTTCCACGATCTCAGTGAACTGGCGGTTGATGTCTGCGAACTTCATGTAACTTCCTCCTGTCAGTAGCAGTTGTAAGCGGTATTGACGATGCAACGAATCATCTTCTCGATGGCCTCGTCAGGCGGGCAGTTCAGGAACGGCATCTCGTTGTCGGTCACGATTTCGCTCTCAATGGTGTCGCCGTTCTCGTCCTTGGCGTGAATCCAGCAGCCATCGCCGGTGTCCTCAAGCTCGATCACGAAGAACGGCTCCGGCTGCTCGCAGTATTCGAGGTAGCCCCAGAAGATGCGGGCTTTGGTCTTGTCGAGGAATGCCACCGACCACTTCCAGTTGGTGTCGTTCTCGTTGGCCTCAGCGACCAAGCTGTGAATCAGGTCCTTGTGCTCACGCAGGTCAAACATATCTCAGCCCTCCTTAACCAGTTCCATGAGCTTGGAAACGCGGTTCCACTGCTCCTGATTCATGCAGCCACCGTTGTTCACAAAGTTCCGTGCGAATGCGATCTCGGCTTCCATCTCGGCCTTGCTCATCTCGTTGATGTTTTTCATAACGTCGTCCTCCGTAATTGCCATATCGGTTGATTGTGTTGTTGTTTTTGGTAACTTTATTATCGCACAGGTTCATTCGTTTGACAAGCGAAAAATCTACGGTATAACATATTTTTTTGTGGTCACAGCAAATGCAGCCAACGCACGAGATAACCATGCGTTGACTGCGGAACGTTATACTTTCTGGGCGTTTCTCCTCATAATTCTGTCGAGCAGATGTGCTCTGGCGTAAGGAACAGCGAGCCATGCGGCTGCCACGAGCCGATTCAGCAGAGCCTCGTCCTTCCGCAGCTCATGGACGTACTCGTTAGGCGAGTTTCGCAGATTCTCCTGCTCGGACAGGATGGTGGCATTGCAACGCTGGCAGAACTCCATGACCTGCGCGATTTTGTAGACGATCTCGCCGGAGTCCTCGTCGGTGCTCTGGTTGTCGTGGATGCGCAGGACTTCGCAGTGGTAGTCGCAGTTGAACTCGAACAGCAGGCAGAAATCGCTGCCTTCGAGGTAGCCGAGGAGCATTTCGGCCTCAACAAGCTCCAGCTTCATGCCGTAGGTTTCATCGGCAATGCGGATGAGAAATTCGGGCGATTTAACGATGTCCATAGTTATTCCTCCTTCGCGCAACGCCGCTTTGGCGGCTTAGGCTTCAGCATCCAGCACCGAACATTTTCTGTCGGAATGGCTCTGTTGTTGTAACCAAACTCTAAGAGCGTCCAGCATTTGTAGTTGGAATCATAGCACCCGACTACAGCTTCCTCGTGAAAAATATTTTTCACCACAACTAAAACAGGCTTCAAACTTCGCGGTAACCGCTTCGATGGGTCAATCCATTTACATTTCCGTTTGCTCATTATTCAACGTCCTTCACATAACACCAACTCTGAGGCGGGCGTTTCAGATAGCACCAATCAATAGCACATTCTGGCGGCTGCATCCAACTGTCAGACGGTATATAATTCTCGCATTTTGTGTTTCCACAAATGCCGGTTCCGTTCATGCTTTGAAAATCGAAACGGCAGAACTCGTGCAGACTGCGGGGCTTATCGTAGATTTTGAGGTCTGAGATGTGCCAAAAGAACAGGTCATCATGGAACGCATAGCGATGCAGCGCATAGTACGGCACACGAGATTCCTCAATGAACCGCTTATCAAGTTCACTCTGGTATGCAGGGTACGGAATATCGACTCGCTCGATTTTATCGCAGACGAACTCACCAATAACCTTTCCATCGAGCTGCTGCCAGCCATGGCCGGGCACAGCTCTCAGCCAGCCTTTAGGAGCTTTTGTACAGTAGATGTATGCTTTGAACGGAACGTCCAAAGTGGGACGGTTCTTGCGCACTTCCATCGTTTTCTTCCCAAGAATAATTTCTTCGCACCATTCAGGGTGAATGCTGATGAGGACGGCTTTATCCATTTTCTGTTTCCTCCTCTGGTGCTTCTGGATACGGCATCCACGCGAAAATGTCATCTCCATCATAAATTCGGTCCCAAACATATTTCCAGCGGTATACCGTTTTACCGCGAATGACAGCGCGTTCATAAACCATCGGGCTGGACCTTTTGCTGCCTTTTCTGGCGACTATCACAGATACATGAGCCCATGATTTTTCGTTGCCCGGAATATCAGGCATTCTGTCGGCAGTTCTTATCCACTGATTTCCAAGCTCAACAGCGGGAGATTTGCTCGTCGTGTCAGTCATTACAGTCGCCACCTTTCGCCTGACGCTTGAACTCGGAGGCATCAACGACAATGCTGTCGGTACGGCTGTAAATGGTGTCGGCAAGTGCCTTTCAGTTGGGGCCAAGCATAGACTCAAGCGCGTTGACGGCAACCTTCATGGCGACAATAACGAACGGCAAGTCGTCAAACGGATAGCTCTGGGCGAACTCAAGAGCACCATTGCCCATTTCGGCAAGAGCGCGACCAATGATGTCGTGAGCATCATCGCTTTTGCCAGCCAGAATTGCAAACTGCACCTGCGTGTTGTAGGGAACTTTCTTCTTGTCCATAGTCTCAAACCTCCATCAAAGATACTGTGCCATGCGTTCCTCGAATCTGTCGCGGTAGCCATTGCACAGGTGAATCAGCCATTCGGACGAGAGTGCGAAAAACAGATGCCCGATGATAGCTTCGTATACGGCGGATGACACGACCAAATCATGGTGGATGCAGTATGCGGTCCAGAGGGCGTAGAGCTGCTGCCTATTCTTCTCGCAGGTCGGGTCATTGTCCTTCGTGAATGCTACGATGGCGCAGTATTCGGTGTTTTCATCCATTCAGATCACCTCCAATCTTGTAAGTCTTGCTCTGCTCAGTGCCGGTCCCTTTTCGATATTCGGCAATCCAGACGGTCTTCCCGCTCCTGTAATGCCGGAAATGGCCGCGAACGGTGAAGGAGCAGCTTGGGCTTGCGTGGTGGCCTTTGGGAGCCACAGAGAGCCGCTTTCCAGACGAGTGAAGGATGTAAGTGGTGCTGACAGTATTCCATCTTGTAGAGCGTTTGTGGCCAGTGTGAGCTTTCGGCTCGTTCTCCCCTTCGGTGGCGGCGGGAGTTTCAGATGCTCCGTAGGCCATCAGAGCCATCAAGGAGCCGTACACGGTCAAAGCTCCCTGTTCTGTTTCGGCAGGGTTGCAGTCAGCAGGGAGCGTACTCGCTTTCTTCTTCCACAGGCCGTTGCCAAGAGGAGCGAAGACAACGTGTCCGAGCTTCCGGCTGGGGCTATCGAGGTAAAGCTTCAGCTTCTTGTCGGAGCGGAAGCACTTGATGGAGATTCCGTTTTCGACGACCTGAATCTTGACCTCACGCAGAGGAACAGGCATCGAACGAACCAGTTCTTTGTGCTCATCCCTCCATGCGAGGAGCTTTTCGATGTCCGCTGCCGTGACAATGATTCTGTCCATCATCGTGCATCCCTCCCAACAAAGATACCGGCGTAGAGCTTGTCGCCGATCAGGTAGTGGTAGAACTCATGGCCTTTCGGAATAGCTTTCCGTGCGATTCCTGCCGGACGCAGGACGAGCGGATGACCGGCAACGTGGATAACGTACTCACCGTTCGGGACGAGATCTGCCATCCATGTTTCGATAGGCGTTGCGGACGCAAGCCCCCGACCAAAGCAGCAAATCGCGGTGGTCGGCTCCATGCTCATCGTGAACATGGAGAGCTGTTCGTAGCAGCTCATTTTGCCACCGCCTTTTTGATGGTGAGCTTCCACTCAGGTCCGAAGGCCATGCGGTACTCTGCGAGCATCTTTAGAGCTTCGGACCGGGTGTCAAACTCGTCGATGTCCTCCCATGGCTGGCCGGGATATTTACCCCTGATTTTGTACACTGAAGCCAACCTCCTTGACAGCCGCGCCATTCGTGTCGCACCAGACTTCCTTATTGCCGAGCTTACGTTTGACGTAGCCCTTTACAACGTGCATTTGGTAGTCCTCCTCGGCCTGCGGGTCGTGCCACTGCAAGCCACGAGCTTTGTACAACGGCTTCCAATGCTCCTCATAGAAGCTGTATCCAGCTCCGTCGATTCCGAAGAAATAGCCGAACTCCTCAGATTCGTAAATGCGGAAGCCACAGTCGGACATCACCCTGATGCCATCGTCTTCCTCAAGCCACCAATCATCTGCGGAATCGCCGAACGACCACATCGTTCCCCACATAGGGAGTACACCGTCGTATTCGACTTCAAAGTCGTCAGCTTCAGCAGATACGAGCTTTCCATCATCCAGTTCGATGCAGTACAGCTCGCTTTCGTCGTTGTAGCTCTTGACTTCTCCCTCATGCGTGGTGCTGTCAACCTCATCAGGGATTTCGTAAACATACACCCGGTCGCCGGTGCTGGGCTTGGTGACCTCAGTCCAGTCATCGGGGTTCATTCCCATCAGTTTCTCAATCATCCCCTGCGGGATGGCATTCATTTCGTGCACCCATGCTTCAGTAGCATCGCGCACAGTCCGATACTCAACGGTCATAGCAAATTCCTCCTCAGTCTCCGATGCTCAAGTATTCGGAGTAAACGGTGTCATCTTCCTCGCAGTAATAGTAGCTGCGGTCTCCGTAGGCTTCCTGATCGAGAAAGATGAAGACAAGATTCTTGCCGCTCCGCGCGGCATCAATGGCGGTCGGGAGAGACTTGTACTTGTGCGTCTTCAGAAACTCAAGGAGAGCTTCTTTCGACGGAAGTACGGAGTTCGAGGCGTTGTCGTCCATATCAATTCCTCCATTTTCAAAGTCCAAAATCACTTTTGCAGGTAACGAGGTTGTTGATTTTGGTAACTTTATCTTCGCACAGATGCCGACCATTTGACAAGCAAATGGTCTATGATTTCACAGATTATTTTTCGCAGGGTCGAGCTTTTCCACTTCCCCGCTCTCCCGGTCGATGACAGCAACATCGTAGCCGAGGGCATCAGCGTACTTGCAGAAACGCTCCACCTTGATGTCATCCATGCGCCGGAGCTGCTGGTTAATCTGGCGAGGATTCTCGTTCAGACTGGCAGCCACGGTTTTCTGCCGGAGTTTCTTTTTCTTCATGCAGCGGCAGATGGTATCGGCGGCAACGCCCATGATCTCACATCCCTTCTCAGCCAAATACCAGCTCGCCGAACAGGGCGTACTGGACGATCTCATCGGCGCAGATGGCATCAATCTGGCCACAGTCAACAGAGCCGCTGGCAATATCGACGGCATTGTAGCAGTCCCCGCCGTTTTTTAGCCACAGAGCGAATCCATCGAGGAACTTCATGAGGTTGAGCTTCTGGTGATTGGGGCGTATATCGGGGTCGCTGACGTGAAAAGTGATTTCACCACCACGAGAAATCTGGTCGCTTGCGTACTTGCCAAGGAACTCCCCATCGACACTGACGCGATTGCACCAGCAGATACAAACACCGCCCTCCAGCGCGGACACCATGATGTCGTCGATGTCCTGCGGGGTCAGCTTGGCAACGATTATCTTGGCGGGCTTCCCTTTTGCAGAAACTCTGGTCTTGATTTCAAATTTCAGCGTAGGCATTTCAGTCTTTCCTTTCGATTTCAAAAAGCATTTCAGCTTTTGCTTAAATATTCGGGTCAAAAAGCAAATTCTCATAACGGCCATTTAATCTATCGCGGTACTTCCCATTCGGGACCATGTAGTTGTCGGGGACTTCAGGCGGCAGAGGCCGCTCATCGCGCAGGTCCATTCCGGCATCGAACATGGAGAGCTGCACGTTCTTGCTGGTTCGTTCCCGCAGGAAGCGGTAGAAGTAGATGATGTGGTTCCTGACGAGGTTCAGGTTCACACCATCTGGCCACGCAGGGTCGGAGCAGCCGTTCTTCTTCATGTCATCCCAGTGCCGGTACGCGGCATCGAGCTGCTCCCTGAGCTGGGCTTCGTTCATCTCCTCGATGGGAACGTACTTGCTCACGTTCGCACCTCCTTGCGGAGTTCTTCAGCGGCGACATCGGCGGTAAATCGGTCAACGCCGAGCTTTTCCAGCCGCCGGTAGGCTGCCTCCTTCTCCTTCGGGGTCTTTGCCCGGATGAGGTCAGTAATCAGGTCACTCAGCATACGCCAGCCTCCTCTCGCGTGATGCGGCCACTCGTCCATGCTCCGGCATAGGTTCCGATTTCGGGGAGCCGGGTCAGCAGGGCGGTCTTCATGCACTCCAGATACTGCTTGTACGTCGCCCGCTGGAGGCCGGAGAGCCATGCGTTCTCACAGTCAGAATAGCTGTCCTTCTGAACCAGCTCCACGGCAAGCGACAACTCGTTGTCCTCCACGCAGATGTAAAACAGCTCGTTTTCGAGGATAACCCGGCGTTCCCTGCCCAGCCAGACATTATCGCTGACGGCAGGCTCAAAGCTGGGGCAGGACTTCCGCATTTCATTGCAGAAGCATTCGAGAACATCTTCTTCCTCGTAGCTGCTCCCAATTTCATCAAGAAGCCACTCATCTCCCATAATGTCGGCAGGGCTGAGATCGCGCTGCAAGCTGGTTTCCTCCTCTTTGGCGTAGGGGTCATTTCTGCGGTAGACCCGCAGATCATCGTTGTCGATGTAGAACAAGCCCTCATACGGGCCGGTCACACAAACATTGCCACGTCCCATTGTCATTCCTCCTTTTCACGTTCTTTGAGCAAATAGCTTTCGAGCAGACGGTCGATGTACACGATGGCATCGCCGATGCAGCTTTCGATGTTGCTCATCATGTCGTTGATGGCAACAAGGTCATTCTTGTCGCTCAAGCCGTGGGTGGCATTGGCCCTGCCCCACAAAGCATCAACAATCGGGTCGAGCTGATTGCTCATTTCAGAGAGTTTTTCGGACATCTCGTTGAGCAGCAGTGCGTCATAGCGCGAGAGTCCAACAATACAATTATCATCCATGACAAGCCCTCCATGCTAGAGCACTCCGCCATCGGCGGTGATGATGCAGTAGCAGCCATCCTTACTGTAACTGCCGCAATACTCGTTCCCGGCTTCGTCAATCCATAACGGATAGTGGTGATTGTTGTCCATTCCGTAGTAGACATCAGGCAGACGCTTCAGCTTTCCTACTACTTCAAAGCCAATATTCTTTGCATACTCTCGAACGGTCATTGCTCGCGCATCTCCTCTCAGAAAACAGTGCAGATGATGAACAGGACGAGTGCGAGGTCCAGAGCCGCGATGCCGACGGTCTTGAGGGCCGAGATCAGGCGGGTGCGATCTGCATCCTGCTGACGGCGGGCTGCACGGCGACGCTGCTGCTCGCGGCTGTCGAGGAGCCGGATGAAGCAAGCCTCATCGTTGGCGTTAAAGGCGGGTGCGTTATTGGTGTTCAACATACTTTTTTTCCTCCAAAAATCTGTTGTTTGATAGATTGTAACTTTATTCTAGCTGGAATTTTCCAATTTGTCAACCGATTTTTCCAGCTATGTTGAAAATTATCTGGAAAAATCCAGCTCACCGGGGAAGGCTCCGGGCATTGGCCGGGAAGACCTTGGCGACAAGCTCCTGCATCGCGCCGCAACCACCGGCGACGTTGACGAGCTTCTTGTACTTCGAGATTTCTTCGAGGTACAGATCACAGGCGGTGCGGTTCAGGCGGTAGAAGGTCGTCTTCTTGTGCTGGGAGTTGAAACCGCGCACGAGCTGGAAGTTCTTCCGGGTCTCGCTGTCGAGGTACGGCATAATGCGCTCATCAATGCGCCGGACGACTTTGAAGTTCGTGGTGCTGAACAGTTCGGCGATCTGCTTCGTGGTGATGCAGCCAGCAACAGGCTTGTCAACGCACCTGTCATCCTCGACATCGCGCAGAAGCGGCGCAGAGGGTGCAGGAACGAGCTTTGCGGGTTCGGGCTGGAGTTTCCTTGTCGGCGGCTCGGAGGCGTATTCCGGGGCTTCTGCGGGCGGCTCAGGCGCACCATGCAGGAACATCATAACAGCCCAGCGGAAACCGGCGATGAATCCGCTCTCCTCATACTCCACGGCAAAGTCCATTGCCTTTTCGAGCAGGGCGTTCTGGACGGTGTTGCTGCTCCGGGTCTCGTTCTCGACGTAATCGGCGAAGACATCGTAGTCACGGACTGCGGCGGCGGTGTGCCGCTCCTTGCAGTTCGTGGAATCAACGTAGTCGCAGAACATCCTGCTGATGGCCTGATCGCTGTACACAGGCAGCGTCATCGGGTTCTGGTTGGTCATAGGGTGTCATCTCCTTACTGAATCTGGTCGTACCATGCAGTCAGGCCAGCCTTGGTCAGCTCCTGCTCCTTGGCAATGGCGGCAGCCTCAGACTGCGTGATGAGGCAAACGGTGCACAGCGGCTCGCCATCGAGTGGCGAAACGCCGGTCTGGTAGTAGACGGCATACAGTGCCATGTGAATCTCTCCTTTCAGCGGGACCATTTCGTGTTGTAGAAGCGGGTCGAGTACGTCTTGTTGTACCGGCGAATCTCGGCGAAGAAGCCGTTGAAGTCCTCCAGCGTTTCGTTGGCGATCTTCTTCATGTACGGAAGGCGGTTGCTGGTCCAGACAACGCGGCCATCAACGATGAGCGTGTACATTTCCTTGCGAGCCATCAGGCGTTCACCTCCCCCGGCACATTCAGGCAGATGTAGAAGCGGCCGTCGAGGTCCTCGACTTCCCAGAACCAGCCGCCGGTGTACTTGTCGTCCACCATCTCCTTGTCCTTCCACACGCCGTTGAGCATCGCCTCGTACACGGTGGAATCCCAGCCCTCAAACCGGGGGTCGCTGCCGAGGACATTGAAGAAGCGGCGGAACGCGGTCTGCCAGCGGCGGCAGTCTGTGATGAAGTCGGCGCAGACATAGCCGTTCGGCTTGCCGACGATGCAGATGAGATCAACGTCCTGCCGGTGCGGGTCGTTTTCAAAATGAGCAAAATCAACGTATTCCTTAACTTTCATCGTAAACCTCTTGATTTCTCCTGCCGGCCTTGTTAAAATTAAAAAGCAAGCCGGGTGGCAGGACTCCCGGCTGCTTTCCAAGGTCTAGGCTTCCGTCCCGGTCAAGTTCGGGAAGCCTAGGCTTTTATTTTTTCTCAGGGGTTTTGGATGCGGGGGTCTTGTCTTGTGCTATGTACTTCAGGCAGTCCAGAACATCGTCTGCCGTGTGGCCGTGGCTTTTCAGCCAGTCGGACAACCTATCCATTTCCTTTGCGCTCATGCTATCAGCTTCTTTCATTTTTCATACACCTCCTGCCTAGATGTTGAGCGGTCAAGCCGTTTTGGGCGGCCAGCGCGCTCTGTGCGAAATTTCCATGCAGTTACCTCCTCAGTGGATTTTTGGTGTTGTTTTGGTAACTTTATTATCGCACAAGTTCATTCATTTGACAAGCGAAAATCTACGATTTGACGTATTTTTTTACAAGAAAATGAGCGCACCTACCACACTCGGCGGGTGCGCTCTGTTCTTATTCTTCGCAGGTGTACTCGTCATTTTCCCTGCTGGACATACCGGCAAGGAAGACGCGGTGCTTGCCGTGCTGGTCGCGTACCCAGTCGCCGCCCATGAAGCAGAGAGTCTGCATCAAGCCCTGATAGCAAGCCTCGCTGGAAAGCCGCTGCTGATCGTTCAGCTTGTGGTTGTGCATCATCGCCCACTGGGTATCCATAGAGAGCGCGGTGGTGCTCAGGCCGTTGCGAATCTGCTCAACATACGCTTTATTCATATTCGTTCCTCCATTTTCTTTCGTAGATGTGTTGTTTTTGTACTTATATCTTCGCACAGGTGGCGGGCTTTTGTCAACCGAAAAATCTACGTTTTTACAGATTTTTTTGCGAAATCAGTTGACCTCGTTACCTCCGGCGTTTATACTGAAGGCGAACAAAAAGGGCGGCCATGCGGTCGCCAGAGAGGAGAATACTATGACAACGGAGCAGCTTATCAAGGTGGCACTCAGCTATGCCGGCATGACGCAGGCGGAGCTGGCAGACAAGATCGGGATGAACAAGTCAAACTTCAACGCCCGCATGAAGCGCGAATCGTTCAGCCGGATAGAGATGGAGCAGATTGCCAAGGCATTGGGGATGGAATTCGTTTACACATTCAAGATGCCAGACGGCAAAACAATTTGACCCGATTGGCCCAGTTCATTTGACCATATATAACTAATATACTTTTTCTCTTATTCTTTATGGTCACGGACGTTCCATTGGACTGTCCGCGTGACATTTGACCCAAAATGCGTGGAACTACGGATTTTTCCAACAGGAATCCATAGAAAATGCAACATTTTCGTCGGGTCAAATTTCGGGTCAAAAAAATGCGTCCGAATTTTGTCCGCGTGACCGTCCATGTGACCGTCCACGTGACATTTGACCCAAAATCCTCGGAATTACAGATTTTTCGGCTGGTTCACTGCGTCCGCGTGACGTCACACGGACTGTCCAACGGACGCGGTTGACCCGCCGTTTTGAGCATCACGAAATCAAAACTGGAGGAACAAAATCATGGGGCAAACCAATATCAGGTACACCGATGAGAGCATCAATACGGCGTTCAGTGCATTCTACGTCATCCCGGAATACCAGCGCGAGTATGTCTGGGAGAAAACGCAGGTCAAGCAGCTTATGGAGGACCTGCTGGATGCCTACACAAGCGACAAGAACAAGGCGTACTTCCTTGGCACGATCGTAACGTGCAGTGCCAATGGCGATTTCGAGTTGGTGGATGGACAGCAGCGGTTGACCACGTTCTTCATCATCCTCTGCATCGTGAAGAAGCTGTACGCGGAGTACGGCATCCCGACAGCATCCATCGACCAGCTCATCTGCGGAACGAGCCTAAATCAGTACGGCGTTCCTGTCACGCGGTATCGGCTGGAGCTTCAGCACCAGAACGTCACAAACTGCCTTGAGCTGATAGCAAAGGGCGAGCCTCGGCCGAGCGATGTTTCAAAAACAGGAGGCCGCCTTTTCGATGCAGCGGAAGTCGTAGAGCAGTTCATGCGGGATAACTTCGCCGACATCACAGCCTTCGGTCCGTTCGCGGCATTTCTGCTGTACAAGTCCAGCTTCGTGCGTATCGACACGCAGAACGTGGTGGACGCGCTGAAAATGTTCGAGACCATCAACGAGCGCGGCAAGAACCTCGACCCCATCGACCTGCTGAAGAATATGCTGTTCACAAACGTGCAACCGAACCAGTTCGCTGCGCTGAACACCGAATGGAAGTCGGTCATCAACGAGCTGGAACGAATCGACGAGAAGCCGCTGCGCTTCCTGCGCTACTTCATCATGGCCAAGTACGATGTTTCAAAAGAGCCGAACGGCGTTCTCCGTGAAGACCGTATCTTCGCATGGCTCAAAGCCAACAAGAAACAGTGTCCGTATGCGTCCGCTCCGTTCAAATTCGTCCAAGGCATGAAAGATTCAGCCTCATTCTATGCAAATTGCAAGAAGCCTGCTAATTCATGGGGGGGGGGTACTAGAAGCCTGAAAAACATCCCCCTGCTGGCGGGTACGTCCTACCGCTTACACTTGATGCTTCTGCTGGCGGCCACCAACATGGAACCAGCCGTTCTTGACCGATTCGAGATTCTGGTCGAGTCCATCGTTTACTACACGGTCATCAACAGGGTGACAACGAACGACATCGAGCGCATTTTCGTGAAGTGGTGCGGGCAGATCAGGGGCATCAAAACCTCCGATGATCTGGACGCATTCATCGGCTCCTCAGTCCTGCCGGAAGTCAGCCGGTGGAAAGAGGACAACGAGGCAAACTTCATGCGGCTCGGCCTGAACAGTATGCAGCAGTACAGAGTCAAGTTCATCATGGCAAAGCTTGCTGCCTATGTGAACGGCCTCCGTACAGGCAACGGCATGACGGATGAGCCGACCATTGAGGAGCTGGCGCGGCTAATTCCGTGGTCGTTCGAGATCGAGCACATCATGCCGCAGACCTGTGCGGACAAGGCGCAGTATGGCGTAGATGAGGACGAGTTCTCCATCATCGTAAACCGCCTTGGCAACCTCACGCTGCTGGAAAGCACTATCAACCGCTCGATTCACAATAGCACCTATCAGGACAAATGCGTGGATTACAGGCAGTCCACGGTGTACCTTACATCCTCCCTGCCGGAGCTGGTGGACGTTGGCAAAAACAACGCCATCACGAAGGCAAACGAGAAGCTGAAGGCGTGGCCAGAATGGAACAAGACCTCCATCATGGAGCGTCAGGCCATGCTGTACAAGTTGAGCGAGGAAATCTGGATGAGTGATGCCATCTGGAATCCGAGGAAAACTTCATAAAGAAGAACACCCCTCTGACCGCATGAAGCGATTAGAGGGGTGTTTTGCTGGTCTTATTTATACTCCGTAGTAGTCGGAGATGTCATCGACAGTTTCGCTGTTTTTCTCCATGATGTTTTTGCTTTGGTGCATCTCAGCAACGGTCATCCATCCGTATGTGTAGCCATTCATATCGAAATATTTGCTCTTAATTCGGCTGGAGTTGTTCGCAAGAACATAATCGGCAAGGTCAACTTCATAAAAGCTGTGATGATACAGCTTATTGACCTTATCGGAAACCGAGTATTTCTCATGCTCTTTCTCAAATCGGAACACAGGGTTTATTGAATCGGCAGGAACGCCGAGATGGGAGGAAAGATACTCCTTTATGCGCTGCTGACAGGCTTCGGGCGATGCACCGCTTTTGATGTATGGGAAAAGAAAGCACTTCCAGCGTTCATCATATAGGAGTAAATACCGATTCGAGCAGGACTCGAATGTACTCCTGACAACGATAAGACAAAAGGCGTGTGGACGTTCCGAGGAGTTCAAAATATCATCGTAAAGATTTTGGAACGTATAGGCATCTTTCTTTGCCTTGATAGTCCTCAGGATAAGAAAGCCAGTGTATGCAGCAAGAATCACATAGAAGAATCCTTTTATGAAGCTCGCCGGAATACCAAGAAGCGGCTTGTAATCAGTGGCGATAACCGAGAGCAAGAGTGCTGCATCGGCAAACCATCCATCATACGGAATCTCCGATGGACCGATGAACTTGTTGCGAGATGTCAAAAGTTCATGTAGCTTTTCCTCACGAATTTCAATCATCGGGCATCCAACCTTTCATTTGATATGCGAATGAAAGCGAAATAATATGCACCAGTATAGCATGAAACGGAGTCGAACGCAACAAAAAAAAGACCCCCTCCAACCAATATAGGTCAGAGGGGGTCGTGCTATACCATTATGCCGAGTGCGGCAAAATGGTCATCCATCGTGGTGGAGCCACCGGGATGGTCGATGATTTGACGGCATCGACAAATCATCAGAAGCCATTCTGCTTCATGCGGTCGTAGGTCTTGTCGGCCTCCATCGCCGCCTGAGTGAAGGAGTTGTTGTACCACCAGTTAATCAGGGCGGTGACCGTGGTGATGCCAACGGTCACAAGCTGCTCCACAGTGCTGCTCTCGATGGGCAGCGGGGACTTGCCGAATGCGCTGAGAATCTGGTTTGCCAGAGCCAGCAGCAGTGCGGCAGTGCGAGCGATGGTGGCGGCGGTAATCTTGTTGGTGTACTTCATGGTATTATTCCTTTCTCAAATCAGTTGTCGTGAATAGGCAGGGCCTTGGCTCTGTTAAAAAGCTCAGTCCCGGTCCCATTTCCGCCTAAAGCGTGGTAGCTTCGGTAGAGGTATTCGAGGTTTTTCAGGCCAGCCATGTCGATATACCCCTGCTGGATATAATGCTGGCAAGCCTGATAAATGCGGTCGTGCAGAATCGCCAGTACGCCGTCGAGCAGAGCTTTGTACTTGATGGCCACCGCGATGACAGCAGTACCGAGAAGCCCAAACGCCCACTCAGCCCAATACTGGATAATGAAATCCCACATCGGTATCACCTCCCCTCTCACAGATACTTGCTTGCGCCAGACAGCGCGGTCCAGCTCTTAGGACCGCAGATGCCATCGGGCACGAGGCCGTGCTTCTGCTGGGCGAGCATCAGAGCCTTGGTCGTACCAGAGCCAAAGATGCCGTCAGCGTTGACCTTCAGGAGCTTCTGGAGCATGATGGTCGCGCTGCGATTTGCAGCTCCAGAACACCCCTGTTCGATGGTCGGGAGAATGAATGCGTTGTAGCTGGTGCTGGGGTACTGTCCGGGCGTGGTGCAGAGCCATGTGGCCTTGCCGCCACGCGTGTCGGTGTGTACGAATGCTCCCCTGCTGTGCCAGTAGATGCCGATGCCGCCAAACCCGGCTTTCTGCGCCAGAATGCCAAGGCAGACAGGGTTGACGGAGCAGTATTCAGTTCTCCAGTCGGCAGCGATGCCGTACAGATGACGGCTCTGCTTGCTGCCGCCGACTTTCTTGCTGGCGTTGTGGCTGACACAGCGGTAGCCGCTGGTGATACGGATTTTCTTGCCGAGCTTGTCCCGGATACCCTGAATCTTATCGGCAAGCTCCTGCTCGATCATTTGCGAGTTGCATCCGCAAGGGCAAGCAAACTCGCTGCGTGTGAAGTTCTCGGTCAGGGCGGTCTTATCGCCGCTCTTGAATGTGACAATACTCACATTGAGCCTCCTGTATCTGGCTCACCGCAGAGCGAACGGTGGGCTTTCTTCGGATTCAGCCAAACGCTCTGCTTCGTCCATGATGGCATCGGTCACATCATCCTTGCCGCGCTCATACGATTTCCAGATGAGGTGATTATGGAGGTTCAACACCTTCTCCTCGTTTTCAGCGTTGCGCTGAAGACCGAGGATGCCGTAGGCTGCCATTTCGAGCAGGTCGTGGCTGTAATACTCGCCCTTACGCATCGGCATCGAGCAGGGCTTTAACGGCGGCCTTATAACGCTCAGGCATGTCGTCAATCGTGATCTTGTGCATCCTGATCTGCATAGCATAGAACTTAGCCATTGAGAACCACCTCCACAAACTCCATAAAGGCACCTTCCAGTGCCTCGACGCGCTCAGACAGCGTAGGCTCATCATTGCGCTTGGCATCGTCGTCTTCGGCCTCCTGCTGGGTCTTGCCGCTGGCAATGTCCCACCAGTAATCAAATTTGGCAGCCACATCATCGGCGGTCACTTCACCGCGATAGCGGTACTGCATCTCCTCGCAGGAGAATGCAGCGGACTCCTGCTCGACGGAGTTGCCGTCGTCATCGGTGACGGTGTTGGTCAGGGTGCATTCCTTGATGTCGCGGCGCAGAATGATGTCCGTGCCAGTGCTGACAGGATGCACCTCAACAGCCAGAGGCTGCAACGAGTAGAATTCTTTGCTCATTTTTCACATACTCCTTTCGGCCATGTGTACTAACGCTCTGACGAGCGAGCTTCAATAACGGATAAAAGCGATATGCTACGGCGAACTTCACACTATCGGAGAACTTCACCCAGCCCTTGTAGGCCGTGATGCGGCAAGCTCTCCACCACGGCAGATAGCCGAGCTGCTTGATGTCATTCCATGCTCGAAGGACTTGCTTGCGGATGCGTAGGAAAATGCGGCCTCGGATGATGGTGTAGGTTCTGCGAATGACAAAGCCCATCATGTCCACGCCTTCGGTGCGCCGGTGGCTGCCAGCGGCTCTCTCACGGTGTACCTCTTTCTCTTTATCGAACGTGTCTGGCCGGTAAATCTGCCACGCAGGTTTGATGTTGATGCCGAGGTGGTCCTTAGCCCACTTGGTCGATTTTCGTATGACCTTGACGAGCTGCGAATAGAATCCGAACAAAGAAAAATCGTCCGCATAGCAGACGATTGCTTTGACGTATGCAGTTCGCACTCCACGGCGGCATTGAGCAAGGCTCATTGCGTACCGCAAGACATAGGACATGACGTAGTTGAACAGCCATGTGGAGAGGTAGCTTCCGATGCAGAGATGGTCGCCCGGATAGTTCTCCATCAACGCGCCGACAAACCACAGCAGCGGCTTATTCTTGCGGATGTCTCGGTGGAGCAGATTCATGGAGCACTCGACAGTGACGGACGGATATGCTTTCTTGACATCGCCTTTCGCCACGGCAATCTTGCACTTCAGCTTTGTGCGGAGGATACGTTCGATCTTTCGCTTGCCGAGGACTTGGCCGCGTCCGGGGATACTGCCGTATTGAACAGGGAGCAGTTTGGCGCGGAACAGGGGCATCAACGCTTCAACAGCGATGTACTCCAAGACTTGCTGTTTCGGGCTTTCTTGGCAGATGTCACGGAGCTTCTGCGTAAGACCGTCAACACGCTGGAAGCAGCGAATCGGCTTCAGGCCAAGGTTTCGCTCGTTGATGCAGGATGTGAGGTAGTCGTTGTAGGCGGCGATGGCCGCATTGGTTTTAGGCCGGTCATTGTGCTTGTCCAGCCGCTCAAAAGCAATCTCGCTTTTCTTTATCAGGCCAGTATGAATCAGTTCGCGCTGGAAGTCGTTCCGTTTCAACTTGCCCTTGAATGCTTTAACGGTAGCAGGAAGATTGAATGCTGCGGAGTCAATGTTCACATCCGCTGGTTTGCATCTCGTGATCGTACTTTGCTACCTTCTTTCTGTATATCATCTGGTTACTATCGGTGGTCTTCCCTTTCAGTACCAACCTCCGCCGGTTTCAAGCAATTTTCGCACATAAGCGAGGATGCTGTGGTGCAATGATTTTCGGATATACATTCCGCTCGTAACCAGTTGCGCCAAGAGAGCCGTTCCAGTTCGCGTTCCCGACCGAATTGTTCGAGTTCCGGCAAGCCACGCCGTCATTGCCACCGTCATTGAGGTTGCCGAAGCACCACCCAGCACGGACACCAGACGCGGCAGGATTGCAGTTGAAGCCGGCCTTCTTAATCACCACAGTACCCTTTTCGTTTCTTGTACAAAAAACGATGAGGGGCTTGCTGCCCCTCTTGTCCAAAGGACAATTCACCCTGCCGTTACCCGGCAATGTCAGGTGCGCCAAGAGAGCCGTACCAGATCGCGTACCCGACCGAAATGATCGAGAGCCGGCAAGCCACGCCGTCAAGGCCACCGACATTGAGGGAGCCGAAGCACCACCCAGCACGGACACCAGACGCGGCAGGATTGCAGCGGAAGCCGGCCTTGCAGCCGACTCCACTGCCGGACGCATTGACGGCAGTGGGCCACTCAATGTCTCCGCAGGAGGTATCCTCGATATACTGCCAACGCCACGAGGTATTATCTTTCGGAAACGTCAGCGTCAGGCCTTCCTGCTTGACATAATCCTCGGTGATGGAAGTGCCGCTGACCTTGCTCTGGTCCTTGCAGACATAGCAATCAAAGGTGAAGTCCTCATTGGCATCCTTGCCCCACTGCCACAGCTCGTCGCTGATGATGAGGTAGGAGCCGTTCATGAACTCGACCTTCTGGAGCAGACAGGGTTCCTTGCCGTTGGTGGCATTGTACTTGCTGCCGTCAGTGCCCTGAACGTCGTCGTTCCAACCGGAGAAGTACGGCATAGTGCTCAGGAGGGTCTGGTCTTTCACGGTATCAAACGTGTCGGTGACATCGACGTACACAGCGGAATACTGGCTGTCGGCGATAGTCACAGGCTCAATGGCGGTAATGCGGACCTCGGTGGCAATATCGTGAACATCGGCCACGTTGCGGTCAGTAGAGCCATCGGTATCAGTGCCGATAGACACCGCGCTGCCAACAAACAGGTTTGCGGCCTGTTCGGTGGTCAGAATAAAGCGTTTTGCGCCGGTCTCGGCAACGGCTGCCTTGTACTGGTAGTTGTAGCTGGAGCAGCCCTCGATAGTCCCGCTGTTGCCCTTACGCGCGTACTTCAGGCGCATCATGCGGTCGAGGAACTTCATCAGAGAGCCAGAACCGCCGGAATACTGTGTGCCGCGAGTGCGCCACAGAGCTACGCCAGAGGTGTGGCTGGTGTAGTTGATGGGAGCGAGGCCGGTGCCGCAGGTGGCCTTACCACCAACCTTGCCGGCGTAATACTTCGGGTGGGCGATATAGGCGTAGACATGGCCGGTGCGGTCCTTGCCCTCGCGCCACTGCTTGAAGCCGGTGGTCTGGCGGCACTTCATCTGGAGGTGCTGGTAGCCGTCAGCCCGCCATTCACGGACAAAGGTGTTCTTCTGCAACACCCAGCACAGATGCTCGCCAGAACGAACATCATCGAGATCGTCGATGTGCTCGACGTAGAAGATTTCGTGGCTGCCATCTTCCTTTTTCTCGGCAGCTACCTCAACACACCAGAACTGGGGCAGGTGTGCGAAGTCGTCGCGGCCCGGAGTGGATGCGGTAGACGGAGTGCAGACGAGGCCAACGCTGTCATCGGTCAGCTCGCCGATAGCACTGGTGCTGGTGGCATACAGCGGAACGGTGCATCCGTGAACACGGTCATCGTCCAGCACGTTGCCAAACCAGCGTTCGAGCATCTGAACCTTGCTGTACTTGCTGGAATCGTACTGAGCCTTCCACCATTCGATGAACAGGCTGTCCACCTCATCCTTGGTGGTAGCATGAGCGACGAGGTGCTTATAGCACAGGTCAGCCGTGCCGGGGGTGGCACAGCCGGCAGCGATAGCCCGCTGGATTTCGTTGGCGTGTTTCAGCGTGGTGTCGCGGGGGAAATTGATTACCTGATCTGCCATAGGTTAGTCCTCCTTGATGATAAAATTCAGGCCGCCATCCGTTTCATCGAATGCGGCCTGTACCTTACGGGTTTCGATAGCGATGATGCGCCGGTGGTTTTCTGCCGTGTTTGCCATCAACTGCTTGGGAGCCGCGTTGATGTTGTCGGCATGGTTGGTGTCGGTCGTCTCGGTAATCTCGATGGACTCCGAATAGGCCGCCGTCTTGGGGTCAACGGTGTATTTCTTCATCCTGTACTCCTTCCTGCCGGCTTAGAACACGTCGTCCAGAGTGTAGGTCATCTGGATGTCATCGTCCTTGCCCTTGGCGGTAAAGGTCTTGATGCAGACGAGGTCGTTGCTTGCGTCATACAGGCCGATCTCGCTGATGCTCTTACCTGCCAGCTCGCTCTCGGTCAGGGTACATTCGTAGCGGATGGAGGTGTCGGACAGAACGCTGTAACCGTCAATTTTCTTGCGGTACATCTCAGCGGTCAGGGTGGTCTGGTTGTCAGTCGGCGGGACGACCTCGCCTTTGCTGTTCACGCCGCCGGAACCAAAAGCCATACCGACGATTTTGGGCAGGGAGATGATGCCCGCTCTCGCCTGTACGAGCTTCTTTCTGGCGGTCTTGGTGATGATGACATTTTTCGCCATTTAGATAGCCTCCTTGTGATACTCAGAATCAAGAATCCTTGTGCCGTCCAGCCTGAGAGAGCCGTTCAGGTACGCAAGGTCCTTTCGGGTGATGAGGGTGACATCCTCCATTTCCTCGGAAATACGAGGGGTCGTAGATGCCACCGTAGCGGATACAGGCCACGGCTGCCGGGACTTATCAAGCAGCTCGCTGCCGTCCAGTTTGGCAGAGCCATCCAGCTTCAGCGTGGTCCAGAAGTGGACTTCTCCGTCATACTCAACTCGGCCACTGGCATAGTCCTCAGAAAGCTCCGTTTTCAGCGGAATGCGGAGCCGTCGGATGATGGCTTCGTTCTGCGTAAAGAGTTGCCCGAGCCTGTACTTGATGGCTGCCGGCCAGTCTTGCCTAGACCAGTTGAGCGTTTCGGACCCATCCAGAAGGACGGAGCCGTCAAGCCGCAGAGCTGGCCAGAAATACACGGCCATTTCCTGCCGCGATTTCAGCCCGGTATACTGCTCGGTCACGCCGTACTGGAGCCAAATCCTCATTCTGTTCAGGTCGATGCTCTGCGGGGTGTAGAACTCACCCTGCCGGTACATCAGGCCAAGAATCAGGTCGTACTCGCGCATGGAATCCAGCAGCATGGAGCCGTCGAGGTATCCGCTGCCATCAAGCAAAGCCGCCCTCCAGAACGGAACGGCGGCTTTGACGTTGATATTCCGCAGGAGCATCTGTTCAAGCGTGGTGCAGTCGAGAACAGTGTCCATGCGGTCGATGATCGTGTAGGTCGTGTGCGACTGCTTGGCGGAATCCAGCAGCCGCTTCACAGCCTTGGTGTTCAGCGAGCCATCGCCTACGAACACAGCGATGAACGTGTTCGGATGGCCGACCTTATAGCCATACTTGCCGCCATCGTGGATGTCTGCGATGTTCGCCCAGAAGCCGGTGACGTTCGCCAGCATGGTCTCCATGCGGTACGGAGTCATCGGTGCACGTTGGTCGCGCTTCTCGTAGATGAGCTTCCTGCGCTCGTCATAGGAGAGGTAGTCGCGCACAGGCAGCCCCCACTTGAGTTCATGGTACATCAAGCCCCATGTGGCGGTTTCAGGGAAGAACTGGAGAGGAAGCTCTTCTGCAATAAGCCGCTCGGCCTCGTCAAATTCAAGGCCCATGACTTGATACAGCCACTTGCCAACATAGGACTGGTCGTAGAATCCGGGGGTGACCGTGGCAAGCATATTCTGTGCGCTTTGGCTGGTGGGAAAGTTTTCAAGGTCAATTTTCTTAGCCCTCATTCAATGATACCTCCTAGCTGAACTTCACAGTGCCGGTGGCAGGGTATTCGATGTTCGCCAGCGTGATGTTGTTCATGCTGCCGTTCATCATAAATTCCGAGAAGTCAGTCACGCCAGAGATGTCGGCCAGCAGCGGGCGAATATCGTTGTACCGAAGGACGTTGTTGTCCTTGGCCTCCTCGTACTTCGTCTTGACCAATGCCTCAAACTGCGCCGTGATTTCCTCGATGGAGGTGTGCTCACTGTCGTAGATGAGGCCGGTACAGGTGTAGTTCACGCTAACAGTCGTGGCCGCTGCACAGGTCAGTTCTGCGCAGCCGGTGGGCAACAGGCGGGCTGCCCGGTCTGCCGGCGACACGATATGGTTGAACACTGCGTCGATCAGCTCCTTGTTCGCGGGCTGGCCGTTTCCATCAACCAGAACAAGCCGGACAGTGCCGGGGCCTTTCCATGCGGGGTCAACGATGCAGTCCCCTGCCCCAGCTTCTTTCGCCCACCGCTTGTAGTCGGTGTCGTTGCCGAGGTAGGTCATGCTGTTGCTGTACTCAACAGCGATACGGTCATAGAAGTCATCATCGGTTTCGCGCTCGGTGCCGCCGGTGATGCAGTCCTTGTTCGTGATGGACGTGATGTTGTTGATGGGTTTCATCAACAGGATGACGGTGTCGGCCTTGACGTTGGAATTGGTTCCAGCCTCCACAGCAGTCACATTGATGTCGATACTCCCCCCTTCCGGGATAGTGGCATCGGCATCAGACTGAAACTCAATAGAGGGTCCGTCGTTGGTAGCCGTGGTGCAGAAGACGGTTCCTGCCGGCAGCTCTGTGCCAGCGGAGCCGGTAACGGTGACAACGCCGGTAGCGCGGGCAGCCTCATGCCGCGTCAGGTGGACCTGCTGGCCATGGATGTCAAGCCACTCATCCCATGCGTACTGCGGATACGCGATCATCAAGGCTCTCAGCAGGTGGAAGTTGATGAGCTCGGACTTCTCAATGGCCGTTGGGCGGGTCATATCGTAGGGGAAGCCACCGGGCATATCGTCGATGTCGTCGGGCAGCTCGGCCATCATTCTGCGGTGAATGTCATCGGCAGATGTTCCATCCATGAAGTCAGGCCGGGTAAATTCAGGTTGCATATCATCACTTCCTTTACACTGAAATTTGGAACTCGTCGTCCCATCCGATGCCCTTTACCACACAAGAGCAGTGCAGCTCATCGGCATCCCATGTGAACTCGAAGTTCCGTACATACTCGGTGCGGGGGTTGACCTTCAGGGCTTCCGTGATGGTGCGCTCCACCATGGACTGCGCGACATCGTGGTCGTTGTCCTTGATGGACTCCATCTCGGTGCCGATTGAGCGCGGGTACGCAAGGCACTGGTAACGCTCGGTCTGCGCAGCTTTGAAGCACCAGATCATAAACGCCTCGCGGCCATCGCACTCAAGAACGCGATTGGAGCCATCGCGCACGAAGTCACCTTTTTCGGGGTCCCACTTCATACTGCGGTGGTATTCCTTGTCGATTTGGGCTTCCTCGTTGATGACTTCAGGCACATCGAAGGTCGGATACAATTTCTGTGACATGGTGTGCCCTCCTTACGAGCTGACGATGATGTCAACCACAACAGCTTCATTCTGTACCCACGCGACCAAAACCCGGTCACCGGGCTTCAGGCTGCGCATTTTTTCAGGGACGAGAACGTGATGCTGATGAGCACCTTCAGAGCCGCCGCTGCCGGCACTGCTCTGCGGTGGGTCGGGAGGGTCAGGCTGGCCGGAAGCAGGGGTGCCGATGGTTCCCTTCACAGGGCCATGAACGCCGTTCAGCACAAAGGTTTTGTGGTCGTGCTCGCCGCTGCCGGGTTTGCCGATGTTCTGGGTCTTGGCGAGGATGTCGCCGGTCTTGCCATAGGTGAGATGCCGCAGAACGTGGTAGTCACCTTTCGGAATCGGGATTGGGAACGTGTTCGTTACCAAGCTCTCGTCATCCTTGATTTCGCCAAAGTCGAGGACAAGGGAGCTTTCGCCTTCAATGTGCTTGACGATGCGCTTTGCGATAGTCTGCCCCAGCCTGTTTGCGCCGGTGCTGGAGTCCATATCCATAGGCACTCACCTCCTAATCGAATGTGCCTTCATCGACCCAGCCATAAACATTGCTGGAGCTGTCAACGTGGATGAGATGCCACGGATGCGCCCCGCCGTTCTTACTGCATGATGGGTCTTTCGTGATCTTTGCCTTTCCTGCGGTGGCCTTATAGCCCTTGGCATCAGCGTAGCTGCTGACGTAGTGCATACCGCCGTGGAAGTTTACGATGTCCCCTACCGCGTGTTTGCCGCCAGAATCGCTATCCTCATCCGGGGCTTTCAGTAGGTCGAGGGTCATCGTCATGGAATCAGCGTTGTGGACAACGCCTCTGGCGTAGTACATCCCATGCGATGTGCCAGCCTTGAGGCAGACAAGGTGTCCTTTGCGGAGCCATGGGATGTCAGGGGCGTTCACAGACACCTCCTCCACCACCTTGCCGTTCTCATCGAGGATAGCTTGGGCGGCGGACTTGGCATCTGCGAGCTTTTCATCGGACCCGCGCCGGTAGATGCGCTGGCGCGTTCCGTACTCGGTTAAGCCGGTCAGCGTAGCCTCGACGCTGCTCTGGCCGGATTTATTCTCCTGACCAACGACCTTGACCTTTGTTACAAGATCTTCGGTGCTGAGGCTGTTGCTGACGATGAGCGTGTTGTCCAGCTTGAACACATAGACGGAATCGTTGCCGCCGTATGGCACAATATCTGCCTTGCCCTTCGTGGCACGGATGATGCACTTCTCGCCGCCCTTTTTGACGGCATCGTCAAGCAGTTCAAGAATGATGTCCGAGAGGTACTTGTTCTTGAACGTCAGCTTGCCGTGGGTGGCGTTGGGGCCTTTATACTCGCCAATAGGAACCTCCCACTCATCGAGGAGCTTCTGGATGGCAGACTTCGTGCCTGTGCCATCTGGCAGGTACAGATTGTCTTGGCTTCGCTGGAGCCTATACATCTCATCATAGCAGATGCAGGATAGGTCGCTGGCAGAGGAACGGTCTTGCGGGTTCCACTTCTCAGCATACCCGCGAGCCACCTCCCCATTGAAAGAACCGCCATCGCTGGCGGTTACTACAATGAGGCTTCCGGGCTTCACAAGGCTGGAAAGCTGGCCTTTCGAGGTATCATCGTTCCGCGCCTTGAACGTCAGGCGCATGGAGATTTCCTTTGAGCTTTCCTCCCAGCCGAGGCCCTGAATGTAGTTCTTGATGTTGTACTGCGTACCATCATCGCCGATGACGGACACGCTGTATTTAACTTTCGAGATGTCTACCATTTCGGGCCTCCTACGGAATAATCAACGAAACGCCGGGATAAATCCATTTGCCGCTGTCGCTGCTCTTTTTGCCGTACTTCTTGGCGGCAGACTCGATAGCGTCCTTGTTGGCATCGTAGATTTTCTTCCACTGCGAACCATCTCCGTATTGCTTCTGCGCTATCTTCCAAAGGCTGTCTCCCTTGACGATGGTGTAGTTCTGGCCGGAGCCAGTGGTGGCCGCAGCAAGGTCGATACGCGGAACGGTCTTCTTCGCATAGGAATCGGTGTTCAGCTCATCCGTGGTGTAGATTTCGAGGGGCTTTTTCTGCTCGAACGTGATGGAGTATTTGAGATTGCCGAACGCGCCGTAGCCTGTGACCTCAAACGAGGATACGGTAACGTCGATGTTCAGCCAGATGTCCGTGACGATGAGGGTCAACACGGTTTCGTTCTCGATGTACTCCTCGATGATGCTCCTGCAAGCCGCAGGGGGCATCCAGAGCAGCCGATTGACGATGGGCTCGTTTCGCCGCTTGAATCCAAAAAACTCGCTGCTCCACGAAACGCTGGTCACATCCGTGCCGCGCGGGACCTTGACAGTGCCGCGAGAGATGGTGTCGAAGGTCTGGTACTTGGCTCCGTACTTGACCGCGATCTGCTCAGGCATAATGGAAAAGAGGAACGGAGTTCCGTTCCCTCCCGGTATAAGGCAAATCATACGCCCACCCCCTTCAGCGGCATATTGGCGAACACTTCTTCCAACTTAGAAGCAATCTTGCCGCACAACTCATCGGTAACGTCCCCCATGTGCCGCCGGATGACGGCCACGATTTCGTCGTCGGACTGGCCGCCGCCGGAGATGTTGAACTCAGGGCTGACCTCGACCTTGACGGTGACGTTCGGCTGCACGGTGGTCTGCTGGGTGCTGGACTGAGTATTGGAATTGTTGACGGAACTGGAGTAATCCTCAGAGAGCGCATGAGAGTCGATAGGAGCATCGTTTACGCTCTGGGTGAGATAGTTTAGTGTTTCGGAGGAAAGCGCGTTGTAGGACGTGAGAGAGCCGGTAGAGCCAGCACCAACAAGACCGCCGTTTGCGTGGGCGGTGATGCCGAGGATTTCACCGGCCTGCTGGTACAGCTCAACTGCCCGCTCCCTTCTGCCGGGAACAAGCGGAATGATCATCTCCGGGCCTTCCTCGCCGACCCACGACAGCTCGCGGCCATTGACCATGCCGCCAGAAGCATGGCCGCCAATGCTCATGCTGTGGTTTCCAGCGGCATAGGGCGTGACGGTCTTGCCGGTGACAGGGCTGGTGTAGCTGTAAGAGCTGCTTGCGGCAGGGCTGGAGGGGAACAATCCAGAGGATGCGGAGTAGGTCGAGCTGACAGTAACATGGGGTTTGACTTTGACGTAAGCATCTTTCTCGAACGGCGTGTCGGAGATAGCATCCAGCTCGTCGCTGGTGGCATCTCTGGCAGCATCTCCGAGGCCGCTGCCCCGGATGGAGTCAGCGAACGAAGCGGGCATGGAGTCCGCAACGGATTTCAGCAGGTCGATGACGGCGGCTTGCGTTTCAGCATCCATTCCGTTCAGGTCAAACCACTCCACAACATCAGAGTTCGTCCACTCTGCCACGTTGGGGTTGTCCTTCAGCGCGGCATCCATGGCCTGTTGCAGTTTTTCGGAGGTCGTGCCTTTCAGGTTGGGAAGAATGCCGTCGAGGGCATCGCTGTATGCCTCAGCAATGGAATCGAGCTGGAACGATTCGACTCGGACCTGAAGGTCGGAGATTTGAGCGTGGTAGCCATCGGTCAACGTCTGGACCTGACGATAGAACTCGTCTTGGTCGATTGCGCCGGTATCGAGCTGGAGCCGGAGGTTGGTAAGGCTGACTTCCAGTGCATCATCGTACTGGCCGGTCATGCTGCTGACCGCGTTCTTCAGCTCCTCCTGCATACTGGTGAACGACTCAGCGTCCAGAGCCGCGCCGCCGTACTTGATCTTGATGGCATCGAACTTGGCGTTTTCCTCTGCCGTGCTGACTTGGCTGGTGATGTCCTGAATCTGCTGTTGCAGACTGAGGATTTCGCTGTCGCCGTCGAGCTTCAGAATGCCGCCGTTCAGCTTGATGTTCGCGTCGATGGCAGTGGAGAGCTTATCGCTCAGGTCATCGAGCTGGTTTCTGAAGGATGCGTAGGTGCTGTCCAGCATGGTCGTGTCGGCAGCGTCGCCCATGATGAGCTTCAGGGCGAGATTCGCCTCGTAGTGCTTATTCTGGAGGTAGTCTGCGGTACTGGACACCATCGTGGACACGCTGGAGCGGTACTCCTTGATGTCGGCCTCGGTTACGGTCATGCCGAGGCTCATCTTCCAGTTTTCTTTGTCAAGATCGCTGACCGCTGCTTTCAGCGAAGTCAACGTGCTCTGGGCTTTCTGGGCCTGAGCGGTATAGCTGTCGAACTTACCTTCCATTCCGTCAAAAACGATGGTGGAGGCAGCTTCCTTGATTTCCTCAAGGGAGAGGTGCAGGTCACCAAAATGCTCGACAATATCGTTGGACACGGCATTTTGCAGCATACTGCCGAACTGCTCTGCGCTTACATCAGCGTCGTTCATGGCATCGGTGAGAGCTTGAGTTTTGAAGTTCACGTTCTCAACGGAATAGCCGGTGAGGTCATAGACCTTCTGCATCTTCTCGGTAACGAGGGTGGACGCTTTTGTGCTCTCCTCGTATTCCTTCTTGATGCGCTTGCTCTCGGCAAAACCAGCGATACCGCCAAGGCCAGCTCCGATGAGGCCGCCAACAGCCGTTCCGACGCCGGGAACGATGGAGCCGATCATCGCTCCTGCGGCAGCACCGCCAGCAACGCCGGTGAGCTTTGCCGCTCCTGCGGAGGTGTAGGCTTTCTGGTACTCCTTATCGTTGGACCGCTGGGCTTTGTACAGGTCGATGATGCCGCTGATGGCAGATACGCCGCCGGTGGCTCCTCCAGCAATAGCACCAAGACCGAGCGCACCAAGCGCACCGGCTCCAAGGGATGCAGTGGCAGAGAGGTTTCCTGCGCCGAGGCCAATGGCTGCGTTTGCGCCAAGACCCATCAGGCCAGTGCCGGCGTTTGCAGAGCCGAGGATTGTTCCTGCAAGCGATGCTCCGCCGAGGGATTCCTGTGCGCCGAACACGCTCTTGCCTACTTTCAAAACGTCGCCGCCGATGCTCATAACCGGCATGGCGGCCTTTGCGATGATGGCCGCAGACACGACAGAGCCGAGGTCTGCGCTCTTGCCGCCCGGAAGCAGCTTTCCTGCGCTGGTCACCAGATTGCCGAGACCAGAGAACAGGTGCTCCTTGATGGTATCGAAGTCGAAGCCATCAGCAAAGCCGGTAGCGAACGCCTTACCGACGCTCGCGCCCTCGTTTACGGAATCAGAAACGTCGATGCCGAGGAGCATCATCAACCCTGCGCTAAGGCCGGAACCGATGCCAGAGCCGATGTCGGACGAAATGTCAGAAAGGATGGATTTGCCGGTCGTTCCCCACCACTCCTTGAAGGGGTCGGCAACGATCTCATTCCATGCGATGCTGACCTTGCCGCCGAAGTCTGCATTCTGCCATTCCTCGGTAGCGGTCATGTCCTTCACCTTGGCCTGAAGACGGTCATACTTGCGGTCTACGAAATCCATAAAATCGTTCAGGGCAGATTCAATCTGAGGCATGGATGCCGTCAGACCGTCTGCAATGGAGCGAACATACGGATTCAGCCGCTTGCCGAAGCTGATTTTCACGCCATCCACCGCGCTTTGCAGCAGGGTGATGGAGCCAGACAGGTTGTCGAGCTGGGTGTCGGCCATACGCTCGGACGCGCCAGCAGCATTGTCGATGGCGTTGGCAAGCTTATTGTAGTCGGTCTCGGAGGCGTTCAGGATAGCCAACAAGCCCTTCTGTGCACCAGTACCAGCAATGGCATTCGCCACGCTGGATTTCTGCTCATCGTTCATGTTGGCGGTGGCATCGCGCAGCTCCTCGATGACATCAGCCAGAGCGCGGGCGTTGCCCTTGCTGTCGAAGAACTGGATGCCGAGGCTCTGCAACGTGTCGAGGGCGTGGCCGGTGTTCGTGGACAGGCGAGTCATAATCATGTTCAGCGACGTACCGGCCATAGATGCCTTGATGCCGCTGTTCGCCATCAGGCCGGTCATCAGAGCTACATCCTGAATGGAGTAGCCAAGAGAACCAGCCATCGACGCTGCGTACTTGAAGGTTTCGCCCATCATCGACACGTTCGTGTTGGCGTTAGAGGATGCGGCAGCCAGCACGTCGGAGAACATACCGGCATCGGATGCTTTCAGCCCAAAGGCGGTAAGGGCATCAGTCACGATGTCGGAGGTCGTGCCGAGGTCTTCATTCGACGCTGCGGCCAGATTCAGAATGCCCTCGATGCCGTCCATCATTTCCTCGGACTTCCATCCGGCCATAGCCATGTAATTGAATGCCTCAGCGGATTCGGTTGCGGTGAACTTGGTCGTTGCGCCCATTTCTTCAGCTTTCTTCGTGAGCTGGGTCAACTCATCGCCGGTGGCTCCGCTGACAGCCTGAACCTGAGACATCGCTGCCTCAAAGTCTTTCTGGGTGTTGACGGTATCGGCAAGGCCGAAGCTGACTCCAAAGAAAGCTCCAGCCTGAAGAAGCGGATTCTTGAGCAGATTGAGGACGGTACGGATGGGCGTGGTGGCAAAATCGAGAGCCCTCAGCGTGAAGCTCCATGTTTTGCTTGTGAGCGACTTCAGACTGCCGCCGAGGGTACTAAGGACTGGCGAGATGCGTTCCTTGGCTTCAAGCGCGATCTCGTACTTCTCCTTGGCCCATTTTGCGAGCGATTTCTGGGTCTTATCGGCCTGTTCGTCGAACTTCGAGACATAGCCACGAGTTCGGTCTACGGACTGGCCAGCTTTATCGGCAGCATCGCCGAACTTATCCAGCTTCTTGGTGGCGTTGGACAGGGCCGGGTCGGTGTTGTCGATGGTTTCGATGGGAATTTCAATGCGAATGGTTTCAGCCGTTGTCATCCCCTCCCTTCTGCATGGATTCGATGGCTATTCGCGTTGATGCGAGCATAAAAGCCTGTACGCCGCGAGGCTTTTGATAGAACTCATCAGGGGTCATGCCGGTCTTCTGGAAGATGTGATGCAGGAGGCACAGCTTCCCGCCGGACTGAATCAGTTTTTTGCGACTTCCTCCAGATTGGTGTCGAAGCCGCTCAAACTGTCGATGGCATCCAGAACACGGTCCTTCTCACCGGCCAGCAGAGAGTATTCGATGACATCCAGCGGTCCCATGATCTGAACATCGCGGTCGCGCAGGGCTTCCCAGACGGTCTTGTTGTCCCACAGCTTCTCGCGATCCTCCTTGACGGTGGCCTGATAGATGATTTCGGAACGGTACTTGGTGCTGTCCGTGTTCTCCGGGAGCTTCATGCCGATCTGCTTATTGCGGACGTACTTGGTGTGCTTCTCGCGGCAGCGGTTGTAGTCATCGGCGTTCAGCGGATGGATGCGGAATGCGAAGAACAGGCGGCCGCCACGAACGATCTCGATGCGCTGGGTTTCGGTATTGCCAAAGTCAACGGCATCAATGAGGCCCTGAATGAAGGTCTCCTCGTTGGCCTTGATGACGCTATTGGCATCCTCCTCGGTGTACTCGGTATTGTCGATTTCGGTTTCAGCGGCTTCAGCGGCATTGCTCATAAGGGAAACGCTTTTCTTAAAGTCAGCCATTTCAGTAATCTCCTTTGCATAAAACAAAAATGAGAGGAGGCTCATTGCCTCCCCTCATGCGGGTCAAATGGTGTGTTTCAGGTTAGCGGCCAGTGCCAAGCAGACTTGCCAGCTTGGGCGGGTTGTTGACCGTGCAGTTGAACTGCCGCTTGATGTTGTCACCAACGGACAGGTTGTGCAGGTCGATGTCGCCATCGGGAATGACATCGCGGTACATGATGCGCTCCTCGGAACCATTGCGGCCCTGAATTGCACCCTGAAAGTTCCAGCGAGGAGAATCGCCAGCTTCCATAGCGTCCATGATGTCGGTGAAGAACTCATCGCTCTCGATGACCAGCTCGGTGAAGCTCAGGGATACCTTGTAGCTGCCGGGAGTAACGTGCTCCTGCATATCGCCCAGAACCTTGTAGCTGGCATTGGAGAAGTTGACGGTGGACTTGTAGGTTTCAACGGATGCCACCATCACGCCGTTGTCGTTGTAGAACGCGCCGTCTTTACCGGTTCTGGTGAAGCGGGAGTCGGCTGCGGACGAAGTATTGAGCATTTATGCTTCCTCCTTTACTCGCTGTCCGTGGTGTTGAAGCGGAACAGGAAATCGGTGTAGATGTGTTCGGCGGAATCCTTGTCGATGACATCGAGCAGGAACCATGCGCTGTCGCCTTCCGGGGAATATGCGGGGTTCAGGATGACAGTGCCGGAGGTCAGCTTGCTCTCAGCGATCATCTCATTGATGATGGACTGGAGCGCACCGATGATGGCCGCGCGACCGGGATTATCGTTATCTACCTTGGCGGCCATATCGTCGTTGGTGGTGTTGCAGCGGCGAATCAGCTCGTAGCGGGTCTTGGTGCGGCGAATCTTCTTCCAGCCCTCATCGCGGTCTGCGGGCGGGGTGATGAGGGTGTTGATGGCCTTGTCAATCCAGACCTGACCGCTCTTGTTCATGGTGAGGACGATGCAGCCACTCTGCTCAGCCTTGATGATTTTGGTGTTGGACAGAGGCTCGCCAAGCCCAGAGAAGCCGTTGATGACGGTGTGGGTCAGCGAGGAGCTGGATGCAGTGGAGCCAATCAGACCGGCCAGACGTGCGGCGGTCTGGTAGCCGTCCAGCTTGGTGCTGCCATACTGAACAGAGCCGTTCAGAACGTACATCATGCGCTCGTCGTTGAAGGCCGCCGCATGGCTCATGCGGGTGTCGAAGTCAGTATCCTTCTTCTCGCCGACCACAGCGGTCATCAGAGAGCCAACATCCATCATGCGGGACATGAAGGACTGGACCAGCAGATGCACAGCGTTGTCCTCGGTGTCCACGCACAGCGTATTGATCTCGTAAGGCTCGGTCTGCTCCATGGCATCGGAGTACGCGCCGTTGTTGACGGTCGGGTTCGTGCCGGCGGTGAACATGGTCTGAGAGGTGTCGGCCAGTTCCTTGGCGGTCTGGCCGCTCTTGGCGGTAGCGATGAAGTTGCTGGAATTGGCAAATGCCTCAGCCAGCGCACCGGCCTCGCCAGAGCCAGCAGCAAACTCGACCTTTTCAATCTGCTTGGTGCCAGAGTAGATGATGCACTCCTTGATGCTCTCATCAGCCAGCGTCTTACGGACGGTGCAGGTCAGGGGCTTTGCGCCGGGGTACTTGGCAGTCAGGGTGACAGCAGCAGCCGGGCTTTCGCCAGAGCTTTTCAGGTCGAGGGTGGCTGCCGTACCGCCAGTGCCGACACGCACGGCGATGATGGTCTTTGCGCCGCCAGCGATGGCCTGTGCAATGGCATCGGTGGTCAGCGCATCGCCGAACACGTCAGTGTAGTCCTCATCGGAGGACATCTCAACAGCGGTGCAGAGCGGGCCGAAGTCTGCGCGGAACAGAACAGCAGTCACGCCGTTCACAGCACCAGCGGTTGCGCCAGTGCCCTTCTTGCCGATGTGATAGTGCGCACCGGGGCGGATTTTCTTCTCGCCGGGAATATAGGAATCAGCCATATTAGTTGACCTCCTTGTTCAGAAAAGCTGCCACGACTTCCTTGGCCTTGGAAACGGTGCAGCTCTTGATGTTTGCGGACTTCATGGCAGCCTCGACGCACTCCTTCCGTGCGCCAAACAGTGCCGTGGCATTCGCAGCGAACTCGCTCACGCTGTACTCGGCCTCAACAGGGGTCGGAGCAGCGTCAGCAGAAGCATTTTTGCTTGCCATAGGTCTTACCTCCTAGTAGGTGATGTTGGGGTGTCTAAGCGGATAGCCGACGGCCTTGTAGCGGAGCAGACCGTACCGTGCGGTAACGAAAATCTGTCCATCCTTCAGGTAGTCGGATTTCAAATCTGCGGTCATGTGGTCGATGTACATGGGCGACTCATCCAGCATCTCGACCTCTCCATCAAGAGAGAGGCTGTTGCCAACAGCGGCGGCCATCTTCAGGCGCGTTGGGCTGTCGGGGCAAAGCAGGGACACGGCGATCTTGCCGTTCATCCAGACGACGGTATTGGTTTCCTCCAGCTTGTCGATGGATGTCAGACGGCAATAAAAGACCGGGGCTTCTTTCGATGCCTCGGTCTCGTCGTCCATGTGGTCGATGCCTACAACAATGCTGTCTGGGTACATTCCCTTGATGTACCGCGCCATTGCCACAATCGGGTCAGGGTCGGTGGTTTCCTGACAGGGGTATTCGATGATGTCAAACCTGATTTCGGAGCCGATGAGCAGTTCGTTCTTCTCCTCAGTCATGGAGAAGCCGTCCGTTCTGGCCCATGCGAACGCATACAGCGTGTCGCTGTCGTCCTTGAGCAGAACGTCCTTCAAGCATTCCCTGACTGCCGGCTCGATGAGTTCGGGGACAGCATCGGAGTCGTTGCGGCAAATCAGGGAGACAAGAAGCGTTCCTGCGCTCTTGCGCTCGCCATCGGTCTGCATATCAAAGTTGAACACGATTCTGGGGTACTGCGTGGTCGTTCCCCATCCGGCGGCTCTATCACCGGGAGCTTCAGGAGTGAATACAGCGGATTTGCCGCCGAACGTGGTCAAGTGCTTTGTGAGGTCCTTGGCCTCAGACAGCCGCTTGTAAATCAGGTTCTCAAGATTCATCCTGTACCTCCGGCATCAGCTCGTTCACGGTGGTGAGGTCTTTCGACCAACGAACGTCCCACTCCCCTTTTTCGACCTCGCCAATGGGGATGATGAAGTGGTTTATGACGTTGCCAATGCCGGGATGGAACAGGGCCACGAGGGTGGTATCTGTGACTGCGGTGACAATTCCAGTCTTGCCCTCATCCCACGAAGCGTGTTTGCCGTAGATGGCATACCCGGCCTTGATGACGTTTGCATCAAACCGGGCGCGGTTCTCTTTGATGATAAGTTCCATTGTCTTTCTCCCTAGTCATATTTCTCGTGGTAAATCCGTTCGATCTCAGGCATGGCCTTCTCAGAAATCGGTTGCTTGAACGGACGCGGAGCCATACGGCGCGTTCCGTTTTCGAGGTAGGTGGAGTATCGCTCCTGACTCTCAAGAACGGCAGTGACCCGCAGACCTGAGCCGGTGCTGGAACTTTCTACGGTTCCATTCCAGTTCAGGCGCAGGTTGCCGGTTCTTCTTGCAGGGGGTTCTCCGGGTGCGGATGCGGTGTAGTGGGACTTGGTGTGCGGTTTGCGGTAGACGCGGCCAGAACGCTTTCCGCGCAGGACTTCAAGCTCTGCGTTGCGGATGGCGTTGACAGCCCGCGTACCCCTTGAAGCGGCCTCCCGATTGACCTTTTTGACGGTATCGTCAACGGCAATCTTGAGCCGCCCAGAGGCTTTCTTAGGCGTGGTCACTTCACATCAGTCCTTTCCTCGGCGTAATACAGAGTCGAAACTCCGAGCGAGCCGGTATCGTCAATATCGACGATGTAGAACACCCTATTGCCGAGGATGAGCCTGTCGGTACGTTCGGCGCGTGACTTGCCGCGCTGTACGATGACATGGGTGATGATGTGGTCGGCCGTGCCGTGGGCCTTGTCCACCTCATTGGCAGATGCAAGGCATCCGCGCAGGAAGTCTGTGCCATCTCCTTCATACGAAACAGAAGGGCGGCCGCTTTTCAGGTCGCTCTTGCTGTGTTCGATGATGAAGTCCTTGAACAGGTTTCCGGGGCGCAGGTACATGAGCTGTCCATTAACCATGTCGATGCCTCCAGTCGTCAGCAGCCCGCTCGTTTTCCATCATGCCAGCATAGAAGTACGGAGGCTTCATGCAGCATTCTGGGGGCTGTTCAATGGATACGGAGCTGAAGGAGACCTCTTTCTTCAGGTCTTCATACATCTCCTTCCAGAGCTTTGCGCGGGCTTGCAGGGAGAGTGTAAGCGGACCGGTCTTGGTGTCAACCTCATAAGAGAACCTGCGGAACAAGCTCTCAAGGAGCATCAGCTTTGCCCTTTTCCACGACTTGGGGTAGGCAGAGAGGGCAGCTTCGATTTCCTCGTCGGTCAGCGCAGTAGTGTCGGGTCCACCCTCGACCATCGTGTCGCCAAGCTCAAACCGCATCCTGTCCTTTCCGTATTCGGCGACAGCCGTAGGGTCGTAGTTGTATGCCATACAGTGCGCTCCTTGTTGGATAGATGGTAGGTTTAGCCTTTACCGCTCGTAGAATGCCGCTGGGAAGCCGCAGAAGCCTTGTTTCCGGCCTTTGTGGTATGGGAGGATGCCCGGCCTTTGGCCTCGGTTTTGACCTCTTTGTGCTCGTCGTTGTTGTCAGCAGGTTCATCTGTCGCCTCGGCTGCGGGAGCATCGGCGATGTAGCCGCAGGTGATGAGTGCGCGGACGCGGGTGCTGAGAACAGATTCAGTCGGGATGATGTCTCCCGGCTGATACGGCTTTCCGAACAGTTTGACGGCCTTCTTGCAGAGATAGCTCATAAGCCACCTCCATTACACGCACTTGGACATATAGCAAGCCAGATCGTCGCAGGTCTTACGCATATCGGTGGACATCAGGCCCTCAACGAACTCGCTGTGAGTGCCCGGCTCGCCCTCGAACTGATCGGTCGCCATATAGCTGCCGTTGCCCAGCATATCCCAAGTGAAGATATAGCCGGCAGAAGGCTCGTCGATCTGCGGGCTGTTGGTGACGTAGCACATCAGTGCGCCGTCGCTCTCGCAGATGAAGTCCATGTCATCGGGCTGACCTTCCTCGGCCTTGTTGTAGGTGGCCATCAGAACGGTGACCTCATCAAAGCCGAGGAGCTCTGCGATGACCTTCTCGTTGACGATGGCAGGGTTCGGGGTGGAGCCGCCGTACTTCACGCGCTCCAGAATGTCAGGGTGCTTCTTCAGGGCGAGGAAGGTGTCATAGCCGAGGCACAGCTTGTTCGGGGTGCGGCGACCTTCCAGACGAATCTCGCGCTTGCGAGCGTCGAAGAATGCGATGGGGTCGAAGTTGGCATCGGTGAACTTCAGCATCTGGTTGCTGCCGGGGGTGCTGTCAACGCCGGTGAACTCGTTCTGCCACACGCCGGTCTTGAAGAACTTTTCTGCAAAGGTCAGGTCCAGATGCAGGAGCATCTGGTCGTTGATGAAGCGGACGCTGGAGCGGCGCGGGTCAATGGATGCAGGAACACCAGAGCGGGTGTAGTCCAGCGCATTGATGCTGTCGATGCCGGTGATGACCTGATCGACCTCGCACTTGTAGGTGCTGTCGGTATGGCCGCGCTTTGCGGGCTGGACCTTACCGAAGGCGGGCTTGCGCTGAACATTGTCGCGGGCCAGATCACCCTTCAGGAACTCATAGTAGAAGCCGGTGGAGTTCTGCACCGGGCAGATGGGAAAAATCTTGGTCGCAACGTAGTCAGCGTTGTTGTTGAAGAACGCCATGCTCATGTTGGACAGGTAGCGGTTGGGCTTCCAGCCTTTAGCAATAGCTGCCATGATTGCGGCGTTGCTGTTCATGTTTCTCATGTTGTCTTACCTTCCTTTCTTGGTCAGGATGCCTTGGGCTTGTAGCCGGACTTGGTGAGCTGGACAGAGACGACAGTGCCAGCCTTGGCCGCTGCGCTCAGTGCAATGCCGACGATGAATGCACCATCGGTGGCCTTGACAGCCTTGCCAGCAGCATCCGTGGCCAGTTCGTCGCCGACTGCGATGGCCTCGCCAGCGACCCACTTGCCAATATCCTTCACCTGAACGGTCAGAGAGCCGCCAGCTTCAACGTTCTCGTCGTTGGTGAACAGGGACAGGCCAATGACGTTCGCGCCAGCAGAGGGCTTTGCAAGCTTGCCAGCGGTGATTGCCAGTGCGATGCCCTGAACATCTTCGAGCTTTGCTCCGGCTTCCATGATGATGGTGGGGCTTTCGTTGATAGAGGTTCCAAAGTAGGTTGCCATAGCGTTTAACCCTCCTTTTCGCACTCAGCACGCAGGGCGGGGTCGTTCAGCAGGACCTCGTCGATGGCCTGAGCCTTGGTGACATTCTTGGACTTCATGATCTCTGCGGCCTTCGCCTCGGCGCGGGCCCATGCGTCCGGGGCTTCGCCGCCGCGCTTGCCGATTTCCTTGAACGTGCCGGAGCTTTCGGCGAACTTGACAGCCTCGTCCAGCGCAGCCACATAGGTGTCGTAGGCAGTGCCGCCAGCGGCCTTCATGGACTTCAGCACCGGGAACAGCTCGTCTTCCTTCTTACCGATGAGGGTATACCGCTTGGCCACATCATGCAGCTCGCGGTCCTCATAGCTCTCACGGAACTTGCGCAGGGAGTCCAGCTCGGCCTGAACGCGGGGGTCGATAGGTGCGGGTTCGGTGTTGGGCTTCAGGCCCTTGGTCACATCAGCAGCGGGAGTGCCGCCATCTGCGGGTGCGGTGGGTGCAGGAGGGTTATCCGCCGGGGGCGGGGTCTGACCTGCGGGAGTGCCGGGGGCCTCTGCCTCGCCATAACGCTTCTCGATTTCCTCATAGAAAGCGCGCTCGGCAGGGGTCATCTTGGACTTGTCGATTTTCATATCGTCTTCTCCTTTCGACTTATCGTCGTCTTTCTTGGCTGCGGTGTCCTTGGTTACATCGTCGTTCTCACAGTGACCATGCTTTTCGATCTGCTCGTTCAGGGCATCAACTGCCGCTTTTGCGAGAGCGCGGGTAGCATCATCCATGGGAACGTTTTTCAGCACGACGTTGGCGGTCTTGCCAGCGGACCACTGTTCGATGGAGTCCTTCGCAACCGAATCGAACTCCTCAAGACTTTCCAACATCGCGGTTCGGGCGGCTGCCCCATCCAGTGCCCCATCGCCAAGGATGGAGCAGAGGGACTGGTTCAGCGCGAGGCAGACATCCCAGACCTCATCGCAGACACGACGTTCCTTGGCTTCACCATAGGCTTCATCGAAACTGGCCGAGTTTTTCTGGACTTCCGCTTCCGCGCTCTCCGGCTCCTGCGCCAGACCAAACATCTTTGCCAAGCTGGAGGAAAGCCGCTTGAAGAATCCAGCACCGTCGGAGTTGGGGTCCTCAGCGTCGGGTTCGGCAGCGGCTTCGTCTCTGCGCTTGTACAGTCTGATATGGGCATCGGGGTTCGCGCCCTCATCTACAAAGTCAACGGATGTGACCTTGAGATGCTTTAACTTTGTTGCCACGTTCTTCCTCCTTTCTTTGGGGTTGATATAATTACAGCCGGGTGCGGGTGCACTCGGCTGAATTACCGTGATTAGATTTCGACGCGCTCAGCCTCTCCACCGATGGAGAACATACTGTACTCGCCGTTCTTGACCTTCTCCCAGACATCCGGGTCGGTGACGTGGAATCCAATCCACCAGCCGACAGGGAGCGTTCCGGGAGGGATGCCAATGGCTTCCTGCTTCTCCTCGGTGAAGACCACGCTTTCGATGAGGACGGCGACATCGCCTTTTTCGTGCATCTCCCCGCCTTCGCGGTACAGCTCCACAAAATTGTAGGCTGCCGTTTCAAGGTCTTCGGGGTCGATCATGTCGTTCTGCCAGTCCTCGATCTGCTCACCGTCCACGCGGATGGCTACGCTGGCCCAGCCAAATGCGAGTCTGCGCTCGTCATCCATTTTTGCGATGGTGAGCTTCCGCTTCTCTACGCCCGCCGGGGGCGCAGGAGGTGGAGATGCGGGGGTAATCATATCTTTGAACGAGATCATCTGGTTCCTTTCTGCCGGCTGTCAGGCGTACCTGAAGACCGGCGATTCAATGTATTCCACGGCGCAGGCGCAGCGCGGGTGTGCCGGCGGGAGCAGCCTTTGTTCTGGGAACAGGAGCTTTCCGGCATAGGCGAACGAGTCGTCCATGCCGATTTCTGTTCCATCGAGAGCCGCGCACATATCGCAGACAGCATCATCGCCGGACGTGCGCCAGACCTTGAGCATGGGACCGAGCAGTCCTTCAGCCTGTGCTTGCCGGATGCCTTCATCGGCTCCTTGGTTGTAGGCGGTGGCGAGCTCGGTCTGTGCGATGGTCATAGCCCGGTATCGGTGCGATTTCTCAGCATAGCGAGAGGCCGCGGTCAATGCCTTCTTTCGGGCGGTTTCGGCCTTCATGCGGGGGTGTTCCGATTTGAGGGCAGACAATACGCTGTCGTAGTATTTGACCGTGGCTGCCGACTGTGCGGCGGTCAGGCCGACGCAGGGACGAATAAGCCGCGCCAGCTCATCAACGGTGTGGCTTTCGACCACCTTGTTGGCGAGCAGTGCGCGGATGGCTTCTTTCTGCTGTTCAGAGCATCGGGTAACGAACTGTGCGCTGCGGCTGTTTATCCAATTCGCCACGCCGGGGTTTTGTGTCTCAAAATGGAATGAGGAGAGCCTTCCGATGATGGGCTGAGCTTGCGCTCCTGCACCGAGGGCTTTGTTCCAGACGGAGGCGAACCTGTCCGCGATGAAGATGGAGTAGTCCTGTGCGAACTCGTCGTACAGTGCTTCCGTGAAGTCACCGGCAACGATGGCATCTCTGATCTCGCGGTAGGTCAGTGCAGCTTTCTGGTCATCCCACAGGCTGCACAACAGCTCGATGGGTTCGTCCTGCTCATCATGCAGATACCGCTCAAGCCGCTGGAGCACGATGTTCTTGGGTCTCGCCTTTGCCACTCTGCCGGGGCGCGGAACATTCACCAGCATGGTCATTCCCTCCCAAGACGTTTCCGGGCTGCGCTCACATGGCTGCCATTATCTTCAAAGCCTTCTTCCCCATCGTGGCCCTTCCCTGCGGCGGTTTCGGGTTCGGGTGGCTCGTTGCCCTGCTGCTGGGCGGCTCTCCGGGCTTCCATCGGAATGGTATCTGTGGTGCGCTTGGGGAGCTTTCCGAGCTGACGAACGTAATCCTCCAGAGATTCATCCGGGATGATAACGCCGATGCTGGTCATGTCCTTGATGAACGTGGCCACGGTTGCGAGGTCAACGTCCTCGATGTCTCCGTGGGTCAGCCGGGGGTAATCGGTCACTCCGGCAAAGTGGTCGCCGTTGATGTCGATGAGGGCCGGGATGCCTTGGCTGTTGAAGGTCTGGCAGATGATGTCGAGGAATGCGCATATCGCCATGGAGAAAAGGTTGGTCTTGTCGCTGGAAAGAGCGAACGAGCCAACGCTTTCGTGGCCGAGCTGGATGAAGTCGGCAAGAACGGTCTGGCTTATCTTGGTGTCATACCGCGCGATGATGGAGTTGGTGTCGAACTGCCGGGAGCCGCCGGTGCTGGTCAGCTCGAACGTGTAGCCGAACGGAAGGACCAGACCCTCAGTGGAATCGCGGCGAATGTTCTTGACCATAGCCTCCAGCCCGGTGCGGATGGCGTTCATGTCCTCGTCATCCTTGTCCCAGATGTCCATGCCTTCAGGCGTGGTAATGACCGGCAGACCGGCGAGATCGCGCTCGATGCCGATGCCCTCGATTTCCTGTATGCGGCGTTTGAAATACCATGAGCGGTACGCAGTACGCAGGATGGAGCGGCCTTCGGGGTTATCCTTGCGGCTCCGAGTGCGGAACAGCATGGCCTTGTTCATGGGAATCGTGATAAGGCCAAAATCGGGAGGCGGCATCTGCGTCATCCCGATGAGGTTGTCCTGATCGTCATACTCCCACTGGTACAGGGTCTCCTGAGAACGGATGGGGAGTTTCATCCAGCCAATCAGCCCATCGTCATACTTGCTGGACGTTCGGTTGTCCTTGGTGCGGCCCATTCTGCGCTTATACACGATTTCATGGAAGCTCCAGCCGTAGGTCAGGAAGGACAGAATCTCGGATATGGTGTCAATCCATGTCTGCTGCATATCATCCATGCAGCTCTTGACAAACTCTGCGGCCTCCCGGTCCTTTGCCGTGCTTCCACCGGGTTCGACATTCCAGCTCGCCTGACGCACAAGCATCTCGATGGCGAACAGAATGGCTCCGATGGTCTCATCGTTGTTCGACATCTCGGTGAAAACTTCTGCTCCCTTTCGGCCTCTCAGCTCGGAAAGAAATTCCTCATAGAAGATTCCGCCGTACCTGCGCTGTCCAACGCGACCGATTTCCTTTGAATCATTGCTCATAGCCGCTCACCTCCTATCTTTCATTACTTGTTCCAGTAGCTATCCTTCGACAGTCCGGTGTTTGCCGGGCGGCTGACGGAGTAGCCGTTTTCGATCTCTGCAAAGGCAGAGGAGCTTGCATCGACCATATCCTTGAACTTGGACTCAGGGAACGATTCAAGCTCGGTGAAGTACATCTCGTTCCAGTCGGCCAGCAGGACATCAACGTTGCCGTGCTGCCACTGGGCTGCAAACGGCTCGGCGCGTGTTTCCTTACTGCCGGACTCGGCGATGGTCTTAACGACAAAACCGGCCAGCATTTTGACGAAGGACTGAGCCTGCGCCTTACCTGCTTGGCCGGGGTCTTTGGGCAGTCGTTCGACGACCCGCTTATACTTCTTCTTGTCAATTTGGGCTGTCTGCTTGATGTGAGTGCGCACATCGTCCGCAGACAGGCGTTGGTTCGTGACGTTGGCGACAATGTACCGGCCATTGCGCCGCTTGCCGATAAGGACGCTTGCCGTGTATGCCGGGTCGCCGTTCTCGTCCTCCGAGGTGGCGGCCAAGTCCCAGCCACGCGCCCATGTGATGACATCATTGGGCAGCTCATCAAGAAGCGTGACCTGACTGCGCTTGAAGAACATACCGGCGGCGGGCTTGATCTTCCAGTTGCCGTTGAGCAGACGCTCTCGTTCGACCTCAAGCAGCGCATTCAGGTTGGCGATGTATCCGGGGTCGCTTTCCATCAGCACCTTGTTGTCCTGAAGGCGAGAAGCGATGAACGTGACGCTCTTGCACTGCTCGATAGGGATGTCGTGCTCCTCGGCCAGCTTTTCAGCGGTATCTGCGAAGTAGATGGTGTCGTTGAGGACGCACATATACCGCACGAGGCCGCTGCGCTCAGGAATTGGATAGCCGGTCTCTTGGTCTATCCACCAAGAGATGAAGTCGGCCACCCAGCTATCCGCATCAGGGTTGCAGGTGGCGCGGACGTAGGGCCGGATGCCGCAGGTGGTACGGTTTCGGGACAGCATATACAAGAACTGCTTGCGGCTGAAATGTGTCAGCTCGTCAAAGCCAAGGTAACAGATTTCTGTGCCCTGCCAACTGCTCAGGTCGTCGTCACAACTGATGTGGGCGAAGTTCAGTCTCCCTCCACCGCCGAACATCCAATGCAGTTTTGGGGTCTTGCCGGGGACGGCATCGGGAACGAGGTCATAGATTTTATGGCTCGCGTCCCACAGGCCGCCCTCAGCCGTAATCTGGTTGTAGTTGTGGCGGAAGATAACACCGCCCCAGCCTTTCACATTGCGGTTCCGCAGCCCCTCCAGCAGGAGCGCATAGGTTTTACCACCACCGGCGGCTCCACCGTATATCACGATGTCTGCTTTCGAGGCCATGAACGCGGTCTGCGGTCCGGCCTGTGGCGAGAGCGTTTTTTCGGTGCGTTTGTCGCGGCCATTGTCGGGGATGCAGATGGGAGGATATTCGACCTCGAATACCGTATCATCGCCAGCTCCGACAGCTCCTCCGAAGTCGCCAGTCAATTCTCCGAGAAGTCTGATAGCTCCAGTGTCGCCTTCGAGCAACGCCTTCTGCATGAGCCGGACAACGATGGCGGTATTGTAGTTCTGGTCTTCCGACTGAACTCCAAAGTTCTTGAGGTTCTGCTTGTTGGTCTCACCGACGACAGGCATCTCCATGAGCATCTTTGCCATCTGCTTCATGTTCTTCTTAGCCCGCCGCGCCTCGCCAGAAGCTATGCCGCCCTTTCGACCGTTCTCGCTGGCCTGTTCAGACGTAGGCACTATCAGGTTGCTCGGATTTGACACATCTATCTCACCCCTATTCTCCGGCAGCAATAGAAAAAGCCGAGGCGGTCAAGCCCCGGCTTATCAGCGGTTACTTCTTGTACTTTTCGTAGGTTTCAGGTGTCCATTCGGTTCCACCGTTGGTCGGGTCAACCGGCCCTCGGTCTGCTTGGAACTTCTGGAGGCGGCGTTCATCGTTCGGCTTCATGTACCCTTGGCTGCGCTGATGGTTGTACCAGCCGTCGTAGTTGCCGTAGTCGAACAGATTCATCTGCCGGGGTTCCAGAGCCTCGTTCTCCTCTCTGAAGAAGTCCATCTGCGTCGCGCCATTTCTGCGACCGCGCCGGGTGTGGACATCAAAGACGTAATCGGGAACATCGAACTGTGAAACAGCCTTCAGCCGCTCGACTTCATGGTAATCAACGAACGCTTCATACTCGGCATCGCTGAGGGGCTGATCGCCCCACATGAAGTTACAGGCAACATAGTCGGCATCGCGGTTCTTCTTGGCCATACACAGCAGTACGACGGCCTTTGCGATAAACAGGTCGTTGGTTTCGCCGGGCTTGTTCCGCTGGTTCACATAGTCATCAGCCTCTTTCAAGGCCATGATTTCCTTGGTCATAATGCCGTAGCAGTCCTCAGCGGAAACGGTCAGCAGCCGCTTCCACAGGTACGCCCGGTATTTGACGGACATCTCATTTGCGGCGTATGCTGCATGAGGGATGTCACACCGGCGAATCGCCTTCTGAATCATCGAGGACATTTCAAACAGGTTGTACCCATTTTTCGTCAATGCTTCAAATGCCATGAACAAAAACCTCCAATTTTTTTGTTTGTTTATAGTATAATTCTACCAAAGGAGGTCTGCGTCCGTCAAGCGTTTTTCATGCGATGCTACGATGTTTTTTCGATGTAGCGGCCAAACATATCGGTGAAACCCTCAGCCTCGCGCAGCACCTCTCCAGTGACCTCTGAAACCACTTTCGGGCGGGGCACAATGAACTGGCGGGACGAGCTGATGGAGTATGCGCCAACGTTGTCAAAGACCAGCCTGTCGCCGATTGCAAACTCGCCAGAGATGCCTTTGACGAGATAGTCATATTCGAGGCAGGTGTCGCCGCCGATGATGACATCGGTGAACGTACAGGCGTTGTCGTTCATGTGGACGACTTCAGGAACGAGCTTCTTCATGTCAGCAATGACACCCATGTGGTTGGATGCGCAGTTTGCCGTGAGGTAAATCTGCCCGCGCACGAACTTGATGTTGGTGATGGTGGCAGCCATCTTCATGGTGTTGCCGACCAGCGCGGTGCCGGGTTCGATCATCAGCATCACGTCCTCATCAGGGAATGCCTTCTTCATCGCTCCAGCAATAATCTGAGCGTACTCCTCATAGCCGCCGTAGGCATAGCCGTTGAACTGCTCTGCAAGCTCAGGAGCCATCGGGCCAAACATACCGCCGCCAAGGTCGATATACTTCGCGCCGTAGGTCTTGGCCAGCTCAATCATGCGGTCGATCTTGTTCTTCCAATATTTCGGCTGGCGGGCGGACCCGATATGGCACTGGAAGCCACGGAACTCAAGGTGCGTGTTGTGCTGGAAAAAGGCCATCGCACCACTGAAGTCGTCGCTGTCAACGTCAATGCCAAACCGGGACTTCAGGTCATTCCCGGCATCGAACGTAACGCGGATGCCGATAGGAATGGTGATGTCCTGTTCCTTGGCCATGAAGTAGATGTCCCGCAGTTCATCGTAGTTGTCAACGTTGACGAAGCCGCCGCAGGAGGCCAGCTTGACCTTTTCTGCGGTGTTCGGGATGACACCATTGTAGACGATGCGGTCAGGCGTGAAGCCAAGCTCCATCGCGTACATCCGCTCATACGGAGAAACGACCTCGGCCAGCAGACCGGCCTCATTTACGATCTGGCAGATGTCTGCGAGGTAGTTGGTCTTGAAGCTGTACGCGGCGGAGGTGTTGCCGTAGTAGCGATGGAACGCCTTTCCCATGTTCACGATGTTCTCGTAGAGAGTGTTCTCGTTGAACAGGTACATGGGCGAATCATCTCTTGACCATAATTCGCGCAAAATTTCGTTTGTAGTTGTAGTCATAGTACATCCCCCATTTGTTCTTCATGGCCTCGACGAGAATCATGTGGCCTTCTCTTGTACGGCTCGCGCCTTCGTTCAGGTCCATGCCGGCCTTGGCGCACAGGTAGCGCGGCTGGAGGATGATGCGGTTGTGCAGAAGCTCCTGCATCATCATGTCAACATCGGAGGCCGCAGGGTCATCCGGGTCGTAGGTAGCCTTCAGAGCCTTCTTGTTTATCCAGCGGATGTGACCGGGCATCCCGACGAACTTAAACTCGCAGTCATACGCATAGGGAGCCATCGTGGGCTGGTCAAATGCGTAGCCGATGCCGAGGTCGTAGATGAGCTGGGCAATGCGCTCGATCTCAGCTGTCACGCGCTCCTTGTCGGGGCGTTTATCGGGCAGCTCAAGGTAGGTCGTATCGCTCATGCGGTAGACGAACTTTTCGATGTCATCATCAGCAATGAATATCACATCTTCAGGCGTGTTGTGGATTATCCAGTACAGGGTAGACATGAAGCTGCGTACAGCTCCATCGGGGATGACGAGGAGGTCATCGACACCGGCGGCTCTATACGCAGCTTCTTCTTCCTGTCTTACGACATAGGTGCAATATTCAAACTGATGCTTCGTCAAAATCTTGTTCGGTCGGCGGTACGACATACAGTAGATGTTAAACGAAGTATTCCGACTCATAGTTCTTGCTCATGCGGAGCTTGTAGTTGATTTCAGGGTGGATGCTCTCGACATCATAACCGAGGAGCTGGCGGCACCGCAGGTACGGCAGGTTCAGACCAGCCTTGGCGATGAACGGCAGGGATGCACTCAGGCGCGGGTTGGTCTCCAGCAGCTTCACGCTGCCGTCTTCCTTCAGGATGAAGTCGAAGCACACATTGCCGTCCAGCCCGGTGTCAGCGACGATCTGCTTGGCAATGGCGAGAGCCTGTTCGTTCTGCTTGATGCCGGCGAACATCGCACTGCCAAAGGCCATCAGGTAGCCCTCAAAGCCGAGGGCATGGAGGACGCGGCCATGGTCAGCCAGTACGCACATACTGTAATCCAGACCCTCCTCATACTCCTGCATGATGATGTCCTCATGGCAATTCTTCGCCAGCTCCAGCAGCATCTCGAACGTGATATAGCGGTTCATGCCGAACTTGTTGTAGATGGTCAGGTCGCGGCCCTTCTCCTCGTCGATGATGCAGAAACCGAGGCCGCCGCAGCGGTTCGGGAGCTTGCAGCACATGGGCTTCTTCGGGTAGCCGATCTCATCGGCAAACAGGAAGAAATCGAGAGGCTTCTTGCAGATCATCTGCTTCGGCATCAGGTCGGGGTAGTGCTTTGCCAGCTCGACCTTGTTACCAGAGGCCAGAATGGACTCCATGGAGGAGATGGATACCTTAACGCCGTGGCTCTCAAGCAGCTTGCGGTTCTCTGCCATGATAGGCAGCTCTGCGGTGATGAACGGCAGGATGACATCGACCTTTTCCTTCTCGCAGATGTCGATGACGGTCGGGATATAGCTTTCCTCCGTGATGCGAGGAACAACATAGCCAGCGTCAACGCCCTTGCGGAGCAGCGCAGTGTCATCGCAGTTGATGCCGACGACGTAGATTTCCTCGCCGTCGTAGTTGTCCTTCAATGCACGGATGAGGTCATACGAGTGCATCGAGCAGCCAGTAATCAGGACTCTAATCATTTTCTTCCTCTTTCTCCGGGTCTTCCGGGTCTGTTTGTGGAGCGTCTTCCTTGGGTACGATTTGGGCTTTCATATCGTCATACCAGACAGCCCTTGCCTTTATCCTCCGCTGCTTGGCGACCAGCACTTTCGCGCCGTCGATGCCGAGTGCGCGGGTAAGATTCAGGTAGTCAACCTCATTCCGGCAGACGATCATAACATAGTCATATTTCTCATAGCGAATCGGCTCGATGTCCTTGATTTTCCGCTCGTCAGGATTCTTTTCGAGCATATCGAGGCCAAGGTCCACTGTGAGGTCGGCAGTCCAGTCGGCGAGCAGGTCGAGGTCCCATTCACCGGCGTGGGTGTTGTCCTTGATGTTGATGGCCCGCAGCTCTGCATCGGTGTAGCCAATGAGCCGCTTGCAGTCCACAATGATATCAGGGTCTTTCTTGGTGAGGATGATGCTGCGTTGATTTCCAGCAATCACATTGTCGTTCTCGTCGATGAGGAAGATGCCAAAGTCGCCGAACATCTCCAGCGAGCGTTCCAGCTCCTCGGCCTTTTTCTTCGTGATCTTTCTGGGGTTTCCAAAACCGTGCTTCAGGTCACCAACGCGCATTTTTTCACATCTGATGCACCGTTCCTTGCGTTCTTCCATAGCGTTCTCCTAAAACAAAAAGACAGCTCGTGATGAGCTGTCTTGGGTTTTTGCGAGGTGCACACCCGGCCGTGCCTGCTGTCGAACCGGGTGTGCTGCTCACAAACAGATGATGGAGGAATCCTTGAGCATCAGGCAGCCTCGTTACTGCCATTTACTATTCTAAAGCCTGTCAACTGAAATTACAATGACAGCGTTTTGACATTATTGCTCAGAAAATCTCACTCCGTCGATACCGAAGAACAAAACAGCGAGTTCTTCGTAGGCGGTCTTGATGTCGCGGAATACCGTGCGGACGACTACATTCTCCATCTCGGCAATGTCCTCGGCGGTCTTAGACTCATCCTCAGACAGGTACATCCAGTAGATGACCCTGTACCGCCGCTGGCCTTCAGGGGACCTGTTGCAGTCCTTCTTGTAGACCTCCAGCATTGCGTCGATGTGCTCGATCATCAGCTCGGTGCGAGCCACCCGGTCTTTGATGCTGACGACCTCAAGTTCCCCGCTGCGGTAGATTCCCTGCATCAGCTCCAGCAGCTCAACGAGGGTCTCGTTGGTGCTGGTGTCCTTGCCGTACACGCTGCTCACGGTCATCTTCTTGAACCGCCGGTAGTTCTTCAGCAACATCTTCGCGCTGTTCACAACGCGGTGATGCCGCTCTCTGCGGGCTTTGCCATCCTGCTCCTGCTGCCGCTCAAGTTCCTTGCGATACGATTCGACCGCAGTTTCGGATGCCAGCCGGACGATGGCTTCCAGCTCAGGCGTGAGCTTCAGGTCATTGGTTTCAGGCTCCATGGGAACCACCTCCTTCTAATGCAGCGAAAACTTACTGGTCGTTCTCGTACTGGTAGTCATCAGTGTGTTCGGGCAGAGCTTCAGGGGTAACATCGCGGAAACCGGCATCGGCCATATCATCATCGAACATACTGCGCTGGGCAGTATTGGCGATGGGGCGCATTTCGTACTGGCCGGTTTCTGCGTTGAAGAACAGCTCCATGGTATCGTTGCGCTCATCGCCGGTGCGCTCATCGTTGATTTTGATATTAGACATGATTTTGTGCTTGAACTGCGGCATACAGATTTCGCGCTCAGGGGCATCAATCTCGGCATCGTAGTTTTCGATGGTGCTCTTGCAGAACGAAACGTCGAGCTTCAGCGTGAGCTGGCCATTATTTGCCCCGGTGCCGACCATGTTGGAAACGAGCCGCTGAAGGACGAAGTTGAGGTTGTTCTTGATCTCGCTGAAGGTATCGCCGTCGAAGGTAAGAGCTTTTGCATAGTTCTGGTTCATCGTTTAGTCCACCTTTCCATACTTGATGTGGTTATCTTTCATATACTGCCGGAGAGCCATAAGCTGCTCCTTCGTGCCGATGGCGCGGAAGCTCATAGCGTACAGCTTTTCGGGGGATTCTGCGGGTGCAGGGGCAGGAGCGGGAGTAGTTGCGGCGGCTTTCTCAGCTGCCGCAACGAACGAGCTATGCTGCGGCGCGGGCTGGACAGGCGCGGCGGGCTTGGGCGGCTCAACTACGGGAGCGGAAGGAGCCGGTGCAGGGGTGGCAGCCTTGGCCTTTTCAGCTTCAGCGGCCAGCTCTGCCTTGCGGCGGTCTTCCTGCTCCATGCGCTGTGCCAGCTTCATAGACCCGGCCAGCTTCATGGTCTGGAGGTAATTCGCAACAGCAAAGGAGCGGTACGGCTCACTGACGACAGTGTTGATGGTTTCGATGTTCGTCCTGATTTGCTGGACACCATCAGCGATGCCCTCCTTGGCCTTTTTCATGGAGGTCGAGGCGTTCACCATCTTGGGGTCGAACACGCGCTCAAAGGTGACGGATTCGGCCAGATCGCCGATGATGCTGTCGAAGTAGGCGACGAGCTGCTTCTTCTTGTCAGCTTTCTGGTTTTCATCGTGGGTCTTGATGGCCTCGTCGATCGGCTTCACTGCCTCGATGATGAGATTCGTCACTTCAGCGACCTCGGCCTCGAAATGGTCATACGGAGCCATGATAGCTTTCTTGACACGGATGCGGCTGTCTGAGATGGTGTTCTTGAGAGCGTTCAGCTCAGCCCGGTCGGTTCGGGCGTCCGTGATGTCGTCATCGGTATAGATGCGGCCATCGTACTTCTCCGTGATGGAACGAACGTACTTCAAAAGCTCGTCCTTATTCCAATCAATGTGGACATTTTCGTCAAGCGAGTGTTCGTTGTTGATAATAAGGCCAAATTCTTCACTCATGCTCATTTTCCTTTCCAATCTGTTTGATGATGATGACCGTGCGCGGCTGCTCGGAATAGAATTTGCGGCACTGGCAGTCCACGATCTGCGTATCGTCGCGGTATGCGACCTGATTCAAAGCGTCGGCTACCAGCTTGACCACGTTGTCCATGTCGGGCTTTTTGGTCGGTCGGATAAAGCCTTCAAGCTTGGCAGCTCTCGTTGCTTTGCTGTCACCTTTCGGGATGGAGTAGTACGCCAGAATCCGCATATCGAGCATCGCGGTGTCAGGGAAGCGGAATGTACCGCACTGGCGGCGGTATTCATATCCGACGAGGGCTTCCCTGCTCTCGGTCTTCTCAGGGGTGTGGGCAGTCCCGGTAAACCTGTTGAACCGGGGTCTCCCTTTGCCATACGGCTCACCAAGGACGGTGAACTGGATGCTGTTCATGTACGCTCTCCTCCCGGTCATTTCTCTGCACTGCCATCATCGGCGTACAGCTTCAGCGTGTAGTCAACGCTCTTGCCGTTCGGCGTTTTCTGACGTTTGCCGGTTCCAACGGTATATCCGTTGTCAACGAGTATGCCAGCAACCGTCCTGCGGTCTTCCTTCGAGAAAATCTTGATCTCTGCAATAAGTTCCATATCACTCACCTAACAACTTCTTCATCTCATCGAACTGCCGGACCGCGCTGCGCTTGCGCCACGACAGCCCGGTCAGCTCGACCGGGTAGCACATCTCGAACAGGCGGTCAAAGATGCGGCTGTACCGAATATCAGTGCATTTCTTCATATGGTCGAGGGACAAGTTCGTGGTAAGGATGATGGGACGCTTACTGCGGTAGCGGTCGTCGATGACCTTGTACATCTGCTCAAGGGCAAAATCGGTGCTGCGCTCCGCGCCGAGGTCGTCTATGACGAGCAGTTCGGCGCGGCTGGCAAAATCGAGGCTGTTGCTGTCAAAGTCGAGGGCACGTTCGAGGATGTTTGGGAACGAGGTCATCACTACGGTATGCAGCTCTGCCATCAGCTCATTGGCAATGGCTGCCGCAATATACGACTTCCCGGTCCCGACATCGCCGTAAAACATTACGCCCTGCCCGGTGGCCTTGAGGTTATCGAACTTGGCAACATACCGGGTGGCGATTTTCAATGCCCGCGCATTACCATCGGTCTGCTCACAGCTTTCAAACGTGACGTTCTGGGCTTTGGCATCTATCAGGCTAAGACTGCGGAGCCGTTCAACTTCACGCTTGCGGCTGTACAGCTCCATCTGCTGCTTGAGTTCTTCCTCCTTTTTCAAGGAGCAGGCGCAACGTTTTGGCACGATGCGCTTTACGGTCTTGCCGGTTCCATCGAAGGTCGGGAAGTCGATCTCAAACTCCACCGTGTCACCGCACAAGGGACATTTTTTCAGTTCAGGCACGAGTTACCTCCAATCTGCGTATGGGTCGTTGCTTGCGGTGGCAGAGACCGTTGGCTCGGCGTGTTTCAGGTAGTCAGTAAACGGCGTAGCGTCGGACAGGAACGTCTTCGGGTGCTTTATGAACTGCTTGTCGGTCTTGTTCTGCTCAACGCTCACAGCGTAAGCTACGGCGGCCTCAAGCAGCTCATTCTCTCCCCAGCCATCGTTGACACGCGCACAATATTTCTTGTACGCTTCCCATTTGCCGACCTTCCGTGGGTAGGCATCCCAGAATTTCTCAAACCCTTCCGGGTACGATGCCTTGGGAACGGATTTTGCAGGAGCAGCAGGTTCGCAAAGCACGACAGGGGCAGGAGTAGGAGCCTTCTTGCGGGCGCGTTCTTTGCGCTTGCGCTCAGCGTCCCTTCCCTTCCGCTCAACATCCTTGTACCACTGTGCTTGCCATTCTCCCCAGTCGTGAAGGCTGATACAGCCATCTTCAACATCGAGCCAGCCGGAATCTTTCATCGCACGAATGACGGTTTTGGATGAATACCTATTGTCGAGGCCAGTTTGGATGACAGCCTCGATGTCGGCTTCACTCCCACCGATGATTTCACCGGCAGCGTTGACATTTCGGATGCCCCAGACCCACAGTCGAACGAGAACGCCGAGGGCTTCGTTCTGAGAGCAGCCAATATCGTTTGCAAGCGTTCGGAGCTTGGGGCCGATAACGGCTTCATACACCTTGACCCAAGCCATAGATACCACCCCCTTTCCGGCTATAATAATCAAATAGAGGCATTCAGCGCACTCAGGCTGATGGGGGCGGTCAGAATGCGGTGATGGCGGCAGCAGTCACACATCTCACAGCGGTCAGGCTCGACATCGCCGTTGCGGAGCTGGACGATGCGCGGCATATTCGATTCCACAGCGGCCAGAGCTTCATCGAGGAAGTCCTGCTCGATCTGGATGACGCGGATGTCGGGCTCATCTTCCTTGGATACGCCAGAGATATAGAACGGCAGCCGGAGGCCGGTGTTCTGCCGAACGATTTCCTGATACACAGCACCCTGAATGTCGTAGCCCCAGTAACGGATAAATTCGAGGTAGCCGAGGTCCTTGACCCACTTGTGCTCCGTCAGGGAGGCCATTACCTTCAGGTCAACGATGGCCGTGCCGGGCAGATAGCTGTCCATCTTGATCTTCCACTTGGCACCGAAAAGTTCGCCGGTCATAATGACCTGCTTCTCACCGGCAAGCGTGGACATGAAGAAGGGGTCGCGCTCAATGCGGGCAATGACCTGCTCAGCCTTGGTGAAATCGGCCTTCAGGGTTCCGTCTTTCTTGAAGATTTCGGGGTTCTCCTGCTTGAACTTGTCCAGCGTCCCCTCAACGTAGCTGTCAACGTAGCTGCCGATCATCATGCCGGAGTTCTTCTTCTGCTGCCAGCGGCCATTCAGCTCCTCAAGCGCAGTAAATTCACACCCACGGCGGCCATACGTCCCGACGAACTGCTTATACTGGCTTACGCTCAGGTATTCCTTGTTGGCTTCCTGCGAGTAGTAGTTCTCCGAGGTCAACACAAATGCTCCCATGTTCCTTATTCCTCCATAATGTCAAGCTCTTCCAGCGTTTCGACTTCAGGCACAGGCTGGATTTCATTTTTCGGGGCTTCGATGGCGGGCGGCGTGAACGGATTCTCGGCCTCAACGACATCAGGCTGGTTGTCGCTGTACTGCTCGGTGCTGTCCACCTCATACACCTTCTGGTCGTCCTCAATGGCCTTCTGCATCTCGACGGACAAGATGCCCCACTTGCTCAGCAGGAGCTTGATGACGGTTTTCTTCGCCATCGCGTCAAAATCGGTAGACCACCGGCTGGACTGCTTGCCATCGTTGATGTCGTAGCGATACGACTGGCTGTATTTCTGCGCGTGGTTGTTGATTTCGGCCTTGCTCATATACAGCTCCTTGGTGAAGCCAGAGCGGAGCCGGAACCATGCGTAGTAGCCGATAATCTTGTCGGTCTTGCCATCATTGCGAAACTTGCAAGCCGAGAAGTCGTCAACAAACCGGCATTCGCCGGTGATGGGGTTGTAGCTGACAAGCTCGTCAGCATAAACCTCGGCGCAGTTCATCTTCTCATACTCGCCGCTGCGGATGGCGAGCTGGATATAGCCCTTGTACATCATCTGGAACTGGGCGAGGCTCTGCTTCACCCACTGGCCATTGATGCAGGTCTTTTTGTTGAACGGAACGATGGCACTGAAGCCGAGGTTGCTGTCGATAGGCAGGTCGAACGATGCGGCGACAAATGCGGCAGCCATGATCGAGTTCGGCTCGGACGCTTTAAGCTGCGGGGATGCGGCCACAACATTCACAAGCGAGGCCATGAACTGGCTGGACTTCTTGCCGAGGATGTCGTTGAAGCGGGTCTTGATGTCGTCCCGCGCAAGCATTCCCTTGATGCTGGCAACGGTGGCGAGCTGGTTATTTTTCGGTGCGGGCATTGCGGACTCCTTTCTGCTTGATGGGTGTCGTGAACAGGCCGATGTTGAGCGGTTCCATCCTTTCAACAGCATCGTACAGCTCCTCATCGGAGCGAATGCCGTATTCAATACGAAGGATTTCTCTCAGCTTGTCGGCGTTCATTTGACTACCCCAGTTCTTTTTCGCAGACGAGCCGGACCTCGTTCATCGCAAGAGCGATCTCGTCCACATTCTTCAAAATCTCAGCGAGTTCAGGCTTCTCGCTGGCATCGACCTGTCCATCTGCGGCCACATCAATGATGCGATGGCGCAGGCTGTCGATTTTCGAGTCATCCAGCCCTTTCAGCACTTTCAGGGCTGCCATTGCGATGCTGCCGGTTTTGGTGCAGAACGGCATACACGCTCCAATCGGGCACTCGTGCTTGCAGTACCCGGTCTTCAGCTCCGGCTGATGGTACAGATCAGCCATAAGGACAACCTTGTCAACCGGGACGAATTTGGTGTTGCCGTTTTCGTAATCAGCGAGGGTGGACACGCTTACGCCGAGGAGTTCGGCGGCCTTTTCGCGGCTGTAAAGCCTGTCATCGTATTCTGCGGCAGCTTTTCTAGCCTCAAAGTACACATTTCCGCTCGCTTTTGAGCAGTCTCTTCCCATTTTCTTTGGGTTCCTCCTGTGTTACGATGTAATCACTGATACGGGCTGTCAGGGATGTTCAAGGCATCGCTGATGTTCTTGACAGCGGTTTCGGAGTAATTGCGGCCACTGACGATGCCAGATGTGTACTGCTTCGTCAGGCCAACGAGCTTTGCGAGGTCAGAAATGCTCATATCGCGCCGCACAAGCTCGATTTTGACATTCTTGCACCACTGCGGCAGGGGTCTTGCCATCATTTTGCGCCTCCTTCTCATCATTTTTAATTTACTTTTTACAAGTAAAATGATACAATCAGATTACATCCACTTGGTCGGTGGGATATTTGAGTAAGTGATTGTAACTTAATTATAGCTGGAATCTTCCAGTTAGTCAATATCATTATTGGAATTTTCCAGCTATTTTTAAGGAGGTTATTATGAGTACAATTTTGGAACGCCTTATCATGCTTCAGGAGCAGTCCGGGATGAACCAGAAGCAGCTCCAGAAAGAGCTTGGTCTCTCCAACTCGGCATTCTCCGACTGGAAGAAGGGCAAGGGCCGTCCATCGGTGGAAGCTCTCGTCCGCTTCTCGGAGTTCTTTGGCGTGTCGATGGACTGGCTGGCATTTGGCAACGTAGAAACGTCAGGAAATCAGACGAGTGCAGCGAGCCCACGCGAGGCCGCTCTCCTGCTGAAGTACAGGTCAATCTCGAACGAGCAGAAGGTCAGGCTCGAAGCGTATCTTGATGGCATGGTCGATTCCAATGCGGCTCAGGAGGCCGAAGCAAAAGATGTCGGATAATCAGACTAAGCGATTTCATCGGCTGATCTCGGAGGGTAGAATCGTCTTCAAAGCTGCGGCATATACACAGTCAGAGGATGGCGAGCACCCGGAACATATCACGTTCAAGCTGGATTTTTCCAGCAGCGACAGCGTGGCTGTTTTTGGCGTGTGGCGCGGGATGTCGCCGGGAGACAGCATCGAAAATATGCTGCTCTGGGACTTCTACGTTGCAAACATGAAGGCTGTCGAGCCATTCGCGCATGACGGCCTCTTGACGCTGCCGATGCTGAAGGAATCTCCTGCTCAAAAATGTTCGTATGCGGAACTTGGCAAGGTCCTGTATACGAAAATGGCCGCCTGACAAAATCAGACGGTCATTTTTGTATGGGGAATTTGAATTTTCCAGCGGGTCAGTCATATCCGCGCGAGAGAGCTGCACTGAGAGCGTTTTAGCTCCAGATGTGGGAAAGTTGTTGAATCGGTTGAAGACGGCCTTAGAGGGCCTTATTTTAGCTTTAGATGGAGAGTGACATAGCATGGCAAAGGTAAAGCTGCCAGATAAGCCCCGCGTGGCAATATACACCCGCGTATCGACCCTGCACCAGATAGACAAGGACTCCCTGCCGATGCAGCGGCAAGACCTCATCAACTACGCGCGGCTCATCCTGAACACGGAGGACTACGTTGTCTATGAGGATGCGGGCTATTCGGGCAAGAATACAGACCGTCCAAAATTTCAGGAGATGATGCAGCAGGTCAGGCTGGGGATGTTCACGCATATCCTCGTATGGAAAATCGACCGTATCAGCCGTAACCTGCTGGACTTCGCCACAATGTACAGTGAGCTGAAGCAGCTTGGCGTAGTCTTCGTCAGCAAGAACGAGCAGTTCGACACCAGCTCTGCGATGGGCGAGGCCATGCTCAAAATCATCCTGATATTCGCGGAGCTGGAGCGTAACATGACTTCGGAGCGCGTGACGGCAGCCATGCTGTCAAGAGCGGCAAACGGACAGTGGAACGGCGGCCGCGTCCCGCTGGGCTATGACTATGACCCGGAAACCAAGACGTTCACCATCAACGAGAGCGAGGCGGCAGTGGTCAAGATCATCCACGACAAGTACGAGCAGGAGCGTTCGCTGGTTTCTCTCGCCAGATACCTCAACGGCCACGGCTACCGTACCAGGACAGGCTGTACCTACTCCCCTTCAACTCTGCTCATCATCCTGCGCAACGTCTTCTACTGCGGCGACTACCGTTACAATGTCCTGAAGGATGGTGACAGACAGAAGCGGAAGAAGGAATCGGAGTGGATTACGGTCAAGGACCACCATCCAGCCATCATCAGCCGAGAGCAAAAGGAAGAAATCGCGCGGATTCTGAAGGAGAACAGGCGGCTTGAATGCGAGCGGCGCGGTATATACTCCAAGAAAAAGAATGTCCATGTTTTCGGCGGGCTGGTCATCTGCGGCAACTGCGGCCACGCGATGACATCTACCATCAGGCCAGCAGACCAAGACGGCATCCGCTGGTCTGTTTACGTCTGCCCGACAAAGCGCAGGAGCGAATATCTGTGCAAAGGCAGGGCTACATCAGAGGTGGTCTTGGGAGAGTTCGTGTTCAACTACATCCTCAATATGCTGAACGTCCAGAAGAACTTCGACAGCATCAGCTCATTGGAGGATATGGAGAAGATGCTGCTCTCAGGCAGTACATTCAGGGATGTCGATGGTATCGAGCGAGCAGGACTGGACGATCTCTACAATATGCTGGCCTCCGGGTTGACGGAGAAGGCTCCATTCGACAGCAGCGTGGAGGTCAGGAAGAAACCTGTCGTGTCAGACATAGAGCTGGAAAACCTGAATATGGAAAAGACAAAGATCGAGCGGGCGGCGGAACGCCTTCAAAATCTCTACTTGTACTCAGACGATTCTATCTCTCAGAAGGACTACATCGTCCAGCGAGAGAAGCTGATGAGCCAGCTTGCTGAGGTCAATGAGCAGATCGGCATGGTCATGTCAAACGCGGACGAGAAGGATGTGTCGGACGAGGAGTTCGTTCATGCGGCATCCAAGTTCATTCTTACGCAGAAGCTCGAAGGCCGAACCTACATCTACTACAAGCGGCTGGCGACTACGGTGTCGCGGGAGGTCCTGCGCTCGTTCGTTATGAGCATCATCGAGAACATCACGATCTACGATGGCCGGGTGCAAACCATCGTGTTCAAGAACGGCCTCTCACACACTTTCATCCTGAAATGACAAAAGACCCGACGGCATAATAGCCATCGGGTCTTTACTTTTTTCTACATACAAATATCGCAAAAAGCGCGAATTTTGTATTAAACTATCAGCATAGCATCGCCAAAACTGAAAAAGCGGTACTTCTGTTCCACAGCAACCTTGTATGCAGCCATGGTCTTTTCGTAGCCGTAGAGCGCCGATATCAGCATGATGAGGGTGCTTTCGGGCAGGTGGAAGTTGGTGATGAGGCCGTCGATGCAGTGAAACTGGACACCGGGATACAGGAAGATGGACGTGTTGCCGCTGCAGGCTTTGATCTCACCATACTTGGCGGCGACAGCCTCCAGGGTGCGGCAGCTGGTGGTGCCGACGGCGATGACGCGGTGCCCGGCGGCCTTGGTCTCCCGGATGCGCTGGGCGGTCTCCTCGCTGATGGAGTACCACTCGCTGTGCATCTTGTGGTCGGTGATCTCATCCTCCATCACGGGGCGGAAGGTGCCGAGGCCCACATGCAGGGTCACTTCAGCGATGCCGATCCCCTTGGCGCGGAGGGTGTCCATCAGCTCCGGGGTAAAGTGGAGGCCTGCCGTGGGGGCGGCGGCGCTGCCCAGCTCCTTGGCATAGACGGTCTGGTACTGGCTCTGGTCATCCAATTGCTTCGTGATGTAGGGCGGCAGAGGCATTTTGCCAAATTCGTCCAGCTTTTCATAAAGGGTCTCGGTGTCATAATAAAATGTAACGAACTTGTTGCCGTCTTCCAGCGTCTCGTCCACCACGGCGGTCAGGGTGCCGTCGCCGAAGCTGACCTTTGTGCCCGGCTGCATCCGCTTGCCGGGCTTGGCCAGGCATTCCCACTGGTCGCCCTTGACCTGGCGGAGCAGCAGCAGCTCACAGACTGCGCCGGTGGGCTGCTTGACGCCCACGATGCGGGCAGGCAGGACCTTGGAATTGTTTACGACCAGCAGGTCGCCGGGCTCCAGATATTCCGGCAGGTCGTGGAAGATCCGGTGCTGGATGCTGTCGTCTTTCTGGCTCAGGACCATGAGGCGCGCGGCATCACGAGGGTCCGCAGGCTCCTGTGCAATGAGCTCTTTGGGTAAATCGTACCAAAAATCTTTTTTTAACATGCTTCGCATTTGCCTTTCCGATGATTGACACGAAGGTCGTATCAATGTTATCATAAAATCTGTATAAGCAGTATCTATTATATTGCATGGGCGTCCGGTTTGCAAGCCTGCGTTCTGTGTGAATTTCGTTTTTTTGAAAGGAAAGGTGCTGGAAATGGAAAAACAGTATAAAGTTGGCGTTGTCGGTGCGACTGGCATGGTCGGTCAGCGCTTCATCACACTGCTGGAGAATCACCCCTGGTTCAAACTGACCACCCTGGCCGCATCCGGCCGCAGTGCAGGCAAGACCTATGAGGAGGCTGTCGGTTCCCGCTGGGCCATGACCACCCCGATGCCCGAAAGCGTGAAGAAGATGGTCGTGCTGGACGCTTCCAAGGTGGAAGAGGTCGCTTCGCAGGTGGACTTCATCTTCTGCGCCGTCAATATGCCCAAGGCTGAGATCAAGGCACTTGAGGAGGCTTATGCCAAGGCAGAGTGCCCGGTCGTCTCCAACAACAGCGCCAACCGCGGCACCCCGGATGTCCCGATGGTGGTGCCGGAGATCAACGCCGACCACATTGAGATCATCCCGGCCCAGCGCAAGCGTCTGGGCACCAAGCGCGGTTTCATCGCCGTCAAGTCCAATTGCAGCCTGCAGAGCTATGTACCGGCCCTGCATCCCCTGATGAAGGATTTCGGCGTCAGCAAGGCGCTGGTCTGCACCTACCAGGCCATCTCCGGTGCGGGCAAGACCTTTGATCGGATGCCGGAGATCGTGGACAACGTCATCCCCTACATCGGCGGCGAGGAAGAGAAGAGCGAGCAGGAGCCGCTGAAGCTGTGGGGCCACATCGAGGGCGACCGGATCGTCAATGCCGAGAAGCCCGTCATCACCGCACAGTGCTTCCGTGTTCCCGTCTCCGACGGCCACACCGCTGCGGTCTTCGTGAGTTTTGACAAGAAGCCCACCAAGGAGCAGATCCTTGCAGCATGGGCTAACTTCCGCGGCCCTGCGCAGGAGCTGGAGCTGCCCAGCGCACCCAAGCAGTTCCTGCACTACTTCACCGAGAACGATCGTCCCCAGCCCAAGCTGGACCGCAACACCGAGCACGGCATGGCCGTCTGCCTGGGCCGTCTGCGGGAGGACACCCTGTTCGATTACAAGTTCGCCTGCATGAGCCACAACACCCTGCGCGGTGCGGCAGGCGGTGCTGTCCTGCTGGCAGAGCTGCTGGCCGCCAAGGGCTATTTTGACTGATCTGCGTTCCCAAACACAGCAAAAGGAGATCTGACACTATGAAAAATCCTGTCTTTACCGGCGCGGGCGTAGCGATCATCACCCCGATGTACGAGGATGGCAGCGTCAATTTTGACGAGCTGGGCCGCATCATCGAGGACCAGATCGCGCGCGGCACCGATGCCATCGTCATCTGCGGAACCACCGGTGAGTGCTCCACCATGACCGATGAAGAGCAGCTGGCTGCCATCAAGTTCACCGTCGATACCGTCAACCACCGGGTGCCCGTCATCGCGGGTGCCGGTTCCAACGACACCGACCACGGCTGCGCACTGGCTGCAAAGTCTGCCGAGTGCGGCGCCGATGCCCTGCTGCTGGTCACCCCGTACTACAACAAGACCACCCAGGCAGGCCTGATCGCGCACTTTACTGCCATGGCCGATGCGGCCGGGATCCCAGTCATCCTCTACAACGTGCCCTCCCGTACCGGCCTGAACATTGCCCCGGAGACGGCTCTGGAGCTGAGCAAGCACCCGCTCATCAATGGCATCAAGGAAGCGTCCGGCAACATTTCACAGGTGGCGAAGATTGCACAGCTGTGCGGCGATGAACTGAACATCTACTCCGGCAACGACGACCAGGTGGTCCCCCTGCTGTCTCTCGGCGGCAAGGGCGTCATCAGCGTCGTCTCCAACGTCAAGCCGGAGCTGATGCACGACTGCTGCAAGGCCTGGTTCGACGGCGATACCCGGAAGGCCTGCCAGCTGCAGCTGGAGATCCTGCCGCTGGCAGACGCTCTCTTCTGCGAGGTCAACCCCATCCCGGTCAAGTACGCCATGAATGTGCTGGGCTGGAACGCCGGTGCCTGCCGCCTGCCTCTGGTGGAGCCCAGCGACGCGCACAAGGAGAAGATCGAACAGGCGCTTGCCGCAGAAGGACTCCTGAAATAACAACAGAACAACGCACAAATGCCCGGTGGAACGTTCTTCCGGGCATTTGGCCTTTTCGGAAAATCAAAGAACGAGGTAAGATCAAATGACGGATATTATCATTCAGGGCATCGGCGGCCGGATGGGACATGTGCTGTGCGAGATGATCGCCCAGCGGGAAGACTGCCGTGTCATTGCCGGTATTGATGTGAAAGACGGCGAGCAGAACGGCATCCCCGTTTACGACAGCCTGGAAAAGCTGGACGGCAAGGGCGATGTAGTCATCGACTTCAGCTCCCCCGTTGCCGTGGAAACGGCCCTGCCCTATTGCGAGGCCCACAAGCTGCCCATCGTGGTCTGCACCACCGGCCTGTCCGAAGAGCTGCAGCTCAAGGTCGTGCAGCTGTCCCGCACGGTGCCCGTGTTCAAGAGCGCCAACATGTCCATCGGCATCAATGTGCTGTCCGAGCTGTGCAAGCGCGCTTCGGCCATTCTGGGTGCCGCGTATGATGTGGAGATCGTGGAGCAGCACCACCACAACAAGCTGGATGCCCCCAGCGGCACGGCTCTGATGCTGGCCGACGCCATCAACGAAGAGAACGACGGTGCATATCACTACGTTTACGACCGCTCCTCCGTCCGCCAGAAGCGCGACCCCAAGGAGATCGGCATCAGCTCGGTGCGCGGCGGCAGCATCGTGGGCGACCATGAGGTGCTGTTCTGCGGCCCGGACGAGGTCATCACCCTCAAGCATACCGCCTATTCCCGCAGCATTTTTGCAAACGGTGCCATCAATGCCGCTGTTTATCTTGCAAAAAAGGAGCCGGGACTGTACAATATGGGTAACATGATCGCAGAAATGTGATCCTGCCGGATCTTGCAGCCCGTATGGGCAGAATGGAGTGTTTACTATGTACGGTGTTTCGAAGATCAACATTGAACCCAGTCTGATGATGATCAGCGTCCAGGATGTCGAGTTCAAGGGCAACAGTCTGGCACGGTATTTGCAGATTTTTGCGGATACCGGCGTCGTGGTGGATATGATCAGCCAGAGCGCACCCCATGGCACCACTATGGATTTCAGCTTTACGGCCTTGGCCAGCGACCTGCCCCTCGTGATGAAAGCCATCTCGGCCGCCAACCTCGACAAGGATGCCAAGGCTTCCCCGCTCATCAGTGTGGGATACTCCAAGCTGAACCTCTTCGGTGAAGAGATGGTCACCAGCTGCGGTGTGGCAGCCCGTGCCCTGAACGCTCTGGCCATGGCAGACATCGAAGTGCTGCTCATCACCACCAGCGATCTGGATATTTCCCTTCTGGTTCGCGCAGAAAACGAAGATGCTGCCTACGATGTGCTGAAGAAGGCATTCGAGCTGTAAAAAAGCCCGATCGATCCCGGAATATTTCAACGTGCAACAAGAGCCGCCTGCTTCTCGGTTTTGAGAAGCGGGCGGCTCTTAATGTTATGGGTGGTTTGCTGTGTTTTGCAAAAGCGCTTTACAGCGTGACCTTGTGGTAAATCTTCTTGCCCTTCTTGATGACGATGCCATTGGCCAGCTGCTCTGCCGTGAAGCTGACGGTGGGAGCGGCGACCTTCTCACCATCGACGAGGACGCCTCCCTGGGTGACCAGACGGCGGGCCTCGCCGTTGGAGGCGGCCAGACCGGCCTTGACCATCACGGTCAGGATGCCGATGGAGCCGTCCGTCAGGTCTGCCTCGGTCAGCTGGGTGGTGGGCATGTGCTCGGTATCAGCTGCACCGCTGAACAGAGCGCGGGCGGCGTTCTGGGCTTTGTCGGCCTCTTCCTTGCCGTGGACCATGCTGGTCAGCTCGTAGGCCAGGATCTCCTTTGCCTCGTTCAGGCGCTGATCCTTCCAGGTAGCCATCTCGTCGATCTGCTCCAGCGGCAGGAAGGTCAGCATCCGGATGCACTTCATGACATCGGCATCGCCGACATTGCGCCAGTACTGGTAGAACTCAAAGGGGCTGGTCTTGTTGGGGTCGAGCCAGACGGCGTTGCCGGCGGTCTTGCCCATCTTCTTGCCCTGGGAGTCGGTCAGCAGGGTGATGGTCATGGCGTAGGCGTCCTTGCCCAGCTTGCGGCGGATGAGCTCGGTGCCGCCCAGCATGTTGCTCCACTGGTCGTCGCCGCCGAACTGCATGTTGCAGCCGTAGTGCTGGAACATGTAGTAGAAGTCGTAGCTCTGCATGATCATGTAGTTGAATTCGAGGAAGGACAGGCCCTTCTCCATCCGCTGCTCGTAGCACTTGGCGCGCAGCATGTTGTTGACCGAGAAGCAGGCACCCACATCACGCAGCAGCTCGACGTAGTTCAGGTTCAGCAGCCAGTCGGCGTTGTTCAGCATCAGGGCCTTGCCCTCGGAGAAGTCGATGAACTTTTCCATCTGCTTCTTGAAGCAGGCGGCATTGTGGGCGATGTCCTCTTTGGTCAGCATCTTGCGCATGTCGGTGCGGCCGGAGGGGTCGCCGATCATGGTGGTGCCGCCGCCGATCAGAGCGATGGGCTTGTTGCCAGCCATCTGCAGGCGCTTCATCAGGGTCAGCGCCATAAAATGGCCTGCGGTCAGGCTGTCGGCAGTGCAGTCGAAGCCGATGTAGAAGGTTGCCTTGCCGTTGTTGATGAGGTCGATGATCTCCTCGTCGGTGATCTGCGCCACCAGGCCGCGGGCTTTGAGTTCTTCGTACAGAGTCATGAGTTTTTTCCTCCTGTTTTGTGGGCAGAGGGATAAAAAACGCCCCCTGCCAAAATAAATTTGGCAGAGGGCGAGAAATGTTCGCGGTACCACCTCTGTTTGCCGTTCCCTCACGGAAGCGGCCTCACGAGTGCA